>Ga0318538_10000304_pt1 | contig 12796 bp, 14 predicted proteins | sample GRESIP166b4f23_FD_202504 | JGI IMG/M metagenome (GOLD analysis project Ga0318538, IMG submission 202504) | Tropical soil microbial communities from Luquillo Experimental Forest, Puerto Rico - GRE.SIPMG.166b4f23 | ecosystem: Environmental > Terrestrial > Soil > Tropical forest > Bulk soil...
GATGTCGATCGCCAACGCGTTGACCTGACCGCCGCGCTCGGCGGTCGCGATCTTGAGCTCCTGATACGGCAAGGGCGGGACGTCGAAAAGTTGCGCAATCCCTTGGCGGCCCTCGACTTCGACGAGAAGAACTTTGCGACCCCCCGCCGCCAGCGCCAGCGCCAGCGCCGCCGCCACCGTCGACTTGCCCGTACCGCCCTTGCCGGTCACGAAATGTAAGCGGGCCTTCGTCAAACGCGCCGGCCAGCCGACGGAGCTAACGCCGCCAGAAGTGGATGCCACCAAAGCATGCTAGCCCGAGCGCCCCTGGCCACCGGGCCAGAGCCATTCAAAACCGACCGATAAGCTCGCGTCATGAGCCAACCGACCGCCTGGGAGTACGTCACGGTCCCGCTGCTGACGCATGCCACCAAACAGATCCTTGACCAGTGGGGCGCCGATGGCTGGGAGCTGGTCGCCGTGCTGCCCGGGCCCACTGGCGAACAACACGTTGCGTATCTGAAGCGACCTAAGTAGCGGGGCCAGATGACTGCTTCCGCCCGGCTCGGGCAACTCGGCGTCGCGCTTCCGGAGGTGGTCGCGCCGCTGGCCTCTTATGTTCCGGCGGTACGGACGGGCAACCTGGTCTATACCTCTGGTCAGCTGCCGATCGAACGCGGGAAGCTGGCGGGAACGGGCAAGGTCGGCGCCGAGGTCAGTCCCGAAAACGGGAAGGCGCTGGCGCGGATCTGCGCGCTCAACGCCCTGGCGGCGGTGGACTCCCTGGTAGGCATCGACGCGGTGACCCGGGTGATCAAGGTCGTCGGGTTCGTCGCCTCCGCCCCGGGTTTCAACGGCCAGCCAGGCGTCATCAATGGGGCGTCGGACCTGCTGGCGGAGGTGTTCGGCGATAACGGCGTCCACGCGCGTTCGGCGGTTGGCGTCGCCGAGCTGCCACTGGATGCACCCGTGGAAGTCGAATTGATCGTGGAAGTCGGCTAGCGGCCGTGATCGACGCCGCCGAGTCGCTGACCCATCCCGCCTACGGCCGGTTGCGCGCGGTCACCGACACCGCGTCGGTGCTGTTGGCCAACAACCCCGGTTTGCTGACGCTGGAGGGCACCAATACCTGGGTACTGCGCGGCCCGGGCAGCGACGAGCTGGTAGTCGTGGATCCAGGGCCGGACGACGACGAACACATCGCCGGGATCGCGACGCTGGGGCGCATCGCGCTGGTGCTGATCAGCCACCGGCACGCCGACCACACCGACGCCATCGACAAGCTGGTCGAGCTGACCGGGGCGACGGTCCGATCGGCGGGCAGCGGGTTTTTGCGGGGCCTCGGCGGCGAGCTGGTCGACGGCGAGGTGATCGACGCGGCCGGCCTGACGATCAAAGTGATGGCGACCCCGGGCCACACCGCCGATTCCCTGTCGTTCCTCGTCGAAGGAGCCGTGCTCACGGCGGACACGGTGCTGGGTCGCGGCACCACCGTCATCGACAACGAAGACGGGAGCCTGGCCGATTACCTGGAGTCGCTGCGCCGCCTACGTGGCCTGGGCCGGCTCACGGTGTTGCCCGGGCACGGGCCGGAGTCGGCCGACCTGGAAGCTGTCGCGTCGGGCTACCTCATCCATCGGCACGAGCGCTTGGAGCAGGTGCGCGCCGCGTTGTGGAACCTTGGGGACGATGCCACGGTCCGACAGATCGTCGAATACGTCTATGTCGACGTCGACGAGAAACTCTGGGATACGGCCGAGTGGTCCGTTCAGGCGCAACTGGACTATCTGCGTCGAGGCTGAAATTTCGCAGGAGAGGTGCGAGTAGCGGCCTGCAAAATTACAGGCCCGGCGCAAACCGGCGTCAACGCGCTCGGCGGGCCAGCCTTTCGGAGTCCGAAATCAGCACGCTCTTGCCCTCCAGGCGAATCCAGCCGCGGTGGGCGAAATCGGCCAATGCCTTGTTCACGGTTTCCCGGGAAGCACCCACCAGCTGGGCGATCTCCTCCTGGGTCAGATCGTGGGTGACCCGCATCGCGCCACCTTCCTGGGTGCCGAAGCGCTGGGCGAGCTGCAGCAACTGCTTGGCCACGCGGCCGGGCACGTCGGTGAAGATGAGGTCGGCCAGATTGTTGTTGGTCCGGCGCAGGCGTCGGGCCAGCACCCGCAGCAGCTGCTCGGCGATTTCGGGGCGATCCGAGATCCACGCACGCAGCGCGTCGCGGTCCATCGAAACCGCCCGGACCTCGGTAATCGTGGTCGCGCTGGAAGTCCGCGGACCCGGGTCGAAGATCGACAATTCGCCGAACATGTCCGACGGGCCCATGATCGTCAGCAGGTTCTCCCGACCGTCGGGTGAGCGGCGCCCGATCTTGACCTTTCCCGAGATGATGATGTACAGCCGATCACCCGGCTCCCCTTCGGCGAAGACGGTGTGTCCTCGGGGGAAGTCGACCGGCTGCAGTTGCTTGGTCAGTGCGGCGACTGCGCTGGGCTCAACCCCTTGGAAGATTCCTGCCCTTGCCAGGATCTCGTCCACGTTGCCTCTTCAGCTTTCCAATTATGTGATGTGAGCAGGCCGACCCCTGCTCGCGTGACGCAAGTCTAGAGGCAGGCCTTATGTGTCCAACCTGTCACGCTACACACGATTGACATCTTGAGCCGCCCTAAATTGCGGATTGACACGCGGAGGCGGGTAAATCCGCGTGGGCAAACCGGCCTCATAGCGGCCATTGAAGTCCCTGGCAAAGATCGTCTCGGCCCGATGCTTCCCCCCGTGGGATGCCGGCTGCGGCGAATCGGCTAGCCGCTGAGCCTGTCGCATATGCAGGTACTCCAGCGCCTCTGGCATGCCTTCTCGGGCGAGTGTGTGCACATCCACGGCCTCGGCGTGCTCGAGAAAATCGTCGACATCGTTGGGTGTGACGGTGTCATGGGCGAGCTCCCTTTCCATCCGTCCCAGACCGAGCGTCGCGAGCATCAAAAGCCCCGGAACGCACGCGACCAGCAACCACGACACAAGGAGAGTAAACATGGCTAAGGTCTCAGTGAGATCACGAAATCAGTACTCTGTCGTAGGTGACAGCGGCTAAGCCATCCGGGCGCACGAAATCCATGCCAGCGACGCCCGCCCGGCGCTGGGCCGAGGAAACCCGAGTCGGATTGGTGCGACGGGCGCGCCGGATGAATCGCTCACTGGCCCAAGCATTTCCAGACGCACACTGCGAGCTGGATTTCACCACGCCGCTGGAGTTGACGGTGGCCACAATTCTTTCGGCGCAGAGCACCGACAAACGGGTCAACCTGACGACGCCGACCTTGTTCAAGCGGTACCGGTCGGCGCTGGACTATGCGCAAGCGGATCGCGCCGAACTCGAGACCCTCATCCATCCCACTGGCTTCTTCCGCAACAAGGCCGCGTCGCTCATCGGCCTTGGGCAGGCCCTGGTCGAACGGTTCGACGGGGAGGTGCCGTCGACCCTGGCCGAGCTGGTGACGCTGCCAGGAGTGGGGCGCAAGACCGCCAACGTCATCTTGGGCAACGCCTTCGGTGTCCCGGGAATCACCGTCGACACCCATTTCAAGCGGCTGGTGAACAGGTGGCGTTGGACCGCCGAGGAGGACCCCGTCAAGATCGAGCACGCCGTCGGCGAACTGATCGAACGCAGTGAGTGGACCATGTTGAGCCATCGAGTGATCTTTCACGGCCGCCGGGTCTGCCATGCCCGCAAACCGGCGTGCGGTGTCTGCGTGCTCGCCAAGGACTGCCCCTCCTTCGGCCTTGGGCCTACTGACCCACTGCTCGCCGCGCCCCTCGTGCAGGGTCCGGAAACCGAGCACTTGCTGGCCCTGGCGGGGCTGTAACACCAGGGCAGGAGAAGTTGACCGGGAAGACCCGCTGGACCATTGCGATATTGGCGGTGGTGGCAGCGTTGACGGTGGCGCTGGTCGCCCAGCTGCGCGACAGTCCTGCACCGACCGCGACGACCCAGACGACCCAGACGACCCAGACGCCCGCGCGCGAGCATCGCGACGCCGACACGCCCGCCGCGCTGGCGGGTCCGAGGGAGCGTGCCAACCTCCCGCCCTGCCCCGCCGCGGGTGCGAATTCCAGTGGGCTGGGCCCACCCGAACTGCGGGACGTGACGGTGGAATGCGCCGCTGACGGTTCGGCCGTCGACGTCGCCCGCGCGCTGGCCGGCCACCGCGTGATCCTGAACTTGTGGGCGTATTGGTGCGCGCCGTGCACAGCCGAACTTCCCGCCATGGCCGAGTATCAACGGCGGGTTGGGTCAGACGTGATGGTGGTGACGGTGCATCAGGACGAGAACGAGACGGCGGCGTTACTCCGGTTGGCGGACTTGGGCGTTCGGTTGCCGACGCTGCAGGACGGTCGTCGTCGGATCGCGGCGGCGCTGCGGGTGGTAAATGTGATGCCCGCAACGGTGGTCCTTCGGCCGGACGGTAGCGTTGCGCAGACGCTTCCGCGGCCTTTCGCCAGTGCCGACGAGATCGCCGCTGCGGTCGGAAACGACGCGGGATGAGGCCTAGCCCGAGACAGGCCCGAGACAGGGAGGTGCCCGTGAGCGCTGGGGACGCCCCCATCCCGCCTAACGGGGACCTCACCCGCGGGCGCGGGACGGTTCCGCTCACGCCTGGCGCCAGCCCATCCTGGTTACGTCCGCTGGTCGACAACCTTGATCAGATTCCCGAGGCGTATCGGCACCGGCTGCCGGCCCCCGTGCTCGCGATGGTGACCGCAGCCAAGGCGGCGTCATCGTTGGCGTCTTTACGCGGCGACGGCCGCGACGCAGCCGTTCTGGTGTTGTTCTCCGGTCCGGAGTCCGGCCCGGACGACGGGGGGTTCCCCGACGATGCTGACCTATTGCTGACCGTGCGGGCCTCGACATTGCGCCACCACGCTGGCCAGGCGGCATTCCCTGGCGGCGTGTCCGATCCGACCGACGCCGGTCCGGTGGCCACGGCCCTGCGCGAAGCGAACGAAGAAACGGGGATCGACCTCAGCAGGCTGCATCCACTGGCCACAATGGAGCGGACGTTCATCGCGCCATCCCGGTTCCACGTCGTCCCCGTGTTGGCCTACTCGCCGGATCCCGGGCCGGTGGCCGTCGTCGACGAGACCGAAACGGCGATCGTGTCGCGGGTTCCGGTGCGCGCCTTCATCAATCCGGACAACCGGCTGATGGTGTACCGCGGCAACCTCGGCCGGCGTTGGTGCGGGCCGGCGTTCCTGTTGAACCAGATGCTGGTATGGGGATTCACTGGCCAGGTGATCTCTGCGGTGCTCGACGTCGCCGGCTGGGCGCGGCCCTGGGACACCACCGACATCCGCGAGTTGGACGAGGCCATGGTGCTGGTCGGCGACAAGGGCGGGCTTCGATGAACTCGATGACCCCGTCGCAGTGGCTCGACATCGCCGTTCTGGCGGTCGCCTTCATCGCAGCCATTTCGGGCTGGCGTTCGGGCGCGCTCGGTTCCCTGCTGTCGTTCGTTGGTGTGTTGCTCGGCGCGATCGCGGGCGTGCTGCTGGCGCCCCACATCGTCAGCCACATTGTCGCTCCCCGCGCCAAACTGTTCGCCGCGCTGTTTTTGATCCTGGCGCTGGTCGTCGTTGGTGAGGTCGCCGGCGTGGTGTTGGGGCGCGCCGTTCGCGGCGCGATCCACAGCGGCACAATCCGGACCGTCGACTCGTGCATCGGGGTGGGGGTTCAGCTCATTGTGGTGCTGACCGCGGCCTGGTTGTTGGCGACGCCGTTGACACAGTCCAAGGACCAGCCCGAGCTGGCCGCCGCGGTCCGGGGATCGCGGGTGCTCGCCGAGGTCAATGAGCTCGCACCGCCCTGGCTGAAGACGGTGCCCAAGCGGCTGTCGGCGCTGCTGAACACTTCCGGGCTGCCCGCGGTGCTGGAACCGTTCAGCCGCACCCCGGTGATTCCGGTCGCATCACCGGATCCCGCGCTGGCCAACAATCCGGTGGTACTGGCCACCGCGCCCAGCGTCGTCAAGGTGCGCAGCCTGGCACCGAGCTGCCAAAAGGTCTTGGAGGGCAGCGGATTCGTGATCGCGCCCAACCGGGTGATGACCAACGCGCACGTGGTGGCCGGGTCCAACAGCGTTCAGATCTATGCCAGCGGCAATCCCCTTGATGCCACAGTGGTGTCCTACGACCCATCGGTCGACATCGCCATCCTGGCCGTCCCCAACCTGCCTCCGGCACCGCTGGCCTTCGCCCAGGGCGAGGCGAAAAGCGGCGAAAGCGTTGTGGTGCTGGGTTATCCCGGTGGCGGCAACTTCACGGCGACCCCGGCCAGGATTCGCGAGGCCATCAGACTCAGCGGTCCCGACATCTACCGTGACCCGGCGCCGGTAACCCGCGACGTCTACACCATCAGAGCCAATGTGGAGCAAGGTAATTCGGGTGGACCGTTGATCGACCTGAACGGCCATGTGCTCGGCGTGGTCTTCGGCGCGGCCGTCGACGACCCCGACACCGGTTTCGTGTTGACGGCCGACGAGGTGGCAGGCCAGCTTGCCAGGATCGGCGACACTGCTCAGGTGGGCACCGGGACCTGCGTCAGCTGAGCCGCGACCCGGGCACGGTCTCGAAGAACCTCATCAGGTGCCTGTTGATTTCCTCCGGCGCCTCTTCGTGGCTGAAATGCCCTGCGCCAGTGATGGATATGTAGCGTCCGTGTGGCGCGTAGCGCTGGGTGCGGACGACCGGGTCGGCAAGCACGTAGGGATCGGCCTCGCCGCGGAGGTGCAGCAACGGCAGACCGAGCTGTTGAGACATTGATCGCATGAATCGCCGGCCTTCGCCGCGCAGCTGGCTGCGCACCGCCCAGCGTTGGTATTCCAGTGCGGAGTGCGCGGCGGCCGGAATCTGGATCGCCGTCCGCAGGTGACCGATGGCTTGTGAAAAGTCTTCGGAAGCAACCCATTTGGCGGAACTGCGGCTTCGGACGAGGCGCTCGATCTCCGCCGCGTTGTCTCGGGTCAGCAACCGCTCCGGCCAGATGGGCACTTGGTATTCCAGCAGCGTGGGCAGCAGCGCGTAACCCTGATCACGCCGCGTCAACGTGGATCGTCGCAACGCGGCCGGGTGCGGCGAGCTGATCAACGCGATGGCGCGCACCAGCCGCGAATGCAGCAGTGCCGTGGCCCAGCAGGCCAGCCCGCCGTCGGCGTGGCCGACCAGCGTCGCCGACGAGTGCCCGAGCGCACGAATGAGTCCGGCCGTGTCACCGGCGAGCGTCCAGCCGTCGTAGCCCCGGGGAGGCTTGTCGCTGCCGCCGTAGCCTCGCAGGTCGACCGCGACCACCCGCGCCCCGGTCAGTCCGCGCAGCTGATGACGCCAGGACCACCAGAAAGACCCAAAACCGTGCAGCAGCATGACCAGGGGCCGCGCCGTGGCCGGCGTGCCGGGATCCTGGCCCGCCTGAAGCGCTTCGACGACATGGAACCGGATGCCGTTGGCGTGCACGTCCAGATGGCGCCACGGCCCCTGGATGCGGGTGACCGACGGATCTGGTGCTGCCATCTACCAACCCGAGGGATCGGCGGAAGCGCCGTTTTCGGGCTTCGCGTGCTTATCGCGGGACTCGGGCAGCGGCTTTGCATCGGCGGCAGGCTTGTCGTGCCCGGGGGTCAGTGCGGTGCGTGTCTCCCTGACCGATTCGATCGTCTGCCGCGGTCCCCGGATCCGGCGCACCTTCAGGAAACCCAGCAGCCCCAGCACGGCGCCGACCACCACCATGATCGCGAACACGATCAAGAACGCCACCCAGCGCCACAGCCAGTTGTCGAGCAGCTCTGCGAGGAAGAAGAAGAAAAAGAACGTGGAGTAGAACAACACCACCAGTGCGGCGACGAAGTAGACGCTTCCGGTCAGACCCTTCTTGACGTCCCGAGTGATCTCGGCGCGGGCCAGTTCGACCTCGGCGCGCACCAGAGTGGACACCTGAGCTGTCGCGTCTTTGATCAGATCGCCGATCGACGGCTCGGCAGGCTTGGCGTGCGGATCGGCCAACGGAATCGTGGTCAGGGTGCTGGGCACACCGTTCTTGCGGTCGACTTTGCTCACAGACGGTCCTCTCGATTCGCGCGTCGCGGTTTATGTTGCCATGCGGTGCGGTGCCAGACGAGGCGGTGTGGCGACGGCATCGACCTGAGCGAACGAGACAGGATAGCCGACTAGACTGGCCAGGCTGCGCAGGGTGTCCGACCGGTCGATGGGGGTGTTGCTTTGCAGACAGCCCGCCGTTGCTATGGGGCGGCGATGGTATGCGTGCTCTTGGTCCTGACGGGTCTGGGTGCCAACGCCGCAGCCGCCGACGAGAGGGTCCCGATGGGTGGCGGCGCGGGCATCGTCATCAGTGGGGACACGATGTGCACCCTGACGACGATCGGCACGGACGCCGCGGGCGACCTGATCGGCTTCACCTCCGCACACTGTGGCGGACCCGGCGCACAGGTCGCCGCCGAGGCCGCGCAAAACAGGGGGCCTGTCGGCACCATGGTCGCGGGCAACGACAAACTCGACTACGCGGTAATCAAATTCGATCCAGCCAAGGTGGCGCCGGTGGCCAGCTACAACGGATTTTCGATCGAGGGCATCGGTCCGGATCCGGCCTTCGGCCAGATCGCCTGCAAGCAGGGCCGCACTACCGGCAATTCGTGCGGGGTCACCTGGGGGCCGGGCCAGGACCCGGGCACCATCGTCATGCAGGTGTGTGGCCAGCCGGGGGACTCCGGCGCGCCGGTGACCGTCAACAACCTGCTGGTCGGCATGATTCACGGGGCGTTCAGCGACAACCTGCCGACGTGCATCATCAAATACATCCCGCTGCACACACCGGCGGTGGTGCAGTCGTTCAACGCCGACCTGGCCGACATCAACAACAAACACCGGCCCGGTGCCGGATTCGTGCCGATACCGCCGTGACGAACCCGCGGCCTACTTCGCGGCCCTGATCGCGTCGAACACGCCGGGATCCAACAACGTTGAAGTGTCACCCAGATCGCGGTTCTCGGCGACGTCGCGCAGCAGCCTGCGCATGATCTTGCCGCTGCGGGTCTTGGGCAGCTCCGGCACCACATGGACCTCACGCGGCTTGGCGATGGGCGAGATCTCGCGGGCCACCTCCACACGCAGTTCGTCGACGATCCCGTCGTGTGCCTCGAAGTCGGCACACAGGACGACGAACGCGCAGATGGCCTGGCCCGTGGTTTCATCGGTCTTTCCGACCACGGCCGCTTCGGCCACCCCGGCGTGGCCGACCAGCGCCGACTCCACCTCGGCGGTCGAAAGTCGATGGCCCGACACGTTCATCACGTCGTCGATGCGGCCCACCACCCAGATGGCGCCGTCGCGGTCGTAATAAGCGCTGTCGCCGGCGAAGTACCAGCCCTGTTCGGCGAACCTGGACCAGTAGGTCTCGACGTACCGTTCGGGATCGCCCCAGATTCCGCGCAGCATGGACGGCCACGGTTGATCCAACACCAGGTAGCCGGTGACGTGTTCGCCGTGGTGGACGACCGGCACCAGTTCATCGCCGTGGTCATCGACGATCTTCGCCGAGATGCCCGGCAGCGGCCTCATCGCCGAGCCCGGTTTGGCCGCGGCGACTCCCGGCAGTGGGGAGATCATCGCGGCACCCGTTTCGGTCTGCCACCAGGTGTCCACGATCGGGAGGCTGTCCGCGCCGATCACCGTGCGGTACCAGCGCCACGCTTCGGGGTTGATCGGCTCCCCGACCGTCCCCAGTAGACGCAGGCTGGACAGGTCGTGCGCGTCGGGGATGTCACGTCCCCACTTCATGAAGGTCCGGATGAGTGTGGGCGCGGTGTAATAGATTGTCACACCATACTTTTCGATGATCTCGAAATGCCGGTGCTGGGTGGGCGAGTCGGGCGTGCCTTCGTAGAGAACTTCGGTGCCCCCGTTGGACAGCGGACCGTAGACGCCGTAGGTGTGTCCGGTCACCCAGCCGATGTCAGCGGTGCACCAAAACACGTCCTTCTCGGGCTTGACGTCGAAGACGTTGTAGTGCGTGTAGGAAGCCTGGGTCAGATAACCGCCGCTGGTGTGCATGATGCCCTTGGGCTTGCCGGTGGTGCCCGAGGTGTACAGCAGGAACAACGGTTGCTCGGCGTCGAACGGCTGCGGGGTGTGTTCGGCGGCGGCCGAGTCGACGACGTCGTGCCACCACAGGTCGCGGTCGTCGTTCCAGGGCACGTCAATTCCGGTGCGCCGCACCACCAGAACGTGCTCGACGGAACTGTCGCCGTCCGGACCGGGCGCGATGGCCTCGTCGGCCGCTTCCTTGAGCGGTGCCGGCTTGCCGCGGCGGAACTGCCCGTCGCTGGTGATCAACAGCTTGGCCTGGGCGTCGGCGATGCGGGCCCGCAGCGCCTTAGCGGTGAAACCGGCGAACACGACGCTGTGCATGATGCCGAGGCGTGCGCAGGCAAGCATCGCTATCACTGCCTCGGGGATCAACGGCAGGTAGATCGCGGCCCGGTCGCCGGCGGCCAGGCCGAGGTCGGTCAGCACATTGGCCGCCTTGCACACTTCGGTCTGCAGATCGGAATAGGTCAGGCTGCGGCTGTCGCCGACAGGTTCGCCCTCCCAGTGGATGGCGACCCGATCCCCGAGGCCCGCCTCCACGTGGCGGTCCACGCAGTTGTACGCGACGTTGAGCTTGCCGTCGGCGAACCACTTCGCGAACGGCGCCTCCGACCAGTCCAGGGTCTCGCTGAACGGCGTCGACCAAGAGAGCCGATTGGCCTGCCTTGCCCAGAACGCCAGCCAGTCGTCCTCGGCCTCCCGGTACAGCGCCTCGCCGGCGTTGGCCTGCTCGGCGAACGACGCAGGCGGCGGATACGACGACGGGCCCTCGGTGTGGGTGGCGGTCACTGGCTTCCTCCTAATGTCGAGGCTCGTCAACCGTGAGTGAGCCTAGACCTTCGAAGTGAAGAGCCGCTCCTGGGAATAGGGTCGCTGGCATGCGACGGATGCGGGCGCCGGCCTTGCTGGCCCCGGTGGCTGCCGGCATTCTGGTCTTCGCGTCACTGGCGAGCTGCCTGACGGGCTGCGGCGGCGGCGTCCTGAGTCCCGATCTGGTGCTGGTCAACGGCGGGGAACCGCCCTACCCGCTGGTTCCGACCAGCACCAACGACAGCAACGGCGGCAGGATCATCGATCGGCTGTTCGCCGGCCTCATGTCCTATGACGCGGCCGGAAACCCGTCGCAGGAGGTCGCCCGGTCGATCGAGACCACCGACAACGTCCACTACCGCATAGCGCTCAAGCCGGATTGGAAGTTCACCGACGGCTCGCCGGTGACAGCCCACTCGTTCGTCGATGCGTGGAACTACGGAGCCTTGAGCACCAATGCCCAACTGCAGCAGAGCTTTTTCAGCCCGATCGATGGGTTCGACGAGGTTTCCGGCGGGACAAGCGACGGAAAACCGGGCCGGACCGCGATGTCCGGGCTGCAGGTGGTCAACGATCTCGAGTTCACCGTGCGACTCAAGGCGCCGACCATCGACTTCCTGTTGCGACTGGGCCACAGCGCGTTCTATCCGCTGCCGGACATCGCATTTCGCGACATGGCGGCGTTTGGCCGCGACCCCGTCGGCAACGGCCCGTACAAGCTCGCCGACAGCCCGGACGGGCCGTCATGGGAACACAACGTCAAGATCGATCTGCGGCCCAACCCCGACTACCACGGCAACCGGAAGCCGCACAACAAGGGTCTGAGGTTCGAGTTCTACGCCAACCTCGATACGGCCTACGCCGACCTGCTGTCCGGCAATCTCGATGTGCTGGACACGATTCCGCCGAGCGCGCTGCCGATCTACAAGCGCGATCTGGGTGACAACTTCACCAGCGGCCCCGTGGCCGTCAAACACAGTCTGGATACCCCGCTGCGGCTGCCGCATTTCGGCGGCGAGGAAGGCCGCCTGCGCCGGCTCGCGCTGTCGGCCGCCGTCAATCGTGAGCAGATTTGCAAGCAGATTTTCGTGGGCACCCGCAGCCCATCACGCGATTTCACCGCCCGGTCGTTGCCGGGCTTCGACCCGAACCTGCCCGGCAACGACGTGCTGAACATCGATCCCGATCGTGCGCGCCGGTTGTGGAAACAAGCCGATGCGATCTCGGCGTGGAGCGGCCAATACGTCATCGCCTACAACGCCGACGCCGGAAACCAGGAATGGGTGGACGCCGTGGCCAACAGCGTCAAGAACGTTCTGGGTATCGACGCGGTTGGCGCTCCGCAGCCGACCTTCGCCGGATTTCGCACCGAGATCACCAACCACACGATCTCGACGGCCTTCCGCGCCGCCTGGCAGGGCGACTACCCGTCGATGATCGAGTTTCTTGCCCCGCTGTTTGCCACCGGGGCCGGTTCCAACGATGTCGGCTACTCCAACCCCGAGTTCGACGCGGCGCTGGCGGCCGCCGAGGCCGCCCCCAATCTGCAGGAGTCGAATGCCCTGGCCAATGCCGCACAGCGATTCCTCATGCACGACATGCCCGTTGTTCCGCTTTGGGACAACATCAGCGTGGTGGGGTGGTCCACGGAGGTCAAGAACGTACATGTCACTTGGAACGGTCTGCCTGACTACGAGAACATCGTGAAGGGCTGAGATGGGCTGGTACATCGCACGCCGAATCGCGATCATGGTGCCGGTCTTTCTCGGTGCGACGTTACTGATCTACGGCATGGTTTTCCTGTTACCCGGTGATCCGGTGGCGGCGATGGCAGGGGACCGTCCGCTGACTCCCGCGG
>Ga0318538_10000310_pt1 | contig 12701 bp, 13 predicted proteins | sample GRESIP166b4f23_FD_202504 | JGI IMG/M metagenome (GOLD analysis project Ga0318538, IMG submission 202504) | Tropical soil microbial communities from Luquillo Experimental Forest, Puerto Rico - GRE.SIPMG.166b4f23 | ecosystem: Environmental > Terrestrial > Soil > Tropical forest > Bulk soil...
GGCTTCGATCTTGGCGGAAATGACGACGACGCCGGCACCTTCCTGTTTTGCCCGAGCCTCCACTTTGCGGGAGAAATCATTACCCGTGGCCGCGGACGCTTCGTCCACATTGCAAACATACAGCACCGGAAGCGCGGTGAGCAGCGCCAGCATATGGAACGGCTTCTCTTCCTCCGGCTTGCGCGGTGTCAGCCGCGCCGGTTTGCCTTCGCGCAACAGTGTCAGCGTGCGATTGACCAAGTCGAGTGTCTGCCGCGCCTCCACCGCCTCCTTGTCGGTGCCGCGCGACTTGCGCTCAAGCCCTTCGCTTCGCCGCTCCAAGCTTTCGAGATCGGCGAGCGTCAATTCGGTTTCGACGGTCTCGATATCGGCGATGGGATCGATGCGGCTTTCGACGTGGGCGACATCGGTGTCTTCGAAGCAGCGAACGACATGCGCGATCGCGTCGACTTCGCGAATATTGGCAAGGAATTGATTGCCTAGCCCCTCCCCTTTTGAAGCGCCCCGCACCAAGCCGGCGATATCGACGAAGGTTAGCCGCGTCGGCACGATCGCCGCCGATTTGGCCAACGCCGCCAATGTTTCCAGCCGTGGATCAGGAACTGCGACTTCGCCGACATTCGGCTCGATCGTGCAGAATGGATAGTTCGCCGCTTGCGCCGCTGCCGTTTCGGTCACGGCGTTAAAGAGCGTCGATTTGCCGACATTCGGCAAACCGACAATGCCGCATTTGAAGCCCATGAGATGATGATTTTGCCTGTTTGATTATTTGATTACTTCAGCAGCCAATTTGAAGTCTCATTTTGGGCCGCCGTTGCCGTTTTGCTGGTCCGCGTCCGGCTGGCCAAATCCTTTTGCGAGCATGGCGAGATGAACCTTGTTCTGAAAGCTCGCATCCTGGCCGCGCGCAATCAAATCGGCATTCTCGGCGAGAATTGCAATCAGCGCGTCGACCCAGCCGCGATCGCTTTTGGCGAAATCACTGAGCACATAATGCTGCACCAAATCCTTATCGCCGGGGTGGCCGACCCCGATGCGCACGCGGCGATAATCATTGCCAATATGCTCGGAAATCGAACGCAGCCCGTTATGGCCGGCAATGCCGCCGCCGATTTTGACTCTGACTTTTCCGGGGGGCAGATCGATTTCGTCGTGAAACACGGTGATGTCGGCGGCAGACAGCTTGTAGAAATGCGCGGCTTCGGCGACCGCGCGGCCGGATTCATTCATGTAAGTGCCTGGCAACAAGAGCAGCGTGCGCACGCCGCCAAGCGGCCCTTCGCAAGCGAGACCTTGAAAACGGCGCCGCCACCGGCCAATCCCGTGGCGCTTCGCGATCTCCTGAACAGCGAGGAAACCAATATTGTGCCGATTGCCGGCATAGCGCGCTCCCGGATTGCCGAGTCCGACCAGGAGCAACATGGCCGCGCCGGATTACCTCACTTTTTCTCGGCAGCACCGGCCGCAGGCGCCGCCGCCGGAGCCGCGCCAGGGGCCGCGCCGAGCGCCGCGCCCGGAGCGGCGCCGGGAGCCGCACCCTCTGCCGCGGCGGCGGCAGCAGCCGCTGCGGCAGCGGCCACGGCGGCCGCCTTCATCTCTTCGGCATAGCCGGACGGCGGCACGACGGTGACAAGCGTAATGTCGCGAGCGGCCACCACGCGCACGCCGGCCGGCAACGTGACGTCGCTCAGATGTTTCGAATAATTGATGTCGAGCTCGCTGATATCGACCTCGATACCGCTCGGGATCGCATCAGCGCGGCAACGCACCTCGATCGTATGGGCGACGATGCTGACCGTGCCGCCGCGTTTGACGCCGGGCGATTGATCGGCGCCGCGAACATGGATCGGAATGTTCACGCGGATTGTGGCGCCCTCGCCCAGTCGCATGAAATCCACGTGCAGCGGGAGGTCGCGCACCGGATCGAGCTGGAAATCGCGGGGGATGACGCGATGCTTAACGCCGTCCACCTCGACGTCATGGATGGTCGTGAGGAAGCGCCCCGCATAAATGCGTTGGTGCAAATCGGCGTAATCAAGTGAGATCGGCAGCGGCGGCTTGCCGTCGCCATAGATGATTCCGGGTACGCGGCCGGCGCGACGTTCGGATCGGGCGGCCCCCTTGCCTGCCCGCGAACGTGTCGCCGCTTTGATCAGATTGACGGTCGCCATCGTGTGTCCTCGTTCTAAGCCATTCAATGTTAAAGAAAATTCCGCGTCAGCCTCCAGGGGTGCCGGTGATGCCGCGGAAGTCAGCGCTTATAACGGCGCCCGGTACGGAAAACAAGGAATGCCGCGATGCGCGACGCGTTATCGGCCGGAAAATTCCAGACCCGCGCTAGGCGGTGGGGCTGTCGATATTGGGCGTCGGCGCCGCCGCCGGCTGCTCGGCCGGCCCAGTAACGGGCGTTAGCTGGGCAAGCCTCGCTTCGAGCGCGGCGAGCCGGGTCTTGAGCGCTTCATTGTCTTCGCGCGCGATCCGGACCATGTCTTTAACGGCTTCGAATTCCTCGCGCTTGACGACATCGAGGTCGCGAAGAAAACGCTCCGCCTGGTTGCGGAACAGCGTCTCGAATTCACGGCGTACGCCTTGAGCAACGCCGGCTGCATCGTTCATCAGCCGGGCCACCTCGTCGAAAAACCGATTGGTCGTCTGCACCATGCTCGCCTCCGCTCACCTGCGCCCAGCCCCGCTTGCCATGCCTAGAAACAATGGCAATGGTGCAGCCAAGCTGCAAGGGGCGCGAGGCAACAAGCTTGACAAGCGCGTGCCGCGGAGCCCAGTCGCAAATTAACCGTATGAATGATCGCAATAGAACGACCCGCGTGGCCAACCTATTCGTCACCCTGAGGTGGCCGCGAAGCGGCCCTCGAAGGGTGACAGCGTTGGTGTCATCCTTCGAGGCTCGCTGCGCTCGCAGCCCAGGATGACGTTATTTGGAATCTCTCGATTGAGGAAAGTTGAATGTTTATTCTTCCAGTCATTCCGTTTCCGGCGATCAATCCGGTCCTGATTTCAATCGGCCCGTTTGCCGTGCGTTGGTACGCGCTTGCTTACATTGTCGGAATTATCGCCGGCTGGTTTTATGCACGCGCCATTATTTCATCGCCAAAGCTGTGGGGCGGGCCCGCGCCTCTCACCGTGACCGACTTCGATGATTTTGTCATTTGGATCACACTCGGCATCATTCTCGGCGGTCGAATTGGTTATGTGCTGTTCTACAATTTCGCGCACTTCGCCGCCAACCCGATCGAGATCCCGCAACTCTGGAACGGCGGCATGTCGTTCCACGGCGGTGTGATCGGCTGCACCGTCGCGATCGCGCTGTTTGCGTTACGCCGCGACATCGCAATCCTGTCGCTTGCCGACGTGACCGCCGCCGTGGCGCCGATCGGATTATTCCTTGGTCGCATCGCCAATTTCATCAATGGCGAATTGTGGGGCCGCCCCAGCGACGTGCCTTGGGCCATGGTATTTCCGCATGGCGGCCCGGTCCCGCGCCATCCGAGCCAGCTTTACGAGGCGACGCTTGAGGGCGTCGTACTCTTCATTGTCGTCGCTTACCTCGTCCGCTCCGGGGCACTCAAGCGGCCGGGCGTTGTCACCGGCGTGTTTGTGCTGGGCTATGGCGCTGCGCGGATCGCTTGCGAATTCTTTCGCGAGCCGGACGTGCAGCTCGGCTTTCTGTGGGGCGGGCTGACAATGGGAATGCTGCTCTGTATTCCGTTGATGCTGGCCGGTATTGCCATTCTCGCCGTCGCGCTAAAGCGCCTGCCGAAGCCAAAAAATGGCTGACGCGGCCGCGCCGCTGCTCGATGAGATTCGCCGACGCATTGTGGCCGGCGGCCCGATGCCGGTCGCCGATTATATGCGTTTGTGTCTCACGCACCCGAAATACGGCTATTACGTCGGCCGCGATCCGCTCGGCGCTGGCGGCGATTTCATCACCTCGCCGGAGATCAGCCAAATGTTCGGCGAGCTGATCGGCGTGTGGATGGCGGCGGTGTGGCGGCAAATGGGCGCGCCGGAAAATCTGCGGATTATCGAGCTCGGCCCCGGGCGCGGGACTTTGCTTGACGATGCGCTGCGCGCCACCAAAGGGGTGCGCGGATTCCACGAGGCGGCCGTGCTACATTTGGTCGAAATCAGCCCGGCGCTGCGCGACCTTCAGGAACACCGGCTGGAGAAAACCGGGCTGCCACTGATGTGGCACGACACACTGGAAAAGGTCCCCGGCGGCCCGAGCATCATCGTCGCCAATGAGTTCGTCGATGCGCTGCCCGTGCATCAGGCGGTCAAGCAAGACGATGGCTGGCACGAGCGTGTAGTCACCGTCACCGCTGACCGCAATCTCGTGTTTGGTACCGCGCCCGAGCCGCTGCAGTTCTTCGAACCGTCAATGCCGCGGCCATTGCGCCAGGCTCCGCTTGGCTCGATCTATGAGTGGCGCGCCAATAACATCGCGCTTGAGCTGGGCCGCCGAACCCGCGATGAAGGTGTCGCCTTGATCATCGATTACGGTCATGCCCATTCGGGATTGGGCGATACGTTGCAGGCGGTCGCCCGGCATTCCTACACCGACCCTTTGCGCGCGCCGGGCATCGCCGATTTGACCGCGCATGTGGATTTCGAGGCCTTGGCGCAATGCGCTGAAACGATGGGCGCGCGCATCCACGGACCGATACGGCAGCGTGAACTATTCCTTCGCCTCGGCATCGAAAAACGCGCCGCCGTGCTGAAGGCCGCGGTGACAGAGGACAAGGCGGCCGATATCCAAATTGCCTTGTCGCGGCTGATTGCAGGCGGCGGGCGCGGCATGGGCGAATTGTTCAAGGCGATCGCGATTGCGGCGCCGAAACTTGGCCCACTGCCCGGCTTTGAGACAGGTCCATAAAAGACGGCTCCAAGATAGCTCCACAAAGATTCGGCCATGAAGATCGAAGCTGCCTCGCTCACACTGACCGAAATCCGGCACGGCTTTTTTACCCGCGCCGGCGGCGTTTCCAGGGGTCCTTACGCGAGCCTCAATGGCGGTGTTGGCTCCCAGGACGATGCCGGCAAGGTTGTAGAGAATCGTGCGCGCATGGCGGCGGCATTAGGCGTGGAGCCGCAGCGTCTACTCACCGCCTACCAAACGCACTCGCCCAACGTCGTCGTCGCCGAAGTGCCCTGGACGACGCAGAACCGGCCGCAAGCAGACGCCATCGTCACGCGCATGCGCGCGCTGGCGATCGGCGTGACCACCGCCGACTGCGGACCCATCTTGCTCGCCGAGCCGCGAGCCGGCGTCATCGGCGCCGCGCATGCCGGCTGGCGCGGGGCGCTGACCGGCGTCATCGAAGCAACCGTTGCGGCGATGGAACGGCTCGGCGCCGCCCGCCGCCAGATTCGGGCGGCCATCGGCCCTATGATTCGGCAATCCAGTTACGAGGTCGGTCCCGACCTCATTGCCCGCTTTCAAAGCGAAGATCCGGCCGCAAGCCGCTTCTTCGCGCCGGCATCGCGGCCTGGCCATGCGATGTTCGACCTCGCCGGCTATATCGGTACGCGGCTAAAGCGTGCCGGTATCGGCGAGGTGGAGGATCTGGGTCTGTGCACCTATGCCGATGCCGAGCAATTTTTCAGCTACCGGCGCACCACCCATCGCGCCGAAGCCGATTATGGCCGGCATGTTAATGCGATTGCGTTGACGGCCGAGTAGCCGACCGGGCCGATCGCGCGCCCCGCGTCCGCCCCATTCTCGCCCGGGCATTTACCTCACGTAAGTCCTTCCTGTGGAAACGGAAAAACCGGCGGGGGAAAGACCTTGATTCATATTGCCAGCCCCGGATGCGACTTGTATCAGGGCTTGGCTTTTGTTTGGGCATGATCTGTGCCGCCGCGGGCCAGACGGCGCTGAGGCGCGGCTTTGGACGCGCTCTTTGGCGCGGCTTTTTTAAGGATCATGCGCCGCGGACCAAGCGCCGCACCCGGCGCAGGAGAGCGGGGAATGACGGGCAAAAACGGAGCGATCAAGCTCGTTGCCGGCAATTCCAATCCTGTGCTCGCCGAAGCCATCGGCAATTATATCGGGACGGCGATGACCAAGGCCGTCGTGCGCCGCTTCGCCGACATGGAAATATTCGTCGAGATCCAGGAGAACGTGCGCGGCGCCGACGTATTCATTATCCAGTCGACCTCGTTTCCCGCCAACGATCACCTGATGGAATTGCTGATCATTATGGACGCGCTGCGGCGCGCGTCGGCGCGGCGGATTACGGCGGTGATCCCCTATTACGGCTATGCCAGGCAAGACCGTAAACCGGGACCGCGCACACCGATCTCGGCCAAGCTCGTCGCCAATCTCATCACCCATGCCGGCGCCGACCGCGTGCTGACGCTCGATCTGCATGCCGGCCAGATCCAGGGCTTTTTCGATATTCCCACCGACAATCTCTTCGCCGCGCCGGTCATGACGCGCGACATCCGCCAGCGCTTCGATTTGAGCAAGGTCATCGTGGTGTCGCCTGACGTGGGCGGCGTGGTGCGGGCGCGCGGTCTCGCCAAGCGGATCAACGCGCCGCTCGCGATCGTCGACAAGCGGCGCGAGCGGCCGGGCGAATCCGAAGTGGCGAATGTCATCGGCGAGGTCGACGGCGGCATCTGTATTTTGGTCGATGACATCGTCGATTCCGGCGGCACACTGGTGAATGCCGCCGACGCGCTGCTCGATAAGGGCGCCAAAGAGGTCTACGCCTACATCACCCACGGCGTCCTGTCCGGCGGCGCAGTCTCGCGCATCGGCAAGTCCCGACTGAAAGAGCTCGTCATCACCGACTCGATACAGCCGAGCAAAGCCGTGACCGAGGCAAAGAATATTCGCGTCTTATCGATTGCGACCCTGATCGGCGAAGCGATCAGCCGAACGGCCGCGGAAGAATCGGTGTCGAGCCTATTCGATTGAGCCGTCTTCAACTTAGTTGAGTTGAGCTGAGCTGAGCCGACCCAAACCTGGCCAGCTAGGCACGCGCGACCTCATTGCTACCTTTAGCCAAGCGCCCCGAGTCAACTTGTCGCAGTCCGAGTTGTGGACGGCCACCTCTTGAGGATTGTGCCAAACGGGCAAATCACTTCATGAGTGCCGGTACCGATGCTGGTACAAAGCGTTGGGTGAGTTTTGGCGGAAAGAATCAGGCCGATTATAGTCAGCGCACGGGCTGATTCGCGGTTTTCGTCAATCGGCACGCAAAAGTCGCTCCTGCGTCAAAATGCAGCCGGTATTTAGAACCGTGCTGGTGGCGTGCGTTCCACCCTCAAGGGGACAGAGTGGAGACGGCATGGCCCTCATCGAGTCTATACGCGAACATCATAATAGCCCGCTCGATGTCGTCGAGCGGATGGCGGCTGGCAATAACTGGCCGTTCGAACGTGCCGGCGAAGACGAGATCGGTCTCGTCGTAACCGGCCGGTGGACCAACTACCAAGTGTCATTCACCTGGATGAATGACATCGAAACCCTGCACCTCGCCTGTGCCTTTGACATGAAGGTGCCGGAGCCGCGGCTTGCTGACGTGCAAAAGCTGATCGCGCTCATCAACGAGCAGATGTGGATCGGGCATTTCGACGTGTGGGCGCAAAGCGGCGTCGTCATGTTCCGTCATGCCTTGGTGCTCGCGGGTGGTGTCGCCGCGTCCGGCCGGCAATGCGAAGCGGTGCTGGCGACGGCGTTGGATTCCTGTGAGCGCTATTTCCCGGCTTTCCAATTCGTTATCTGGGCGGGTAAGTCGGCGCGTGAGGCGATGGAATCGGCGATGTTCGAAACTACAGGCGAGGCGTGACCACTGCCGAGCCAGCTCCGGACGCAACGCCGGAAGCGAATGCGAACTTGCGCGATTTCTCCGGCCTGATCATTCTGGTCGGCGCCGGAAAAATGGGCGGGGCGCTGCTCGAGGGCTGGCTTCGGCTTGGCCTCGATCCGCGCAAACTGGCGTTGGTGGAGCCGCAGCCGCTGCCGCATATTGCCGCGCTCGTGGGTCGCGGCGTGCGGCTCAACCCAGAAGCCGAAACATTGCGCGCGGCCAATGTGGTCGTCATCGCGATTAAGCCGCAAGCGGCGCTCGAGGCGCTTGCCCCGCTGGCCCCCAGCATTTCTCCTTCCGCGCTGATCATCTCCATCATGGCCGGCCGCACGCTGCAGTTTCTCGCCCAGGCCTTCCCCCAGGCCGGACCGGTGGTGCGAGCAATGCCGAATACGCCGGCTGCGATCGGGCGCGGCATCACCGTTGCCGTGGCCGCCAAAACTGACGCGGCGCAACGCCGACTAGCGCAGCGGCTCCTTGGCGCGACTGGCGCCGTCGAATGGGTCGAGGACGAAAGTCTGATGGATGCGGTGACCGCGCTATCGGGCTCCGGACCGGCCTATGTCTTCCTGCTGGCCGAAGCGCTGGCGCAAGCGGGAGCGGCGGCAGGCCTGCCGGCGAAGCTCGCGGAGACGCTTGCCCGCGAGACCATCGCCGGCTCCGGCGAGCTCTTGCACCGTTCCCGGGACGACGCTGCAAGCTTGCGACAGAACGTGACTTCACCGGGCGGCACCACTGCCGCCGCGCTGGCGGTCTTGATGCGTCCAAACGGTCTAATGCAGCTGATGAACGAGGCGATTGCCGCCGCAACAGCGCGCTCACGCGAACTCGCCGGCTGATCGTCCGTCGCCAATTTCGCGGCCGTCGTCGTGCCTTCGTTATGGTCTTGGAACGATCCCCCCTACCGCATACATTCCCACCTATGTTGCGAAGGCCGCCGCAGCTTTGGCCCCGACGCCGGCAGCCCTGATGGTGTTACCGCTCGGAGCGCCCGTTGGAGTATTGCCATGGCTAAATCCGCTCGCAGGCCCTCTCGTAAATCCTCGACTCAATCGTCGCGCCGCTCGCCTACCGCGGCTCCGGCAAGCGATCGCGAAAAAATCATCGCCGCATTTCTCGACCTGCTCGCCGCGAAGCGAATCGAGCAGATCGGTTTTGCCGAAATAGCTGAAGGTGCGGGCGTGCCGCTGGCGCAGCTTCGCAACGAGTTTCCTTCAACCCTCGCAATTCTCGCCGCGCACATTAAGTCCGTCGACCGCGCTGTGTTGAGCGGGGATTCCGGCGACGTCGCCGAAGAGCCACCGCGTGAGCGCCTGTTCGACGTATTGATGCGCAGGCTCGAAATTCTCGCGCCGCATCGCGAGGCAGTGCGGTCGTTAATGCGTTCGGCGCGGCGCAATCCGCCGCTTGCGCTCGCGCTTAACAGTCTGGCGGTGCGCTCGCAGCAATGGATGCTTACCGCGGCAGGAATAAGCGCCTCTGGCCCGCGCGGCATGGTCCGGGCGCAAGGCCTTGCGGCCCTATTCGGCGGCGTTCTGCAGACCTGGATTCATGATGACGATCCTGGTCTGGCCCGCACCATGGCAGCACTCGATCGCGCGCTGGCGCGCGGCCAACGCTTTGTCGGCTTGATCGAGGATTTGTGCCGCATACCGGCGCGAATTTGCCGATTGCGTCCCCGCCGTCGCGGCGGCGAGCGCTCGGAGGATCCGGCCGCGGCGGCGTAATTGCCTATCGGGGAATAACAACTCGACTTGCGGGATCAATGCCACGACGTAGGCGCGTGCCCCTAGCGCAGCGCGTGTTAGAAAAATCGGTCTCGATTTCCGGGCGCAGCGCAGCACGCAAGTGGTGCGCGCAGACGCGGGATCGTAACGAAGCTTTGCGTTTACGACGATCCCGGATCAGCGGCGCACCAGCAATAGCGCGTTCACCCACGTAGACGCGCGCTTTTGCACGCTGCGCCGCATCCAGGAGACGATTAGACGGCTCTCGTTAGGGCTAAATTAGAACGTCTATAAAAAATGATTTTTTCTTTGCAAGCATCTGAGCCCTGGACTATTGACGGTTTCAGTTGGGACCAATTGTCCTTGCAATCCCCTTGGGACCTTCCCGGCAATGATCGTGTGCAAATGATTGTGTGCTCTTGCAACGTATTCACCGACCATGACGTGCGTTCGACGCTGTCGTCAGGTGACAGTGTTCCGCGCACCACTGGGCAGGTCTACCATTGCCTGGGCTGCAGCGCTCAATGCGGTCGTTGCGCGCGCACCATTCGGCGCATTATGGACGAGGCGCTCGCGGTCCCCGGAGCCGCATCCACGCCGCCATGCTGCCGAAACGTGCAAGTTGAGTCTTAACGCTGGGGCATGATCTTTTCGGAATGCTGGTTCCCACCTTTCCGGATCATGCTCTGCTCTGCGCTCCGCTCCTGATCCGTTGATAAAACCCTCAAATCTCCAACCGTTCGGCAGGCTTCCGGCCGCCTGCGGCACCGCTATAATTGGCCTTCCCCGAGTTGGGAATTGCGCAATTGCAGGAGCAGAATGATGAGAGGCGAGCCCGGTGTCATCGATTACCTCAACAAGGCGCTGCGGCATGAATTGACCGCCGTCAATCAATATTGGCTGCACTACCGCCTGCTCGACAATTGGGGCTACAAGTCACTCGCCAAGCAATGGCGCAAAGAATCGATCGAAGAGATGCAGCACGCCGACAAGCTCGTCGAGCGCATTATCTTTCTTGACGGCTTTCCCAACATGCAAGTGCTCGATCCCCTGCATATCGGCCAGAACGTCAAGGAGGTGCTCGACTGCGACCTCGCTGCCGAAATGTTGGCGCGCGCGCTCTATGAAGAGGCGGCGACGCATTGCCACTCGGTTCGCGATTATGTCTCGCGTGATCTATTCGAGAAGCTCATGCATGACGAAGAAGAACACATCGACTTCCTGGAAACGCAGCTTGATCTCGTCACCAAACTCGGCCTCGAACTCTACGCCCAACACCATATCGGCGAGCTTGAGGAGGACGAGGACTGAGCGGTTCAACAGCGGTTGTTGATCATCTTAGGCGTGCGTCGCCGCGCGCTCTGATCGCTCAGAATTATCTGGCAGAATTGCGATGGACCGGCGCATGTTGAAGCGGTTGATCATCATCGTGGCGGCGCTTCTGTGCGGCTTCGCCAGCGGTCAGTCCGGCGCCCAGTCCGCCCGCCCACAGGCGATCGGCACGGTCAGCCGCATACAAGGAGAGGCGATCGGAGTAAATGGCAGCGCCACGCGTCCGCTTGGACTCAATTCCTCGGTTTTTCTCAACGACGTCGTCTCAACCGGTGCAACGGCGCGGCTCGAAGTCACCTTCACCGACAACACGCGGCTGACGCTCGGCGAGAAGGCGAAGCTGACGCTCGATACGTACGTTTTCAATCCGACCGCAAGCCAAGGAGTACTCAAGTTCGGTTTGGTCGGCGCCTTCCGCTTTGTTTCGGGTCAGGTGACGAAACTGGCGCGTTCGGACGTGAGCGTAACGACACCGGTCGCTAACGTCGGCATCCGCGGGACGGAATTTTGGGGCGGTCCAATCGACGACCAGGCGCTCGGCGTGTTCCTCATCGAAGGGTCGGTCAGAGTTTCGAATGCCGCGGGCGAGCGGATCCTTAGCCAGCGGGGCCAAGGCACCAATATAGCCACGCCCGGCGCGGCCCCCGGGCCCGTAACCCTTTGGCCTCCCGACAAAGTCAGCCGCGCCTTGGCAGCCGTAGCGTTCCGGTAACGGGTGGTTCGGCGACGCTATGACAAAGCTGAGCCGACGCGTCATCCTCTCCGGTGTGGTCGGTTGCGCGGCGGCCGCGCCGGTGAGAAGCGCGCGCGCTGCGCCCTATCCGGATCGTCCTATTACGCTCGTCGTACCATTCGCGCCCGGCGGATCGACTGACATTCTCGCGCGCATCGTCGCCGAAAACCTTTATGAGGCGCTCGGTCAGCCGGTTGTCGTCGAGAATCGCTCGGGCGCGTCCGGCAATATCGGCACAGCGATCGTGGCGCGATCGGCACCTGACGGTTACACGTTCCTGTTCAATACGATGAGCGTACACACCATGAATCACGCGCTGTTTGCAGCGATGCCGTTCGATGGTGTGGACGACTTCTCCCCAATATCGCTCTTGGCTTACGTGACCAATACGATGGTGCTGCACCCGTCGGTGCCAGCGAACACTGTTCGCGAATTCATCGGCTACGCCAAAGCCAATTCGGGAAAGATTGCTTACGCTTCGGCCGGTGCCGGCTCGACCAACCATCTGTGCGGCGCACTGTTCGAAAAGATGGCGCAGGTCGCGATGGTGCACGTGCCTTACCGGGGCGGAGCACCCGCCATTGCCGATACCGTCGCGGGGGAAACGCAACTCATGTTCACCGCCGGCACGCAGAGCCTCGAACACGTTAAAGCCGGAAAGCTGCAGCTCCTTGCTGTCACCGAGGGCAAACGCTCTCCGCTTCTACCAGATGTGCCGACCGTGGCCGAAACCGTGCCTGGTTTCGAAATGGCGGTTTGGTACGCCGCTTATGGTCCCGCCGGTCTTCCACAGGAGATTATCGCGCGGCTTAATGGGGAGATCGGCCGCATTCTTTTTCTGCCCGCTGTGAAAAAACAAATGGCGGACATCGCGGTGGAGGTGGCGAAATCGAGCCCCAATGAACTCGCGGATTTGACTCGGGCGGATGCTAACAAATGGGGCAAGATCATAAGAGAGCTGAACATCACCCCGATGTAATTTCGTGTTCACGCGCTGCTTCTCCTCTCCCCGCCGCGCGGGGAGAGGCCGGATTGCGCAGCAATCCGGGTGAGGGGGCGACCGCGACTCTG
>Ga0318538_10000317_pt1 | contig 12636 bp, 9 predicted proteins | sample GRESIP166b4f23_FD_202504 | JGI IMG/M metagenome (GOLD analysis project Ga0318538, IMG submission 202504) | Tropical soil microbial communities from Luquillo Experimental Forest, Puerto Rico - GRE.SIPMG.166b4f23 | ecosystem: Environmental > Terrestrial > Soil > Tropical forest > Bulk soil...
CGGGCACCCCATAGGCGGCGGACAACTCGAAGCCGCTGGCCCAGATCCCGTCAAAACCGGCCAGTTCGGCGAGCCGCGCCGACAGCGGATTGTGTCCCGACATGACGCTCGCAAGCCTGCCGGGGGCCACCAAATCGCGCAGCTTGTTTGTCATTTCGTGACCTCCGGTATCGTCGCAGCGATGCTTGCGGACGATGTTAAAACCGCGCTTAATAGCACCCTGGATGTCGATCGGGAGTTACGTCATGACCATCGAGGCGACGACACTCAAGGATAAGGCGGTCGGCGCGCAGCCGCCGATGAAAGTCGCGGTGACCAGCGCCAAGACGCCTGACTATGTCGAGGGCCGGCGCAGCTTCTTCAAATATCGTGACCTCGGCGTCGCAAAGGCGAGCAACGGCTGGATGCGCGCGCAGCTGACCACGGCGATCACCGGGATGACCAAGCCGACCGGCTGGCACTACCATGTCTGCGAGGGTCAGTTCGTCTACACGCTAAAGGGATGGGTCGAGCTCGAATTCGAGGACGGCAGCAGCTGCCGGCTCGAAGCCGGCGACTCGTGCTTTATCCCGGGCGGCCTGAAGCACAACGAGATCGGCACGTCGGACGATCTCGAGATTCTCGAAGTCTCTCTGCCGGGGGAAATAGGCACGGTCTCGGTCGACCCGCCGCCAGGCCGCCCGAACGGCTCTTGAGACGGGTCCGACCGGCCTACTCGTTCATTCCCGCGAAAGCGGGAATCCAAGGCCACAGGGTCGTGGTGTCGCTTCTGGACCCCCGCCTTCGCCGGGGTGACGACACTACTATTGATTTTAGCGCCTTCGTTTCTGGGATTAGGGTGCGCGGCTGTGACTGACTTGCCGGCGGCGGCGGATCGCTTATGATCTGGGGCAGGCGGGTGTAGCTCAATGGCAGAGCAGGAGCTTCCCAAGCTTCTGACGAGGGTTCGATTCCCTTCACCCGCTCCATGATTTCGGCATCATCTGGCCCCGTGCCGAAATCTGGCATCGCAGCCAGAGCGTCTTAGCGTTGGTTCGACAGCCCGCTGACTCAATCGTGGCTGATCGGCGGTTCTTGCCTAGTCCTGGCAAACTCCCGAAAATGCTCTCCGCGAAAAAATAGATTGGGAGACTGCGGTGGAGATCGGGGAGAGGCACGTAGCCAATAATCTCGTTTTGCAGCCGGTCGGGCGCCTCGACAATATCACCAGCGCCGAGTTTCAGGCGCGGCTGCTCGCGGCCGTTACGTCCAGCACTGAGGACATCGTCATCGATTTTTCATCGATCGAATACATTTCGAGCGCCGGTCTGCGAGCGCTGATGGCCGCCTCGCGCTTAAAGCCAAAGGAGCGGCGGCTCGCCGTCGCCTGTCTCAACTCGGTCGTCACCGAGATATTTGCGATTAGCAGGTTTGGATACGTTGTGCCGGTTTTCGATACAGTCGAGGAAGCGAGCATCGCCCGGCAGGGCCCGCCGCGACCGGAAACGGCGGTTCCACGCCTCGAGGGCCATCCGGTGCGACCGCTACGCGTCCGTTTCTGGGGTACCCGCGGCTCGCTGCCGGCTCCGCTGCGCGAGCGCGGGGTCCGCGTCAAGATCCACGATGCGCTCGTCGCTGCGCGTGGGCAGACGCTCGAGACCGAGGCGGCGATCGACGCCTTTATAGACAGCAGGCTGCCATTTTCAGTTCGCGGCACCTTCGGCGGCAACACCAGCTGTGTGGAGATCGTTACCGGCGGGGACGAATACGTTATCTGCGACCTCGGCACCGGTGTGCGCGAATTCGGCAACCGGGTGATGGACGAGCATAACCCCACCGCCAAGAGGTGCTTCAACGTGTTCCTGTCCCACTTGCATTGGGACCACATTATGGGGTTTCCGTTTTTCCGCCCGGCCTATATCCCCGGCAACCTCATTCGCATCCATAGCTGCCACGCGGCCTTGAGTGAGGCGATGCATAAACAGCAGTCGGAGCCTTGCTTTCCCGTCGATTTTCGCGCGTTGCCGGCGACGATTGAGTTCGTCGCCCTGGACCCCGGGCGGACCTATGAGATCGCCGGCTTGTCCGTCGCCTCCATCAAGCAATTCCACGCCGGCGATTCTTATGGATACCGCTTTTCACGCGGCGACAAGACGATCGTCTACTCGACCGATTGCGAGCACAAATATTCGAATCTCGACCAATCTTATCCATTCATCGCGTTTTACCGGAATGCCGATGTGCTGATTTTTGATGCGATGTATTCGCTCGCCGACGCAATCTCCGTCAAAGAGGATTGGGGCCATTCCAGCAATGTCGTCGCGGTCGAGTTGGCGCACGCGGCGCACGTCAAGCGCCTCGTGCTATTTCACCACGAGCCAGCATATGACGACCACATGATCGAGGAAGTCTTTGCCGAAACGGTGCGCTTCGAGGAGATCAGCCGCCCCGGCCACAAGGTCGAGGTGATCTCCGCCTACGACGGGTTAGAACTGGAGTTGTGACCCCGAGTGGACTGGGGCATCGGCCTGCTGCGAGGTCCCGGCCGTGCGGTCGCACTCGTGCTGATCGCTGGCGCCTTGGCGCTGCGCGTCATTGACCCTAGCATCGTCACCGAATTGCGCGTGCGTGGCTTCGACTTTGCGGAGAGAATCTGGCCGCGTACCAGCGATGCGGGGCAAGTCGAGATCGTCGACATCGACGAGAAGAGCTTCGCCGAGTATGGGCCGTGGCCGTGGCCCCGGCATATGGTGGCCGAACTCTTCCGCCGGATCGCCCAAGGGCACCCACGCGTTGTCGGTGTCGACTTCGTCTTTGCCGAACGAGATCGGCTTTCACCGACCGAGATCGCGCGAGAATTGCCAGGCTTGCCTCCAGCCGTGGCGGACGCGTTGGCGCAGCTGCGGCCAAGCGACCACGACCTCGCCGAAGCCTTAGCAGCGGTCCCGACGGTACTGGCACTGATCCCGAGCCGAGAGCAGAAGGTGCGATCTTCCGACCCGCCTCGCCTCGCCGCTGTCCGCCAGGCGGGAGGCGATCCGGTGCCGTTCTTGAAGAGCTACAAATCCCTGGTACAAAGCCGGCCCGATCTCAGCGCTGCTGCGTCAGCCGCTGGAGCTATCACGCCTGAGCCGGACGCCGACGGTGTCGTCCGGCGGCTCGCTCTCGCCGTGGCCTTTCAGCAAACGATCGTCCCGAGCTTTGCGCTCGAGGTCGTCCGTATCGGCGGTGGTGAGCATTCGATCGTGATCAATACCGACGCGCTCGGGATCGAAAATATCACAATCGGCGGCACTATCGTCCCGACGGACAGAAGGGGCCGCGCGATCATGCACTTCGCGACGCCGCTGGCACGGTACATCTCGGCCGCAGATATTCTCCATCCGGCATTCGATTTAACCCAGCTGCAGGGGCAAGTGGTCTTGCTCGGCGTTGCCGGGCTCGGTGTCGCCGGGCTGCGCGAAACGCCGCTGGGTCTGGTGCGCGCGGTCGACCTCGATGCCCAGCTAATCGACTCAATCCTCGTTGGCAACCTGCTTCGCCGTCCGGCCTATCTCGATTGGTTTGAGCTCGCAGCGGCGCTGGTGGCCGGGCTGGCGGTCGTCTGGTTGTTGCCCTATTCAAGGCCGGTGCGTGCGGTCGCCATCGCTTTGGCGATCGTCGGGGCTTTTTTTGGCCTCGAATTGTTATTGTTTCGTTTCGCAGGTTTCCTTTTCGATAGCACCTTCCCGGTGCTGGCCCTGCTCGCGGCATTGGGTGTCATTCTGGACCTCGGCTCGGGCAAGGTCGACTACGCCAGCGCCGGTCACGATTCGCCCTTCGTTCTCGGCGGCAGTACCGGTTTGCGGCAGCTGGTCACCGAAGGTGGCCCCCCGCTCGGCGCCGTCGACGAGTTCCGCTATCCCGTCGATCACGACCGGGTCGAGCCCGGCGAGGTTTTGCTGTTGTTTACCGACGGGGTCACCGAAGCGGTGAACGATAAACACGTGCTCTATTCTTCCGAGCGGCTGGCCAAGGCTCTGGCAACGGCGAAGGTGTTCGACGCCAGGCGCGTCGTTACGGCGGTAATCGATGACGTCAGCCGATTTATCGGAGGGGCCGAGCAGGCGGACGACATGACACTGCTGGCCGTGCGCCGGGTGGCCGGCACGGCTGCCTGACGGTCAGATCGCGATGAGGGCTTCGATCACCCTGCGCGGCGAAGCTACCGAGCTCGTCCGGCTCGAAGCCTTTGCCGAGGCGTTCACTCGCAATTGTGGCCTTGCCGATGACAAACGGGCGCGGCTCCTCGTCATCCTCGAAGAGCTGTTCACCAACGTAGTTCAACACGGTTACGGGATGCAATTTGCGGCGGGGAGTGTCGCCGTCACGCTCGATTGGAAGCACGGTCTGCTGACGATCGATTTTGTCGATGACGGGCCGCCTTTCGATCCGCTCGCCCATTCCGCCCCCGATTTGGATGCTCCAGCAGAACAACGCCCGATGGGTGGGCTCGGCATCGCCATCGTGCGCGCCTTCGTCGACCGAGCGCGTTATTGCCGGAAAGGCGACCGCAACCACCTGCATCTGGTACGACGCATCGCACCGGCCGTGAAAGACGTGCCGCCCCGGTGATGAGAAATGATGGCCGAGACAACGACGGACCCCCATCCGATCCGTTGTCGCCCTGTTCATCACCAGATCGCGCTCGGCGCGCGCCTGCGGAAGGCTTTCGATGCGGATAGGCAAGTCGCGCACGCGCCTGCCCGCCGCGTATAAAGACTTTGTCTACGTTGCCGGTGTCATGCCGACCGATGCGATCTCGCTAAGATCCCGAGAGCGCACGCCAGTCACTTGGCCGGCTGCCGGGGTCGCGGGTCAATCTGCACGGTCGCGGTCATCCCGGCGGCGAGGACCACACCCTCGGGCACCTGATCGATGTGGATGCGCACTGGAATGCGCTGTGCCAGGCGCACCCAGGTGAAGATCGGGTTTACGTTGGCGAGCCCTTGCCCGTTGGGTTGGGCGTTCGCGACGTTGATGCCGCGGGCGATGCTGCCGACATGGCCGCGAACGATCTGGCTATAGCCCATTAGCTTGACGCTGGCCGGGTCGCCCACCTGGATCGGCTCGAGGTTCGTCTCCTCGAAATAGCCGTCTACCCAGAACGAGTCGGCGTCGACCACGGAGATCTCGTTCTGCCCGACATTGGCGTAATCGCCGAGCTGTGCCAGCAGGTTTGTGACCCAGCCGTTGACCGGAGAGCGGATCTGGGTGCGCTCGAGGTTGACGCGCGCCTGGTCCAGATTGGCCTGGGCCTGTTGTAATTGGGCTTCGCTAGCCAGCGCGTTGCTTGCATAAGTCTGCTTTTCCTCGACCGTGACCGCGAGCGTGGTCAGCTCCTGCCGGCGCTTGGCCTCCCTCTCGACATTCTGCGCGTTAGCCTGGGCCTGCTGCACGGCAGCTTCGGCAAGGCTCACGGCGATCTTGTAGTTGGTCGGGTCGATGACCATCAACAGGTCGCCCTTGTGAACGAACTGGTTATCGGCGACCGGTAACTGGACGATCTGCCCGGCGACCTGCGGTGCCATCGTCACGACATAGGCCCGCACGGTGCCGTCGCGCGTCCAAGGCGCGCCCATATAGGCGTCCCACATCGCCCAGCCGAGCACGCCGGCGACCGCGAGCGCGACCAAAGTGATCAGGAGCGGCAGGATTCGCAGACGACGTCGCGGCGTTTCTCGCGGTGCCGGCCCTGGCGACCAGACGGCTGCGGTAGCGCTACTGTCCGCCGGTAATTCGCGCTTTAATTTGGTTTCGATATCCGACATGGCGTACTCAGCGCACGGCGACGAGAACCATCGAGGAGAGCACGATCATATAAACGGCGAACACGAACAGCGAGGGGTGCCAAACGTAGCGCAACAGACCGAAGCGAGCGGCGAACCGGCGCAGCCCGATCGTGACCGCCCAGGCCGCGACCATCATCATCGAGATCGGTGCAACATAGACGCCAAACAGGTTGACCTCGGTGAATCTCACCCGGGCGGCCCTCCTACGTCGAAATAGGCGGCATGTTGGGTGAGTGCGTCAGAGATAGCAAGAATGAGGCCGCGCGCCCGGAGAGCACCGAAACGAGAGGCGAGCGAGCGGTCGAGGTCCGCAAGCCTTGCGGTGGCTGTGGCACAGCTGCCGCGCGCGAGGGCCTTGAGCGCCGCATCGAGGTCGGAACCCAGATCGAAGCGACGACAGATATGGCGAAGCTGGATGATGTCGGTACCGACCGAGAACGCCGCCAGCAATTGCGAGCGCTGCAACGGTTGCGCCGCATCCGGCAATACCGCGAGCCTGCCGTACATGCGATCGGTCCAATCATCGGGAGTCCGCGGTATCGGACCCGTCGCGAGCCGACGCAGATCACGCTGGGTCAGAGCCATCAACCGGCGGATCCGAAACGCGGGTGAAAGCGGCGGCAACAGGCGAAACGACAACACTGCGGCACCTGACCCTGCGACAATCCCCAATGCAGAATTGTAGAATTGCTGAGTGTCATAGCTCTCCTGATTGGCGGGCGCCAGCAACGGCACAAAATTTGCGACCATTGGGATAAACATCATGGTTTGCCAGGGCTGGGCCATCCCGGCACCGGCGGGCACCAGCACAAGGCCTATCGCGAGACTGAAGGCGCCAAAGGTCTCCAGGTTCGGCAGTACCGCGAAGCCGATGATTACGGCAAAAACGGCGGTGAGGTCGGTGCCCACCAGGAAACTCACGGCGGCAGCGTAGGCCTGGTCGGCGCGCGGCGCGAGCAGGATGACGACGATCGCGGCAAAAAGCATGGCCTGCGCGCCATTCGGCCATGCGGTAACAATCCAGAAAAGCTGCGCGGCGCCGATCACGACGAAGGCGCGCCCGGCATTGACCAGAGGAGGGAGCCAATCGGGTATGCGGAGGCGGCGGACGCCGCGCGCAACCGGCCGGAAAGGGTCGGTGACGAGCAGAGCCAGCCCGTTGAGCACGTCCGCAATGCCGGCCAGCACTTCGGCTGTCTGGTCGGCGAGTAGCCGCAGCGACGGGGTGCCCGCCGGGAGGGCGGCCAGGCTGCGTACGGCTGCATCGCAGGCCCCGATCAGGCGGGGCGGGTCAGCTATCCAGCGTGTCGGCTCAATTTGCTCGGGCTGCGGACGAAGCTCTACGGGCACTTTTGCCAGCACGGCGCCCGCCTCTTGCCGAGCCCTCTCCTCCGGCGATCGCGCGAGCGTCACCGCCACCGCGCGCCAGCCGGCTAGAGCGGCCAATAGGCCATCCACCGCCCGCTGCAATACCGGAGAGAAATAGCGCAGCTGCGAGGATTCTCCGAAAGCCTCGTCGATCACCGGATCGAGCGCGATGACGCGGCGAACCAGCTCGCGGCGTGTCGCCTGGGTAGCCTCAAATTTGGCTCCAAAATTAACCAATGTGCCGGTGAAGCCGCCGGCGATTTCGGCCGAGAGGCCGGCAAACAGTGTCCCTAGCCGGCGTCGCGCGCCACCCAGGTCCGTTCCGGCGAGGACGACGCCGGCACAGACAATGCCGATGCCGATCTCGCTCGCGCGATCGATGGCGAGCATAAAGGCTTGTCCGTTTGGCCCCCCGGTGGCTCCCAGTTGGTCGTACGCGATGATCGCGGCCGTATAGCCGGCCAGCGCTGCGGCGTAGGCCGCGAAATTGCGCAGCAGAGTTGCCACGAGAGCGCATGCGGCCCCCCACAGTGCCAGGCCAACGAGAAACGGCGCGCGATCCTGCGGAAAGCAAGCCGTCAGCACGACGATCGCCACGGCTCCGACCACGGTGCCGATCAACCGGTACCAGCCCTTGCGCAGCGAAGCTCCGAGATGAGGCTGGCAGACGATAGCCGCCGAGGTGCCGGCCCAAAAGGGGTTATCGAGCTCGAGCCAGTAAGTGATATATAGCGCGAGGCAGACCGAAGCCCACAGCCGCAAGCCGAAGAGCAGCGGCGGACCCGCGGCCCTTAGCGCGTCCGTCAGCCAGATTGCACTAAACGCGCGTGACCGACCTCTCGCCGGAAACCCTGCCTCTGCCATCGAACAAATTTAGCTCATCGCATCACGGCGAGCGACCCGAGGTAACAGCGCTGCCGGGTGCGGTTGGGCGGTCGCCGGCCGCGGCCAACGCGGTCGAGTGGATACGGAATAAAGGCCGATCAGGACTGGCGCGGAAGCGGCGGAACGCCGGTCGGCCCTGGATCAAATGCCGCAGAGCTCATTATTGGGGCTTCAACAGAGCGCTGGGCCTCGAGCCTGGCGCATGCGTGGAGCGAACCAACCGAGGCCGCTACCGCGAAAAATATGGGCACCCAGAGATCATGGCCGACTTGGGTGAATTCGATTACGAGCACGATCGCCGTTAGCGGCATATTCATCGATGACGCGAGAAACGCCGCGGCGCCGACGATCGCAACGGCAGCTGTCGGAACGCTCGGGAAAACCAGGTTCCAAAGACTGCCGAGGACGGTCGCAAGCAGTGCGCCGAGGGTCAGGCTCGGTGTCAGCAAACCGCCTGCCGCGCCCGCACGCAGGCTCGCTGTTATTGCCAGTACCTTCAGCGCCAATAGGCTGAGAGCCAGCTGGGCGCTGAGTTCGCCGTCAAATCCAAGCTGCGAGGGTCCTTTGCCATTTCCCGGGAGTTGCGGGAAGAGCATCGCGAGCAAGCCGATACCGAAAAATACCGCGAGACCCCATGGCACTCTGTGCCAGGCTTGCGGCATATGCGCCGTGGCGGCACGGGTTACGGCCCGGAACCCGTACGCCGCTACGCCAAAAACGGGCCCAACGACAACCGACCAGACGATCAGGGAGCGGCTTACCTCCAGATCGGGCACCAAGAATTGGGGGGCATTGCCCAAACCGATCCAGGCAATCGTCGTCGCGATGACCGACGTAACGATGGCCGGGACTACGGCTCGCGGCGCGAGTGTCTCGAGCAGGACCTCGAGGATAAAAATGGCCCCGCCGAGCGGGACATTGTAGATCGCGGCGAGCCCCGATCCGGCAGCGCAAGCAATCAGGATCCGCCTCTCCTCGGCGGCAAGCCCGGCACGAGAGGCAAGCCGCGTCGCCAACACCGCGGCCAACTCGCGCGGCGCGAGCTCGCGGCCGAGAGGCGAACCCAGCCCCACCGTAACAATCTGCAGCAAGGCGTGCGCAATCGTCGGGAGCAGGGGCATGCGCGGGCCGGGGACGCTTCTGCCGACTGCGGTCTTGATGCTGACGAGCGGTTGCCCGAAGCGGTAGACCGCCCACCAACCGATCCCGGCGACAGCACCGCAGGCCGTCAATGCCGCAAGCCGGCGAAGGGGTGGCGCGGCGGTGACCCCTTGAAGAAAACTTTCCGGGCTGACGATGGCGTCAAGGCTATAGCCGTAGGCGAGATGTTGGACGAACCGGAGTAGGAGCCCAAGCAAGGTGCCGCTCAGCCCCGCCGTAATACCGGTCAGGACGACGACGATCGCCAAGACTAGCGCAGATTGCGGTCGATCGGCCTCCTCGGCCGGTATCGTCAACTCCCTGATTTTGTGATCGTCAACGATCGAGGCAGAGGGCATCCACGAGCTTCTCAAGACGAAGGAATGTGGCAGCTTTTGAAAGACGCGTTGGCTCGATCGCCATTCATAACATGATAAATAGTCGCGCCATTACCCGTCGATTTACCCGAGTGCTTGATACTCCGGTTTGTAGACATGCCGCCGAATGAAGGCCTCGATATGGGCCGGACGCTCCACACGGGCCAAGCCGGCATCGAAGACGAGCTTCGCTACTCGCGCCGCAGTCTGAACTTCGACCTCCAGGATGTTGGATTGCGGCGGGAACAGCATCCCGAGCTTGAGCTGCTCGGGGGTCACCTGATCGGCCACGGCATGGGCAGCCTCGATGAACATGTCGTCGGTCGCGCGCTTCGCATTGGTGGCGTAAATGGCCATGCCGACGGCCGGGAAGATATAAAGGTTGTTGGCCTGCGAAGGCAGAAACGTCTGGCCGCCGAGGTGAACCGGCGGGAACTGCACGCCGCCAGCATAGATCGCCTTGCCCACGGACCAAGTATAGGCCTGCTCGGGCAGGCATTCGTGGTGCTCGATCGGGTTCGACAGGGCAAAGATGACCGCCCGCTCGTTGAGGCGCGACATCGCCTCGACAACCTCGCGCGAGAACAGTCTGCCCGCTGTTCCAGGGGGAAGCGCGTTACCGCTGACGCCGATCAGGATCGTCGGCTTGAAATCTTCGATGGCCGCGACAATTTGCGGGCACTCGCTCGCCGGGTCGAGATGGTCGAAGGGTTTGCTGGGCGGCAGGCTGTGCGCATAGGGCCGCTTGTGTGCTGCCAGCCCTGGGCGCCCAGCGACCACCAGTCCCTGGGTATCGAACATGCGGATCTGCTGCCGTGCCGCCTCGGGTATCACCCCCTGCTCACCCATGCCGGCGACGATCAGATCGGCAAGGCCGATCGCGGCGGACCCGGCGCCGAGAAACAGAACCCTCTGCTCCTTGATCTCTGCGCCGGTGATCTTGAGCGCGTTGATCACTCCGGCGAGTGTGACACCGCCAGTGCCCTGGATGTCATCATTGTAGCAGCAGACTTTGTTGCGGTAGCGGGCGAGAAGGGCAATCGCATCCGTGCCGGTCCAGTCTTCGAAGTGGATACAGCAATTCGGGAACACCTCCTGAACCGCGTCCACGAACTCGTCCACAAAGGCGTAGAGCTCCTCGGTCGAGGGGCGGTGCTGCCGCAGTCCGAGATAAAGCGGGTCGTGAAGATAGGTTTCGTTGTTCGTGCCGGCGTCCACGTACATCGGCAGTAGGCCTTGCGGCGGCACCCCAGCCGCCGCGGTGTACAGCTGAAGCTTGCCGATCGGGATGGCCATGCCATTGGCGCCCAGATCACCGAGGCCAAGGATGCGGCCGCCATTGGTCGCGCAGATAAAACGCACGTCTTTGACCGGCCAGTTGCGCAACACCTCCCTGACGTGCCCTTTGCGGCTGATCGACAGATACATCCCGTGCGGGCGGCGCAGAATTTGGTCGAATTTCAGCGAGGCCTCGCCGATCTCTGGATCATATACGATCTCGAGGAAGCGAGCCGGATCCGACATCAAGGTGCGGTAGAACAGCGTCTCGTTCGTTTCGAGCAAATTCATCAGGTGAATGAAACGTTCGAGGTCGTTGGTTTTGCCCTTGAGCTGCTGCAGAACACGGCTAAGCTGTGTCTCGATCGACTCGGTCACATCGGGCACCAGCCCAACCAGCGCCAGCGCCTGCCGCTCAGCCTCGGTAAAGCCCGTGGATTTGTTGAGCCTAGGGTCGTGCAGCAGGTCGATGCCGCGTTTGGCAATGCCAGTATGGGAAGCAGACATTGGTTCCTCCTCTCTCGGAAGCGTCCAGTTTAGGTATGCATTCTGGCCTTTCACGTATCTGTATTCTCGGCAACATAAGGCCTTACCATTTTCGCCGGATCGACAACGCGGTCGAACAGCTCCTCGGTCACGAAACCCAACCTCAGCGCGGCTTCCTTCAGGCTCAGGTCGTTGTCCATCGCGTAGTGGGCAATTTTTGACGCCTTGTCGTAACCGATGACCGGCGAGAGCGCCGTCACCAGCATCAGCGAGCGGTCCACACATTCCTTGATCTTTTTCAGGTTCGGCTCGGTTCCCTCGACCAGGAACTTGCGGAAGTTAGTGCAGCCGTCGCTCAAGATCGTGACCGAGTGCGCGATGTTGAAGATCATCAGCGGCTTGTAGACGTTCATCTCCAGGTAGCCGCCAGCGCCGCCGAAGCCGACGGCCACGTCATTGGCCATCACCTGCACGGCGATCATGGTCAGCGCCTCGGCCTGCGTCGGGTTCACCTTGCCCGGCATGATCGAGGAGCCGGGCTCGTTCTCTGGGATCTGCAATTCACTGAAGCCAGCCCGCGGGCCGCACGACATCAGGCGGATGTCGTTGGCGATCTTGTAGAGCGACACCGCCAAGGTGCGGAATGTTCCGGACAGCTGCACCAGCGCATCATGTGCTCCTTGCACGGCGAACTTGTTGGGTGCGCTGACAAACGGCAACCCGGTGAGCTTCGCGATCTCCATCGCCACTGCCTCGGCGAAGCCTGGCGCCGCGTTGATGCCGGTGCCGACCGCGGTGCCGCCAAGCGCCAGCCGGTATGCGCCCTTCAGCGCATCCTCTATCCGCTCGATATCGTCGCTGAGCATTCCGGCATAGCCGGACCATTCCTGACCCAAGGTGATCGGCGTCGCATCCTGCATGTGGGTGCGGCCGATCTTGACGATGTCCTTCCATTGCTCGGCCTTTGCCGCGATCGCGTCGCGCAGGCCGGAGACGGTCGGCAGCAGCCGGCCCTTCCCATTGACCGCGGCGGCGATGTACATCGCCGAAGGGAAGCTGTCGTTCGACGATTGCGACATGTTGACGTGGTCATTGGGGTGCACCGGTGTCTTGCTGCCGAGCGCAGTGCCGGCAAGCTGGCAGCAACGATTGGAAATAACCTCGTTGACGTTCATGTTGAACTGCGTGCCGCTGCCGGTCATCCACACATGCAGTGGGAACATGTCGTGGTGTTGCCCGGCTAGAACCTCGTCGCAGGCCTGCACGATCAGCTTGTGGGCCCGGTCGTCCAG
>Ga0318538_10000320_pt1 | contig 12520 bp, 15 predicted proteins | sample GRESIP166b4f23_FD_202504 | JGI IMG/M metagenome (GOLD analysis project Ga0318538, IMG submission 202504) | Tropical soil microbial communities from Luquillo Experimental Forest, Puerto Rico - GRE.SIPMG.166b4f23 | ecosystem: Environmental > Terrestrial > Soil > Tropical forest > Bulk soil...
ATGCCACGATGATTGCGTCCGCCCAGTGCACGAAGGCCTCATAGACGCGGTCCAACTCGTCGCTCGCATCCATTTGCGTGATCGAGCAGGGCCAGGTGCAGGCCTGCGCCGCCTTCGAATAGTAACCCTCGCAGGCGCGGAACTTGAGATCGTTGAGCCGGATGAGCCGCGTCTCGGCGCCGAGGTCAGCCGCCGACTTGAGCGCACGTTCGAGCAGATAGTCGGAGCCCGAGAAGCGCGGGTTGGCCATGTCCATGACGGTCGTCGAGATCCCGGCGAGACGCGGCGGCCCCGGCGCGCGTTCGGGCTGGCGCGAGAGCGGATGCGGCTTGTGCGGCGCTTTGGTGCGCCGCGACGGCGCCGCGACGTTGACGAGCACGCGGCCGCTCTCGACCTTGACCGGGAACGCCGGCACGCGATCCTCTTCGAATCCAGGCTCGCCCACGCCGGTGCGGCGATGGAACTTCCAACCGTGCCAAGGACAAGTGATGTAATCGCCGTCGAGACGGCCTTCGCCGAGTGGCCCACCGACGTGGTTGCAGATATTCGACACCGCGCCGAACTGCCCATCTCTGAACGAGATGGCAATGGCGGTGGTTGCCGCCTTGCAGCTCTTCAGCGGCGTCCTCGCAAGGTCCTCGGCGCTGCCGATGTCGACCCAGTCCTCTTTATCGGTCATGGCGTTCCCCCAATGTTAGTACTCGTTGTGCGGCCTCTCACACCTGCATTTCACGTGAACCCTTTCGATCGAGGAGATAGGAGCCCAGCGTTAGAACGAACCCCAGCCCGACAATGCCGACCAAAACCAAGAACAGCGGATCAGAAGTCATCGCGTAGAAAGCAAAAATGCAAGCAATAAAATACACGCGCATGAGCAGCGTCGCGGGATATAGTTCAGAGGAGCGGGCACGAATCATACCGAAGATCGACAGCCCGAGTCCGCTCATCAGCATTCCCGCGACGCGTGGAAAAACATCGCCGTAGTCCTCGTTGGATTGAAGCATCTTCAGAGTTACATGCGGAGCAAGGAGCAGCCCAAAGCCAATAATGGCGAGGTAAGACCCTAAGTAAAACAAGCTCAGCCTCGTTTTGCTCATCGAGTGATCTCCTCGACTTTGACGGCCGGTCAGATATTCCAATAGAGAATCAATGACCGCGCCGGTCGCGACGACCCGTGCGGCCGCCGGTTCGCGCTAACTGACCCGGATGGCGCCGGCGTATCCGCTCTGCTGCGGCTCAACACCCCCGATCTCGCCCGTGCGGCCGGTCTCGGCGAGAATGATGCGAGCCCCGCGGCGAAAAGTGACATAGGCCCACAGCCAATCGAGCGTCACGACGATGCGCGAACGGAAACCGATCAGGAAGTAAATGTGGGCTGCGCTCCAGACCAGCCAGGCCGGCCAGCCGGACAGAGTCGTCCAGCGCAAGTCTGCGGCTGCGTTGTTGCGCCCAATCGTTGCGAGGCTGCCCTCATGGCGGTAGCGGAACGGTGGTGGCGGCGAAGCCCCCTCGACGCGCGTCCGAATCACTCGGGCGGCATAGGCCCCCATTTGTTTCGCCGCTGGAGCAATGCCTGGTACAGGCTTTCCGTCCCAGCTCTTGGACAGGCAGGTGTCGCCGATCACGAAGATCTCAGGATGTCCGGAAACCGACAGATCGTCGCGAACCTCCACCCGTCCGGCGCGATCGGCGGGTGCCCCCAGCCACTGTGCCGCGGGTGACGCTGCAACGCCCGCCGCCCACAGAATGCTGCGCGCCTCGATCCGCTCGCCGCCGACCACCACGCCCTGGGCGTCACATGCGGTGACCGGCTTGCCAACCCGCACTTCCACGCCAAGCCGTTCGAGCGCACGCCGCGCAGCGGCAGACGATCTCTCGGAGAAGGTCGGAAGCACCCTCGGCCCAGCCTCGAGGAGGATGATCCGCGCCTGGGACGGATCGATGCTGCAAAAATCATGGACCAGCGACGCCTTCGCAAGCTCGGCGATGGCACCGGCAAGTTCGACGCCGGTCGGACCGGCACCGATCAGAATGAAGTTGAGCAGCCGGCGGCGCTCGCTCGGCTCGGTCGAAATTTCTGCGGCCTCGAAAGCGGAGAGGATCTGCTGGCGAATGGATAGAGCGTCTGCCAGCGACTTGATGCCAGGTGCGAACTTCTCCCAATCGTCATGGCCGAAATACGCATGGCGGGCTCCCGTCGCGATGATCAGGAAGTCGTAGGGCACGCGGCGTTCGCCGATCAAGACGGCGCGGGCTGCCGTGTCGATCCCGGTCACGGTCTCCATCAGCACGGTCGCATTTTTCTGTGTGCGGAGGATTGCGCGAATTGGGGCCGCGATGGTGTTGGGCGCCAGCGCCGCGGTGGCAACCTGATAGAGCAGAGGCTGAAACAGGTGGTAGTTGTGGCGGTCGATCAGAGTGACGTCGACCGCAACCCGAGCGAGGGCGCGTGCCGCGGATAGGCCGCCGAAGCCACCGCCGACGATCACGACGCGTGGCCTGGCGCCATTCATCAATGCGACCACTCTTGGACGCGCCGGGAAGGCAGGCGCGCGATCGCGCCCAGGATGGCGCCGAGAACGACATGCCCCATGAGCGAGGCCATGGCTTCCCGGACGCCTCCGAAAAACAATCCGACGCCGAGGATCGGCATGGCGATGAGACCGGCCAAGAACCAGATTCCGGCCATGAATGTCACGCCCCGCAGCCATACCGGACCCGGCAAATAGGGGCCGACAATGAGAAAACCGACTGCGAAGCCGATCGTGCCGAGCAGGAAGTGCATGACCATCCCGGCCGAAGTGCCAAAGCCTGTGAATGTCCCCAGCACGGCTGCGATATCCATCGGATGTCCGATCATCATCGGCGCCGCGAATTTCATCATCAGCGTGAAGACGACGGTCCCGATCAAAGCTCCGATGATGGCGCGCGGCAGGGCGCCGAAAAAGTCGGCTGGTTCGAGCAATTCTCGAGACATCGACGTTCCTCCTCTTGCCGCGCGCTATTCCATGAACCAACCATGGCTGACGATGAGCGACTGGCCCGTCAGCGCGTTCGTCGTTGCGGCAGCAAAGAATACGGCGGCCTCGCTCACATCCTCGGTGGTCGTAAACTCGCCATCGACCGTCTCGCGCAGCATCACGTTGCGGACGACCTCGTCCTCAGAGATTCCGAGTGCTCTCGCCTGCTCGGGAATCTGCTTCTCCACGAGCGGCGTCCGCACGAAGCCGGGGCAGACGACGTTCGCGCGCACCCCGTGCTTGGCGCCTTCCTTCGCTACGACTTTGCAGAGCCCGATCAGTCCGTGCTTCGCGGTGACGTAGGGCGCCTTGAGAAGAGACGCCTCTTTGGAATGGACCGAACCGATATAGATGATCGCTCCGCCTCTCGCCCGGTACATGTGCCTGAGGCAGGCCTTGGTCGTCAGGAAGGCGCCGTCCAAGTGGATTGCGAGCATCTTCTTCCATTCCGCGAACGGGAACTCGTCGATCGGCTTGACGATTTGGATGCCGGCATTACTGACGAGAATATCCAGCCCGGCGAAGCGTTCGATCGTGCGAGTGACTCCGACCTCGACGGCGGCCTCGTCGCTAACATCCATCGCGACTCCCATCGCGATGCCGCCGTCTCGCTTGATTTCGGCGGCCGCCGCTTCCGCCGCGGGCATCTGGAGGTCGGCAATTACGACCTTTGCGCCCTCGCTGGCGAAACGTTTGGCGATCTCCTTGCCGATGCCGCTCGCAGCACCGGTGATAATTGCTACCTTACGGTCGAGACGTCCCATGGCGTCAAAGTCCTTTCAACCGGTCGGCGAATTGCGGGCTCGAACGGCTTCTCGCCGCGGGCGAGGTAGTCGTGCGCGACTTCGCCGAGCCCAAGCGTGAGATCGGCGATCACGTGCGTCGCGGAGATGATTTCTCGGACCGGCAGATCCGCGATCGGCGCGAGTGCGTGGGGATGAAGCTCGAGTGCCGCCGGGCCGGTCCACGCGCCCTTGAACACGATGTCTTTGAGATAATAGCGAACTAGTTCGCAGATGCGCGGCGAGCCGTCGACGTGAGGGACGATCTTCAGGAGGAAGCCCGGCTCGCTGAGAGACCGCATGACGGCCGCCCGGTCGAGCTCGCGGTGCTTAAAGCCCATCGTGCCAGTCGCGATCCGGACGGGTCCGTAATCCAACGTTCCGACCAGGGTGTCGCGAGCGACTTCCAGCTTGGGATTCGCAAGTTTCTTTGGAAAGCCCCAGAGTTCACGTCCTCCCGCGACCGGCGGATGATCATTCAGGAACATGTAGTGGACATAGCCACCCGCCTCGTCGCGAAGTCGCACGGGGATGACCTGACCCGACTCGGTGTAGTCACCGAAGCCGGTGCTATCGGGCATACGGATGAATTCATATTTGACGATCGGCTCGGTCACCTCCAGCGGCTTGGGAACAAGCCGCTTCAAGGCGTCGATATCAGTCCGATAAGCGATGATCATGTATTCCCGATCGACGAACCGATAGGGTCCCGGCGGATAAGACGGGTTATTGAGCGGCATGGCATAGGCCGCCTCGCACACCATCGCTTCATCCATGAGCAGGGGCTCCCGGCCGACTTGGCTCTGCGGGGAGTGGTTTCGCATTGGGCTTGCGGGCCGACGTCTGGCTCTTGGTCGACGATATGTCGAACGTGCGCACCGCGATCTCCGGGGGCGCCGGCTCCAACCATGGAGCGCTTGCGAGCGATGCACGCGCGTCGCTCAGACCTTGGTCCCAGCGACGTTCCATCGTGGCGCGCAGAAACTCATAGTCCTTGGACGGCCCCTGGCACGCTTCGGGACGGTAGATCAGTTCGACAATGTCCATCGTTGTCTGGCAGGCCGCACGTGCCAGGAACTCGACTTCGGGTTCGTCCTTGAGGGAAGCCGGAAGCTTCGCAAGCAGCTTGCTGATATTCCGCCGTAAGTTATGAGCGTAGCGGAATGTCTCCACGCCCATGCGGGTGCGGCTGGAATAGCGAATGTCCTTCTCGCGTTCCGAAACAGCCTCGAGGCATGAGGGAAGTTCGCCTTGCGCGGCGAATACGTCGACCTGAAAAGCGAGCGTGCTGTGCCGAGGCAAGGTCTCCAAGATGTGCTTCAGTGGGGTATTCGAGACGAGACCGCCGTCCCAATAGAACTCGCCATCGATTTCGATCGCGGGGAAGCCGGGCGGAAGCGCGCCGCTCGCCATGACGTGCTCCGGCTCGATGGTCTGACGGGCATTGTCGAAATAAGCGAAGTTGCCGGTCCGCACGTTGACGGCGCCGACGCTGAACCGGATCTCGCGAGCGTTGATGCGGTCGAAGTCGACAAGCCGTTCTAGGGTACGCTTCAGATAGGACGTATCATAATAGCTGGTCGGTGCGGTCCCCGTGAGCCAGCAATGCAACAGGCTGGGGCGGAAAAAGCCCGGTTGGCCGCACAAAAGCGCGGACATCGCAGCCGTCCGCCGCATCGCGTCCCGCCAAATGTCGTGCGGCAAATCGAGCCAATTCGCCGATGGAGACGAAACCCGCTCCCAGAACTCGCGAAGCTTCGCGACGCGTTCTTCACGCGCGTTTCCGGCAATGATCGCGCAGTTGATCGCGCCGATCGAAATGCCTGCGACCCAGTCCGGCTGGTAGTCGTACTCCGCCAACGCTTCGTAGACGCCGGCCTGATACGACCCCAGCGCGCCGCCCCCTTGAAGAACGAGGGCGATTTGTTTGTCAAACTTGCTCTCTGAGCGTCGACCCAGCGATTTTTGACTCATGGTGCTCTTCCTTGCTGCGCGACTTGGCGTCGCTGAGCACGGACGGCCGACAGTCGACGTCGTTTGCCGCCAAGCACGGCGTAAATCCCGCGCAGCACCGGGTGAGCTTGTCCGGCCTTCCCGCCGTTGCACGGACGCCGCGCATTCCAGGAATCGCAGTGGTGGTTGAACGCCGTATGCGCTGCGCGGCCCTCGCGTCGCGCGACCTTAGCCAGCCCGATTATTGGGAAGAGTACTGAAATATGTACATTATCTTTTGGCTACTAACTTGATGATCAAAAGCTATCATCGCACAATTTAGTGATTGGTAGGCGGGGGCAGTTTCGGGTCACACGACAGCGCAATCTTCGCCTTCATGAAACATCTGCCGAGGTGGGAGCGTTAGAACCTGCCCCGGGCCTTATCGTCTTGGAGAATCGCATCATTGAACCCTGAAGGGAATTCGGCTGTGTGCTGTCGTCGTGCCAAGAGTGAGCGCGAATGGCACGTAGGAGCGAGGCGACTGCGCGTTCATATCGTCGCCCGGCGACGGTGACTAGCGACAGCTCGCGGAATAAATCCGGATCGACGATCGGTCTCGCCGCGGTCGCAACGTCAGTATGGGTGAACTCCGGCATCACCGTGATACCCAAGCGCGACGCGACCATTGTTTGGACCCAGTCCTCTCGCGCGCTTCGGTACACGATACGAGGCTCAAACCCCTGCTTGCGACAACTTTCCAGCAGGAAATCGCCCATATCGCAATTGGTGCGAAAGAGGAAACTCTCGTTCTGCAGGTCGCGCAGCCGAACGACCTCGCGCTGCTCGAAGCGGTGGCCCTTGGGCGCAACTACGACGATGCGCTCCCGGTAAAGCCGCCAATATCGAAACCGCTTGTCGGGCCGAGCGACATAGGCCACCACCGCCGCATCCAAATCCCCGCCCAGCAGCAAGTTGTTTAGATGTGGGAGCGGCGCTTCGACCAGCGTCGACTGTACGCTGTGGTGCTTGGCACCGAATTGCCCTACAAGCGGCGCCAACCGGACCGGCCCGATGCTGGGCATAATTCCCAACCGAAAAACCGCCTTCTTGCCGCTCAAATGCCACTCGGCAGCGGTCTTGGTGCGCTCCGTCTGCGACAAGACATCCTTGAGCATGGGCCGCACCAACTCACCAAGCTCGGTCAGGTGGGTGAGGCGGCGCTCGCGGTGGATCAGCGATCCCCCAAGCTCCTGTTCGAGCTTCTGGACCGCGCGAGTGAGCGACGGCTGCGAGACGTTGCACCGCTCAGCGGCCCGCGCGAAGTTCAGCGTCTCGCAAAGCGCAACAAAGTAGCGGATCTGGTGCAGTTCCATGAGACGCCCGCCCCACGTGCCTTTGTTGACACTACTGCGCTTCGCTGTTGGAATTTCAATAGCTCGCGATAAAGTGACCGGCGAGATCATTCAAGCCGACGATTTACTGGCTTTTGCGGCCAATTGAATGGCTTTGCGGGTCAAGTTGGATTCTCAGGGACGCGGTGCATTTCAGGGCGCGGCACGGTTGCCCGAACGCAGTTGGAGATGCCGCGGATCGGAGCGATGGCACGAATGAATGGCGATCAACGCAGCTCTGCTGCCTTCTGGGTCAAGGGAGTCGCGGAGACGTTGAAGGCAGGGGGGCTCGATGTCGCTGCGCTCCTCGACGAGGCAGGGCTCGACGCGGCGGCGTTGAGCGATCCCGATGCACGCTTTCCAACCGAAAGGATCAGCCTTTTGTGGCAACTTGCGGTGGCGCGCTCAGGCAACCCGGCGATCGGGCTCTTGACTTCCAACGTCGTGAGACCGGCGAGCTTCGATGTGGTCGCATACACCATGATGTCGTCGCCGAACCTGCTCGGCATCCTGGAGCGTTTGGCTCGTTACGTCGGCATCGTCAGCGACGCGGCCAGCGTCGCCGTAACGGAAGACCATGAAGGGTGCCGAATGACCCTTGAGTTGTTCGGCGGTGGCCAGCCCGTGCCAAGGCAGCGCTTCGAGTTTGACCTTATGACAATTCTCTCCTTTTGCCGGTGGGTTACCAATCGCGATCTACGTCCGCTCGCACTCGAACTGAGGTTTCCACCGCCTGCCGATCCTCAGCCATACCAGGATGCTTTCAAATGCCCCTTGCGCTTCAATGCCGCGGTGAATGCCTTACTGTTCGCCGGCACCGATGTAATGGCGCCCCTGCCAACGGCGCATCCGCTGCTCGCCGAGGTACACGAGCGGCTCGCCAGCGAACATCTCCAGCGGCTGGACCATGCCCAGACCTGCAGCCAAGCCCGCGCCGCGATCCTTCGCTGCTTGCCGGATGGCGAACCGCGGCGCACGGAAATCGCCCGTGCATTGGAGATGAGCGAACGCACGTTGCAAAGGCGCTTGAAAGCGGAAGGAACCTCCTTCCAGCGTCTCTTGGATGACACGCGTCGCGAGTTAGCCCAACAATACCTTGGTCAAACCGACTTCTCGCTTGCGGATGCATGCTATCTGCTAGGTTTCGGCAACCTGAGCAGTTTCTTCCGTGCGTCCAAGCGCTGGTTTGGGACTTCGCCTCGGCAGCACCGTCTGCGCTTGATAGGAGCCCGCAGGGTTGCTTCGTAGCTGTTTCGCGGCTCGGCCATGGACCGTTGCGGGAAAGATGAGCTTCGATATCAGACGGACTGAGCGGCCATGAAGAGCGCGTCGCGCGAACGCTGATTAAGGCGCGATGACGGCGCCCACTGCGGCGAGAATCGCGGTGAAACCAAAGGGGATCCACTGAAACAGTTTCAAAGCTCCGCCGAGCCGCAACGAAATGATGAGATAGACCGTGGCGTAACCGGCGAATTGTGTCGCAATAAGCCAAGCGACCGCCTCGCTCCGCCCACGGGCAGCAAGCACAAACAGAGCAACAGCCGACAACCCGAAATGAATCGTGATCAAGTGCCACATGCCGGTCAGAACACCGGCATGAAGCTCGTCGGCGATCGCCGACTTTATCGGACGGTAAAACATCTTGCGCCCGGCAATGGCGTGCCCGGCGGCACACATCGATGCCATCAAACCGCCGGCAACCATCCACCAATTCATGATCAAGACCTCGCTTCAGACGGCCCCGCGCTGCTGGGCAATATCGCTCAGGCACAGCCCGGTCGGCGCGCGCCCCTCGGCGGCATCCTTGAGCTTGACGAGTCCGGAATAGATCCAGCCGCGGCGATGCGGCTCGACCGCGGGTCTTGGCAGTCCGTAGTGGCGCAGCCGCACCAACGTGCTCCCGCCGTCGGGTTCGAGCACGAACTCCACCGTCGATTGCCCGGGCTTAAGACCTTCCACGCCGCCCCAGGTGAACACCACCTTCCTGTTTGGAACGACCTCCAGGTAGGTCCCCTCGATGGACACCCCGGCGGGCCCCGAGATGCGAAACATCCCGCCCGGCCGGGACTCGGCCTCCACCAGCTCGGCGAGCCAAGTCCTCATCCGAGCCGGCTCGGTCAGGAGAGCAAACACCGTTTCGGGTGACGCATCGATTCGAATCTCAAGTCGAACTTCCGCGCCGCGGCCAGTGTCGCTCATTTCGTCGTTTTGCCCCGTTCCGCAGCCTCGGCGGCCTGTTTCAGGCGTCGCAGCCGAGGACGCCAAAATCCTTCGATAAACGCAACAATTTCGGCGAAGCCTTCCGGCCGCACCACATAGAAGCGCTTGGAGCCGACGCGCCGTTCGTCGAGGAGACCGGCCTCGCGCAGCATCGTAAGGTGCTGGGAAACGGCCGGCCGCGTCACCTTGAACCGTTTCGCGATGGTTCCGGCGGCCATTTCCCGCTCGCGAACGAGTTTCACGATCTCGAACCGGGTTTGGTTGCTCAGCGCCTGAATCTTCAGAAGCACGGACAATTGCCGTCAACTCCGTTAGTTTTACTTTACGTCAGGAAAAACTTACGCCAAGATGCCGCCTCGCGCAATACGCCGTGCAATCGTGTGCGGCGGGTCTCGAAGCGAAGGCCGAGCGATGAGTTCCACCGTGGCCGCCAATGAATGGGGAGAAATCATCCACCACGAGGCAGATGACATTTTAGAGCTACGCTGGCTGCCGAGCAAAATGACCGATGGCGCCTTCAAGGCGACGCTCGCGTTATATGCGTGGCAAGCGGAGAACATACGTCCGTCGTCTTTGTTGATCGACGCGACCCGGTTCCGACACCAATTCGGCCCCGGTGTGATGCAATGGCGGGACGATTGCATCATCCCGCGCTACGGCGCGGCCGGCACGAGAAAGTTTGCTTTCCACGTGCCGGCAGGATTCCCCAACACGATCGAGGCAGGCGGTCAGGAGGTTTTCGAAGGGCCCGCGATCTTCCCCACCGCGTGGTTCTCCGTCCGCCAAAACGCTTTGAACTGGCTGGAGGCGCGATGACCGTTGTCCTGAGGTTAGCCATCACTCGATATGCGACGGGTAAGTGACGCATGCCAGGCGCGGCTCCACCGACCGGATTGATAAGTACGTGCACCGCTCGGTTTCGATCGTGGACCGTCTACACCTTCTGAGAGGATGCGCCATGGAAGTATCCCGGCACCCGTTTTATGTGTTCGATCTTGATGAACATGCTTCCCTCATGTCGTTCGTATGGACGGAAAAATCGGTCGCCATGACCGTCGACGACTACAAGGATGCGATTCGTGAATATGCCCGCCTGGTCCTGGAGCATCGAGCCCGATGCGCGTTGGTCGACTTACGAAAATTTCGATACCGCGTCGAAGACGCGGACGTTCTTAGGTCTTGGTGGGCTGACGAAATCGCGCCGCTGTACAATCAGGCCGGCCTAGAGAAGTTCGCCTTTGTGCTGCCCGAAGGCGAGCAAGCGCCGCCTGACGAAACGCCCGCCAAGGCGGAAGCAGGCGAGAAATTCGTCACCAAGCAATTTGGCTCAAAGCAAGCTGCAATTTCCTGGCTAACTGCCGACTCCTGAACGGAATGCACAAACTTTGGGGTCTAGTTCCGACAAGGCGACGGCTTGTTTATTGGAAATCTCGACCTGGGCCATTGCAACACAATAGGTGCATTGATGATTTACACCGCAGCTGCCGGGCTCGCTTCGACACTCAGCTTCATCTTGCTTTTATTAATGGCGACTTGGTACGTGATACCATGGCTGAAAAGTCGCAGCCGAGCTGACGCGCTTACTGCGCTGCTTTGGGTCCAAGCCTTTCGGTACATTGCGCTCCAAATCTTCTCCGCTCAAAAATTCGGATTCGCAGTGTCCGATGAAGCGAGGGATCAGATCGCGGCCGGCGACGTCACCGGAATGATCCTGGCTCTCATCGCGATTGTTGCGCTGCGCTATCGCATGCGCGTGGCCACTCTTCTGGTTTGGGTGTTCGTCGCGGAAACCGTGTTCGATCTTGCGAACGCGACGATCGCAGGCATCCGCGAGGAGCTTTTCTCGACGGCGTCCGGGGTCACTTGGCTCATTCTCACCTTCTACGTTCCGCTGCTGTGGGTGAGTCTCGGCCTCATTGTCTGGCAACTCTATTCTGGACACCGCGAGCCGCTCTCGCCTGCCCGCGCGTAAGGTAATTTGGAATGGAGGCGGCCGTCGCCCAGCGTGGGCGGACAGGGCATGGGATCCCCGGCGCAGCGACACACTCGCTTTCGCCCCGAACTAGGCGCCGCCACGGAAGCACGAGTAGCCCCACGGCGTGCATTTGAACGGCAGGTGATAGTGCTGCGCCGGGTCGGAAATGCCGAAGTGGAAGCGGACGACATCGAGGAACGGCACCGCCGGCAAAGCAATGCCCTGCGCGCGATAAAAGCCAGCGACTTGAAAAACCGCGACGTAGCCGCCGGGCGCGAAGGTCTTCGACAATTCGGGCGCATCCAGAAGCCCGTTCGCGCCGACGCGGCCCTTGGCGACAAGCGCGAGCCTTCCGCCGGCATCGACCGCGTGGAGTTCGACCTCCATCCCCGCCGCGACAACACCCCGCGACACATCGACGACATGGATCGACACGCCCGGCATGGCTCACGCTCCTCACCGCATCTGCCGCGTGAGGCCGGCGAGGCGCTCGGCGAGCAGCATCAGGATCAAGGTGAAAATCACGATCAGGCCGGAGACCGCGGCAGTGCGCACATCGAGGTTGGTTTCGATTTGTTGCCACAGATGGATGGGCAGCATTTCGCTGCGCTCGTCGGCGAGAAACAGCGAGACCGGCACGTTGTCGAACGAGGCCATGAAAGCGAGGAACGCGCCGGCGCCGAGACCGGGCGCAATCAGCGGCAACGTCACGCGGCGGAAGGTCATCCCGCCGCTGGCACCGAGGCTTTGCGACGCATCGAGCAGCGCAGGGTCGAGCTGCGACAGCGCGGCGATGGTGGTGCGCAGCACGAACGGCACGCAAACCACCGTATGACCGAGCACGAGAAATGGAATGCTCGGCGCAAAGCCGAGCTTGTGGATGAAGATGAGGGCGGCAAAACCGAAGGCGAGCGCTGGCAGCAGCAGCGGCGACATGAACAGTACATCACAGGCGCGCGCGAGCGGCGAACGGCTGCGCGCGATGCCGAGCGCCGCGGCGGTGCCGAGCAACACCGAGAGTGCGGTGGTCCAGAACGCCACCACCAGACTGTTCCAGGCGGCGGCCTGCATCTGATCGGCGTCGAGCAGCGCGACGTACCAGCGCAACGACAGGCCGTCGGGCGGGAATTTCAGCGACTGCGACGCGGTGAACGACGTCAGCAGCATGATCACCGTCGGCCCCACGAGAACCACGAC
>Ga0318538_10000322_pt1 | contig 12484 bp, 12 predicted proteins | sample GRESIP166b4f23_FD_202504 | JGI IMG/M metagenome (GOLD analysis project Ga0318538, IMG submission 202504) | Tropical soil microbial communities from Luquillo Experimental Forest, Puerto Rico - GRE.SIPMG.166b4f23 | ecosystem: Environmental > Terrestrial > Soil > Tropical forest > Bulk soil...
GTGCCGGACCTCTGAGCGCCTGCACGTTGTTGAGCTACCGTCTCCATCTCACTCTCCCGTCGCGGTGCTTTTCGTGGTTACAGTATTCCTAATCGCGCAATTAGCGGCGGTAGTCTATGATCCATATCCGAGACCGTCTGTTGCGCTCGATGTGTGTACCTGTCCGCAATTCATGCCGGTCGAGCAGAAGTCGGTGCGGGAGCCATCCGCAACACGCGGGGTCTAGGTAATTGGGTTGACATGAGTCACGATTACGCGCATTCGCTCAACCCCGCGCCGGCCCGCCAGCAGCGCGCGATTTCCTGGCGACGCTCGATTTGCGACAGCAGCGCCGGGTCTCGTTCAATATCCAGAGCGACGTATGGCGTTCATGGTCCAATGTGCATCCATTCCTCATGCGTCACGGCCTGGGGCTCCACGAGCTTACTGCCGCGCAACGCGAGGCTGCACTCGCGTTAGTGAGCAGCGCGCTGAGTGCCAGCGGATTCGAGACCGCACGCAACGTCATGAAGCTGAACGAGCATGCTTGCGAGCTCACCGGACTCACCGAGGAATACAGCGAGTGGTACTACTGGTTCAGCATCTTCGGCACGCCGTCGGCGTTCGAGCCCTGGGGCTGGCAGTTCGACGGCCATCACCTGATCATCAACTGCTTCATACTCTGTGGATAGCGACTTTCAAGATACGACCAGTACGTTGTCCAACGTGACGCCAATAAGCGGTCCAGAAACCGCGGAGCCTCCGGGCCCCAGCCCGCCGCCGAGTCGGTCCATCCGTTATCTGGCCGCGAGCTGCGGGCCCTGCGCCGGCTGAGCAGGATCCGCCATCGCCGTTTATCTTCACGTCGGAGCGCGGTGCGCCGTTCACGCCCGCGGGGTTTCGTAAGATGGTCGGAAGGCTTGGCGTTGCCGCCGATCTCGGTTTCCCGGTGCATCCGCACATGTTGAGGCACGCATGCGCTCGCCAATGACGGGTCGATACCCGGTCGCTTCAGGCCTATTTGGGCCACCGCAACATCAGACACAGTGCGCTACACCGAGCTGGCGCCCACGCGCTTCAAGAACTTCTGGCAGGATTGACCCGGCTCCGCTAAACTTGTGCTCATAAAGAGCACAAGTTTCCTGGGATGTCCCGAGATCGTCCGGTTATCGAGGCCATATCGTCTCCCTCGGCTGAGTTCCCGTCGCGGACTCGTTCCGCGGTGACGAACCACAAGGACCTGTTGCCGGGCCTCGATGGCCGTTCGGCCACGGCGCGCCGCTTTCGCGATCTGGTCAACGCTTTCGTCGCCGACATGGGCGGCCTCGATCGCTGCTCGGAGATCAAGCTCGGACTGGTTCGTCGCCTCGCGGCCACTACCGTGCAGGCAGAGATGCTCGAGGCGCGCATGGTCAACGGCGAGGCGATCGATATCACCACACTCTGCACGCTGGCTTCGACCACGGTCCGGCTGAGCCAGCGTCTTGGTCTCGAGCGTCGAGCGCGCAATGTGACGCCATCGTTGGGCCAGTACTTGGCCGCCAGAACAGCACTAGCCAGTGGCGATACCCCTAGCATGGACGCGGAGGAGACTGAATGATCCCGCGCGTTCCGCTGCGCGAGGCCCTCTCAGATCCAAACTTGCTTGGTACCGCGATCGCGGGTGACAGTTGGAGCTCATGGCGCACACTCCTGATTGCGGCCATGGGCGAAGAGCTCCGTGAGGACGAGCGCGAGATCTTCAGCCAGCTGACCGGCCGGGAGCACGAGCCGCTGCAACGTGTCGACCAGTTCGCCGCCGTGATCGGGCGAAGAGGTGGCAAGTCCAGGGCAATGGCGACGCTCGCCACCTACATTGCAGGTTTGTGCGACCACAGCGATGCGTTGGTGCCTGGTGAGCGTGGTGTCTTGCTCTGCGTGGCGCTCGATCAGCGGGTGGCGAAGATCATTGTGGGCTACGCAGAGGCCTGCTTCGAACGCAGTCCGATCCTCAAGCAGCTGATTGTGAACCGAACGGCAGACGCGTTGGAGCTGGCCAACGGCATTAGCTTAGAAGTCCGCCCGGCGTCTTTCCGCAAACTGCGTGGCCCGACCTATGTTGCGGTAATCGCCGACGAGCTTGCCTTCTGGTATGTGGACGCAGCCTACGCAAATCCGGATGTCGAGATCCTGAACGCAGTTGAGCCCGGCCTGGCGACGACCGGTGGTCCGCTGATCCTGGCCTCCAGTCCGCACGCGCGACGCGGCGTGTTGTGGGAGGTGTTCAAGCGCCACTACGGCGCAGGTGGCGACCCGCTCATCCTCGTGGCGCACGGTGCGAGCCGGACCCTCAATCCATCCCTGCCGCAGCGCGTCGTCGATCGTGCGCTGGAGAAGGACCGCACCCGCGCGACGGCTGAATATCTCGCCGAGTTCCGCACCGATGTTGAGGGCTTCGTCGCGCTCGAGGTGGTCGAGAGTTGCGTCGGTGGCTATCGCGAGATGCTGCCGGCTGCGGGCGTCAACTATTTCGCCTTCATCGACCCGAGTGGCGGCAGCGAGGACGCCATGACTCTGGCCATTGCGCACAGGAGCACAAGGCCGGATGAACGAATGATCGTGGACGCTGTCCGCGAGGTGCGGCCGCCGTTCTCGCCATCGGCCGTGGTCGACGACTTCGTCGTTCTGCTCAAGAGCTATTGCATCAGCAAGGTTGTTGGCGATCACTACGGCGGCGAGTTCGTGAAAGAACCGTTCCGCCGGCACGGCATCAGCTACGAAGTCTGCAAGTCGCCGAAGTCCGATCTCTATCGCGACTTGCTACCATTGCTGAACAGCGGCCGCATCGTGCTGCCTCGCCATGATCGGCTCATCGCCCAGATCGTCGGCCTGGAACGGCGGGTCTCACGCGCGGGCCGCGACAGCATCGACCACGCGCCCGGCGCCCACGACGACCTCGCCAACTCCGTTGGCGGCGTTGTCGGCGCGATCTCTGGCGTCGGCGAGTTTAATTTTGAGTTCTGGCACGACGATCGTGCCTGGAGTGGTGGCGCACCGTCAAGCGACGAATTGCTTTGGTTCCTCAGGCGCTGACGTTCATACAAGAGAATGCCCACTTTGATGTGAGGGGGGTCGGCCGCGAATGCGCAGCCATTTCAGTTTCTCCCGGGAGTTGCCCGGGGCCATGCGGCAGCGGGATCATCATTGATGGGGATTTGCGGTCGACCAGCCCACGATCACTGGATGAACTCGCCTAGCTCCGGACAGCATACTGCCACTATTCGCCTGTGATGATTGCACGTTTTCGTCGGGTCGGGCGATGCGCTTTTTTTCTGAAGACCTTGCCCCATCGATAGCCATTTAGCCTCGCCAATTCGTCTGGATCAGTGACTTCCTCTCCCTTGCTGCCAAGTGTTTCCTCGAAGAACTCCACCAACGCATCGCTGCAAGCTGCGGAACAGAGCGGTCCGATTTGCATCGGGTTATGTTCTGGGCGATCTTGGCCCCACACGAACCCTACGGAAAACTTGATGGCACAGTCCAAGCACATGCCATGTTTGCGGACTAGGCAGTTGGCCACACCATTAGTTAGCTTGACCTGCTTGCGGTTCATTCCAGTCATTCCCGCTACTTTGATTATTCGCCGGGTCATCGCCGTTCCTCCACCATTGCCCGGAGCGCAGCCTGACACTCTGCGAGCAGCCATCGGCTAGAGTTGGGGCCAACTTTTATGGGCTTCGGGTATCTGCCCAACTTGATATTTCGATAGAGCGTACTTGCGTTAATTGGCCGTGTGCCGCCGAATAGTCGGCAAACTTCGGCCTTGTCTAACAACTCAGTTTGCATACGTTCTCCTTCAGTCGGTTAGGGCTGGTGCACAGGCCCACACCGGAGTTGGAGCCGAAGCCGATCCCCCACCCTTTGATGGACAGGTCCCGAGGCTCCAAGGTCGCGCCATCGCAATAGGACACTCGCGTTGGGCCACTACTTCAACCCTTGGCCGCCGCCCAAGTTGAACCGGAACGGACAACGACCAAGCCTTTCGTTGGCGCACCCGGAAGTAATGCCTCGAAGGCGGCCACCATCTCCTGCTCCACTATGCTCTTAGCCGCCAACACTGCGGTTTCAGTGCCTTCGACCTCGACGATGAATTCATCGTGCACTTGCAACACGAGCTGCCCCTTCCCGGGCAGGTCTGCGCGCAATCGCGCATCGATGCGGATCAACGCCTCAACGGCAATTTCTGCGGCGGTACCTTGGATAGGGAGATTAAGGGCTAGATTCCTAGAGTACTCGCCGTCTGGCTCCCAGACAAAGCGATGCACTCTGCCGCCTCTGGTCGAGACGGCTCTGGTTTCCCTCGTCCTTGCTTCCTGCTCACGCTGCCAGCGAGCTACGCCCGGGTAAGTAGCGAGGAAGCGGTTGATCCACGCGCGGGCCTCTTCCACTGTGAGCTGCAGATTAAATTCGTTTCGGGCGAACTCCTTCAGGCCCGAGGGGCCCGACCCATAGATCACCGCAAAATTGACCGCCTTGGCCTTCTGACGAACGTCCTTGTGCTCCGGCCGCTCGGGATCAAACTCATCCGGCTTCATACCGAGCATTGCCGCAGCCGTGACAGCGTGTAGGTCCATGCCCTTGCGACAAGCGTCAGTCATTACGGGGTCGTTGGCGATCTGTGCCATCACCCGCAGCTCCAGCTGCGAGTAGTCCGCGACGACGAGCTGTTGGCCGGGTGCGGCGACGAAGACCGAGCGAATCGCTTCATCCCTGGGGATGTTCTGCATATTGGGATTGGAGCTGGAGAAGCGCCCGCTCTTTGCCTTCGCGATCAGGAAGCTGCCGTGCAGCCGACGCGTCTGCGGGCGGATGCGAGCGAGAAGCCTATCCCCAAAATTCGAACGGAGCTGCTCACGGGCTGAGAATCGCACGAGCAGGGCGGCGCCAGGCAATTGGTCGGCAACCCGTCGCAAGTGTTTGGCCATCGTCGAGAGGCTCCCCCTGGGGGTGCGCGGCCAGCTCGACCCCAAATTCGTCGAGTTGGTTGCGTCAAGCCGCTCCAGCTCGCGGCTGAGCCATGCCGCCAACTGGGGTGCGCTCGAAGGGTTCATAATTCCGAGTTTGGCAGCGATCTCGTCCTTCAGCGCGGTCAGCTCGCGCTCCCAGGCGGTGGCCTGCTTCTCCAATGACTCGCGGTCCACCGTGATGCCGGCAAGTTCCATGCGGGCAACTGGACCTACTGCTTCACAAAGACGGGTCTGCAGTGTCTTGCCGTCCGGCCCTTTGCTTAGGGTTGCAATCCGCGGCGTCAGCGCAGCCTCAAGCTTGAGCGCGAACACGCCGTCGAGTGCCGCGTACGCGATCTGCTCTTGGGTGAGCCGATCGCGCCACCATGGCGAGACCTGAGATGTCTTTGGCAAGTCAACCTCGAGCGCCTCCTTGACGGCGTCGGCAAGCGATGGTCGCCGTGACCCCGCCCGGCGCGCGTCCTCGACGCCGCGCAGCGCGAGGCCCGCCAGGAGAATGGTATCAACCAGGTTCTCATCGGCGATCTCCACGCCGTTCGCCATGAGCATCTTGACGTCGAAACCAAGATTGTGCCCGACCAGCTTGCAGCACCATAGTGGCGCCAGGGCGGGACTGCCCAGTGGGACGTTTCGCAAGTCAATCACAAGCACCAGCATCCTTCCCTCGATCTCTGCCGCCACTTGCAGCAGGCGCACCTCGGCTCGGAACGGATCGAGCGCCGCGAACGTCTCCATCGCCATCTGTATTTTTGAGCGTCTGCCGTCCTTGGTGATGGCTATAGGCCATGCTACTGGAAGGAACTCCGGCCGAGGTGCGGTCTCCAGATCGAGGCCAAGCTTCGTTCCCGATCCGCATAGCCGCTGTACCTCGGCGGCGGCCCGGCCTTCCGTGTCGATGTAAACCAGCTCAACGCCGAGCTTGGCCAGAAGATCGCGGGAGGCAGTCGAGGTGCTATCAGGCAGAAGCTCACGGCGAAGATTGTCCCACTGGGCTTGCAGCTTTTGACACTCAACCGGCGCTAGCTGATCCAAACCCTCAACAATAAGTTCGCCATCGGTCACCCGCTCCATGAATTTCACGCCGGCCTTCTGGGCGGCCGCCAGGATCGTCGTTATTGTTTCTGGAGCGGGCTTGTCCGCGCGTGGCGCCGCCTGCCGGGACGGCGGGACATCCGCCATATCCGGCTTGGAGGAAGGTGGTGCATGCTCGGGACGCGCTGCTGGCCCGTCATTTCCCGGCGGCACCGTGGCCGGCACCTCAATTCCAATCGCCTGGAGTTGCTCGAAGATAGAAGCCCAGGAAAGTGATCTCATGGCGCACTCATCGGTTATTACTCGGCTAAAGGCCTTTTTCATCCTTGAGACAGGACCGTCATGCTAGGCGGGTGGGACCGGTGGGACCGGTGGTACTGCAGGCCGTTCTGCAGACTTTTGGTGGGACCAATGGGTGGGACCGGTGGGACCACCATGAAAGATTGCCGATCCGCGCGAGCAGCATGAACCCTTGGCAATGCCGGTCCCACCGGTCCCACCCGCCGGTACCGCCTGCTCGCACCAAATCCTGTGCAGTACCACCGGTACCACCGGTCCCACGGAAGAAAGGTCCAGCGGACTAGTGAAGATGGAATTGCACATCACGCCGACGTCTCCTTAGGCCCAGTGCCCGCCGCGTCGTCGAGTATCTTGGGGTCGAGCACGTAGAACCGGGCCTTCACAACGTCGCCGCCCCGCTTCACTTTCTCTTGGTGCGTCAGCTTGCCTTCGTCGGCTATTAGCAATCCCTCGTTCTTGAGGTGCCGCGCCGTCTTCTCAGGGTCATAACCGGCGCAGAGCACACTCCGCCATCCCGTAGGGTCGACCAGGATGCGGCCGGCTTTCACATAGCCCAGCGTGTCCCGCTTGTTGGCGTCGGCCGGGTCGGCGTAATCAAGCTTCCCGTCGATGAGGCGTTGATGGATGAAGCGGCCGTGGAAGCTTGCGGCGAGAATGGTGCGAATCTGCTCGGTTGCGCCGAGCATTTCGCCGGTGACATCGAGGCGGCCATTTCTGCTTGTAAGCCAACGCGCCATGCAGGCCGCGATGCCGCAATCAGTCTCATCGACGGACCAGGGAAGCAGATTGGCCTCGATCGCCATCCGCAACGCCGCGGCGATCAAAGCGAACCGGTTGAGGATCGAACGCACCTGCGCGGTAGCGGTCTTTCGCACCGCAGCGACGGCGAGCAGTGCTAGCCATTCGTCTCGATGTCGACGCAGTCGGGCGGTTATCTCGTCAGATCCAAGGTCGACGAGGTGCTGCAGCCAGGCCCGCCCTGCCGCCCCGTGCAGCCGCAGCGTAAGCGGGTAGAACGCCTTACCGAGTTCTTCAATTCCGTCTGCAGAGCAAGTCTCGAACGCGCTCTCAGCTTGCACCTCGGCCGGCACGTCGAGGAGCCGCACTTTGAGGCCTGCTGGCACCTTCTCGCCGCCCGAGGAGAGGTAGGCTTCGATAGTCGGCTCGCCGGTGGAGATGCCCAGAATGCGAAAGCTCTCCATCGGTCGAAGGTCGATATCCGGCGTACCGCGCAGCTTCGACGAACCATTGGCCAGGACGTAGACCGCGGGGCGAATAACCTTCGGCGCACCTTCCCCGATCTCGTCGAAGTAGCCGCCCACATCGCTTCGCAAGACGGCGTAGCGTTCGAGGCCGACGGTGGTCGCGGTCCAGCTCGCGCCAAAGGCGTCGGGCTCTCCAGGCACCTTAGGTCGCCCCCAGATTGACTGTCCGATGGCACCACTCAGCGATTTAGCTATCTTTGACGTGCCCCAGAGGTGGAACATGCCGGGCGGTTCACTCGCCCACTTGAGTAAGGGCCCGGCAAAGGCTGTGCCGACGCACAAATGCACATTACTGTTTCCTGCCATAGGAGCGGCGACCTGATTGCGCCATTGCTCGACGGTGCCGGATACGTCGAGGCCGTGCTGCACGTGGAGGCTCGCTGTTTGTAGGACCGGCTGTGGACCATCGAATCCGTGTGGCACGATGGTTTCGTCGGGCAGCACAAATAGCCAACTGCCGCGGCTGCAATGCCAGCCGATCTGGGCAACGGCCGTAATGCGTTCAGGGACTTCAAGCGTGAGAAACTGCACCAGGAGTTGACGAGCCTGGCGGGACGGAACAATTCCGACGCCAAGCGAAGCTAACCGGGCGGCGATGTCCGCGACTTTGTCTGCTGCGGTGAGGGCGTGAGGAATTGCGAGCTTCTTCTTTCCTCCGTCGCGGTTCGTGATGGTAATATAAGTGCCCCAGTTCTCCTCGCGCACGTCCCTGGTAAGGGCTGCTAAATCTATCCGCGTCGTGCAGACCTTATCCCAAAATGGGTGGCCATGGTCGTCGAACTTCCTTGCAAATACGCCGCGATCTGAAACCTTGAAGTCGGGGGAGTAGTATTTAACGTTGTTCTCGTTGTCCCTGGGCTCTGTGCGGCTGCGCTCCTCTTTAGCTTTAGCCTTCAATTTTTCCGCGCGGCGAGCGGCGATGATGCGCTTTAAAGCCCTGCGTTGCATTCCAAAACGCTTCACAGCATCGTCGAGGGCTAGCTCCAGCTCTGTCTCATTCCGGCCGAGTACGCTATCAGCCCATTCGAATAGCTCGATCTTGCGCCTAGTCTCCTTCGCCGCCAGGTCCTCGGCGCTGCCTGCGAACGGGTCAGATTCGGTGGCACCTTCGTTGCTCTTGGCCTCAGCGCTGCCGTCGCTATCATGATTGACAGCCTCCTCCTCCAACCCGCTGTCTGGCGTTTCCCTGAATCCGTCGGACGCTGCTTTTGACATCTACGCGCCCAAGAGCAGATCGTTGAAGTCGTTCTTTCCCCGAGCGGGGAGTTTGATATGCGCCTGCAAGCCTGCACGCAGCGCCCGCTCGAGCAGGACCTTTGCTGCCCCTCGACCTACTTCGTCATTATCTGCCGCTATCCACAGGCGCCTGACCCGGGGAGGCCATCGCACCGATCGCATCCCCGCCGCACTGAGTGCCGCGACTGTTGGTAGGTTGGTAATTTGCTGAACGGAGAGCGCGGTCTCGATGCCCTCGGCGACCGCGAGCTCGTCAATCTCGTTGACCGGCGTGAGCCAGACGCCGCCATACCGAAGCTGCCCGAGCGTGGGCTTGCAGGAATTCGTAGCGGCTTTGCGCACCGGGCCGTTAACTCCTCCGGCCTGGAGGAACGTAAAGTGAGCGCCCGCATCAATCAGCAAGGCTCCGTTCTGCTTGCGCTCGTCGGCGCCGGGCACGCGCTGAACGAGAGAGATCATCACGGGATATGTCTTGCCGTCGATCCAGTTTCGCTGCCGCGGGAGGAAACGGATCGAGGCCGGGGGCGGACTTACGATGCCGCGACCTTGCAAGTAGCCTTGGACGAAGGTCCCGGTCGCTGAAATCGCGCTGCGCCAAGCGCCAAGGGCTCGGGCGACCTTTGACGGTCGCGCCGTCGGTGCGACAACGAGTTCGCTCGGGAGACCCATCATGCGAGCGATGCTCGCATCGGCGCCACAGGCGGTGCAGCGGACCACAATCCGATCGCGCTGCACAGCGAGTTCCAAAGTCGGCTTGGCGTAGCCGCATGCGGGGCAGCGCCCGCGCCATATATTGTCGCGCCCACGGGTCAGGTTGAGGCGCGCCGCTGCTTGGGTGGCCACGTCGTTGATACGTATTAAGGGGCAATAAGGTGAGGCCGAAGGAACCTCGGCGGCTTGATTTTCGACCAGAAAATTGGCATCTTGCACGGCAACAACCTTCTCGGTTGCTCGGGTCCTGGCAGACCTGGCTCTTCAGTTTTCGGCCGGTGGTGCCCATAGGTGCCGCCGGCCGTCGCATACTTGCGCCCCTTAACACTGGCGAACGCGACCAGGTCTATTCAGCAGGCAGTCGAAGGGGCCGCGGTCTTGACCTCGCGCTCGCGGCGCCACACGCTTGCGGCCTCGTACGAGATCAATCGCCGACGGCCGACTTCCATTTCGACCGGTCCCCATCCCTCTTTTTTCATCTCGTAGTATTTGGCCTGCGAGATTCGGTGGGCTTCGCAGAACTCTGGGACCGTGAATGCCGCTCGTGGTGGCGGCGGCGGCCCGCGCGGCATCGACACCTCGTGCGTGGGTTTGGGGAAGCTGGTCGACTTATGAGGATTGGGCGTGAACTTACCCGCTAGAGCGGCGACCACTGCGGGATCGACGGGGCGCTTCTGTTTTGGCCGTGGAATGTCTTTTTCTTCTCGGCAGTCCGATGTGGCCTTTCCGCTGGCGGCGGTCTCAACGGCAGAATCGGCAGACATCGTCGCGCTCCATCTGAAACATCGCGGAGGAGCCTAGATGCAGATGGAAATTTATGTGACCGGTTTTGGCCGGAATTGGCCGGAATTTATTTGTACGCCGTCCGTAGCGCTGCACAGATTGCCTTCACCGCCTCGCGCATCGCGCTTTCTGCGGGCTCTTTCCCGTACTTCTGCTGGCACCAATCGAGCGTCTGCCTCGCGAGATTCCGTTCGTTTTCTGGTACCAGCACCCGGCCGGTTTTGGAATCAATGCAGCGGCGAGCGATCTCGCCGGCGATGGCGATCCACTCGTGTTTTAGGATCCGCCCTGGGCGGCGCTCCGGCGGCCCGGCTTCCTTCGATTGCGTTGTCGTTGGCGGCGCAGCTGTCGGATAGTACTCGTCCAGGTCGGCGCGGCAGATGAAGACCTGCCCCGTGAACTCGGGTCCCTCGATGTACGTCTCCGTACGAGGAGGGAGCATCGAGCGGTGAATCCGCACCCTCCGTTGCGCCCAATCTGACCAGTTGAGAGGCCTCCACGTCCGTTCGCTATCGGGCGAAATCTGCCACTCCCCCGATTTCAGCCGTTCACTGCGCAGGCCCTCGTTGATCTCGTCCTCGGCAAGAACAGCTCCGACGACGGCCTCGATCCGGGCAAACGCGACCTCCAAAATCACCCCCCACTTGTGCGGAGAAAATTTCGGCGAGGGCTCCCGGGGCTTGCTCACGATCGCTGCCCCGGCAGCGCGACGACGTTTTCGGGGGCCGGGCGGGCGGTGTCGAGCAGCGCGCGGCGTGCAATCGCATCGCTATGCTCGGCAATGAACCGGCTGTAGCTGGCCTCGATCATCTTGACGCTTGTATCGTGCAGGGTCGCCACGATCCTGATCGGCACGTGGGCGACCAACATGCGCACGATCGAGCTATGACGTAACGAGTAGAGCGTCACGTGATCGGGATCGAACCCGGCGGCCTCGATGACTGCGCGGAAGTCATTGCGATGATGACGGCGGCGGCCGTGGCCCCATCGCTCACCGTTGGCGCGCAACAGGAGCGGTGCCTCGCTCGATCGCCCGGCGGCTTCCTGCTTGAGCACCGCCGCCAGCGCAGCCGTGATCGGCACCGGGCGGCGTTCGTGGCGCTTGTTGCGCGCCCGGCCCTTGGCCGAACACGGCATCAACAGTCGAGGCTCGGTCCCCTCGGCTTGCAGATCGGCGACTTCGAGGCGCGCCAGTTGCGAGAGTCGCCCGCCGGTCAGCGCCGCCACTTCGGTCATGAGTCCGAGGGCGCGATCATGGTCATAGGCGGCCGCGACGACGCGGCGGACTTCGTCGTCGGTGAGGATGACGTTTCTGGCGCGGTGCGCGTCCGGCAACGCGGCGAGCCCAACTTTCCAGGCGCGCTGGTTCGCGATGCGCGGGTCGTGCGCCGCCGCGAGTTCCAGTGCCGCCCGCAGGCCCGTCTTTGTCCTGTTGACGGTGCCAGCCGCGAGCCCCTTGTCCAAGAGGCTGTCGCGCCATTTACGCAGCTCGGTAGCGCCCAAGAGCGCGACCGGCTTGCTGAGGATCGAGCCGGGCAGATGGAGGCGCGCGTGCCGCGAGTTGTAGGGACTGCCGCCGCGCGCGACCAAATCCTTTTCGTAGAGCGCGAGCGCTTCGCTGACAGTGAGCGGCCGACTTTCGTCGATGGGCTCGCCGGGCTGCCGCCGCGCGAGCGCCCGCGCCTGGTCGATTGCTTGCCAGTAGTTCAAGACGGCGGGGGGACTGGCAGGTTCGAGATCGTCGGCGACCGCGATGCGCTTGATCCATTCCGCACCGCTGTCGGCGACGCGGACCGACCACGTGCCGCTGCCCGCGTTGCGTCTGTAACCAAGCGCGATGCCGGGGCTGATCGTCGTCCAGTAGGGTTTCTTGCGCACCGCAAGGCGACGGCGGGCTGTCGGAGTCTCGAGCCTGGCGGCGCGTGGCTTGCGCATAACAGCTGCGGTGTCCGGTACGTGTCCGAGATATAGGAGCGGAGCCGTATAGAACGCAATAGAGTCTCGTAGAGATAATTGCGGGGTTCCAATGCGTTCGGCCCAGGCAGGTGGACCTGTATGGAGCGCCATGGAGCGGCAATTTGCTATGACGCGGGACGCTCGCCTCTCGGCGCTCCACCGTGGCGGTTTTGGGCCTCGGGGCCGCGCTTCCGTCTCCATCGGCGCCCGCCGTCC
>Ga0318538_10000333_pt1 | contig 12395 bp, 10 predicted proteins | sample GRESIP166b4f23_FD_202504 | JGI IMG/M metagenome (GOLD analysis project Ga0318538, IMG submission 202504) | Tropical soil microbial communities from Luquillo Experimental Forest, Puerto Rico - GRE.SIPMG.166b4f23 | ecosystem: Environmental > Terrestrial > Soil > Tropical forest > Bulk soil...
CTGCCGATCATCGTAGGGGTGGACGAGCACGAGCCCGCGCTGGACCTGGATCTCCTCGCAACACGCTTGCGCCTCCGCCACCGATTCGCCGTACAGCACCACTTCGGCACCGTGCGAGCGCGTCGCAGCGGTCTTCACAAACGGCGTTGTCACCGGCATCACGATCGTTGCCGGAATGCCGAGGCGCGCCGCGTGATAGGCCACCGCCTGCGCGTGATTGCCGGCCGACATCGTGATGACGCCGCGCTTGCGATCGGCCGCGCTCAGCGAGGCAAGCTTCACCAGCGCCCCACGATCCTTGAAAGAGTTGGTAACCTGAAGATTCTCATATTTGACGTGCACTTCCGCGCCAGTCAGCACCGAGAGTTTGGGCGCTGGCAGCATGGGCGTGCGCAACACCACGCCTTCGATCACGCGGCGTGCGGCTTCGACATCGGCAATGGTGATGCTCAAGCTGTGCTCCGGATCTTGACTGCTGCACCATGCCGCAAGGCCGGCGAAGGTTCCAGCACCCGGGCAACCCCTTGCGCACGCCCGATTCTTTCTCCATCTGCGCTCAAACGGGCTGCGCTATACTGTGTTGAAGCCTGCAGCGAGGGTTGGCCGTATGTCGATCGATATCAAACCCCACGCCTATGATCCGGCAATCCAGCCGGAATTGTTCGATGGCGTTCTGGCACGGCGGGTCGTCGCCTTCATCATCGATTTCATCATTATTTCCGTTCCCGTCGTGCTCGCGGCGATGTTTATTTTCGCCTTCGGAATCGTGACGCTGGGTCTGGGCTTTGCGCTTTACTGGCTGCTACCATCCGCCACGGTGATCTGGGCGATTCTGTATTTCGGCTTCACTCTCGGCGGCTGGGCTTCGGCCACCATCGGGATGCGGATGATGGATCTCGAAATGCGCACCTGGTACGGCGCCCCAGCCTATTTCGTGCTCGGCGCGGTGCACGCCGTCGCGTTCTGGTTCACGATCTCTTTTTTCACCCCGTTTGTGCTGCTGGTTCCCTTCTTCAACGAACGGCGCCGGCTTCTGCACGACATCCTTCTCGGCACGGTGGTCGTCAACAACAACGCCCGTGCATCGGTGCTACGTTCGTCCATGCAGCCGGCGCGGACCGGATAAGCTTTGACGGCGGGTGTCCGGCGCGCGATGCTATCGGTGAACAGGAAATGACGGGCTGATAGGTGACCCAGCACTCTCGCGATACACCGCAATTCTACCTGACGGCCCCGTCGCCGTGCCCTTATCTGGAGGGCCAGGAAGAGCGCAAGGTTTTCACGCACCTGGTTGGCGACCGCGCTGGCGAACTGAACGACCTGCTCACCCATGGCGGTTTCCGCCGCAGCCAGTCGATCGCCTATCGCCCGGCCTGCGAAGGTTGCCGTGCATGCGTCTCGGTGCGCGTCGTGGCGGCTGACTTCGCGCCCTCGCGCAACATGCGCCGCATCGCCGAACGCAATTCCGACATCGTGGGCGAAATGCGGACGCCCGCGCCTACCTCCGAACAGTATTCGGTCTTTCGCGCCTATCTCGATGCCCGCCATCGCGACGGCGGCATGGCCGACATGACGGTCCTCGATTACGCGATGATGATCGAAGACAGTCACGTCGATACCCGCCTGGTAGAATATCGGCGACGTGGACCTGATTCCGGCATTACCGGGCGCGGCGCGGGTGAGATACTCGCTGTCGCCCTCACCGACGTGCTCAGCGACGGCCTGTCGATGGTCTACTCGTTTTTCGATCCCGATGAGGCTGACCGTTCGCTCGGGACCTTCATGATTCTCGATCATGTCGAGCGGGCAAACCGCATGGGCCTGCCTTATGTCTATCTCGGTTATTGGGTCGCCGGTTCGCGCAAGATGGATTACAAAGGCCGCTTTCTGCCTCAGGAGCGGCTGATGCCGGCCGGCTGGAGCCACGTGGAAAAGTAACGCGCTTTAGCCGCTGCCCAGCGCGAAATCGACCAGCAGCTTGATGTTCAGCGCAATGATTGCAGCCGCGGTGATGATGGCGAGCGCCGTCACCCAGCGCGGCGCCACCAGCACGCCCATCTTTTTGCTGTCGGCGGTGAACATCACCAGGGGCACGATGGCGAACGGCAATTGAAGGCTGAGGATGACCTGCGACAGGATCAGAAGCTGCGCGGTACCTTTTTCGCCGAACCAGATGGTGACGATCGCGGCGGGCACGATGGCAATGGCGCGCGTGATCAACCGCCTGGCCCAACCGGGAAGTCGTATGTCGAGGAAGCCTTCCATGACGATCTGGCCCGAGAGCGTTGCGGTCACCGTCGAATTCAGCCCGCAGCACAGCAACGCGACGCCGAACAAGGTCGGTGCGAGCGCCGAGCCAAGCAGCGGCGCGATGAACGCATGCGCCTGGTCGAGCTCGGCGATGTCGTGCTTGCCCGCCTTGTAGAAGGTCGCTGCGGCGAGAATCAGGATCGAGGCATTAATCAGCAACGCGAACATCAGCGCGATCGTCGAATCGAGTGTCGCGAGCTTGATCGCCTCGCGCCGATCCTCGACGTCTCCGCCGAAACGACGCGTCTGCACCACACCGGAGTGCAGGTAGAGATTGTGCGGCATCACGGTGGCGCCCAGGATACCGAGGGCGAGATAGAGCATGTCCGGATTGGTGACGATCTCCGTCGTCGGCGCAAAGCCGCGGATCACCGCGCCCCAGTCGGGGTCAGCCATGGCGATCTGCACCGCAAAGCAAGCAGCAATCACGGCGAGAAGCGTGACGACAAAGGCCTCCACGTAGCGGAAGCCCAGGTTCTGCATCCAAAGAACAAGGAAGACGTCGAGCGCGGTCAAAATGACGCCGATCTCGAGCGGAATGTGGAACAGGAGGTTGAGGCCGATCGCCGTTCCGATCACTTCGGCAAGATCGGTCGCGCAGATCGCAATTTCGGCCAGCACCCAGAGCGGCCATGAAACGTAACGCGGAAACGCGTCGCGGCAGGCCTGCGCAAGATCGCGGCCGGACGCGATGCCCAGCCGTGCGCACAACGCCTGCAGCAGGATCGCCATCAGATTGGAGAGCAGCGCGACCGTGAGCAGCGCGTAACCGAACTTGGAACCGCCGGCGAGCGACGTCGCCCAGTTGCCCGGATCCATATAACCGACCGCGACCAGATAGCCGGGGCCGAGAAAGGCCATGAGCTTGCGGCCGAGCGAACCGGTCGGCCGGGTCGAAATCGACCCGAAGACTTCGGCGAGCGGCGGCCGATTTCGCTCGCGGCGCCAACCCGCCGGTTCGGCGATCACAGACGGCTCCATGCGCGCATGCATCGTGGACGCCCCGAAAAATCAAATCGTTTCATAAAAATATATCTAGTTGCGAATAACTTGCAATTGCATTACGCGTGGAACTTTTCGAATTCAACTGAGTTGTTGGGCGCTTGCGGTAGGTATTTGGGGCTCCGGCCGCAAGCGTCTCGACAGTCCGGAGCATTGCCGCCGCCATGAGGACCCATCGCGATCGGCTTTGGCTATGCGTGCTGGCCACGCTGGCGGTGAGCCCGGCCTGGGCCGTCGAGGGTGGCGGAAAGGGCGCGTCCGACGCGATCTTCATCGCCGAGCTCGTCGTCCTCATGCTTGTGGGTCGACTGCTTGGCGAGGCAATGTCGCGGCTGCGCCAGCCGTCCGTGATGGGCCAGCTGATCGCCGGTCTCATGCTCGGCCCTTCCCTCTTCGGCCTGCTGCTCCCCGACGTGCAGCACGCGCTGTTTCCGAAAAATCCCGAACAGAAAGCGATGATCGATGGAATCTCGCAGTTCGGGATTCTGCTGCTCCTTCTGCTCGCCGGCATGGAGACCGATCTCAAATTGGTGCGCCAGACGGGCCGTGCGTCGCTCTATGCGTCGCTGATGGGCATCGTCATCCCTTTCATTTGCGGTGTCGCCCTTGGCGAGGCCTTGCCCGACAGCATGCTGCCCGATCCGGAAAAGCGGCTGATCACGTCGCTGTTTCTCGGAACGGCGCTTTCGATCGCATCAGTGAAGATCGTCGCGATGGTCGTGCGTGAGATGAATTTCATGCGCCGCGTCGTCGGACAGGTGATCCTCGCATCCGCCATCATCGACGACAGCGTCGGCTGGATCATCGTCTCGATCATCTTCAGTCTCGCTTTGCAAGGCTCGGTCGAACTGTTGTCGCTCGCGCAGAGCGTCGTTGGAACAATCGCGTTCATGCTCGCGAGCCTGACGATCGGCCGGCGCGCCGTGTTCTTCACGATCCGCTGGGTGAATGATCACCTCGTCAGCGAATTCGCAGTGGTAACCGCCATCCTCTGCATCATGGGCATCATGGCGCTCATTACCCACCTGATCGGAGTACATACGGTGCTCGGCGCCTTTGTCGCCGGCATTCTCGTCTCACCGATCCTGACGCGGCATATCGACGAACAGCTGCGCGGGCTAATTACTGCGTTCTTTGCGCCGGTGTTCTTCGGCATTGCCGGATTGACCGCCGATCTCACCATCATGGCCGATCCCAAGATCGCGCTGTTTACGGTCGGACTTGTGCTTGTCGCCAGCATCGGGAAGTTCGGCGGCGCCTTTCTTGGCGCGGAACTCGGCGGCCTAACCCGGCGCGAAGGTCTCGCACTGGCATGTGGAATGAACGCGCGCGGCTCGACGGAAGTCATTATCGCAACCGTCGGGCTGTCGATGGGCGCGCTCAATCAGGATCTATTCACGATGATCGTCGCGATGGCGGTGATCACCACGACAGCCATGCCACCGACGCTGCGCTGGGCCCTCAATCGTATTCCGATGCGCAAGGAGGAAAAGCAACGGATTGAGCGCGAAGAGCTCGAGCAGAGAGGGTTCGTGCCCAATCTCGAGCGATTGCTGATCGCCGTTGACGACAGCCCGAACGGTAAATTTGCCTCGCGCGTCGCAGGCGTTTTGGCCGGCACGCATGGCATGCCTGCGACCGTGCTGCACATTCCGGATCCGAGCAAGATCGAAAGCACCATGCCGGAGGATCCCGACAAGGCCGTCGCTGTTCCCACGCCCGAGGAAAAAAAGTCGAACGGCAAGCAGGCGAACGACAAGAAAAACGACAAGAAGACGGAAAAAGAGGACAAAAAGGCTGCCGTAGCCCGCGAAGCCGTGCAGCAGGCGGCCGCGCAGATCAAGAACAAGCAGAAAGATGAAGAGAAAGTCGATGCGCCGGTCGAGGTCACGACGATCGTTCACGAGCAGCCGAGCCCGGCCGTGATCGCCGAAGAAGCCGAGAAGGGGTACGACATCTTCATCATCGGACTTGAGAAGGCGTCGAAGCCGAACGCCGAATTCGACAAGGGCGTGACCAATCTCGCGAAGGGATTCGATGGGCCGCTGATCATTTCGGCTGTACGTGACGATCTTGAGGAAAAACCCGACGACAAGCTCAGCATTCTCGTTCCGGTCAACGGCACCGAGCCGTCACGGCGCGCCGCCGAGGTCGCCATCACGCTTGCGCGCGCGACGAAGGCGCCGGTGACCGTGCTCTACGTTGCGGTGCGCACGGCCACCCGGCGCGGCATGCGGCGCGGCATCAGGACCCGCCGTCACGAGGAGGCAATCCTCAAGGATATCGTGGCGATTGCTGACGGCTACAACATGAGCATCCGCACCGCTGTCCTCGCGGAACGAGCCGCCGATGAAGCCATTCTCAGCGAGCTCGAGCGGCGCAACCACAATCTGGTGGTGACGGGTGTCGGCCGCCGCCCCGGCGACAAGCTGTTTTTCGGCGACACGGCTTCGGCGCTCCTCGAGAAATCGGAGCGCTCGCTGCTGTTTGTTGCGAGCTGACGCGGGTCGTCGTCGCACCTGTCCACCGTCATGGCCAATTTCGCCTATTCGTCCGCTTCGGCCTCGTCGGCGGCAGCCTTGCCGTTGCTCGGCAGGTTGTGGAATTTGTTGTTCTTCGGGAAACCCTTCGGCGCGATGCGCCCCGCGTCTGCACGGTTGCCGCGCCAGTCCTTGAGCTCCTTCATCGGCAGCGTGAAGCTGCGGCCGGCCGTATCGGTCCAAGACAGGCCGGCATCGGCCGTGAACGTCGTCACGTCCGAAAGGCCCTTTTCCTTGTAGCGCTGCAGGCGCACGCCGCGCCCGCGCCCCATCTCCGGTACCTGGTTGAGCGCGAAGATCACCATCTTGCGGTTGCCGCCGATCGCCGCCGCAAGTTCGCCGTCGACCGTCGTCATGGCGGCCGCTTTGTCGGGCGCCTTGAGGTTGAGCACCTGCTTGCCCTTGCGAGTGGTGCCGAGGCATTCGTCTTCCGCGACCACGAAGCCGTTGCCCTGATGGCTCGCGACCAGGAACTTGCGGCCGCCCTGATAGGCCAGAGCAGCCACTACATCGGCATTCTCGAGATCGATGAACAGGCGGACTGGCTCGCCATGGCCGCGCCCGCCCGGCAGCTTCGCCGCGTCGAGCGTGTAGAACCGGCCATTGCTGCCGAAGATCATCACCTTGGCGGTTGTCTCGGTCGGGAAGGCGAATTTGAGCGCATCGTCGGTCTTGAAGGTGACGCCCGAGAGATCGGTCACATGGCCCCGCAGCGCACGGATCCAGCCCTTCTGCGAAACGACCACGGTGATAGGCTCGCGCACGACCATTGCCTCTTCGATCGCCGCTTCATCGTGCGCCGGCGCGATACCGAAGGTCGTCCGACGCTTGCCGATGTCGGTCTTTGGACCGAATTTTTCCCTGATCTCCTTGATCTGGCCCGCAATCGTTTTCCATTGCTGGGCCGGCGATCCGATCAGCGCCTTCAGCTTGGCGTGCTCTTCGCGCAGCGCCTTTTCCTCGGCGCGGATTTGCATCTCTTCGAGCTTGCGCAAGTTGCGCAGACGCATGTTGAGGATGGCGTCGGCCTGCACATCGGTGATCTTAAACGTCTTCATGAGCACGGGCTTCGGCTCGTCCTCTTTGCGGATGATTTTGATCACCTTGTCGAGGTTGAGATAGGCGACGAGGAAGCCGCCCAGCACCTCGAGGCGGTGCTCGATTTCCGCCAACCGATGTCGTGACCGGCGCAGCAGCACCTCGCGCCGGTGGTCGAGCCATTCGCGCAAGGCCTCGGCAAGGCCGAGCACCTGTGGAATGCGGCCCTTCACCAAGACGTTCATGTTGAGCGGAATGCGGCTCTCAAGCTCCGTCAGCTTGAACAGCGATTCCATCATCAGCTCGGCGTCAACCGAGCGCGACCGCGGTTCGATCACCAGCCGGATGTCTTCCGCCGATTCATCGCGCACATCGGCGACCAGCGGCAGTTTCTTTTCGTTGATCAGCTCGGCGAGCTTCTCAACCAGACGCGATTTCTGCACCAGCCACGGAATTTCGGTGACAACGATCACGTAGGTGCCGCGACCGGTCTCCTCCTGTTTCCATCGCGCCCGCACGCGGAAAGATCCGCGGCCGGTATTGTAGGCTTCGGAGATCGTTTCGGGCGTATCGACGATGATGCCGCCGGTCGGAAAATCCGGTCCCTTGACGTATTTGAGCAGCGTCTTGCTGCGCGCTTTCGGATTGTCGATGAGGAACAGCGCGGCGTCGCACAGCTCGGCCGCATTGTGCGGCGGGATGGATGTCGCCATGCCGACCGCGATGCCCTGCGAGCCGTTCGCCAGCAGATTGGGGAACGCCGCCGGCAGCACCACGGGCTCATGGTTGGTGCCGTCATAGGTTGCGCGGAAGTCGACCGCATCTTCGTCGATGCCATCGATCAGCAACCGCGCGACTTCGGTAAGCCGTGCTTCGGTGTAGCGCATCGCGGCCGCGTTATCGCCGTCGACGTTTCCGAAATTGCCTTGCCCGTCCACGAGCGGATAGCGCTGCGCGAAACCCTGCGCGAGCCGCACCAGCGCATCGTAGATCGCCTGATCGCCGTGCGGATGGAAATTGCCCATCACGTCGCCGACGACCTTGGCGGATTTCTTGAAAGCCTGTCCTGGATCGAGCCGCAGCAACCGCATGCCGTAAAGAATGCGGCGGTGCACTGGTTTGAGCCCATCGCGCGCATCGGGAAGCGCGCGATTCATAATCGTGGAAAGTGCATAGGCGAGGTAGCGCTCTTCCAGCGCCTCGCGCAGGGCGACCTCTTCGACCTCGCCTTTTTCAGGGGGAATCAGTCGTTTTCCCATGTCCGATAGCTAGACGGTTGTGGTGCGATGAACAAGCGACGAACGCAGCGGCCATCTAATCTTCCAGTATTTCCCTGCAAATTGTGTGAACTCGACGATCTGGTCGACGTCGTCTTGCGCCGACCAGGCTCGGATCCAGGCTTTACACGGGTGGAGAACGCAATGCGCCGGATTGTAATTGCAATTGCCGCCACGCTCGCCAGTCTCGCACGGCTGGGTTCAATCACCCCAAATCGCGCCGCGGCCATGACGGTAACGACACCGTCTGGAATGCAGAATGCGCTTAATGAAAACAGCCTGCTGCAGGACGTTCAGGTTGCCTGTCGCCGCGGCTGGCGCTGCGGACCTTATGGCTGCGGCTGGCACCGCATATACTGGCGGGCCGCACTGTATTACGGCAGCTACCGACCGTATTACGGCTTGGTGGTAACTAGGTGACGCGCGGCAGCGCGCGGTTCAGCGCAGCAATAAAGTGCGCGCGCTCGTCGCCGAGCGCGATACCACGAGCCTCAAGCACGTGGCGCGTCAGGAAATAGCCCGTAAGCGCAAACCCGTCGGCAATGTCATTGCCGACGGGTTTTGCGTCACGCTCGCGCAGGAAGGCCGGAAGGCGCAGCATCCTGTCGGCCCACGGTTCGCCGGCGCTGCGTGACACCGCACGCCCGGATTTCGGTGACACATAGACGAGATCGCCGGCGCTTCCGGTCGCGACGCAGCGATCGAGATCGAGGCCAAACCCGAGCTCGGACAGAACCTGCAATTCGAAGCGAACGACCACGGGCGCACTCAACCTTGGGTCTTCGAGGTGGCCGAGAATGTCATCGAGCGCATTGTAGAGCGCAGTGTGCGGATCGCGTTCAGGCAGCAGCCGCATCAGCGCGGCGAGATGTGTGACGCCATAGATCGCGTGAGGCGCCGAGAAGAAATTCGCCGCGCGCAAGACGAGGCCTTCCACCGTGTAGTTGCCGAGATGCTCGTCGAGCCGCGCCCGCCAGGTGGCGCTCACCGTATTGCCCGGCTGCAGGACCGGCTTGAGACGCGAGCTGAAACCGCCGCGCACGAGACCGAGGTGGCGGCCATGCTCGCGCATCATCAGCTCAAGGATGGCATTTGCCTCCCCGTGACGCTTGACGCCGAGCACGATGCCTTCATCGGTCCACTGCATGGTCTCAACCGAATCGCCAGTCTTTACTAGATTAGGGCCATAGGGCGATGCCACAAGTACCACCCGTCATTCCGGGGCGCGAGCGACAGCGAGCGAACCCGGAAGCGAGAAACATATAGTGCCCTGCGTCTGGATTCCGGTCCGGCCCCTTCGGGCCGTCCCGAAATAACGAGCACGATGCCCGCGACAAGCGGGGCCACGACGGTGGAGAGGCGGTTCGGCACAAGCCCGGTGATGACGGGTATCCCGCGTCACTCCTTCGGGAACTCCAGTCCCATGGCGCGGTAGCGTTCCGGATCGTCTCCCCAGCCCTCACGCACTTTCACGAACAGGAACAGGTGCACTTTGGCTTCGACAATGGCCGCAATCTCCTTGCGCGCCGCCTCGCCGATCGCCTTGATGGTCTGGCCGCCCTTGCCGAGCACGATCTTGCGCTGGCTTTCGCGCTCGACGTAGATCGTCTGCTCGATGCGAATGTCGCCCGCGCGCAATTCCTTCCAGACTTCGGTTTCCACCGTCGAGTGATACGGCAATTCCTGGTGCAGCCGCCCGAACAGCTTTTCGCGCGTGATCTCCGCGGCGAGCTGACGGATCGGCGCGTCCGACATCTGATCGGGCGGATAGAGCCACGGCCCCGGCGGAACGCGCTGCGCCAGCCAGGTCTTGAGATCCATGACGCCATCGCCGGTCAGCGCGGAAACCATGAAAGTGGATATAAACTTCGCGGCCTTGTTGGCGTCGTTCGCCAGGGTGAGCAGTGCTTCCTTGGCGACGGCATCGATCTTGTTGAGCACCATCAGTTTCGGCGCTTTGACGTCGCCGAGCCGGCGCAGAATGTCCTCGGCCTCCTCGTCTAGCCCCTTGCGCGCATCGATGATGACGCCCACGAGATCGGCCTCGTGCGCCCCGCTCCAGGCCGTCGTCACCATGGCGCGGTCGAGCCGCCGCCGCGGGGAGAAAATTCCCGGCGTGTCAACGAAGATCAATTGCGAGCGGTCCTGGATGGTGATCCCGCGGATCAGCGCGCGAGTCGTCTGCACCTTGTGTGAGATGATGCTGACCTTCGAACCCACAAGCGCGTTGAGGAGCGTCGACTTGCCGGCGTTGGGCGCACCGATCAGGGCGACGAAGCCGCACTGCGTCGGGCTCTCTTGCGCGTTCGGATCAGCCATCAAGCTTGTCCGCCGACACGCCGACACGCGTGAGCATGGCGGCGGCGGCGGCCTGTTCGGCCGCGCGTTTGGAATTCCCCAGACCTTCAGCCGGCGGCCGATCCGGCAATACGACGGCAACACGGAATTCCGGATCGTGATGCGGACCCGTCCGCGCAAGCTCACGATAGGCCGGCGTCGGCAGCCCGCGCGCCTGGGCCCATTCCTGCAGCATGGTTTTCGGATCGCGCAGCGGCCGCAGCGGCTTGAGCATGCGTTCTTTCCAGAAAAGCGCGATCAACTCGTCGGCCGCCTTATAGCCGCCATCGATGAACACCGCTCCGACCAGCGCTTCGCAGACATCGGCAAGAATGGTGATGCGACGTCGACCCCCGGCATGCGATTCCGAATTGCCTAACTTGAGCGCCGGACCAAGATCCATCGCACGCGCCACCTCGGCACAGGTCTCCTTGCGCACGAGATCGGCCAGCCGCCGCGAAAGTTCGCCTTCGTTCGCGCGCGGAAATGCCCGGTACAACATATCGGAAATCACGAGACCGAGCACGTGATCGCCGAGAAACTCCAGCCGCTGATAGCTGGCCGCGCGATTGCCTCCTGACAAGGCGGAAATGTGCGTGAGTGCTCGTTCGAGCAGATCCTTGTCGGCAAACTTATAGCCGATCCTGGTCTCGAGCGCCGTCCTGTCCTTGGCCTTTCGGCTCATCTGACGATCGTGAACAGCCTGCTCCAGCGGACGGACACCGGCCAGCGCCAGAATTGCCAGGCGCGCTCGCCCTCGAAGACCGAGAAGAAGATGATCTGTGCCTTGCCGACAATATTCTCGAACGGCACCATGCCGACCTGGCTAAAACGGCTGTCGGTGGAGTTGTCGCGATTGTCGCCCATCATGAAGTAATGATCGGCCGGCACCGTATAGACCTGGGTGTTGTCGGCAAACCCGTTATCAACCAAGTCGAGCGCGTAGTAGCTCACGCCGTTCGGCAGCGTTTCCTTCCAGCGCTTGACCGGCGCTTCGATCGTGCCCTCTTCCGTCTCGACGAAATCCGGTGCGCGCTCGCGCTTGACCGGAACGCCGTTGATGTTGAGCACGCCGTCGATGACCTGAATCTTGTCGCCGGGCAATCCGATCACGCGCTTTATATAATCGGTCGAGGTATCCTTCGGCAGACGGAAGACCACGACGTCACCACGCTGGGGCAGCCAGTCGCCGGGAATTCTTCCCGAGAAAATCGGCGGCGAGAGCGGCAACGAAAATTTGCTGTAGCCGTAGCTGTATTTGGACACGAACAGGTAATCGCCGACAAGCAGCGTCGCTTTCATTGAACCGGAAGGAATATTGAAGGGCTGAAACAGGAACGTGCGGATCACCAGTGCGATGATCAGCGCGTGAATGATCACGCGGACTGTTTCGGCAACGCCGCCCTCTTTGCGCTTTGTTCCTGAGGTCACACTCATCGGCCTTTCGTCCCTCATCTCGGCACACTCACCCCGGCGACCTTGTAGCGGCTGATACACGGGCAGGCAATGAACAAGGCCAGAAACATGACAAACGTTTGATCCGATTGAAGGACCTAATTTCCACGTATTCCCTCCCGTGCAGGAACCGCGGAAATAATGACGATGGCTTGCGCCGTCGGGCCTTCGTCGGTCAGCGAAAGATCGATCCTGGCTTCGCATCCGGGCGGCGTGATCGCCTGCAGCCGCGTAAGCGCGCCTCCGGTGAGTTTCATCGTCGGCCGTCCCCCTGCAAGATTGACGACACCCATATCGCGCCAGAAAACGCCGCGCCGCAGGCCGGTACCGAGCGCCTTGGCGCAGGCTTCCTTAGCGGCGAAGCGTTTGGCGTAGGTTTCGACGGTATTCGCCCGCCCTTCGGCTTTGTTGCGTTCGGTCTTGGTGAAAATACGGC
>Ga0318538_10000342_pt1 | contig 12258 bp, 10 predicted proteins | sample GRESIP166b4f23_FD_202504 | JGI IMG/M metagenome (GOLD analysis project Ga0318538, IMG submission 202504) | Tropical soil microbial communities from Luquillo Experimental Forest, Puerto Rico - GRE.SIPMG.166b4f23 | ecosystem: Environmental > Terrestrial > Soil > Tropical forest > Bulk soil...
GAAGGGAATCTGCCTGCCAGTGCCGCAACTCAGACGGCTCGGCACGTTAACCATTTGGTGGCGGCCCAACTGCGGCTACCCTCGGTCGAGTGCATGACCAGACCGGCCAGTGCGTACCAGCACATCGAGATGGGGCAAAAATGGCCGACGTCACCTCTGGCAGTACGAGCCACGCGGCTATGGCTGGTCGTGTCACTCACAGATTTACGGCACCGGTTGCACCCAGACCGCGACATGGCGGCACGGGACGGCACCGAAACAGTACCTGGCAACCTATTGGTACGAGTGGCACAAGCCGATGGCGGAGGGCTAAGGGCGGCGACTCGGCGCGTAACCTGCACAGAGATGCGTGGATACGCGCAATGAGGAGTGTTGACGATGGCTGATCGACGCGCCATGAGGGGCAGTCGCCTCGGAGCCGTGAGCTACGAGACCGACCGCACCCACAACCTGGCGCCGCGTCAAATCGCGCGGTATCGCACCGAGAACGGCGAAGAGTTCGAGATACCGTTGGCCGACGATGCCGAGATCCCCGGCACCTGGGAGTGCCGCAACGGCATGGAGGGCAGGCTGATCGAGGGTGGTGAGCTGGCCGAACCCAGGAAGGTCAAGGTGCCGCGCACACCCTGGGACATGCTGCGGGAACGCCGTTCGATCGAGCAACTCGAGGAACTGCTCCAGGAGCGCCTCGAGATCATCCAGTCACGCCGCGGCAGGTAGTTCGAACTGCCACCGGCAGTTGTGAGCGGAACCAGATCGCCCTAGTCGGGGTCTGAGTAGTTGATCGGGCCACCGCGCTTTTCCTCGGCGGTGGCCCGTTTCACGTCGAAGGCCAACACTGTGGTTGCTCCGGCGCATACCATCGGGGCATGCAGCTCAAACCCCAACGGGTGTCCACGGGCACGTTCTGTGGAGGCAACCATCCCGAGCAAATCGAATACCGCTACGCACTGGTAGACGGTGTCGAAATCCCCAGCGGCCAAAGCGGTCCGCGTTGCTTCCGAGCCGGCTGCCCCGACAACGCTGCGGCTATGGCCAAAGAGCAGCGCGCTGAGCGCCCCAAGCCATAGTCCCCAGCCGGAAATTACATCGCCCTAGTCCGCGTCCGGATAGTTGACGGGCCGTCTCTGCTCCCCTCGGGGACGGGACCCGGTGGGCACCTCCCTAAGGACAGCAGAGAGGGACGCTAGTGTGGCCGAAGTCTAAACCAGACCCTCGTCGATTCAGACGTTCGCGGCCGCCATCCTCTCCCCCATCTGGGCGATGCGGTGCTTACTCAACATCGCGACGGTGGTCGCGTGCAGCGGCACCTCGCGACGGCTGTGGGTCGTCTTGGGCTCGCTTGATCACGAGCCGGCACTGCCCTACGGCAGAATCCCCGCGACGCGACATTGAGCCTGAACCGCCTCAGCGTGGGCGTTGTGTTCCGCGTAGACGGCGCGACACCAGTCACGCGCGGCCGTACCACATGCGTGCTGGAGTGCGCCGCCCATCGAACTCGCGAACGTGACATTCACGCAGCCATCACCCGATCGGTCGTAGGTCGACGAGTGGTCGGTCATTACCCATGCCGTCGAGCCGGCAGCAATGACACCAACGACAACGCCGACCGCTATCAGCATGGCACGGCGTTCGCCGGGCGTGAGCGGGTCGGTCGGTGGGGTCTTGCCTCTGTTGACCGTCGGCGGCTCCTTCGTGCGGCGAACTCGACCGGTCTACAATAAACGGATTCCCTGGGCTCGTCATTCGAAGGCGCGCGCTGCATTGGACGGCTGTAGGGACAGGGCCATTCTGCGGGCCCCGCATTACACGCATGTAAGGCTTGGTTTGACGCGCTGACGCCGCGCGATCGGCCAGCGGGCGTCATCGCCGGGAAAGTTCATCGCCGCCGTTTCGCTCGGGCGGAGCGCTGACTCCCGCATGGCGGCGCCATTTCGCATACGCCAGCCGCGCGCACCCGCATGAAGTTACAAGCGTCTATGACTTTTCATAGAAACACGTCAGAAGCCTGCTGAACGGACGTACCGTCCCTGCATGCCGCTGCACGACGTCGATCCCAATAAAAAGTGCGGCCGGATGTATCCAGAGAAAAGGAATCCCACGTGAAGACGAGAGTATTGATGGCCACGGTCGGCACTGCAGCGGCAGCCTTGGCCACTGGTGTTATCTGGGCCGCACCATCGGCCTCGGCCGATACCCCCTATTGCAGTGGGCTTGGCAACCCCCGGGATGTTCATGAGTGCAACTGCGGATTCGACTTCGCCCCAGGTAGTCAGGAACTTCATGATTGCTTGTATGGAAATGCGGCCCCAGCACCCAAACCCTAAACGCGGATGCAGGCTTCGGGGATAAATTTCGGCAATGCGGGGGATGCCGCGCGGGGGCGCGCAAGTGTGGCAGCACCGAACGCTGCCCCGCTCGCATGGTCGGCTCGCACTTCGCATACGCCGCCGCCCAGCTGCTTTAGCTGAATTTTCCGTTGGCCGCGCGCTCGCGTAAACTGCGGCCCCACATTAGGTTTCGGCTGTAGCTCACCGACTCGTGGTGGCTTGTAGCCCAAGCGCAAGACCTAGAAATGACTGCTTAGAGGCGGCTTCACGCAGACAAGGGCTGGCGAAGATTTCTCATCCCGTCAGGCTCGAATCCTGCCCGGGCCCGCGGTTAGCCGCCGAAGATCACGTGCTCTTCGGTCATGAAGACGCACGAGCGCGCGAAGTCGATGAACTTCGACTCGTCCTCTATGAGGCGTCGCTGGGCCTCGAGGCTCTCGGGCGCGCCCAGTCCGGCCTGAAGCGCCTCGAGCGACTCCCACCACACCTCGGTGATGCCTTCGTACGGCTCGGCGCTACCGCGGCTCTGCCTCAGCAACGCGTTCAGCTCGGGCGAGACGGTGTGGCTCTGTACGTAGCGGACCGCGCCGATCGCGTCGGCGACGCTCCGCACGAGCGGCCCGTGCTCGTCGAGCCAGTAGCGGTGGAACTCGTCTTCGGGCACGTCCTCGCGGCGGCGGACGCAGTACACGAGCTTGACCATCCCGGCGACTGTACGCCGGTGGGCCGGGCCTGGTCTCGCCGTCGCGGTTGGGTGTCTTGGTCTGGGCGTTGCCTTCACACTCTGGGCGCCGGCTGACCTTCTTGAGCGGCCGGGAGCCGTTTACCCAATCACTTTGGCGCGGTCGCCTGGCCGAGGTCGATGGTTGGTCAATCGGTAATTTCGGTCCGATACCACCGTTGAACCGCGGGTTAAGTTTGTAGGGACTGGTGTCGGCCTGCCACATGTGACCGCGCCTGAATCCTCATCGCGTTAGGGTGAATCATGTCCGCGGACGATCCGGTGACCGTGCTCAGCGAAGATGAGAGCTGGAGCTTGCTATCGAGCGTGCCGTTAGGCCGATTGGTCACGGTCATGGGTGGGCACGCTGAAATCTTTCCCGTCAACTTCGTCACCCAACGCCGGACTGTGCTCTTCCGAACTGCCCAGGGCACCAAGCTATACAACGCCGTGATGACCGACCGGGTGGCTTTCGAGGCCGATGACCACACTGCCGACGAGGGGTGGAGCGTGATCATCCACGGCAGGGCGCATCTGGTGACGGCCAACGCCGAGATCCTGGACGCCGAGGAAGCGCCGTTGATGTCGTGGCCTGCAACGTTGAAGCCTCACTACGTACGGGTGATCGCGTTGGAGATCACCGGCCGGCGGTTCAAGTTCGGTCCGGAGCCGGGTCGCGAATCCACCCTCGCTTGACGGCCGCTGCGCCGGCTATCGCTGCTGGCCCGCACTGGCTGGCCGTGCGACACTGACGCGATGACCGAGCTGCCCGACAGCGGTCACGGCCACCCCATCGGAAAACAGCGTGGCTGTCAGGAGTGCCGCGCTGCGGCCGCGAGAATCAAACGTGAGCAATGTGCGCGCAGGGGTCGCGGCCTGCCCCGGGTGTCGGTGCGCCACATGCGACTGTGGTTGAAGGAGCCCCGCATGTTCCTAGAAATGATTCCGCGCCGGGTGGTCGTCGGCGCGATCGGTGCTGGCGCGGTTACCGGCGCGCTGTTATGTGCTACCGCGGGGACCGCTGCCGCTGATCCGCCGCCTCGGCCGCCCAACTGCACGGCCGCGGACGTAGCCGGTGTCGCAGCCGGTGTTGCGGCGGCGCTCTCGACCTACCTGTTCACTCACCCAGACGTGAACGGGTTCTACACCGGCCTTCAGGATCGGCCCAAGGATCAGCTCCGCGACGACGTGCAGAACTACTTCAACGCCAACCCGCAAGAGGAAGCCGACCTTGAGAGCATCCGTCAGCCATTGACCGACATCAGGCAGCGTTGCCAGTGGACTCCATTAATTGGGCAGGACGGCGTCACTCCCTAAAGTCTGATCGTGAATGCAGTGGAAAACGGGAAGGAGATCGCGATGAATCTGTGGGTGCGGTCTTGGACTGCCGCGGGGATAACGCTGTTGGCTCTGACGTCGATTCCCGAGATATGCGCCGTCGTGCAGCCCTCCGGTGTGGCCAACGCCGACGTCTGCGCGAGCGTCGGCAGGCGTGTTTCAGTTAGCGGGTGCACCAATATTGCCGATACGGTGGGAACGTATGCGCCGCCGCCGGCCGCCTATGCGCCGCTGCCGCAGGACTTTCCGCCACCACCACCGGTAAGTGTCTGCGTTGGGGCGGGCCGGCGAATCCATGTAAGCGGATGCACCTAAGAGCGACCCCGCCCGGCGCGTAATCGGTTGCCGCGCTTTGGATTCAATCCCGGCTGAGGACGAACGCCTCGATGTGGCGGTCGCCGGCCCGCGTTTCATACTTCCGCCAGCCGGGGTAGACCTCGAGGCCCTTCGCCCAGATCTCGTCGCGCTCGCTGTCCGTAGCGAGTCGGGCGGTGGCACGCCAGGTGTCGCGCCCGGCGGAGACCGTGGCTTGGGGATTGGCCTTGAGGTTGTAGTACCAGGCCGGGTGTTTTTCGCCGCCAAAGTTGGACGCGATGAGGCCCAGGCCGTCGGGGTGCGGGATTCCGAACACCGCGACTGTGCGGGGTTCCCCGGATTTGGCGCCGGTGGTGGTGAGGATGACCGCCGGCCAGCCGGACGCGATCCCGGTGAAGCTGGTTCTGCCGCCGGTGAGCTTGGCGACGAGCCGGTCGAGATGGTGTCCGGTCGGGCGGAAGATCGCCACCCCCACCTTCGTGGACGCGAAGCTGCGCATCACCCGATAGAACGCGTTGGTGTCGTCGAAGGACTGAACTGGCATGGTGTCATTGTCGCCGACGCTCACCGCGAAGTCATCGACGGCCGGCTTCAGACTGGCGGGGAGTCGAGAAACACGTAAAGGGCTGAAATCTTGGCGTCACGGGCAACGATGATGTCGACACCCGTGTATCGCGGCGGCTCGCCCGCGGGTCCAGAACCCCAGTCAACGCGTCCGCCGTCCTGTACCGCTGTCGGCGCGTTGTGTGGGGTGTAAACGTAACTCGGGTGGCTGGCGCGCAACTCACTGCAGATTTGTCGAGTGCGTCGTGCCCGTGGTACCGGCCAAGCGGCAGGTTGACGACGCAATCTTCGGTGTACAGCTGCTCGATGGCGGAGCGTCGGCGTTCGGGATCGCCCTCATCAAAGACTTCCTGCAGATTGCGCAGCAATAGCGTTTCGATGGTTTTCGACACGATGCGCCCTAACTGTGGGCTTTGAAGAAGGTCGCGAGTCCTTCGATGGCGGCAGCGGATTCGGGCAGCCCCGCGGAGACGACCATGGGCCAGACATGGATTCCGTTCCGCCCGACCGCACCGTGCTCTACTTTCACGGCGGCGGCTACGTCAGCGGCTCTCCGCCGGAACGATATCTGCCACATGCACGGATTTCCCCCGATGCTGATCCAGGTTCGGCGAGAACGAAATCCTCCATGAAGCGGTCAACGTGGTGCTGATGGCGCTCGCCGTTTTCGTCGCCTGGGGCCGCGCTACGGTGCGCTGCCAGTCGGCTGACGGCCGCTTAGCGCGTCTCGCAGCGCGGCCCGGGTGCTGATGCCCAGCTTCGGGTAGGCGCGGTACAGGTACGTGCCGACGGTGCGCGGTGAGAGAAATAGTTCGGCGCCGATCTGTTTGTTGGTGAGGCCGCGGGCTGCCAGTTGGGCGACTTCGTATTCTTTGGCCGTGAGGCCCGCCGTCTCTTCGCCGCCCGCGGGCGCGTCGATCAGCTCTGCTGTCTGGGCATCGACCCGCGACACCCACGGATGGGCGCGCAGCCGCTCAAATGTGGCACGGGCGAGGTCGAGCTGGCTGCGCGCCTCGACGTCGGCCCGCGCGTGCGCTAGCCGCTCGCTGTACGAAAGCCGTACCCGCGCAACGTCGAACGGCCATTGATGGATCTCCTCGGGCCGCAAGGCACGGAAAAACAAGTCATTCGCGTCCGCCGGATCGGACACGGTCAGTGCCCGCGCCGCGGTCACCAGCATTGCCAACCGCGGCGAGATACGGTCGATGTGCAGTGCGTGCGCGGCGGCGACGTGTCGGCGGGCCTCGGCGATGCGATCGGTGCGGACCGCGGCCTCGACGAGGTCGAAGAACACCCACAGCGCAGTGGGGGTCTGTTCCGCGAACCCACCCGGGGCGCTGATCGCGCTGGCATGCCGGTATACCGCATCGAAATCCGCTTGTCCGGCGGCCGAAAGCGTAAGGACGTGACGCGCATACAGCCGCCATAATCGAGCGTCGCGGGCGTCGGCGGTTTCCAGGAGGACGTCCACGGACTGCTTGACGGCAGCGTCATCGCCCCGCGCAGCCGCCATCAACCCATTTAGGTATTCCACGTACGCGACAGACAACAGGTTGCCTTGATCACCCAATCGCGGGATGGCCCGCGCCGTCGCCTCGGCGCTGTCCCAGTTCCCGGAGGCAAAGTCGGCCAGCCATGACATGATCCCCGCCGGTGCGCCATGCGGCACCTCCACGTCGCCGGCGTAGGCCATGATTCGCTGGACCGCCTTGCGAATGTGGGCGAGACGATCCGTGTAGATTGCGGTCGCGGCCAAGGCGACCACGTCGGCGTCTGCCAGGTCAGCGATCGTGGCAAGCGCCGCGTCAATGCGGTCGAGCGCGCCCAGCGCGGTGCGCGCCGGGTCCAGTACCGCCGCGACGAACAGCCTGACCCTCTCCGGCGCCGCGGGTCCGAGGTGGTCGAGCAAGCCGCGATACTCGTCGGAGCAATCCGCGCGTCCGAGCAGCTGGCAGATATAGCCGGCAATGTCGAGCGCGACAACCAGTGCCGGCGAGCCGACAACTTGGCAGGGGTCCACCGCCGCGATGGCGTTGTGCAGCATACGGAACGCGGCCGCGACGTCACCTTCGCCCACCAGCGTGACGTAGGCGGCGCCCGCCACGGAGTAGAGCGCTTCGTCGGAGCTGGGCGGCAATTGCTGTCCAGGCTCCAGGAGCCGCAACGCCGCGTCGGCCGTCGCCGATTGGAAGGCACCCAAGTAGGCGGCGTGGGCAACACGACGACCGCGCTCTCGCGGGTCAGGAGTGAGGTCGGCCGCCTTCAGCAGTCGCGCGGCCGCGTTGCGGTCACCACGTGCGACGGCCCGGCGGGCCGCGCTTTCGACGAGTTCGGCAATGCGTTCGTCCGGCGCGATCGTCGCCTCTCCGAGATGCCATGCCTGACGATCCGGATTGGACACCAAGGCTTCGCCCAGCCTCCGGTGGGCGTCACGGACTTGAGTCCCGGTGGCCAGGCCGACGACCGCCGATCGCGTCAGCGGATGCCGGAACGCCAGGTGGTCGGTCAGCGCGACGAGACCGGCGTCCTCGGCCGCATGCAGGTGATGCAGTGTCGGGTCACCGGCGGCGCGGCCCAGGACGTCGAAGTCGCCGGTCGCATCCAGGCTCGCCAGCAGGAGCTCATCGCGCGTCGGTTCGGGCAGCGCCTCGATCCGGGTCGCAAAGACCGACTGCACGCGGGCACTGAGCGGCAGCGCCGCGGGCATGGCCTCGTCCGCGGTCGGGGCCCGTCCGCCCAGTGCGGGTGGCAGCTCCAGCAGTGCCAGCGGATTGCCCTGTGCCTCGGTCACAAGCCGCTGCCGAACGCTGGCGGACAGCATCGGAAACCGTTGCTGGAGGAGATCATTCGAGGCCTCGTCATCGAGTGGGGGAAGTTCGCGCTCGTCGAGGTTGACGTGGCCCAGCAAGGCGTTCGAGCCGGTTCGTGCCGCGGCGAGGAAGCCCAGCATGGAGCCGTGGACCCGGCGGGCGATGAAAAAGAAGACCTCCGCACTCGCGCTGTCCACCCATTGCAGGTCGTCAACGATCAGTAGCACCGCGCGTTCCTCGCTCGCGACTTGTAGTAGCCGCAGGGCAGCCGCTGCCACCACAAGCCGCTCGGGTGGGTCGCCTTCCGCCTGCCCGGTTGCGATGGCCAGCGCGCTCCGGTGAAACGGCGCAAGCCGGTCGATGAAGGACACCAGCGACAGCAGCGCTTGCATCAGCGCCGAGTATCCGATTTCGGCCTCGAATTCGGCGCCGGTGACCCGCACGACGAGGTGGCCGGCGTCGGTGGCCTTGCTAGCCGCGACGTCGAGCAATGCGGTCTTTCCGACGCCAGGTTCGCCGACGAACAGCGTCGCGGCGCCCGAGTTTGGGATCGTCGATAGCGCGGCGGCGATCACCGCCAGTTCATGATCACGTCCGATGAGATCCAAACCAGCCCCCATCGACTGATGACCGGCCCCGTAACCGAGTCTAAAGCCGCTAACGTCCCAGAGTGAACTTCAGCGGCTACAACGCGTCCGGGGCCCCGAAAGTTCACGCGAACCGAAGTAAGTCAAACGACGACAACCGCCATGCGCCGGGAATAACGCCACTAGCTGCAAGTTCGGTCGAATGACGCTACCGGCGCACCGTGTGGCGGACGCACATTTGGGTGCATGACTGCAATCGATTTGGTGACCGCGGCGGCAAGCGATTTGGCGCAGCGGCTCGATCCCGGCTTGGCGCACATTTCAAACGGCGTGCCCCCGATCTGGAATGCCGCCGTGCAGCGTCGTCCGGCGCTGAGCGTGCGGGCCCGGGCAGCGCGCGGTGTGCAAGAGGCGATCCGCGTCGCGCGTGACCGCGCTTTGCCGCTATCGGTGCTCGGCGGCGGTCACGACTGGGCGGGCCGCGCGCTCTGTGACGGCGGCCTGCTTATCGACATGTCCCGGATGCGCGGCGTCACGGTGGACGCCTCGGCACGAGTCGCGACGGTGGGTGGCGGCGCCACCGCCGCTGACGTGGTGGCGGCGGCCGCGCGGCACGGGCTGGTTGCCGCGGCCGGCAACATGGGCGTGGTTGGGATGGCCGGTCTGACACTCGGTGGTGGCTACGGCCCGCTCAATGGTCGGTTCGGACTGGCATTAGACAACCTGCTGAGTGCCGAGGTGGTCTTGGCCGACGGGCGGATCGTCATCGCCGATGCGACCCGCGAGCCGGAGCTCTTCTGGGCGCTGCGTGGCGGCGGGGGCAACTTCGGCGTGGTCACGTCGATGCGTGTGCGGCTGCATCCGGTACACACCTTGATCGGCGGGCTCATCGTGTTCCCGTGGTCGCAGGCCGCGGCGGTATGGCGCGGCCTGCGTGCGGTGTTGGCGACGGCGCCTGATGAGCTGACGGTACAAAGCGGCCTGTTGCCCGGGGCCGACGGCCAACCGAACTTCTTCCTGGCGCCGGCGTGGAGCGGTGAGCTGGCCGTCGGCGAACGTGCCGTCGATGTCCTGGCGAAACTGGGGAAGCCGCTCGCGACGCAGGTGGCCCGGATGACCTATGTCGAGATGCTCGGGTTGTTCGATGCGCACGTCGTCGACGGAATGCACTGGGCGGTTCGTACACGGACGTTGCCCGAGTTCACGCCCGAGATCATCGATGCGCTCGTCGAGGCCGGGCGGACGCGGACGTCGCCGCGAACCCTTATGCCCATCCACCACTGTCACGGTGCATCGACCCGCATCCGTAGCGATGAGACTGCGTTCGCCACTCGGCGTGAACATTTCATGGTCGAGATCGTCGCGGGCTGGCCGCCCGGAGACGGCACCGCGCATCGCGCTTGGGCCGACGCGGTGTCTGCGGCGCTTGCGCCCTACGCGCTTCCCGGCGGCTACCAGAACCTGCTCGGGCCCGACGATCACGAACAGATCGCAAATGCATACGGCGACAACGCTATACGGCTGCTTGCGGCGAAGAGACACTACGACCCTGATGGCGTGTTCACGGCCATCCCGCTTCCCCAACAGACGGGACACAAAAATGCAATCTGACCAGAACCGGGCCAGGGCACTTCGCGGTGTGGTAGCTGGAACCCGTAGACGCCGATGGACGTATTCAGGCCAACCGTCGAATTCATCAGCGGCCCAGACGATCCCGGCGCCGACTTCTGCGTGATGCGCGGTGTGCTGCCACCGGTACCCGATCGAGGATGCCCCCGAAGCGTGCGGGTTGCGGCCGAGCGCAAAGCCGGCACCATCAAGGTGGTCATCGAGCCCTGACCGGCGACAACGGCCTCGGTTTCCTAGTCGGCAGGTAAGTCAAATGACGACAACACCCGGCGCCCTGAATAACGCACCTACCTGCGAGCTCGGTCGAATGACGCTACCGGCCTGCGGCCTTGAGCATCCAGAGTGGACATCGCCACCAGCCAAATGACCGCGAGACAAAGGATCTAAACATGGCTTCGACGAAGGTACCTCCGGCCAAAGTGGTGCGGGTAGTGGAGCGTGCTCGCCATCACCTCAATCGCTTGCATCAGCGAATGGTTCCTCCTCATGCCGCGATGATGGACCTGATCACGGGGGCCTGGACAGCTCAGGCGATCACTACGGCGGCGGAACTCGGCGTCGCCGACGCGCTCGCGCAGGCTCCGCTGTCGATCGATGAACTCGCGGCGGCCGTTGACGCCGACCCCGATGCCCTTGGTCGACTGCTCAGAGCATTGATCACTCGAGGAATCTTTCGTCACCGGCGTGACGGCCGCTATGAGCTCACCCCACTCGCGGACACCTTGCGTTCCGACGCTGAGGTGTCAATGGCGGCCATGGCCCGGTGGGTGGGTGCTCCCGAGCATCGAGAGCACTGGAGCCACTTCGCGGACGCCGTGCGGACGGGCCGGGCTGTAATCCCCGAATTGCGCGGTAAGCCCGCGTTCGAATATCTGGCCGACGAGCCGGCACTCGCCGAGATCTTCAATCACGCCATGACAAGCGCATCCGTGCTGTCGATCGCGCCGGTGACTGCTGCCTACGACTTCAGCCCCTTCGCGACGATCGTCGATGTGGGGGGCGGCCACGGTCGGCTGCTTGCTGCCATCTTGGGCGCAACACCAGCTGCGCGCGGCGTCCTATTCGATCTACCCCAGGTAGTGGCGGGCGCCCCAACTGTACTGCGTGAACACCATGCCCATGACCGAGTGCGCATCGTCGAAGGGTCGTTCTTCGAACGCATACCCGAAGGCGGCGACGCGTATGTGCTCAAGCACATCATTCACGACTGGCCCGACGATGACGCGGTGCACATCCTGAGCAACGTACGTGCCGCGGCCGACGCAGGTAAGCGGGTCTTGCTTGTGGAATGCGTCATTCCCAAGCACGACCGCGACTTCCTCGGCAAGTGGTTGGACCTAGAGATGCTGATCGGCGCCGCTGCGCGTGAGCGCAGCGCCACCGAGTATGGCCAACTGCTGAACCGTGCCGGTTTTCGGATGAACCGGGTGGTCGAAACGGCGTCACCCTTCAGCATCGTCGAAGCGACCGCGATCTAGAGCCTGCCCGGCCTCCATTGACATGCCAAAAGCCGAGTATCTAAGAGGAGTAACTATGTCCGACTCGTCGAGTAATCCATACCTCGACGACGGCTATCGGCGCCCGGCGGGTGCGTCGCGGAATGTCGCTGCCTTTCCGACCCGGTTAACCCGGGAATATGGCGTCCGGTATCCGTTCGTCGGAGCTGGCATGGGATTCATCGCGCACGAGCAGCTTGCCGCTGCGGTCACCAATGCCGGTGGATTGGGTGTGCTGGGCGCATCCCCCGATCCAGCAGACAGCCTGCCGGTAATGGTAGAACGGCTGCGCGCCTTGACTTCTGGGCCGTTCGGGGTGGACCTCATCTGCGCCGACACCGGATTCGGGCCGGCCAGCACAGACGGGCATATCAACGCGTGCGTCGAGCTGGATGTGCCCCTCGTCGTATTTCACCATGACCCGCCGCCGGCGCGGTGGGTTAGCACGCTGCGCGCCGCGGGCATACT
>Ga0318538_10000353_pt1 | contig 12168 bp, 11 predicted proteins | sample GRESIP166b4f23_FD_202504 | JGI IMG/M metagenome (GOLD analysis project Ga0318538, IMG submission 202504) | Tropical soil microbial communities from Luquillo Experimental Forest, Puerto Rico - GRE.SIPMG.166b4f23 | ecosystem: Environmental > Terrestrial > Soil > Tropical forest > Bulk soil...
GAACAGGACGAGCTCGGATGGGGCCATCGGGTACCTCCGCGGCTTGGCACGGCTGTTAAGCCATCGGGTCACGTCAGGGTACTTTGCGCTACAGCCAACAGCGCTGCGTGTCCCGGTTTCGCCGGCGCAGGCCCGCAGAATCACTCCCGAGTTTCGACCTCGATGCGCTTGGCCTGCGGGGTTCCGTTGGGCACCGGCACCGAAACGGTGAGGATGCCTTTTTCATAGGTGGCATGGACGTCGTCGACGTTGGCTCCGGCGGGCAGCGGAACGGACCGCGCGAACGCCCCATAGCTGAATTCGGACCGACCGTGGGATTCGACAGCCTGGCTGCGTACGGCCTTGATGGTGAGCATCCCGTCGTGCACCGTGATGTCGATGTCCTTGGCGGGATCGACGCCGGGAATCTCAGCGCGCACCTCGTAGCGGCCGTCGTCCATCTCATCTTCGACCCGGAGGAGGTTGCGGTCGAAGAGCGGACGCAGGCCGGCGAGCAGGGGAGTGCCACCCAAGAGCTCGGCGAAATCGGGCATCAGGGTACGAGGCTGGCGCTGGACTGGCAGAGTTGACATGGATATTTCTCCTGAAATTCAACTGAAACCGTTGTACCTCTTACGATTTCGATCGAACCACTGTGCCGCTACCGGCGCTAGACGACGCCCGCCTATGTTGCCGAGAGATTCATTGCGCGTTCAGCCGACCTTAGGGAGCGCGCGGGCTAACCAACCAAGCCCAAGCAATGACCGCCTCCAACGCGAGACCGACCCCGAGGAACACCCACTGCACTGCGGACACAGTGAGATCAGAACAGCACGCATCATCATTCGCAAGGTCGGGCGGACCCATGCCTCGGACGGAATTCACAGTTCTGTCCGGTCACGCCCTATTGACCATGGCGCAAATAACTCACGAGCAGCGTAGGTGCCGGTGGAGTTTGGTGCGACCGTCACAAACACAAAGTGATCGTAAGGAGGGCCGTGTTGGGCCCGCATCTACCCGGGAACAGTCAGCGAGCCAATACCAATCTGGTTGTTGCCGGTGAGGAATTCGCCGATGTTGTTGCTGCCGTTGTTGCCAATGCCGACGTTAAAGGTGCCGAAGTTATCGATGCCGACGTTGCCGATGCCGGTGTTGCCGATGCCGACGTTGCCGAAGCCGATGTTGAGGAAGCCGACGTTGGTGAAAGTTGAAAGAGCAAGTTCGGACAACTGAATTGGCGACGTCAACTGTGCCGCCGCTGCCGACGCTCCCGCGTGATAGCCCACCATCGCAGCCACATCCTGCGCCCACATTTCCTCGTACTGGCCCTCGGTGGCTGCGATCGCTGGGGCGTTTTGCCCGAACAGGTTAGACATCACCAATGACACCAAGTTAGAACGATTTGCCGCCACAACCGCCGGGTGCACGGTGGCTGCCAGCGCCGACTCAAACACACCCGCCACCGATTGGGCCTGCGAAGCGGCCCCCGACGCCTGGGCTGCCGCCGTCTTCAGCCAGCCGGCATAGGGCGCGGCCGCTGCCACCATCGCCTGAGACGCCGGACCCTGCCACCCCTGAGTGGCCAACCCCGAAGTCACCGACGAAAACGAGTTCGCCGCTGAATCCAGCTCGGAGGCCAACCCATCCCAGGCCGCCGCTGCGGCCAGCATCGGCCCCGAGCCCGCACCGCTATGCATCTGCACTGAAGTGATGTCTGGTGGCAACACCGAAAAATTCATCGCCGTCCCCATTCCTGGCTGGCGTCTCGGCCTGCGCGCTGGTCGCACGAGGTATACGGAAATATACGACGAGCTCAGGCGCAATGTAGGCAGTTCGCGCAGTGTTTGTCATCGCAACACCTGCTCGGCATCGACACCCCCGGACATGCGCGACCCCGATAACTCTGCGACGCAATGGCGAAAGCCCGCGACGAACTCGGGGTGCCCGACGTGAGCAGTCACAGTTTCCGCAAGGCGGTGGCCACCCTGATCGACGACGCCGGACGGTCCGCGCGCATCGGCGCCGACCACCTCGGGCACGCCAAAGTGTCGATGACCCAGGACCGGTACCCGCGGACGGGTCCGCCCCCAGGTCGCCGACCTGCTGGAGCAAGCCGCCAAGGGCGGCGGGTCCGCATTAAACGCCGATTAAGCGCCGACCTGGCGTTTCAGCCGGACCGAAAACCGGCTCCGACGGCGCCCACCGCCACACCTTGGGGCCTGCTGAGGCCGGTGAATGGCAACACTTCCTGGGTCGACGCACCCGCTGCCAGTTTGTGCACCCGGTTGCCCCAGTCGACGCCGTAGCGAAACCCGTTGGGCTGTAGGGTATCCCACAGGCTTGGGTGGTCGAAGTCAGAGGTCACAGGCCGTTCTCGCTCACGGCGACACCCACGACCGGTAGCCGAACACCGCGCCCCCAGGCACCGACGCACACCACTATCGATGTTCGATCACCGACACCGAGTTGCTTTGGTAGTTGGTGACGTAGACGGTGTGGCTGCCCGGATCCACCGCCACCCCGTTCGGGTTCCTGCCGACGGGCACGGTGGCGGTGACGGTGCGCGTCGAGCCGTCAATCACCGACACCGTGTTGTTGGCGCCGACGAGGTTGGTGACGTAGACGGTGTGGGTGCCAGGATCCACCGCCACGCCCTGCGGGTACTTGCCGGCGGGCACGGTGGCGGTCACGGTGCGCGTCGAGCCGTCAATCACCGACACCGTGTCGCCGTCGAGGTTGGTGACGTAGACGGTGTGGGTGCCCGGATCCACCGCCACCCCCACCGGGTCGTAGCCGACGGGCACGGTGGCGGTCACGGTGCGCGTCGAGGCGTCAATCACCGACACCGTGTTGTCGAAGGCGTTGGCCACGTAGACGGCGTGGGTGCCAGGATCCACCGCCACCCCGTCCGGGTTCTTGCCGATGGGCACCGTGGCGGTAACCCTGTGAGTCGGACCAGTCGACGGCGCAGCCGTGCGGGAACTCGCCGTCGGACCCTGACCCCCAAACAGACCCTGACATCCAGATAGGAACACGGCCAACACGACGGCACCGATGACCGCCAGCACGCCGGTGAGCACCGGTATCGGCACGAGCCGAAAGCGTTCTCGGGTTGGTTGATCATCGCCGCTGGCGCTCGGAACGCGGTGAAGTGGATGTTTGAAGATCGCACCGATAAACCGGGTTCCGTGACGACCCGGAGCCACCACGCAGGGCCATAACTGCACGCAGGCCACTCGATGCCGTCCAGCGCACCCCCGTACAACGGCGGGGCATAAATTTCCAAAACTCGGTACTCTCGCTAACGATTCTGGGCGGTCGCCGAAGCCGCGCGGCTCAAGGATTTTGATCCACCCCTCCCTGTCCGGCGGGCGGGACTAACGCGGTTATGAGCAAGGCTATTTAGCATAGTTGAGCTGCTACTTTATGCGTGCCTTTATGCGTGCCCCCGGCACGACTCGAACGTGCGACCTAGGGATTACCATTCGGCATATCGCGCATGTCCTGGAGGTTGCCTATCTTTGCTTGTACCGCAATATGTTTGGCGATCTTTGCGCTAGTTTGAGAACCCGCCTATTACCGTCGATTCGTGGTCATTCACGATGAATAAACGATGACCGCATTCCCGGCATCCCAGGGACGGTCCGGTACTTAGGTCTGGGCGACGCAGTTCTGGCCGCGTCGAGGACGAGTGGAAGTTTCGCGGCCCAGCCAGCACGCCCGAACAGGGTTTATGAGCAAAAGTCGAACAGCAGGAGGCTTCGCGCGTTATTGACCGGCCCCTCTGAGACCTGACAAAAGCCTTTGGTTGCCCGGTGGTCGGCGGTGAGGAACAATTCTAGACGATCGGGAGTGCGTCTTATGAATCTCGCTGTCGACATTGTTCCTGTTCATCTCACCGTGAGCCAACGTTTGGCCGCCGAGTTGGCCGTCGGTCGCGTAGCCGGGCTGCGGGCGAGCTCCGAGCGCAGCGGCACGGCGGTCATCGTCTACACCGGCGGTGAGGTGGATGCCGCTAATGAGCACACTTGGCGCCGGCTGTTGGGCGAGGCCGCCGCGGCTGTCGCCGCCCCGGGCCCACTGGTCATCGACACCGATGGGCTGGAATTCATGGGCTGTTGCGCCTTCACCGCGCTGGCCGAGCAGGCGGATCGATGTCGACGCCGCGGCATCGATCTGCGCCCGGTCAGCGGTAAACCGATCACGGCCCGCATCATCGCCGCCGGCGGACTAGGGCCGCGGCTGTGCGTATACCCGACCGTCGATGACGCGTTGATTCACTGACAACATCCTCGGCGCATGGGCCTGCGGCGGTAAGCCCTTGGCGCCAAGCGCCGTCGGGGCGGCAAGCGGTCGCGACCATCGGCGAAGGCGACGCTTTGCTGGACCAAAATCGGACAACATCGTTGCATCACCAGTATGCATTTTGTAGGCTTATAGCCTAAAGATTGCATATTCAATGGTAGGTCGAGATGGCTCAGCGCAGGAATGCGTCGCTCCCGACAGCCCTGGCGAGCGCACCGCTGCGAACCATACGCGCCAAGGACGCCGGTGCCGCCTACGCCTTTCCGGGCCCAGAGCTGGCACGGCTGGCGGACAACGGCCTTTTACAACGGGTGGCCAACGGCTACTACATAGTCGTCCCGCAGGACATGATCGGTCGCGAATGGGCGCCGAATCTTGAGGCCGCTGCGGCCGGGATCGCCTCGGCCATCTACGGACCGACCCACGCAGTCCTCATGGGTATCAGCGCCGCCCGCGCGCTGGGCGCCATCCCGCGAGCCTTAGCAACGGCCGTTGTCGCCGTGCCCGACCAACACCGGCCGATTCGGCTCAAGGACCGTCGATCGGTGGTGCGCTTCGTCAAGCGGGACACCGACAGGTTGGACGCCGAACGCGTCGAGACGCCCCTCGGGTCGGCCATCGTCACGACGCCAGAGCAGACTCTGCTCGACCTCGCACACCGACCTCAACTCGGAGACGCCGGGGACGAGGTGCCCGCGGCGATCACCATCTTGTATCAGCGCAGCGATCATCAGCGCCTAAAGGCTCTCGCCGCCGACCAACGCCTCACGGCGTCGCTGCGCCGCGCTGAATCATGGGCCGCCACACCGCATGAACGCTGACGAACGCGCCGAAATCGCACAGCAGTTTGGTGTCGCACCCGAACAAGTCGAGCGTGACCATCTCATCTCTCATCTGCTGGCATTTCTCAGTCAGAACCTCAACGACCGGATCCAGTTCATCGGGGGCACCGCCCTGGCGCGTACACATCTCCCGAACGGCCGGCTCAGCGAGGATATCGACCTGATCGCCATCGACGAACGCAAGGCCGTGGCGGCCGATCTGGACGCGGCGCTGCCACGTGCGCTGGCCCGAACGCACGGCAGGCTCACCCTGGATCCGCCCCTCAGCGATGTGGCGAATACCGTCGCGGCAGTACTGCGATCCGCCACCGGCATGCTGGTCAGGATCCAACTGCTCTCGGTCCGCGGCAGAATGCTATGGCCCACTGAGCGCCGCTCCCTCGAGCAGCGCTATCGCGATGCGCCGGCAGCCGAACTTACCGTCCCCACTCTGCCGGCGTTCGCCGCGTCAAAAACGGCAACGTGGGCGGACCGTCGGGCACCGCGAGATCTCTGGGACCTCTGGGCACTCAGCGGAATTGGGGCCATCGATACTGCAGCCCTAGAGCTGTACCGACGATTCGGCCCGACCAATCAGCCTCCCGGCTCGTACGTGTTCGAAACGCCGCCCTCCGACGCCGAATGGCAGTCGCAACTCGCCGGCCAAACGCGGCTCACCATCAACGCCGCCGACGCCCTGGCGGCCGTGCGCGAAGCGTGGGCCCGCATAAGGGCTGCCGAGAACGGCAACTAAAGCCAATCAGTGTTCCACCAAATACCCTGTTCTCCAACACTTCTCAAAAATGCCCAAGCTCTCCCAACCTCACTCCTTGCCGCCTACCCTCTTCGGCCATTTCCCAAAGTACCTATGCTGCATACGATTACATCAAACGCACCCCGAGAAACGTCTGGCACATTGGCACAAGTGGTGCAATACTGATTTGGGGCGCTGCGCGCGCCCCAAATCACGCCCACTGCAGCTAGTTTCGCCCCCTAAGGTCGTGAGGTGGTCACCGGTGTTGACGATCTCACGGCTATCGCGGTGGAGCATCAACTATTACAACGACACCGCCAATGCGGCCCAGGCCGCGGCGATGGATCGCCACGCCGCCGGCGGCGGGCTGGGCGAGTACTACTCCGAACGCGACACCCGGATCCCGACCTGGATCGTGGCCGGCGACACCGCAGCGGTGGGCGAGCTAACCGGGCTGGACGCTGCCGCGCTGCAAGGCGGGTTTGCAGACACCGCCGTGGCGGGCCGCTGGCTCGATGACGGGATCGCCCCCAACGGGGCCAGCGGACGGGCATTCACCACGGGCTCCGTGCACGGTTTCGACCTTACGTTCGGCGCCCCCAAGAGCGTGTCGCTGCTGCGCGCCCTGACCTACGATATCGGCGAAAAGACCATGCTGGCCGCGCATCAGAAGGGCATCGACGCGGCGATGACCTACCTGCACGAGCACGCCGGCTACACCCGGGTGCATAACCCGGTGACTGGGAAAAAGGACTTGCGGCGGTTGCCGGGGTTGGTGGGGATCGCCTATCAGCATGAAACGTCGCGGTGTGGGGATCCGCACCTGCACACTCATGTCATCGTGCCCAACCGCCAAGCCCGCGCCGACGGAACGCTGGTGTCGATCGACTCCAAGTCGCTGTTTCACGAAGCCAAGGCCGCCGGGGTGATCTATCAGGCCGTGGTGCGCCATGAGCTGCATGCCGCCATCGGGGCGGAGTGGTCAGCCGTCGACGGGCACACCGGGATGGCCGAGATCGCCGGTGTCACCAAGCGCTGCCTCAAAGCGTGGTCGCAGCGCTCCACCCGGTTGCGCCAATGGGCGCACAACCATCTGGTGGTCGTCGACGGTGAGCCGACCGCCCAGCAGCTGGCGGCCGCGCAGAAAGCCACCCGCCCGGCCAAGCCGGAATCCACATCCTGGGCCGCGCTCAAAGCCGAGTGGCGCGCCGATGCGCGCGGTTTGGAATACGACCGCGCCGCGCACTTTGAGGCGCGCGCCGCGCGCCGCGCCACGCCGCGCATGTTGACCGACCGCGCGCGGCTGGCGCGCTTGGTCGCGCAGATCGACAAGCCCGCGTTCACCCGCGCCGACCTCGTCGAGGGGGTGGGCGCGCTGCTGCCGGTGGACGCGCCGGGTGATCCGCGCGCGTTGATTGAGCGGATCACCGACATGGTCGGGGTGCGGGTCAGCGCGGCGCGCGAGGCGCATCACCGCGAGGGTCATGAAATGTTCACCGTGGACGCGGTGATCGCCGAAGAGACGCGCATCTTCGACATGGTCGATGAGACCGATACCCGCGCGCGCCTGGATGTGCGCACCGCCGATCTCGATGATCTGTCCCCGGACCAGGCGCGCGCTATTGCCAGCATCGCGGCCTCGCCGTATTTGGTGCAGCCGCTGCAAGCCCCGGCCGGCGCGGGCAAAACACACTCGCTGCAAGCGCTGCGCGCCGGCGCGCACCGCGCCAACAAAGAAGTGCTCGTGCTTGCGCCGACCGGTAAGGCGGTCGATGAGGCGATGCGTGACGAAGCGGGGGACCGCGGGCTGACCGTGGCCAAAGCGCTGTACCTCGTCGAGGAGGGCCAGCTGCGGGTCGATCGGCGCACCGTGATCGTCGTCGATGAAGCCTCCATGGTGGGCACTCCCGAGCTGCGACGCCTGCTCGAGGCCAGCACCGCCGGGCGCGCCAAGATCGTTCTGGTCGGCGATGCCTATCAGCTGGCCCCGGTCAAAGCCCGCGGCGGCATGTTCGAGCAGCTCTGCCAGGACCTGCCGTGGTCGCAGCGTCTGGGTGAGGTGTGGCGGATGCGCGACCCCGCCGAGCGCGATGCGTCGCTGGCGTTGCGATCTGCACGCGGCAACCGGCTGCGCCAAGCGGTCGGCTGGTATCGCAACCACAATCGCCTGCACACCGGGGACGCCATCGCCATGGCCACCGACGCCACCACCGCCTACATTGCAGCGCGCGCCGAGGGCAAAGACGTCGCGATCCTCTGCGACACCTGGGAGATTGCCGACGCCATCAACCAGCGCCTCCACCACCACTTCACAGTCGCGGAAGCTCCGAGTGTGCCGGTGGCCCGCGATCAGCATGTCCGCGCCGGTGATCTGATCCTTAGCCGCCATAACGACGCCACCCTGACCGTCGAACCCCGCACACAGCATCACCGCGGCGAGCGCATCGACCAAGTCCGCAACGGCAACCGCTGGCGCGTTCTCGGCGTCGACGTCAAGAACAAACGGATTGCCGCCGAGCGGCTCACCGATCAAGCCCGCGCCATCTTCGAGGGCGACTATCTGCGCGAGCACATCACCCTCGGCTACGCCAGCACCGTGCACTCGGCCCAAGGCGTGACCATCGGCCGCTCGAACCAATACGGCATCTGCTGGACGATCCTGTCCGATCGGGCCAGCCGGGCCATGGCCTACGTCGGCATGACCCGCGGCCGCGACGAAAACCACCTCGCCATCTACCCAGCAGTCACCAACGAAGCCCACCAACACCGCCACGGCGCTGACACCGGTATCCACCAGGTGCATCGCGGCACCAAACACGCCGCCGCCCACGCCCTGCACGCGATCCTGACCGGCAACGACGACCGCGCGGCCACCATGCACGCCGTCGCCGCACGCACCGACCGCCAACTGCTGCCCACCATCGTCGCTGCCTTACTGGACCGCACCGACCAGCGCCGCGCCGAGCGCGCGCAGGCCTGGCGGCGGCACACCGCGCAAGACCGCGCCCGCGACGCCGCGTTCGAACGCATCGCCGCCACCACACAACAGGCCGCTCACCGCGAACGCAGCCGCGGTGCGCACCGCGGGTACGGCCTCGAGCTTTAGGTTTCAAGCCGAGCGAAGGCAGCCCCATGTTGCGACACCATGCCAGCTACGACCTCAATCACGTTGATCTATAACGTTCTCGGGTCCACAAGTGGCAAGACGTCGGTCGGTTGCCCGGACGTGGCGAGCCCACCGGTAACGACGAGGTCGCTAGATCGCGGTGACTCCCACCGCCTGAGGACCTTTGGGTCCCTGTTCGACCTCGAATTGGACGCGCTGATTATCTTGGAGCGAACGATGTCCGCTCCCACGGATCTCGGAGTGGTGGACGAACAGATCTTTTCCACCGCCATCGGGAGTGATAAAGCCAAAGCCCTTATCGCTGTTGAACCATTTGACGGTTCCTTGTGCCATATTTCTTAACTTTCTCATGGGGCGGATGTAGAAAACATCCGGTCGAAGCCTACTCGTCGGCGCGTATTAGTCCGTGGATGATCTTCTCGTGGGATTACGAGATCGACTGAAACTCGTCCCAGGTCCTATGCGTCTCCTGCTTCCAGCGGTGCTGCGCCGGCGAGGCGAGGGTCGCGGGTCAACGACGTCGCCGGCGGAGCAGCAGCTTGACCAACAGGCCGACCACGAAGATGACGGTCAGGACTAACCACGTCGGCGATAGTCGACCTCACCCGGTAGCCCGGCTGGCTCAGCTCGCGGCGCTGGTCCAGCAGCGCGTCCGCCACATCAATCGATGACAGCGGGCCGCCGCGTCCCGTGCCGCACGGCGGAGAGCCGTGATAAGCCGAAGTTCGGAGTCGATGGTCCCGATGTCGCACATGCGGAGCATGTGGTTGCGCGCCGCTGGCAGCACTTCACCTAAACGGCGACCGCCGTCCTGTCAGCCGCAATGGAACTGATGCAGGAGGACGACCTGCGCTGGGCGTCGGTCGACCGGATCTCCGAACGCAGCGGGGTTAGCAAAGTGACCATCTACAAATGGTGGCCGAACAGAACGGCGGTGGCATTCGCGAAGGCGTTAGCTATGGCTAGTATGGCCGGGGCGTAACCTGCACAGATGTGCGGTGATACGTGCGATGAGGAGTGTTGATGATGGCTGATCGACGCGTCATGAGGGGCAGTCGCCTCGGAGCCGTGAGCTACGAGACCGAGCGCAACCACGACCTGGCGCCGCGTCAAATCGCGCGGTACCGCACCGAGGACGGCGAGGAATTCGACATACCCTTCGCCGACGACGCCGAGATCCCCGACGCCTGGCTGTGCCGCAACGGCATGGAGGGCAGGCTGATCGAGGGTGGTGGCCTGGCCGAACCCAAGAAGGTCAAGGTGCCGCGCACACCCTGGGACATGCTGCGGGAACGCCGCTCGATCGAGCAACTCGAGGAACTGCTCCATGAACGCCTCGAGATCATCAAGTCACGCCGCCGCGGCAGCTAGGTTAGCAATAGCTAGATAGGCCAAGGCGTGCGGCGCGATACGCCGGGGAGCGTCGGCCAGCCATGGGAAACTCGATGCTATCGACGCGCGTTCCTGCATTAGATGATGGCCGACGCGCCTGTGCCCGACACCGGATCGGCGGCCGAAGACTTCCGGCCCAACGTTGCTCGGGATGATGCGGTTCCACACCAGCCCATGTGGCGCGATCTACGCCCAACTCGTCGGTGTGTCTGTTGGGATTAGTGACAGCCGGAGGCGCGTTGTTGTTGCGCGGCCCGCAGGATCGAGCTCGCGGTCAAAAATGCGGGTTTGTCGCGGTCAGCAGCATCGACGGGTAGGTTGGCGGCGCAGCGCATCACCATCAGCGCCAGGGGGCTGTGGGTCGCGTAGGAGATGATCAGCAGGTTAGCGCAGGCATGCCCGCCGGTGATGGTGATTACGTGCTGGCGTTTGTGTTCCCATCCCGACCAGTTGAGGTCGGGTGGTCGTTGTAGCGGTGACCAGTTGACGTTGATGGAGGTGATGGCTCCGAGCATGGGAGTCAGCACCGCGACAAGCTGGGGTAATTCATTGGTGATGCGATCTGCGCGGGGCCACCAGGCGCCGTCGATGTTGCGGCCGAGTTCGTGAGCCACCGATAGCCGGACGGGATTGGCTTGGTGCCGGCCCCCGATCGGATAAATCATCGGTGCCGCTGTCTGCATTGGGCGCACCCGGTGATCACGTGGCACGCCTGTTGCGCGCGAAAGCCGGACTTGGGATGTCTTGTTGTCGCGCCGTAGTTTGGGCCGCGTTATCCGTGGGCGGTTCCTTCAGGTCGGCATTGTCGGCTCCGCGGGCGCGGGGCGGATGGAGGAATCACGTTGCCCGTGGGTGTCATCCGCGCCGATAGCGATAGATGACCGCTGACAACGAAACGGCTCACGTTGGACGCTACGCCACCAGCATTGTTTCGGTGACGCCCCTTGCCGGTCTGTCAGGTGACCAGTGATAGCGCGTAAGCGCGGCGCAGCTTTCCTGACGGTGTCTTGGGGATCGCTCCCGGGGCCAGTACCACCACATTGCGTGGCCGCGCCGCGACTTCGGTGACGACTTCATGGGCGACCTCGTGCTTGATGCGCCGCACCTGCGCGGGGTCGTCGACGTTGTTTGATTCCACGGCCACAGCAAACGATTCCCGGCAGTGACCGGCGTCGAGTCGTACGGCCGCCACACAGCCTGCACGCACGCCGAGGACCCGCCCGGCAGCACGTTCTACATCAGTGGGGTAGATGTTGCGTCCGGCCATGATAATCACGTCCTTGGCCCGGCCGCAGACCACGACGTGGCCCTGCTCAGTCAGGTATCCCAGATCCCCGGTGTCAAACCAGCCTTGGTCGTCTTGGGCGGTCACAAAACCGCCCGCCGTGACATACCCCGATGTCACCGGATCTCCCCGCACCTCGATCAGCCCCACGCCCCGGGTCGGCTGCACGGCGCCATCCTCATCAACGATGCGGGCTTGGATACCGTCCAGCAGTGGCCCCAGCGAGGCCAGCCGGCGGGTGTTGCCGGTGGTGGCAGGCACTGCCCGGCGCAGCACCGCCAGCATGTCGGCGTCCACCTCATCAACGACGAGTCCGCCGCCGCATTGCGAAAACGACACCGCCACAGTGGTTTCAGCCATCCCGTAGGCCGGCAAGATCGCCTCGGGACGCAGCCCGAACGACGCGCCAGCCTCACAAAGGTCCTCCACATCGGCCGGTTCGACCTGTTCAGAACCCGACAACGCCCACCGCAACGACGACAAATCAAAATCACCAGGTTTGGCA
>Ga0318538_10000362_pt1 | contig 12039 bp, 12 predicted proteins | sample GRESIP166b4f23_FD_202504 | JGI IMG/M metagenome (GOLD analysis project Ga0318538, IMG submission 202504) | Tropical soil microbial communities from Luquillo Experimental Forest, Puerto Rico - GRE.SIPMG.166b4f23 | ecosystem: Environmental > Terrestrial > Soil > Tropical forest > Bulk soil...
CACGCTGATCAGCGCGCTCGACGCCAATCCCAGGAACACTTCGCCGCACGCTTTTCTCGCAGCCGCCTACGCGTACCTCGGTCGCTCCGAGGAGGCTCGCGCGGCGCTCGCCACCTACCTGGAAAGACGTCCGGGAACGAGAGTATCGACATTCCGCAAGCTTTCGCCGGTTCCGCTCGCGCTCACCAGCCCGGCGTACCGGCAGTTGCTCGCACGCGTCAACGAGGGACTGCGCAAGGCGGGCATGCCGGAATAGCCGCATTGCGTTCTGATCGGGCGAGGTCCGTGGCCGTCTCGCGTCACCACCTATTCGTTACGGCTGCCGCCGTTGGTGGCCTGCGAGCAACGCGTAGAGCCGCGCCGGCGTCACCGGATATTCGCTGATGCGCACGCCGAAGGGCGCAAGCGCGTTCTCGATCGCCGAGATGATCGCGCCCGCAGCCGGCACGCAGCCGGATTCGCCGACCCCTTTGACGCCGAGCGGGTTGAGGGGCGAGGGAAATTCGGCGAACGTCACCTCGATCTTCGGCACCTCGGTGGCGCTCGGGATGAGATAGTCGGCGAACGTGGTGGTGAGGGGCTGCGCCTCATCGTCGTAACCCATCCATTCGTACAGCGCGTTGCCGATCCCGTGCGCCGCGCCGCCGACGAGTTGTCCTTCGGCGATCATCGGATTGATGATCCGGCCGCTGTCGTTGACCATGACGTAACGCAGGATGCGCACGCCGCAGGTCTCGATGTCCACCTCGACCTCGACGGCGTGGCATGCTCCGCCGTAGGTGAGCGCGCTCGGCAGGAAGCTCTGCATGCTTTCGAGCCCCGGCTCGAATTGGCCGGGCATGGCGTAGCCGGGCACGCCGGAGACTGCTTCGGCGACCTCGCGCAGGGTCAGTCCGCTGCCCGGCGCGCCGGCAATCTCGATGCGCCCGTCGCGCAGCTCGAGGTCGCCGACGCCCACCTCCAACAGGTGGGCGGCAACCTCGAGCGCCTTGTCGCGCACCTTCATGGCGGCGAGATGCACCGCGGAGCCCGCGGTGACGGTCTGACGGCTGGCGAAGCCGCCCTGGCCATAGGGAATGACGCTGGTGTCGCCGGCCACGACGCTGACGTTGTCCGGCGCGACGCCGAACTGCTCGGCGCAGATCTGGGCCAGCGCGGTCTTGATCCCTTGCCCCATGGGCATCGCGCCAGTGTAGATGGAGACGCGGCCGGAGCGGCCGATGCGCACGATGCCGGATTCGAACGGGCCGCGGCCCGTTCCCTTGACGCCGTTGCCGACGCCGATGCCGAGATAGCGGCCGCTCGCTCGGCTTCGACGCTGGCGCTCGGGAAAGCCGGCGTAGTCGATCGCGTCGAGCGCGGCGCGCTGGTAGCTCGGGAAGTCGCCGCTGTCGAGCGTGATCGGCGAGCCGGCGCGGGTCTTGAGCGGAAACACATAAGGCATCTTTTCCGGCGGCACGAGATTGCGGCGGCGAACCTCGGCGCGATCGAGGTGAAGCTCGTCGGCGATGCGGTCGAGCAGGCGTTCCATCGCGAAGGCGCCTTCCGGATAGCCCGCGCCGCGCACTGGCATGGTCGCGACCTTGTTGGTCTCGACGACGCGCACGTCGAATTGAAAGGCCGGCAGCATGTAGGGTCCGGGCAGCGCCGTCGACGCGTTGTAGGGAAGGTTGATGCCCTGGGGAGTGTAGGCGCCCTCGTCGTGGATCATCTGCCCGCGCACGGCGAGCAAGCGGCCGTCGTTGTCGAAGGCGACCTCGAGGTCCCAATACTGGTCGCGCTCCTGGATGGCGGCGAGAAAGTGCTCGCGCCGGTCCTCGATCCACTTGATCGGCCGCCGCAACAGGAGACACGCCGCTGACAGCGTCACCTCTTCCGGGTACATCACGAATTTGGCGCCGAAGCCGCCGCCGACATCCGGCGCCACGACGCGCAGCTGATTTTCGTCGAGGCGCAGCATCGTCATCAGGAAGGCGCGCACCTCGTGGGCGAGCTGCGTCGACGACCACAGGGTGAGCCGATCCTCGTTGATGTCGCAGGCGGCGACCGCGCCGCGTCCCTCGATCGAATGCGCTCCGCCGCGATGCTGCTTGAGATTGATGCTGGCGCGACGAGGCGCGCGGGCGAATGCATCCGCGACATCGCCATAGCACTGCCGGAACTCGATCAGGAGATTGCTGCCGCGCGCGCGATGCGCGCACGGCGCTCCCGGTGCGAGCGCTTGCCGGCAGTCTGAGACCGCCGGCAGCGGCGCATAGTGGACCGCAACCAGGGCGGCGGCGTCCTCGGCGAGGTAGCGCGTCCGCGCGATCACGACCGCCACGGCCTCGCCGACGAAGGCGACTTCGTCCTTGGCAAGAACGAGCGGAGTGATGTCGTGCGGGAGCCGCGCCGTGCGAAATTGCAGCGGCAGCCGCTCCTGCGCGAGCAGCGGCGCAAGATCCGAAAACGTGAGCACCGCGTGGACGCCCTCGCACCGCCGCGCGGCGCCGGCGTCGATGCCGCGGATCGCGGCGTGGGCGTGCGGGCTGCGCACGAACGCCGCCTCGAGCATCCCGGGAAAGGCGAGATCGGCGACGAAGCGGCCGCTGCCCGTGAGCAGCGGGCGGTCTTCAAGCCGCTTGACGGAGCGGCCGATGTACTTGGTTTCTTGCACGCATTGTCCTTGGGGATTCGTTGACGACGCGCTTGCGCGCGGCACGAGTGCTGCGATCACTGCGCCGCCTTCTTGTGTCGTCCCTTCGCCGACCGCGGCCCCATGGGCTCGGGCTGAAACGGGCCGTCGCGCATGTCGAGATAGCCCTTGAGCCCGTGCTGGCGCTGGGCTTCGAACAGCTTCTCCCGGAACTCGTTGTGGGACGAGTGCGCGAGCGCGCCGAGGGCTCCTTCGAGCAGAAGGCCGGAATAAACTCCGGCGGCTTGCATGCCCATCATGGTAACGGCCTTGTTGAGCCGCACCGACGGCTCCGGCACAAGGCAAATGCGTTTGGCGAGCGTGCGGGCCGCGTCCATGAGTTGATCGTGCGGCACCACTTCGTTCACCATGCCGATGCGCAGCGCCTCCTGCGCATCGAAGTGATCGCCGGTGAGCCCCCAACGGTTGGCGGCCTTCCAACCGCACAGGGCGCCGAAGAGAAATGTCGTGTTCGAGATGTGGCGGACCTCGGGCTGCGCGAACACCGCCTGATCCGACGCGATGGTGATGTCGGCGGCGAGTTGGTACCAAAAGCCTCCACCCATGGCCCAGCCGTTGACCGCCGCAATGACGGGCTTGCCCAGTCGCCACATATGCGTCCACAGCGCCACGCGCCCGGCGTCGATGCGCTGCCAGAACTCGATGAAATCGGCCAGCGATTTGCCCTTCGGATCGGAATGCCGCGAGCCGGACTTGTCCGTTGTGCTCTGGTCGTAGCCGGCGCAGAAGGCGCGGCCGGCGCCGGTGAGGATGATCACACGGACGGCGCGGTCGGCGTCCGCCCGGTCGAAGATCCGATGCAGCTCGGCTTCGAGCTCGTGCGTGAGTGCGTTCATGCGCTCGGGGCGATTGAGCGTGATGGTCGCGATGCTGTCCTCGACGCTGTAAAGGATCTCCTGGCTCATCCCTCATCCTCTCGTTGTTGCGGGCGCCTTCGGGGCTGGAGCCCGGCCGAACAATACGCTAGTCCGATCCAAGGTGAAGGTCATTTATGTGGATACGACGATCGCAGCGCGCGGCAAGCGGCGTTGGCATCCGCGGAGACCAATAGGCCTTATTAAAATGCGGGCAAGCGCATCGTTGACCCCAAGCGCTGATCAGGCGCCCGGCCTGTTCTCGACGATGATGTTTCTAACCAACAGCAGCCTTAGTCGTTTTCTTCAGCGCGATTTCTCAGTGCCGTGCGGCACTGTTCGACCAACGCCTTAAGTTCGACTCCCACTTCGTCGCTTACAGCATCTGGTCCCTTGAGACTCTCTTGCAAGCCGTTCATGGAATCGACGCGGGCGCAGATTTGCGCGAGGGGGCTTGTATCGCGTGCGCTCGACCACAAACCGGCCACGACGTATCCGGCAACAAAGCAGAACGCGAGCGCCACAATAGCGCCTAATCTGTACACGGTAGGACTCCACCTTGTGGTCGGCATGCCTGTGTTTCCTGTGTTGACCCTCGTGGCCGGACTTAGCGAGATAATAGGCCGAGCTCGTCCCGATGACTCCCGCGCCGAGCACCATCACCCGCATGACGCCACCGTGCTCACTCCACCTTGATCTTGGCGTCCTTGATGATTTTCTCGTATTTCGCCATCTCGTCGCGAATGTAGGTCGCGAACTGTTCACCGCCCGACCCGATCGGATCGAATCCAAGCGCATTCAAGCGCTGCTTCACGTCAGGCAGCGCCAGCACTTTGGCGATGTCCGCCTGCAGCCTGTTGGAAAGATCGGCCGGCAGGTTCTTCGGTCCCCACAATCCGTACCACGATACGAACGCGAAGCCGTTCACGCCGGACTCCTCCACGGTCGGAATGTCGGGCGCCGCGGCCGCACGCTTGAGGCTGGTGAGGCCGAGCGCCTTGATCTTGCCGGCCTGTGCCAGCGGAAGTGAGGAGAGCATGGGGTCGGCGAGCAGCTGAATCTGCCCGCTCATGAGATCGGTGAGCGCCGGCGCAGTGCCTTTGTAGGCGATCACTAGGGTGTCGAGGCCGGCGTCGTGCTTGAGGAGTTCGATGGCGAGATGGCTGGCGGAGCCGATGGTGGTGGCGCCGAAGGTGTATTTCTGCGGGTCCTTGCGCACGAGCGCGAAGAAATCTTTCAGATTATTCGCCGGCACGCTCGGCGTCGTGCTGACGATCAACGGTCCCTCCGCCAAGAGCGTCACCGGAGTGAAGTCGTGCACGACGTCGTAAGGAACGCTCTTATACAGGAACGGATTGATCACATGCACCGACGCCGAGACCAGCAAGGCGTAGCCGTCGGGGGTGGCCTTGGCGACGGCGTTGGCGCCGACTATTCCCGAGGCGCCGCCGGCGCGATTCTCGACGATGAAGTGTTGGCCCACGGTCTCGTTGAGCTTCTGCACCAGGATGCGGGCAACGCCATCGACCGATCCGCCGGCCGGAAACGGCACCACCACCGTGACCGTGCGGGAGGGATAATTCTGCGCCGTCGCGGCGGCCGGTAACGATGCGGCGAGTGCGATCGCAAACGCGGACGTAGTCACGAATCTCATGGGACGATCCTTTGGTGCGGCGGTTCAGTATGTGCCGGGATAGCTCCCTCCGTCGATCAGCAGATTTTGGCCGGTGATGAAACCGGCGTGTTGCGAGCACAGAAATGCGCAATAGGCGCCGAGTTCGTCCGGCCGGCCGTAGCGCCGGGCGGGATTGGCCTCGGCGCGCGCACGCCACAGCTCCTCGAATGTCTTTCCGCTTGCCTCGAGCATGGCACGGACGTGCGCCCGCTGCGCGTCGCTGTCGAAGATGCCCGGCAGGAGATTGTTGATGGTGACGTTGCGGGCAGCGGTCTGTCGCGCAAGCCCAGCGACGAAACCCACGAGCCCGGAACGCGCGCCATTCGACAGGCCGAGCTCCAGTTGCGCTATCTTCACGCTGCGCGAGACGATGTTGATGATGCGGCCGAACCCGCGCGTCATCATGCCATCCACGGTGAGCCGCATCATCTCGATCGGGGAGAGCATCATCGCGTCGAGCGCAGCGATCCAATCGTCCCGCGACCAGTCGCGAAAGTCGCCTGGAGCCGGGCCGTCGGCGTTGTTGAGAAGGATATCGGGCTGCGGACAGGCGGCAAGCGCGGCGGCGCGTCCCGCGCCGGTGGTGATGTCGGCTGCAACCGTCGCGACCTTAACGCCGGTCGCCGCCGCGATCTCCGCGCCGGTCTTTTCCAGCACGTCGCGCTTGCGCGCGACGATGGTGACGTCGACACCTTCCCGGGCCAGCGCGAAGGCGCAGGCCCGTCCCAAACCTCGACTCGCGCCGCTCAGCAGGGCCTTTCGTCCGCGGATTCCAAGGTCCATGTCTTTGTTTTGGGCAGGGTGGATTCGTATGACGTGTCCGATGCGGATGCCGCCCGCTCCACCTCTGCCCGCGTGCGGGGAGAGGTCGACGCAGGCGCGGGCGCTCGCCCGCGCGCGTCGGGTGAGGGAGACTCTCCAGGACTGCCGCCCGTGGAGATTCCCCCTCACCCCAACCCTCTCCCCGCAAGCGGGAAGAGGGCGTGCAGCGCGATCGTCGCGCGAGCCGGGCGGCCCGTGACAGTCATGCTGCAACGGCGGAGACGGGTCCGATCTTGTAGCCGTACTGCTTGTCGAGCCCCAGCTCCTGCACGATGCGAATGCCTTTGGCGAGCGCTTCGCCGTCGAGGTTGGTCAGCGGCTTGCGCAAGTTACCGGCGGGCAAAGAGAGCGCCTTCATCAGCGATTTCACCGCCACTGGATTGATGGCCGAATAGGTGAAATGTAGCAGCGGCAGGAGTTTGAGGTAGGTGGTCTTGAAATTTTCCGCCTCAGCGTAGCTCGTCCAGGGCGTCGAGATGGTCGTGAGCTCGGCCGGCGCGACATTGCCGGTCATGTTGGCGGTGCCGTGGCCGCCGAGCGACATGGTGGGCACCACCAGCCCGAGATTGGGGCTGTCGCAGCACATGACCGAGACCTTGGGCTTGGCGGCCAACACCTGCGCGACCTGCCCGACGCGGGCGGTCGATTCCTTGTGCACCACGTAGTTCGGATGTTTGAAGATGCGAAGGAGCTGATCCCAATTTAAGTCGCTCTTCACCCGCGGCGGATTGTTGTAGATGCCGAGCGGCAGATCGCTCGCGTCCGCCACGTCGAGGAAGAAGCGCTCGATGTCGCTTTCCGGCGCGCAGATATAGGCAGGCGCCGCCAGGATGGCGCCGTCGGCGCCGTTCGCCTCGGCGAAACGGACATTGGCGATGGTCGCTTCGGTGTTGTTGCCGGTGCAGCCGAAGAAGATCGGCATGCGCGGCGTCTTCATCTTCGCGGTCTCGACGATGATCTGCTTTTTTTCCTCCGGCGCGAGCATCGACGTCTCGCCGGTCGAGCCCATGATCAGCACCGCGGACGTGCCCCGGTCTTCCTGAAACTTCAGCAGGGTCCGAAACGCGCCGAAGTCCACCGAGCCGTCCTTGTTGAACGGCGTGATCAGCGCGACGAACGAGCCCGTCAGCATCTTCCTCGACATTGAGGTCTCCATTCCCGAATTCGTAACCCTGAATCCGATTGATCGGCACGACGACGGCGAAGCGATGCCAAGCCGATCGGGCGGTATTTATACGATACCGCGCCGCTGTCGCCTACGGCGTTTTGCCGCGACGCGCGCTCGGTTGGCCTTTTGCCCGCGCGCGAAATTGGACATCCTGTGGCCCCTTCTTCGGAGGGAAGGCCATGCGTGTGCTGCGAGTGCTCATTGCGATGGCGTTGGCCGGCGCAATGATGGGTTGCGGTCAAGGTCAGGGGCCCAAGGGTGATCCGGGGCCGCCCGGCCCTCCCGGTCCGAAAGGTGATCCCGGTCCGCCCGGCCCTCCTTTCGGCATGCGTATCGTTCGATCGAACTGCGACGCTACGAATTGCAGCGTGCAATGCGCCGAGGACGAGATGCTCTTGACCGCCTATTGCGGCGCCCGACGCAACGCCGCCGTCATTCCGACCGAGCGGTCCGCAACCTGCCGCAGTCCGGTGCCGGCCAACAGTCCGCTTGTCGCCGCATGCGTGAGGATACCGGCGCAATAGTCTGCCCGCGCGGCGACGGCGGTGCGAGCACCGCGGGACGCTAGGACTGCGATGCACACGTTCGGTCAATCCGAGGGCTGGAGGCCGTCGCCGAACGTTTGCTAGAGTCGCGGCGACGTTCGGTCTCGGCGCGATCAAATTCCCTACGACGCGGAGGACATCATGCGCTTTCTGCCCGAGAAGAAGCTCTCGGATAAATGCCGTGGTGCCTGGTTCGCAGCCGTAGTGGCGGTCCTGAACGTGACTGCGCTCTTGCCGGCTGGCGCTGAGACCGTCGCGACCTTCACCCGCAATCCGTCCAATCCCATTCTTCGCGGAGTGCGCATCGGCGGCGAGATCGCGGCGAAGTCGCTCGACGCCGAGATCGTTCATTTCATCCCGAGAAGCGAGGCTCCCGCCGAGCAGCTCGGCCTCGTCGACGAGGTCGTGCGCATCAAGCCCGATGCGATCGTGTTCGCGCCGTTCGATCCCAAGGCGATGGTGCCGGCGGTCGACAAGCTCAACGCAGCCGGCATCCCGGTGACCAACGTCAACGAGCGGCTCGCCGGCGGCAACGTCGTCGCTTACGTCGGAACCGACGACTATCAGCTCGCGCTCACGACTGCGCGCTATCTCATCAACGCGATGGGCAAGAAGGGAAACGTCGTGATCCTCGAGGGCCCCGACAACCTGCCGACGAGCATCGCCCGCGTGAAGGCGTACAAGGACGCGCTCAAGGAATTTCCCGAGGTCAAGCTTCTCGCCTCGAAGTCGGCGAACTACGCCCGTGCGCCGGCGATCGAAGTGATGAAGAGCTTTCTGCGGCTCTATCCGCAGATCGACGGCGTGCTCGCAGCCAACGATCCAATGGCGATCGGCACCGTCGAAGCGCTCAAAGCGGCCAACCGAAAGGCGCCGGTCGTCGGCATCAATGCCAGCAAAGAGGTGATCGACTTCGTCAAGTCCGGTGATATCCTCGGAAGCGGCGACTACAATGGATTCGTTCAAGGCTGTCTCGGCACCCAGATCGCCATCCGCAATCTGCGCAAGCAGCCGACCCCTAAGGAGGTCAACCTGAAGGCCGTTGTGATGGATAAGACCAACTATCAGGACTACGAAACGCCGATCGAACGGCGTTCTTGCCCGACGTTGGAAAGTGTCTCGGCCAACTAGACTATGCTGCGGGGACGTTAGCGTTGCGATGCGTGGGTCTTTGAGGGGGACACCAAGCAAACGTTGTCGCACAAGTCGTTGGCCGCCGCGGCCGGCGTAAGTAGGGGAGTCCCATGGCCTTTTGGACGACACTCCTCATCATCCACGGACTTCTAGCCGTTGCGCTGCTTGGGGCGATCACCCATCAGGCGGTGTCCGTTTGGATGCCGGTGCGTTCCAAGGCCGGTAATTTCGTGACGCGCTTTCGTGCCGTGCCCAGCGCCTCATACGTGATGGCCATCATCGTCCTCTACGTGGTCACCTTCGTCATGGGAGCGTGGATATACACGCAGTATCGCTTCACGTCCCGCCTCGCGCTCGAACAGCTGCGATTTTTCAAGACCGTCGGCGTATTCGAGATGAAGGAGCACGTGGCCACGATCGGCATGATCCTGCTGCCGGCGTATTGGGCGTTCTGGAGGCAGCCGCTATCGGAGGACTATGCCGCCGCACGCAAGAACGTGACGCTGCTCCTGGCCATTATCGTCTGGGCCAATTTCCTCGTCGGCCATATCGCCAACAATGCGCGGGGATTTGGCTCATGATGGCGTCGAGCAAGCTTGCCGTGTTCACGATCGTGTTCGGCGTCGCTTACGCGGTCATCTACGTGGTTTCTACGGAACTGAACCTTCCACTCCTCACCTACCATCCGGTGATCGGAGAACTTGATTTTCTGTGGACCCCCGAGCGACGGGGTCCGGCGATGTATTGGTACGGCTGGATGCTGACCTCCTTGATCGGCGCCGTCGCCCTGGGATGGATTGCCAGCGCCGCTCCGGAGCCGTGGGTGCAGCGGGTCATCTTGTTCGGTTGTCTCGCCGCGGTCGCCTATCTGGTGCTCTATACGCTCGCGCTCTTTGCCTACGACAAGGCGACGGTCGAATTGGAATTTTTAAAGTCTCGCTCGCTGTCGGTGGTCGCGGCGCTGGTGGTGGCGGCGGCGATCAGCTTTTTCGCGCCCACCATGTGGAATGAGCGGCTGTGGCCCGGATGGGTATGTGTCGTCCCGATTGGGGCGCTCGCCGTCCTGGCGTACTATCTCACGCCCTATTTTACGCGCTAACATATCTCGGCGGCCGACGGCGGATGTGCTGCAACGCCATCCTAGGAGGACTGGATGCAATTCCCGGCTCGGTGTGTCGGACGGATGATGGGCGCGGTGCTCGCAATGACCTGTGCCCTTTCGATCGCCGCGTGGGCGGGCGGTGCCGGCTTCGGCGATGACGACGATAACAGCGAGGAGGAGGGGCCTTCCTATTTCGGCTTCGTGCGGGACACGAACGGCGCCACCGTTCCCGACGCCAAGGTGACCGTGGGAGTGAAGAACCGCGGCGGTATCGTCACGCGCACCGACCTGCTCGGCACCTACAAGGTTCCGGGCTTCGGCAAGGAGGTTGATCCCAAAGACGTTGAAGTCTCCTGCGACAAGCCGGGTTACAAGCAGCTCCGCGTCGTCAGACGTTCGTCGCCGAGTACCGACCCGAAAATTCCGGTCGAGACCGAATGCACGCTGCAGCGGATCTAGGAGCGACGGCGGGGATGGCTGGTCGTGCTTTTGCTCCCCAGGGCCATCGTTGGCACAATGGACATGCCGCATCACGCCCGAGCACGTGAGCTTCAAGGAGAATGAGAGTCATGCGCGGTCGCGTCGTTGCAGTCATTCTGGTTGCGGCCTTTACCGCTTTTGCCACGGCGGCCATATGGTCGGGCCGCACTGCTGCTCAGAGCCCGTTCGGGGACCCGAACGCTGAACCGGCGCCGTTCAATCCGCAGATGGCCGCCCTCATGAGCATGCTCATCCAGCCGCGCCACACCAAGCTCGCGTTGGCGGGAAAAGCGGAAAACTGGCCGCTCGCCGGCTACATGCTCAAGGAGCTCCGGCAGGGCTTTGCGGTCGTCTCCAAAGCGGTTCCTCGCTTCAAGGGCTTGCCGGTGCCGGACTTGGTCGACGCCGCCGTGTCGCAGCCGATCACACTGCTCGATTACGCGATCAAGCTTGGCTATCAGCGCCAATTCGATGAGGCTTATGAAAACCTCACCAAGGGATGCAATGCCTGCCACGCGACGACCGATCACGCTTTCGTCGTCATCAAGGTGCCGGACGCATCGCCATTCCCCGATCAGGAATTCGCGCCGAAGCGATAGGCGACGTTGTCGCCGGAAGACCGGCGATGCCTGGCCTTGACGCAGCCGGCAGGCATGGAGTGAGAATTCATGCGTGCCATCATCGCGGCACTGCTTTGCTTTTGCGCCTGTGAGAGCGCCTGCGGCCAAGCGATCCCGCTCCGCTACGGTCAAGCCTATTCGGCGCTGCGGAGCATCTTCGCGCTGCCGCTCCTCGTTGCGGAGCGCGAAGGCTATTTCGTCCGCGAAGGTTTGGATTTCAGCATGCTTCCCGTTCCAGGCGGAGGCGAGCGGCTGATCGCAGCGCTGCATGACGGGACGGCCGACATCAGCCATGTGGCGACGCCGTTTCTGATCCAAGCGGCGCTCGCGGGCTCCGACGCCGTCGCCATTGCCGCCGAATTCAATAATCCGGTTTACAGTCTCGTCGCCAAGCCTGAGAACAGGACCTATGCCGACCTCAAGGGGAAATTGATCGGCATCGCCGCGGAAAACGGTTCGATCACGATCGCCATACGCAAGCTGCTCGCCCTCAACGGGCTGCGGAAAGAGGATTTTCGCACCAGGTTCGTCGATGGAACGCCCGAGCGTCTCTCCTGTCTGACCGCCGGCGATTGTGATGCGGTTCCGCTGGGCCAGCCCCAGGACTTTGTCGCAATGCGGCGCGGCTATCGGCTGCTCGGATTGTCCACCGACGCGGTCCCCGAATATCTCTACACCGTGACGGCGGCGCGGCGCTCCTGGGCGGCCGCCAACAAGGACACCATCGTCCGTTATGTCCGCGCCCTGTCCGCGGCGTTCAGCTTCATTCGCGACCCCGCCAAGCGCGCGGACGTTGTCAAAACCATCGTCGAGACGACAGGTTTTGCCGAGGCCAACGCCAAGCTCACGCTGGCGCTCTACTTCGAACCCGACCGTGGCATCTTGCCCAAATTAGGCGAGATCAATCTCAAAGGAATGGAGCAGGTCATTGCCTTGATCGTTTC
>Ga0318538_10000375_pt1 | contig 11948 bp, 7 predicted proteins | sample GRESIP166b4f23_FD_202504 | JGI IMG/M metagenome (GOLD analysis project Ga0318538, IMG submission 202504) | Tropical soil microbial communities from Luquillo Experimental Forest, Puerto Rico - GRE.SIPMG.166b4f23 | ecosystem: Environmental > Terrestrial > Soil > Tropical forest > Bulk soil...
GCATCGGTCGGGGCTTTGGCAACCAGAGCGGTAGTCGGTAGCGCGGCCGCGCGAAGCTACAGTTACGGCTACGGCTACCCCGCTTACAGCTATGGCCCTGGCTACAGCTACCCAGGTCAGGCTCGTCTGGCTTGGTGGGGCTGGCCCGGACTGGTTACGGCGGGAGCGGCGGCTCATGGCTATGGTTACGGGACCGGCTACAACTACCCGGCTTACGCCTATGGTTATGGCAGCGGTTACGGCTATCCAGCTTCCGGATACGTCTATCACCCCGTTATCCGACGCCATATCACCTCTCGCCCGCGTATTCGACGCCTCTATGCCGCCGGTGCTGGCGTCCGGCGTCATTGGCAGTAAAAAGCCGACCATAGTATCGTCGCCGTTGTTTTGACTTTCGCGTGTAGCGAGCGCGACGCGCTCGACGAAACACGCGGGTTGCTCCTCGACTATCGCGGCGGCGGGAAGCGGCGCTGGTTTCGTCAAGATCTTTTTCAAGAGGGGTTGTGCCATGAACAATGACGCAAACAGCTTGGCCGAACCCGATGTCGATGTTCTCACATTTGACGTATCAGATGACGTGCTAGAGCGTGCTGCCGTAGTTACCGATGGGCAAGCTATAACGATCGGACATTGCACTCACTGGTGGCACTGCAGCTGGCCGATGTAACACGGCCGGGCCACGCGTTTACTATCACCTCGAGCCAAACGATCAGACCCTGTTCTGGGACAGGCTGCCGATGGCGATTAGCTTCATGGCGATCCTTGCCATTACGATCGAGGAGCGTGTGGATAGAAGAGCAGGAGCTATTCTGCTTTGGCCGCTGATTGCAATCGGTATAGCGAGTCTGCTCGTGTGGCGCTGGACCGGCGATTTGCGGCTTTACGCATGGGTACAATTCTTTCCCTGCCTCGCGCTGCCACTCATCTTCCTTCTATTCGCCCCGAAATTCAGCGGCACAATCTACTGGCTTATCGCTGCCCTGCTCTATGCACTTGCAAAGCTGTTCGAGTTTTATGATGGCGCAATCTATTCGGCTACCGGCTCTATTTTAAGCGGGCATACTCTCAAACATCTCGCCGCTGCAGCCGCCTGTGGCGTGATCCTGGGATATTTTCAGAAACGCCAGCCGATCGTCGTCTCGAATGCCGTCGACCGGCCGCAAGAGCTTCTATTATGGAAGAAATAACAGTCTTGTTCCGCTGGCGAACACAAGACCCACGAGTGCGCGCTGAACGCCCTCTGTCAAAATCATTGCGAGATCGGTGGCTGAGGTAATCTGTCGATACGAGACATCGAACGAACACCCCTTCGGCACGCTGAAGATGAGAATGGGGGGCTCAGTTCTTGATGTGGTGAAACGTCTGCCCAAGGTGGCCACCGAGATGGCTTGCACGTAATGGCCTACAATCTCTCCCGCGTCATGAACGTTATGGGGCCAGTTCCATGATCTCAGGCCGCATCAAGAAGCCGGATATACGTCAGCAGTTGTGACTGTTGCACCGAATCCAGTCAGCCTGTTGCAATCGGGCGGGGTCCATATACGTCCACACGTGACGCAAAGCGAACATAGCCATGATGAGGTATGGTCGCGTTATTATTCGACGAGGATGAGCGCGAGGCCGGCTTAGGGAGGAACTGACCCAACGGAGCGCAGGCATGAGCGTAGCAATGAGCGCGAACACGGACAGCGGTGCTGCGACGTGGCACGCGATATCTGCCGACGAAGTTGTGAAGCAACTCGCTACCAACGGCGAGAAGGGGCTCGATGCGACCGAAGCCTCTGCTCGGCTCCGGAAGTATGGCCCAAACCGCCTGCCGGAGGGCAAGAAGCGGGGGCCGTTCATGCGGTTTCTCGCCCAGTTCAACAATATCCTGGTTTACGTGCTTCTCGGCGCCGGCTTCACCAAACTGATGCTGAGCCTGTGGGTCGATGCGGGGATCATCTTCGGCGTGGTTGTTCTCAACGCGCTGCTTGGCTTCATCCAAGAGGGCAAAGCAGAGAAGGCGCTGGATTCGATCCGCAACATGCTATCCGCCGAGGCCCGGACAGTGCGCGGCGGCGAGACGCGCATGAGTCCAGCTGAGCAGCTCGTACCAGGAGACGTTGTGATCCTGGAGTCCGGCGACAAAATTCCGGCGGACCTGCGGCTCGTCGACGCCAAGAATCTGCGCACCGAAGAGGCAGCGCTCACTGGGGAGTCGGTGCCGGCCGATAAGGGGACCGATACAGTGCCTGCGAATGCTACGGTCGGCGACCGGGAAAACATGGCGTTCTCCGGTACAATGGTGGTTTCTGGTCGCGCCACTGGCGTGGTTGTTGCGACCGGTAGTGAGACCGAGCTCGGCCGTATCAATCAGTTGCTCGCCAGTGTCAGCCCGCTCGAGACTCCGCTGCTGCGTCAGATCAAGACGTTCGGCTACACCATCTCCGCCGCCATCGGGGTGATTAGCGTCCTGATCTTCGCCTACGGAAAATGGGTGAAGGGCATGGACTTCGTGGAGTTGTTTCAGGCTGTCGTCGGCATCGCCGTATCACTTATCCCGGAAGGACTGCCTGCGCTCATCACCATCACGCTAGCCATTGGCGTTCAACGCATGGCACAGCGCAACGCGATAATTCGCCGTTTGCCTGCGGTGGAGACGCTCGGCTCGGTATCGCGAATTTGCTCGGACAAGACCGGCACACTTACTTTGATGGAGATGATGGTGGTGTCCGCCGTCACCGCCGAATCCGTGTATCAGATCACCGGCGACGGCTATGCGCCCGAAGGCGAAATCCGGAAAGACGGAAAGCCCGCAGGCAAGGATCCAGTGCTCACGCTCATGGGCCGCGTCTCGGTGCTTTGCAATGACGCCGAGCTCTTCCATCACGAAGGAGCGTGGAAAGTGGAAGGCGATCCCACCGAGGGAGCACTCTATCCGTTCGCTAGCAAACTCGGCATGGATCGCGCAACCGAGCAGGCGGCCTCGCCGCGGACGGACGCGATCCCGTTCGAATCGGAGCACAAATTCATGGCGACGCTCAACACGTCTGCGGCGGGGGAAGAGGCTCTGCTGGTCAAGGGCGCTCCCGAAGTCATTCTCGAACATTGCGATCGCCAGCAGACCGCAAGCGGCCAGGCACCATCGCTCGACCGCGCGCATTTCATGCAAGCCTCCGACCAGCTCGCTGCCCAAGGCGAGCGCGTGCTGGCGCTGGCATGGTTAGAGAATCCGGGCATTGAGGCCGGCAGTCTTGGTCCGGCCGACCTGCCTAAGACCCTCGTTCTGCTCGGCCTGATCGGCCTTCTCGACCCGCCGCGCAAGGAAGCGATTGAGGCCGTCAAGGAATGCCACGGCGGCGGCATTCGCGTCACGATGATCACGGGCGATCACAAGATCACCGCTGCAGCCATCGCCAAGATGCTCGGTATCGGCGACGGCAAGACGGCAATCACCGGTGCCGAGGTCGAGGATATGGACACCGCCAGCCTGCAGGAGCGCGTTCGCGATGTCGACGTGTTCGCGCGCGCGAGCCCCGAGCACAAGCTTCGCCTGGTGAAGGCAATTCAGGCCAACAAGCAGATCGTCGCGATGACCGGCGACGGCGTGAACGATGCGCCCTCACTCAAGAAGGCCGACATCGGCGTCGCAATGGGCATCAAAGGCACCGAGGTGACCAAGGAAGCCGCGGGAATGATACTGGCCGACGACAACTTCGCCTCGATCACTGCAGCGGTGAAGGAGGGGCGCACAGTCTACAACAACATCGAAAAGGCCATGCTTTTCCTGCTGCCAACTAACGTCGCTCAGGCGTTGGTCATTGCGGTTGCGATCTTCTTTGGCTTCACCATGCCGATCACTGCGCCACAGGTCCTCTGGGTCAACATGGTCACGTCGGTCGCGCTTGGGCTCGTGATCTCGTTTGAGCCGCACGAGATCGACGTAATGAGTCGGCCCCCGCGCGCGGCCGATCGCCCGATCGTGACCGGCTTCGGCATCTGGCGCATCGTCTTCGTCGGCCTGGCGCTTCTCGCCTACACCCTGTTGGCGTTCTTCTGGATGAAGTCGCAAGGTGCCTCGGACGCGCTTGCCCGCACGGTCGCGGTCAACGCAATTACAATCGGTCAGGTGTTCTACCTGCTGAACAGCCGTTATCTGCTCGACTCCTCTTTTTCCTTGACGGCGCACATGGGAAACAAGTACCTCCCGCTCGGCATCGGTGCGGTCGTGATCCTGCAGCTGCTGTTCACCTATGCGCCGCCGTTCCAAGCGATGTTCGGCAACGAAGCCATTCCGCTCTTGGTCTGGCCTTGGCTGCTTGCGGGCGGTCTCCTGTTCTTCGTCATCGTGGAGGCGGAGAAGCTCGTCATCCGCTCATCCGATGCCCTGCGGAAGACCGTAACCGCGGTGGAAGCCGGAACGTGACGCTATTTACCGCGACCGAAAAGATGCGATGCGCAACGTCAGGCGTGATGCGCCAGGCGCCATGAAGGGGGCTTGGCGGATGCCGATCTTTTACTTTCCTCGGCTGAGGTCCGCGCGCATCGCTTGCAATTCCTTCTGCTTCTTCGCATCGACCGCCGGGTAAGCGAGGTCGAGGTTCTCCACCGCTTCCACAATGGCTGCAGCGACGAGGAGTCGGGTAAACCATTTGTTGTCAGCCGGCACCACGTACCATGGTGCGCGTTTCGATGCCGTAGCTCGAATCGCCTCCTGGAACGCGTGCATATAGTCGCCCCAGAACTTGCGCTCATGCACGTCAGAGGGCGAGAACTTCCAATGCTTGTTCGGCCTGTCGAGGCGCTCCATGAAACGCTTCTTCTGCTCCTTGCGCGACACGTTCAGGAAGAACTTGAGAATGATCGTCCCCTGCCGAGTGAGGTAATCCTCGAAGTGCGCGATATCGAAGAGCCGCTCGTCCCAGATGCGCTTGCTCATGAGCGGCGGAGGCAGCTTCTGTCGCTTCAAGATATGCTCGTGCACGCGCACAACGAGGACTTCCTCGTAGTATGATCGGTTGAAGATCCCGATCCGTCCCCGCTCCGGCAAGCGCTTGGTGTAACGCCAGAAAAAGTCGTGGTCGAGATCCTCCGACGAGGGCTGCTTGAACGAGAAAACCTGGCAGCCCTGAGGATTTACTCCCGACATGACGTGCTTGATGGTGCCGTCCTTGCCGGCCGCGTCCATCGCTTGGAATACGAGCAGCAGCGACCAGCGATTCTGGGCGTAGAGTATGTCCTGCTCCTCTGCGAGCCACTCGGTGCCGCGTTGCAGAAGTTCGGCCGCCTCGCCCTTGCCCATCGTCAAGCCACAGGTGTCGGCGGGATCGAAGTCCTTCAATTTGAAGCCTTTGCCTTTTGTAATGCGGAACGGATCGATATATTTCTCGATGCGATCGAGGATTTCTTTTCTTGCCATGGCGCAAACTCCCTTTCGCGGAGCGCAGTTTAGCGTCAGCTCCGCTGCAACGGCAAAATCTCGAACTGTCTGCCAATCATGCCTGGCTGGAATTACGCCGTGGAGATGTACCGCCCGAAGTGATGCCCAGATCGGATGGGGTCGCCGCTTGGGGGGAGGCGCAAAGCAACGCGACCGCGGCTCGGTTATGGCGATAGGGCCTCGTGGGGACGGCGGCGCTCAAGAGTCTGCCTCCGCCGTGGCTGGTCCTGGAAACAGCGCTCACGGACTAGGGCTTGGAGAGGTGCTGCTTCAGCCGCATGATCTCCCGCGGGGACCAGCCGCGAACATCGGTCACCTGCGTCCATGCGTCGATGTAGTGCGCCGGGGCGTAGACATGGCCGTGGCCGGTCGGCGCTGTGGTCGCCATGAGCATGTCCAGCGCCAGTTGAAGCAGGGTCACCACCGGGTACCACCGCAATTGCGGCGATACGTCCGGGCCGCGCGGCGGCAGCATCCAGTCCGGTTCGCGATAAAAGCTGCGATAGTCGAAAAAGGTCACCGGATCGCTCGCATATTGGAGGTAGACGACCCGCATCGGCCCCCACGCGGCATTCGGGGCCGAGTCTGGGCTGGCGGCCTCCCCGTGCTGGTTCATGAAGCGCACGAACGATCCGTTGCGGAACCGGGGAAGCCAGGCGGGCGATCCGGGGTTGCGACGGTCGGTAAAGGAACGCCAGAGCCTGCTTGAATAAGGCGGGCCGCTCCAGAGTGCGCCGGAGAATGGATCGCCAAGCACTTCGGTCAGGTCCGTTGACTGTTCGGAGTTCATGGCGCCAAGACTGAGACCGTGCAGATAGAGTCTCGGCCGGCTGTCCTTGGGAAGCGTGATCCAGTATCCGTAGATCTCCTTGAAGAGGGCGCGCGCGGCATCGGCCCCATAGCCCGGCTCCACAAGCAGGGACAGCCAACTGGCGAGATAGGAATATTGGAGGGCAACGCTCGCGACGGCACCGTCGTGCAGATATTCGACGCTGTCGATTGCCGCCGGATCGACCCAGCCGGTGCCGGTCGGCGTCACTACGATAAGCACGGATCGCTCGAAGCCGCCGACGCGCTTCAATTCTTCCAGCGCAAGCTTGGCGCGCATTTCCGGCGTGTCTGCCGATCGTAGTCCGACATAAACGCGAACAGGCTCGAGCGCTTCCCTGCCCGAAAAAGTGCTGATGTCCTCTCGGGTCGGCCCCGACGAGATGAACTCCCGTCCCGCGCGCCCAAGCTCGCCCCAAGCCAGCAGGGAAGCGTTGCTACCGATCTTCAGAGGGTCGGTCGGCGGCTTAGTCTCCGGTTTGATCAGTGCGTCGTATTCCTGGAAGGACGCGTCCGCGACGCGCAGGGCGACCTGGAAGAGAACTCCGCTGATGACCAACCAGAACAGCGCAACCGCCGCGATGACCGCGATGACGTTGGACACCCGCCTCGGCAGAAAGCGGCTAACTCTTCTCGCCACGAAGCGGAGCGTGAGCTGGAAGAGCCGCGCAAGCACCAGCAGGATTGCAAAAACTACCAGTGCAATCAGGGCGACCTCGACTGGATGCGCGGTGTCGACCGGTTCGAGCTGCATCAGCTCTCGGATCGAATTCTGCCATTGTGCCGCTTGCCAGAGGAAAATGACCGCGACGACCGCACAACCGGTCACGGCCGCAAGCTTGGCGAGGCGCAAGAGGCGGCCTTTAGGCGGCGGGAGCTCCATGTAGGCCCAGAGCCACCGGCCGAATACGCCGATGCCGTATCCGGCCGCTAGAGAACAACCCGCGAGCACGCCTTGCGTCAAGAAACCCCGCGGCAGCAGCGTCGGCGTCAGGGAGGCGGCAAAAAATAGCGTTCCGAGCAAAAGGCCGCCGGTCGAAAATGAATGCCAAAGTTCTCTTGTTATCGCTCGGTGTCGATTGGTAACCATCGTGCTGGGCGCAACGTGTGGTCAGTAGAGTACAGTTGAACGGGAGGACGGGATTCGGTTTCCGATGGCGCGGCCAACCCATAGATCAGATTAAGTGCTAGGTTCAGATTAAGTGCTAGCTAATGCATGTAACGCGAGATGGTCGGCCCAGGCTCATACACCTCGCGCATCGCGCACCGCCTGAGCAACTTTCGTCGCCTGCGACACTCGTCCGATGGTACGGGCCGGAATCCGCGACGCCGGGGGCATTCCGCTTGAATTCCCCGTCCATCCGATCCAGGAGACGGGACGACGTCCCACCGCTGCCCTTGATCGCAACCTCGCCGGTGGAGGTGCTTTATGGCTATCCTCTCGACGGGGTCGTGCTGACCACCGGCTGCGACAAGACCACACCCGCTGGCCTCATGGCTGCAGCGAGTGGAACGCTACGGCACACCACGTGACAATCACTAATACCTTATGCTCGCAATTTCGGTCCAATCCCCAGGAGGCGTAGATGAAGAGGACAATGAAAGCGGCGGTGGTGCACGGGTTCAGCAAGCCGCTCGTGATCGAGGAAGTCGACGTGCCACGCCCCGGCGCCCACGAGGTGCTGGTCAAAATCGAGGCCTGCGGGGTCTGCCACACCGACTTGCATGCCGCCGAGGGCGATTGGCCGGTGAAGCCCCGTCTGCCGTTCATCCCTGGCCACGAAGGCGTGGGCCATGTGTTTGCCGTTGGCGCGGATGTGGGCCACGTCAAGGAGGGCGATCGTGTCGGCATTCCCTGGCTCTACTCGGCGTGCGGGCACTGCGAGCACTGCCTCGGCGGCTGGGAGACGCTGTGCGAGCAGCAGAAAAACACTGGCTACTCTGTCAACGGCAGCTTCGCGCAGTACTCACTGGCCGATGCCGGCTATGTCGGCCATCTCCCGAGCAACGTCGGCTTCGTCGAGGCCGCTCCGGTGCTGTGCGCCGGCGTGACCGTGTACAAGGGCCTCAAGGTGGCCGACACCAAGCCAGGCAACTGGGTGGTCATCTCCGGCATCGGGGGCCTTGGCCACATGGCCGTGCAGTACGCCAAGGCCATGGGCTTGAACGTGGCCGCGGTGGACGTGGACGACGCCAAGCTCGACTTGGCCAGGCGCCTGGGCGCGAGCGTGACCGTCAATGCCAGCACCAGCGATCCGGTCGCCTACCTCAAGAAGGAGATCGGCGGCGCCCATGGTGCGTTGGTGACGGCGGTCTCGCCCAAGGCCTTCGAGCAGGCGATCGGTATGGTCCGCCGTGGCGGCACGGTTTCGCTCACCGGCCTGCCGCCGGGACAGTTCCCGCTGGACATCTTTGGCATGGTGCTCAACGGCATCACGGTGCGCGGCTCGATCGTCGGCACCCGTCTGGACCTGCAGGAGTCGCTGGACTTCGCGGCGCAAGGCAAGGTGGAGGCGACTGTCTCAACCGACAAGCTGGAGAACATCAACGACGTCTTCGCGCGCCTGCACGAGGGCCGCATCGAAGGTCGCGTGGTGTTGGACCTAGCGGCGTGATCCCACGTGCCGCCGCATATGTCCGTTGAGCGCGCGGAGTGACGACATGCTCGAGCTCGACCCGAGATTCCGTCCGGTCCGGCCGCTCTCCGGTTACCTTCCGCTGGAGGACCTCGGATTGATCGGGGACGGGGCGACCGCTGCGCTGATCGGCCGGGACGGCAGCATGCCGTGGCTGTGCGTCCCCGGATTCGATGCCAACCCTCTGTTCTGCGGCCTGCTGGATCATGCCAGGGGCGGACAGTTCAGCGTGACGCCCGAGGGGCTGCTCGAGGCCCGCCAGCGATACGAGACCGATACCGGCGTGCTGACGACTGAGTTGCGGACAGCCACCGGGCTGGTGCGGATCACGGACGCGCTGGTTTTGCGTTCGCGGGCCGACCTCACGGACGATGCTTCGGCCGATCGTAAGGAGCTGGTGCGGTCCGTGGCTGCCCTGGCGGGCACTGCCCGGATCGAGGTGAGCGTCGAGCCCCGCGAGGGAGCGCGGGCTGAGCCGGCATTCAGCGGCCTGGAGGTGCGCGCGTTCTCGCGACCGGACCTGCGCCTGCATCTTCGTGCCAACCGTTTGTTGACTGGTCTGCGGAGCGTCCACGAGCTCGCAGAGGGAGAACGGCTGGACCTGGTGCTGTCGTGGGGACGCTTTCACCGTCATCACCGGTTCGACGCCGGCGTCATGCTGAGTGAAACGGCCGAAGCTTGGCGCCGGTGGATGACAAACTTCCGCTATGACGGGCCGCAGGAGGCAATGGTCCGGCGGGCCGCGATCACCCTGAAGCTGTGCGATCACTGGGTCAACGGCTCGCTGGTCGCGGCTCCCACGTCGTCCTTGCCGGCTCCGGTGGGCGGAGTGCGCAACTGGGACTACCGCTACGCCTGGATCCGTGACGCGTCGTTCGCAGTGTTTGCGCTGCGACGCATCGGCTTCGCCAACGAGGCCGACGCGTTCCTCGGCTGGGTTCTGGACGCATTCGAGCAGAGCCGGTGGCCCCGGATCATGTACGCGCTTGCCGGTGGGCCGGTGCCCGGGGAACGGGAGGACACTGAGCTTGCCGGGTACCGGAACTCATCGCCGGTGCGATGGGGCAATGGTGCAGCCGACCAGCGTCAGCACGATGTCTACGGCGAGGTGCTCGACTGCGCGGACCAATGGGTCCGCGGCGGCGGCCAGCTCGAACCCACCCTGTGGAGCAGGCTGGCCGGACTGGCCGAGGCTGCCGAGCGCACCTGGCGAGAGCCGGACCGGGGTATCTGGGAAGTACGCAGCGAAGGACGCGTGTTCACCTACTCGGCGGCCCTATGCCAGGTCGCCCTCGACCGTGCCGCCGCAATCGCCGAGCGGCTCGGCCTGCCCGGCCCCATTGCGCAGTGGCGATCTGCGGCCGCGACCATCCGCAACGCCGTCCTTGAGGAGGCGTGGGATGAGAAGGCCCAGACGTTGTGCGAGCACCTCGGCGGTGGAGGCGTGGACGCCAGCCTGCTGGCGTTGTCGCTGCGCCACGTCGTGCCCGCCGACCACCCCCGCATGGTGGCCACGACCGAGGCCATCGCTAACCGCCTCGGCGCGGGTGGCGGTCTCCTCTACCGCTACCGGCACGACGACTCGCCCGACGGCATACCCGGCGACGAGGGCGCGTTCCTGCTGTGCAGCTTCTGGCTCGTGGACAACCTGGTCGGTCAGGGCCGCCTCGACGAAGCGCACGACCTCTACGCCTCGCTCTGTGCGCGGGCAAGCCCGCTCGGCCTGCTGTCCGAGCAGATCGATCCGTCGACGGGCGAGCTTGCTGGCAACTTCCCCCAGGCCTTCAGCCACATCGGCGTGATCGCCAGCGGCGTCACACTGGCCCGAGCGCAGGCAGGTTTGAGGACATGATTCGGAAGCTGGCCATACTCGGGGCGACCGGTGACCTCACCGCGCGCTATCTCCTGCCGGGACTCGCGGCTTTGCGCGCAGCCGGTGAACTGAGCGACAACTTTCAGCTCATCGCGGTCGGCCGGGAGGACTGGACCGACGAGACGTTCAGGAATTGGGCCGCGGCCCAGCTCGACCGGCACGCGGCAGAGCTCCCGGCGACGGCGAAGCGCACCGTGGCGGCCACCTCGCGCTACCATCAGGCGGACGTCACGAATCCGTCCGCCATGACCGCCGTGGTCCAGGGCACCAAGCCGATAGCGGCCTACCTAGCGCTTCCCCCGTCCGTGTTCGCCGAGGCGGCGTCCGCCCTGCATCGTGCGGGCACCGCTCCGGGCAGCATTGTCGTGCTGGAGAAGCCGTTCGGCGAAGACTTGGGCGGAGCGATCGAGCTCAACCGCCTTCTGTCCAGCCTCTATCCCGAGCAGGCGATCTTCCGCGTCGACCACTTCCTCGCGATGACAACTGTCCAGAACATCCTGGGGACGAGGCTTGCCAATCGCGTCCTCGAGCCGATCTGGAACAGTGCCCACATCGCCAGCGTGGACATCTTTTGGGACGAGTCGCTGGCGCTGGAGGGCAGAGCCGGCTACTACGACGGCGTCGGAGCGCTCAAAGACATGCTGCAGAATCATCTCCTGCAGCTCTTGTGTCTGGTCGCCATGGAGCCGCCGATCAGCCTCGGTGACCGTGATCTGCGCGACCGCAAGGTCGACGTCCTGCGCTCCATTCGCCCATTGAGCCCTGAAGAGGCGGTCCGCTGGACCTGCCGCGCCCGCTACACCGGCGGCGAAATAGGCGGACAAGCTGTCCCTGCCTATGCCGAAGAGGACGGAGTGGAGCCGGAACATCGCACGGAGACCTTCGCCGAAGTGCATTTCGAGCTGGACAACTGGCGCTGGGCCAGCACGATCTTCCGCCTCCGGACCGGCAAGGCACTGCGGCGCGACCGTAAGGAGGTTGCCGTGCGCTTCCGGCCCGTACCCCACATCCCGTTCGAGCGTCAGGCACAGGCGCGACCCAATGTGCTCCGGTTCGGGCTCCAACCCGAAAGCGTGGTCCTGGAGCTGACCGGTACCGGCCCGCGGACTGGCACGCTCGTGCCACTCACCCTCGCAACCCATCTCGCGCCGGCCGAACTGCCGGCCTATGCGCAGCTGCTTCTCGACAT
>Ga0318538_10000383_pt1 | contig 11859 bp, 9 predicted proteins | sample GRESIP166b4f23_FD_202504 | JGI IMG/M metagenome (GOLD analysis project Ga0318538, IMG submission 202504) | Tropical soil microbial communities from Luquillo Experimental Forest, Puerto Rico - GRE.SIPMG.166b4f23 | ecosystem: Environmental > Terrestrial > Soil > Tropical forest > Bulk soil...
TTTCCGGCCGAGATCCGGGCGCCGCAGGGCACGACGTTTGGCGTCTCCGCCTTTCAGATCAACTTCGGCTCGGCCTCGATCGAGACGGCGGGCGATGCGCCCGATGTGCTGATGGCGATGAACCCGGCGGCGCTCAAGGTCAATCTGGCCGATCTGCGCGCGGGCGGTCTGATCATCGCCGACACCGGCGCCTTTGATCAGCGCAACCTGACAAAGGCCGGCTACGCCGCCAATCCGCTCGATGACGGAAGCCTGGCACCCTATCAGGTCGTCGGTCTCGACATCTCGCGTCTGACGCTCGAAGCCGTGAAGCCTTTCGGGCTCGGCAATCGCGAGGCGCTGCGCTGCAAGAACATGTGGTCGCTCGGCCTCGTGCTGTGGATGTTCGATCGCAGCCGCGAACCGGTGATCTAGTGGCTCAAGCGCAGATTCGGCGGCCAGAGCCAGCTGCTCGAAGCCAATATCGCCGCTCTCAATGCCGGCCATGCCCATGGCGAGACCGCGGAATTGGGCCCGGCGCTGTCGCAGTGCCGGGTTCCTCCAGCGGCGATGGCGCCCGGGCTCTATCGCACCGTCACCGGCGCCGAGGCGCTCGCCCTCGGCCTCGTGGCGGGCAGCCAGCTCGCCGGGCTGTCGATGTTCTTCGGCTCCTACCCGATCACCCCGGCGAGCCCGATCCTGCACCATCTGGCGCGCCTCAAAGAATATGACGTCACGACATTCCAGGCAGAGGACGAAATCGCCGCAATCTGCTCGGCGATCGGCGCCTCCTATGCCGGCCGTCTCGGTGTCACTTCGTCCTCGGGCCCGGGCCTTGCCCTGAAGACCGAGGCGCTCGGCCTGGCGATCGTCTCCGAATTGCCGCTCGTCGTCGTCAATTCCCAACGCAGCGGGCCGTCCACCGGAATGCCGACCAAGACCGAGCAATCCGATCTTTATCAGGCTGTCTATGGCCGCAACGGCGATTCGCCCCTCGTCGTCCTCGCCGCGCGCGGCCCGTCCGACTGCTTCGAGGTCGCCATCGAGGCGGTCCGTCTCGCGGTCGAGTTCATGACCCCGGTCATCCTGCTGAGCGACGGCTACATCGCCAACGCCGCGGAGCCCTGGCGCCTGCCGGATCCCGAAGCGCTCAAACCCTTTGCCGTCGAGTTCTACGACCGGGCCCCGACCGATGGGCGGATCAACCCGTTTCAGCGCGATCCGCAAACCCTGAAGCGCATCTGGATCAAGCCGGGGACGCCGGGCCTGATGCATCGCATCGGCGGTCTCGAGAAAAGCTTTGCGAGTGGCGACATCAGCTACGAGCCCGACAATCACCAAACGATGACCGACACGCGCAAGGCCAAGATCGACGGCATCGCCGATTTCATCCCGGAGCAAAGGGTGGCCCTCGGTGAGGCCGGCGGCAATCTCGCCGTCGTCGGCTGGGGCTCGACCTATGGCGCGATCCATCAGGCGGTCGGGCGCTTGCGCGCTCGCCGCGCGGATGTCAGCCACATTCATCTGCGCCATTTGTGGCCGCTGCCGAGAAACCTGGGGCCGCTGCTGCGCGGCTACGAGCGCATCCTCGTGCCGGAGATGAACACCGGCCAGCTGAAAACGGTGTTGCGCGACCAGTACCTTGTCGACGCCAAGCCCTGCTGCAAGGTCTCCGGACAGCCCTTCCGGATTGCGGAGATCGAAGCCGCCATCGACCAGGCGCTGGCGTGAGGAGGGTTGCCCGATGAACGACATCGCCCCCTTTGCACAACTCTCGCCCGGCGATTTCGCCTCGGATCAGGAGGTGCGCTGGTGCCCGGGCTGCGGCGACTATTCGATCCTCAAGGCGGTGCAGCGCACCCTGTCACAGATCGGCGCGCGGCCCGAGACCACGGTGTGCATCTCCGGGATCGGCTGTGCGAGCCGCTTTCCTTATTATCTCGAGACTTACGGCTATCACACGATCCATGGCCGGGCGCCGGCGGTCGCCACCGGCGTGAAGCTCGCCAATCCGGCGCTAGACGTGTGGATCGTCACCGGCGACGGCGACGGGCTCTCGATCGGCGGCAACCACATGGCGCATCTCTTGCGCCGCAACCTCGACTGCCAGGTCCTGCTCTTCAACAACGAGATCTATGGCCTGACCAAGGGCCAGGCTTCGCCGACCAGCCGCATCGGCACGCGGTCGCCCTCCACCCCCTTCGGGTCGATCGAGCAGCCGATGAACCCGTGCGGTTTCGCGCTCGGCGCCGGCGCGCGGTTCATCGCACGCGCCTACGACCTGGCGCAGAAAGAACTGCCCGAGATCCTGAAACGAGCCCATGCCCACAAAGGGGCGAGCTTCGTCGAGATTTATCAGAACTGCATCGTTTATAATGACGGGGTTTTCGCCGATTTTGCCGGCAAGCAGGCCGCGCGCGACGCGGTGCTCTGGCTCCAACCGGGCCAGCCGATGCTGTTCGCCAATGGCACGAAGGGCTTGAAGCTCGACTGCGAGCGCGTGCGCCTCGAAGTCGTGCCGGTCAGCGATGGCGACTGGCAGGCGGCCGGGGTCTTCGTCCATGACGAGACCAGCCGAGTCGTCGCCCAGCTGCTGATCGAGACGCCGTTTGCCGAGGGCGGCTTCCCGATGGCGCTCGGCGTGATTTACTGCGATCCCGCGCTACCCTTCGACGCCGCCGTCACCGCCCAGAACCTCAAGGTGTCTGCCGGCAAGCCGCGCGACCTGCCGATGCTGCTCCGGTCGGGCGACACGTGGTCCGTCGCCGGCGATCCGCAGATCGGGAACGCCTAGAGTCCGGAATCGAATAGATCACCCCCGCGAAGGCGTGCGAAGGCGGGGGTGCAAGGGCAAGTGCTGCGTATTCGCCGCTCTGGGTTCACCCCTTTCGAGCTTGTGAGGAGCCGCAGGATACTTCCTCACCCCGAACCGGACTGTCGATCGAGTATAAATCCATCGCGCGCGGGCGCCCTGATGCTTAACGGAACCCTACTCGATGACCTCGTCGGCAATTTGAAGAACGCGGTCCGGAATAGTGAGGCCGAGCGCCTTGGCGGTCTTGAGGTTGATGGTCAGAGAGTATTTTGTTGCGTACTGAACAGGGAGGTCGGCCGGGCTGGCGCCCCTGAGGATACGATCGATGTAGGATGCCGCCTGCGCATGCAGATCGACCGCGTCGTACCAGTAGGACATCAGGCCGCCCGCTCTGGCCAAGTCGGGCAAGCCGATTAGCGGGAAACCGTGATGGAGCGCCGCTGCGGCGATCACTGCACGATGTGTAAGAGTAAAACTGTCGGGGAGGCAGATGAGACCCGTTCCTAGCTCGGGTCCTTGGCCGGAAATAGCTATCTCGATCGCAACATCATCGCGGACGGGGCAGGGCGTGATCGTCATCGCGAAGGATGGAGCGGCATCCTCGATCGCGTGGTTGAAGATTGCGGCGTAAGGCTGGGTGTCCGGGTTGAAGATGACGGCGACCCGCGTGACCTTCGGTGCGGCCTCCTTGAGCAATTGAAGCCATTTTCCCATCATGGGCGGGTCCAAGGCGCCAAACCCGGTGATGTTGCCGCCCGGCCGCGAGATGCTCTGAACCAAGCCCATACCGACGGGATCGAGCACAAGTACGAAAACAATCGGTATCGCGCGCGTCTGCTGCCGCAGCGCTATGAGCGCCGGCGGGGTGCTCGCGAGAATTGCATCCGGCGACAAGCCGACCAGCTCCGCCGCGTACGTCTTGAAGAGAGCTGGATCGTTGGCGGCAAAGCGGTAATCGACTCGGATATTCTTGCCTTCGATCCATCCGAACTGCTCCAGGGCATGCATAAAGGCCGTCACATCCCCCTGGCCGCTCGGGTCATTCTCTGGCCAAGGCATCAACCAGCCGACACGGCGCATGCTTTCGGGTTGCTGGGCTTGTCCTAATAGCGGCCATGCTGCCGCCGCGCCGAGCACAGCGATGAACCCGCGCCGCTTCACTCGATCACCTCGTCGGCCATCGCCAGGAGGGTCGGTGGAACAGTGAGGCCGAGCGCCTTGACAGTCTTCAGGTTGATGATCAGCGAATATTTGGTCGGCTGCTGAACCGGCAGGTCGGCGGGACTGGCGCCCTTGAGGATGCGATCGATGTAGGATGCCGCCCGCGCGTATTGGTCGACCAGGTCAAATCCGTAGGACATCAGGCCCCCAGCCCGGGCAAAGTAATCGGCCGCACCTATTACGGGTAAACGGTGGCGGGAAGCTGCGGCGATGATCACATCGCGATGTGAGGTGTTAAAACTGTCCGGCAAAGCGATCAGGCCGCCTCCGGGCTCGCGCGCCTGGGTGGCAATGGCGTCCTCGATCCCGGGATCGTCGTGCACCGGAACAAATTTCGCCGTCATGCCGAGAGACGGGGCGGCGGCCTCGATCCCGCCGTTGAGCAATGCGGCGTAAGGCGCGGTGTCCGGGTTGAAGATGACGGCGACCCGGGTGACATAGGGCGCGACCTCTTTCAGCAGTTGCACCCATTTTCCCATCAGCGGGGCGTCGTAAACGCTGAACCCTGTGATGTTGCCGCCGGGTCGCGCGAGGCTCTGCACAAAGCCTTGCCCGACGGGATCGGACACTCTTACAAAAACGATCGGTATCGTGCGCGTCTGCTGCCGCAGCGCCGCGACCGCCGGCGTGTTGCTTGCAAGAATTGCGTCCGGCGACAAGCCGACCAGTTCCGCCGCATAGGTTTTGAAGAGCGTCGGATCGCCCGCGGCAAAGCGATAGTCGATCCGGATATTCTCACCCTCGACCCAGCCCAAGGGTTCCAGCGCACCCGCAAAGGCCGTGAGAGTTGCCCGATTGACGGGATCGTTCTCGAGAAAAGCGTTCAGTACGCCGACGCGGCGAACCCGCTCGGCTTGCTGCGCGTGTCCGGTGAGCGGCCATGCCGCCGCCCCGGCGAGCGCAGCGGTGAACCCGCGCCTGTTCAATGATTGGCCTCGTCGCTACAGAAGCTGTCCCGGGCTCTTCCTGTAGCGGTTGACGATCGCGTCGGCGCTCATATAGGCGAGCGCTTGGATTGTCAGTGTCGGATTGAAGCCGCTCATTGACGGGAAGGTCGAGCTGCCGATGATGAACAGGTTGGGGATGTCCCAGCTCTGGCCGTAGCGGTTGACGACCGACGTCTTCGGGTCGTTCCCCATTCGCGTGCCACCCTCGTGGTGCGCGCCCGGGGCGCCCGGACCCAGCGGCGACCGCCACACATGCGCGGCGCCCATCGTGCGGCCCAGCTCCTCCATTTTCTGCATCATGAACTCGACGCGCGCCAGCTCGTTCGGCCGCCGCCAGTCATAGGTCAGGCGCGGCGCCGGCAAGCCCCATTGGTCGCGGACGTTGGGATCGAGGTCGATTGTCTGGTCCGGATAGGGAAGGTTTTCGGTCTGCGCCACCATTGCCGCCTGCCTCGCATAATATTTTGCGAGGTAGTCGCGATACGCAGCACCCCAGCGCGGAATGCCGGACGGCGGGTTGAAGGTCGTGGCGCCGATCGGACCGCCCTGCACACTGATCGTGCCGATGGAGATCTGCGAGCCGCGGATGAATCCCACGCCGCCATGGTCGAAATTGTCGGCATTGAAGTCGTCGATCGTGTGCTTCTGTGCGCTCGGTCCCATGAAGACATTGACATAGCGATCGTCGAACGCGACGAACACATTCGGCATCATGTGGGCGGTCAGATGCTTACCGACTTCCCCGCTGGAATTGGCGAGGCCATTGGAGAACCGGTCCGTTTTCGAGAGCAGCAGCAGGCGCGTGTTGTCGTAGATGAACGGGCTGAGGATGACGAGCTCGGCCTCGATCGTGTTGTCCGAGCCGTCGGGCCCGTAATACGCCACGCCGGTAACGCGGCCGCTGCTGTCGCTGTTGACGCGGTAGCACATCGCGCCAGTGACTAATCTGAAATTCCCGGTCGCGTCGGCCTCGGGCAGCTTGGTGACGAGGATGCTCGATTTCGCCCCGACATGGCAGCCGAAGGCCTGGCAAAAGCCGCAATAGGTGCAGCCCGGCCGCCCATTGTAGTCTTGCGACAGGATCGCCCGCGGTGTCGGGAACGGGTGATGGCCGAGCTTATTGGCTGCGTCGCGGAAAACGACACCCGATTGATCGTCGCGCAGCGGCGGCAGCGGATACTCGCGGCGGCGCGGCGCTTCGAACACATTACCGCCGTCGATCTTGTTGCCCTGCAGATTGCCGGCCTTGCCCGATACCCCGAGCTCGTATTCGGCGCGATCGTAAAAGGGCTCCAGATCGGCATAGCTCAACGGCCAGTCGGCAAGCGAGGAATCCTGCGGGATTACCGATGCTCCGTAGCGCTCAATGGCATGCGAGCGGGCGCGGAAATCATCCGCGTGAAAGCGCCACGACACCGCGCCGTAGTGGACCGTGCCGCCGCCCGCCTGATTGCCGTAGTTGAGCACCGGCAGCGGTGTGGCGCGCGCATCGGCATTGGGCCGCCACGTAACCGGCTGGCGCTTGACATTGGGCCGCAAGTCCTGCCGCTGGAAAAAGCGCAATTCATCGTGTGGTGTGAAATCCTCAGTCGCGAGACGGGGCCCCCGCTCCAGGCCAATGACTTTCATGCCGGCCTTGCTCAGTTCGGCAGCGAGGATTCCGCCCGCCGCGCCAACGCCGACAATGACGACATCAGTCCTATCGATTGCCATCGCTCAAGCCCTCCCTTGCAGAGCGGCAATCGGTTCGCGGGTGAAAGCTTGCGCGCTCTCCAGGTCCTCCGGCGTGAACAGCGGTTGCGCGCCCGGGAAACCGATCAGGCGCCATCCGGCGAAGTCCTTGTTGCCGCCATAGATCGGGTCGGCGAACATACCCTCCATCGTGTGCGTGCGGACGGTGTTGAAGAACGCCTGCGCCGTTGGCCAGCTGAATTCGCCGGCCTTGCCTTCCTCGAGCGCCTTGATCACCTCGTCCTGCTGCCGCGCCTCAAGCTTAGCGAACGGTTCGCCATAGGCTTTGCGGCAAAAGGCATCGAGCTGAGCCAGCCCGCGCCGGTAGAAATCCTGAAGGTCGGCATAGGCCCCGGCGAGCGCGAGATCGATGTAATTGAGAACCCCCGCGTCACGCGCACCGGGCTTTCCTGGCGCCCCGGGCATGAGTCGTTCGGTGAATGCCGCAACCGTCTCGGCATCGGCATCGTTGAGGAAAGCGCCGTGCCCCTCGCCGTTCGAATGCATTTGTGCGGGCGCTGGGGCTTTCGCCGCTGCGGGCGGCGTGTGGGTCTGAGCGGCGGCTTCCGGTAACAGCCTTGCACCCGCAACCACGCCCGCGCCTAACGCTGCGCCGGCGAGGAATCCACGGCGCGCCACATCGTGTTTGCTCATGGCCGTCTCCTCTGTCTGTGAGGTCAAGCTGGGTTGCTCGGCTCTCCCGAGTTCTGGTTCTCAGGATGCGCTTCTTTGGTTTTTCCGGCAAGCCGCCAGGAGGAGCGAATCTCGATGTAAACGGACGCGACGGCGACCCGAAAATTGCCTCAATCTCGTGCTAGAGGTTGCCCTGAAAAGGCAATTGTGCTGATTTGTATGGATCGTTCGATGCTAGCAGCAAGTGGGATCGCTGTGATCTGCAGCGGCACACACTGCGTTTACGGCAAAAAGCAGCGACTGATTTTGCTGTATTCGACCGCTGCAGTTCTTCAAACCCCGGGTTTCCTGCAAGTAGCACGGTCTGGCCCCTGTTTTTCTCCTGTATTATCAGGCGGCGAGGCCCGCCGCCGGCTGGGCTAACGCCAAGACATTGGGGAGGTACAGATGGATCTGGAAGGGGGATGCGCGTGCGGGGCGGTGCGGTACCGGCTGACGGCGCCGCCGATGATCGTTCACGCTTGCCACTGTCGGGATTGTCAGAAACAGACCGGCAGTGCATTCGTGCTCAATATGTGGATCGAGAAGAACTGCGTAGATGCCGACTATAATCTGCCGAAGTCGTTGATGCTGAGGGCGGGCAGCGGCAAACCGCATGAGGTGTTCTACTGCGGCAATTGCGCGACCCGCCTTTGGAGCAAGTACCACGCGGCCCCGGGCGACACTTTGCTCGTCCGGGTCGGGACCTTGGACCATCCGGAGCAGGTCAAGCCGGATGTGCACATCTTCACGCGCAGCAAAATGCCGTGGCTTCAGCTGCCGCCGGAGGTACCGGCCTTCAACGCCTTTTACAAGATCCCCGAGGTCTGGCCGGCCGCGAGCCAGGAGCGGCTGCGCCGCAACATCGCCGGCCAGAGCTGACCGTCGTCGCCCCAATCGCCCAGTTGCAGTTGTAGGATAGGTTAAGCGCAGCGCAACCCATCAATCCCGTCATGCCAAAAAGCTCGGTGGGTTTCGCGGTCGCTCAACCCACCCTACGATTTGCACCAATCTTCTAGTTGGCGAGGGGGTCGGGGCGCAGCTGGAAACGCACGACCTTGGGGAAGGTGCCTTTACCGGTTTCGAGGTGGAACATCGCCCGGGTCGCGTAGGTCGTCCACAATGCCCTGCCCTTCCAGCCGGCATTGGGATCGTCGATGCGGCCGTCCATCCCCTTCGTGAAATAATCGTTCACATAGGGGACGCGCAGCGTCACGAACTTGCCGTCAACAAGAGCCAATAATGCACTATTGAGGTTGCCGGTGGCGATCGGCACGTCCTTGCCCAGTCCTAGCGTGTTGTGCAGATCGACCCAGACGTAATAGCTCGACTCGGCGCTGCCGGAATCACTGATGGTTTTGAACTGCGGCCCCGGGAAGGGGTAGAGGGTCCAGCCCTCGGGACAATGCTTGCCGGTCGCGGTCGGCCCATTGAGGACCTTGCATTTGCTGCGGTCGAAGCTCGCCAGGTGACCGCTCGCCAGCGATGCCCAGAAGATGCCCTTGCCGTCGATGTCGCCGCCGCGCGGACCATAGCCAGGCATTGGCGGCTCATAGACCTCGGTCAGCGCCGTGTGGGTCGGATCTGGCCCCGGGTTCACACGAACCACATAACCCGGGTATCCCAAAGAGGTGCCCCAGACCGTGCCGTCGGCCGGATTGATTGAAACGGAGTAGAGGCCGGCGACGACCCGCTTGTCCTTGCTGGGATCGACCGGCTGGTCGGGCTCGACATAGTCGTCGCGCTTGCCGTTGCCGTTGGTGTCGATGATGAACGGCGACCAGCCCTGCGCTTTCTGCTCGTCCCCGGTTTCCTCGAACATCTTGCGGTTCAGCCAACCGAATACAGGAGTCTGCGGGCCGCCGGCGCTGGTCCATAGCGTCTGGTTGGCGTCATACGCGAAGTTCAAGTGATGCGTCGGGAAACAGGTGCTAATCAATGTGAACTTGCTAGCCGCCGGATCATACATCGACAGGTGGCGATTAGCCTCCTGCAGCGGGAAGATCTGCGCCGACGGATGGCTCGACCCCTGCTTGCAGAAATCGGGATTGGCCGGCGGGCGCACCCTCGCGGTGAACCAGACCCGGCCCTTCTCGTCCATCATCGGGTTGTGCGTCGTGCTCTGGCTGTCCCAGATCGGCTCCGCGCCCCAATAGGGCGACGGCTCCATCGCTGCGGTCTTCGAGGTCGGCGTGTTCGGATCGCGCACCGGGTGCTTGATCTCGCTGACCGCATTGTGCGCCGGGTCGAGCACCGGGAGGTAGTCGGTGCTGTCCTCGGTCGAGCCATAGAGCTTGCCATTGGCATTGACCGTCGGATTGCGTCGGTCCGTTGGCGTGAGGTCATGCATGTAAGCGGTAGGCCGGCTCCAGTCCCACAACGTCACGACGATGTTGCGTTCGACGCCCTGGGGCCGTGGGGGTTGCGCAAAGGGCAGCTCGCCTTTCGCGATCCGATCGGTCCAGTCGCCGAAATACTGGAACGCCAGCTGCGGGTCCAGGCGATTGATGGCATTGACCATGCCGGTCTCTGCCTGACCTGATTGGATGCGGCGCGCCCAGGCTTCTGCAGAGGTATCGAAATGCCCGAGCGCCGCGGGGATTGTGCGCGTGCCGAGAGTGCCGATCCCGTGGCAAGCGATGCAGTTGGTCGTCTTTATCACGTTCAACCATGCCGTCTGACTCTTGATGTTCTCCGGCATGTTCTCGTCGCGTTGCGGGCCGGAGAATTGGCTCTGGTCCGGGATGTTCAGCATCGAATACCAGTAAACCGCCGGATAATATTGCGCGGCGGCCGCTGCATTCGGCGACGGCATCGCTTTCAAATTGACGATCTTCCCCGGCGTCGTGATGACCCGCGGCGAGTCCACAAGCCCGTAGCCGCGGACCCAGACATCGTAATTGCCCTGTGGGAGGTCCGGAATGAGGTAGCGTCCCTGATCGTCGGTGACGACGATTTTGGCGAATGCCGTCGGCAGCCCGGTGGTCTCGGCAATGACCCAGACGCCGGCCTCGGGCCCGTTTGCGCCCGTGACGACGCCGCCGAGATCCGTTTTGCCGATGCTGACCGTCGGGCTTGCATTCTGCTGCCCGCTCACTCGCGCCGGTGCGGCGGCGAGCAGCGCAGCCGTGCCAATGGCTACGATCGTCCAAAAGGATGATTTGTCTGTCTTCATGACAATGTCCCTCCCGTTTTCGCGATCGAAGCCTTGCACGGAGCGTGGGCTCGTGCAACTCATCGTCGATCGAGCCTCGTGCGACGGGACAACCCAGGCATGAAAATCAGCACCGACCGCATCCTGACCACGCATGTCGGGAGTCTGCCGCGGCCTCCCGAGCTGCTGGCCATTCTCGAGGCACGGGAAGCCGGTCGTGAATTCGACCAGGCGGCTTTCGATGAATGCCTGTCCGCCTCTGTCGATGAAGTCGTGAAAAAGCAAGTCGCGGCGGGGATCGACGTCGTCTGCGACGGCGAGCTCGGCAAGATCTCCTACACCTTCTACGTCCGGCACCGACTCTCCGGCATTACTGCGTTTCGCGGGGGCGACAATGACCAGCCGCCGCAAACCGCGGCCCATCGCGATCTACTCGATCATCCCGATTACGCGCAGCGCTTGGCGCAGGCTCGTGGCGGCACCTCATGGTTCAGCCGCGAGGCGGTGCCGTGCTGCACCGGGCCGGTGGCCTATCGCAACCGCCTGCCGCTAGAGACCGACCTGAAAAACCTGACCGCTGCCTGCGCCGAGGCAAGACCGGTCGAGGCCTTCCTGAACGCCGCCTCGCCGGGCGTGCTGACCAAATTCGTGCCGGATCGCTACTACCAGGACGAAGACGCCTATGTCGATGCGCTGGCCAATGCGCTGAGGGAGGAATACGAGGCGATCACGAGGGCTGGTTTGATCCTGCAGATCGATGCGCCGGATCTAGGCTCGGCCCGGCACAACCAGTATCAGCACCTCTCCGACGAGGAGTTCCTGCGCATCGCCGAGCGCAATATCGCCGCGCTCAATGCGGCGACCGCCAATATCCCGCCCGAAGTGATGCGCATGCATCTGTGCTGGGGCAATTACGAGGGGCCGCACACGCACGACATCCCACTCGCCAACATCCTTGATGTAGCGATGAAGGCACGTCCGGCCGGTCTGTCATTCGAGGCGGCCAACCCGCGTCACGCGCATGAATGGGAGGATCTGCGCGGCGCGAAAATTCCCGATGACAAGATTCTCATTCCCGGGGTCATCGACTCAACCACCAATTTCGTCGAGCATCCGCGGCTGATCACGCAACGGATCTGCCATTATGCCGATATCGTCGGCCGGGAGCGGGTGATCGCTGGCGCCGATTGCGGGTTTGCGACTTTCGCGTTTGTCAATAACGCCGTCGCTCCGTCGGTCGTCTGGGCGAAGTTCGCGGCGCTTGCCGAAGGCGCACGCATCGCTACTTCCCGCCTCTGGCGTTGACCACCGTCGTTCTCGCGAAAGCGGGAACCCGGGGC
>Ga0318538_10000400_pt1 | contig 11716 bp, 14 predicted proteins | sample GRESIP166b4f23_FD_202504 | JGI IMG/M metagenome (GOLD analysis project Ga0318538, IMG submission 202504) | Tropical soil microbial communities from Luquillo Experimental Forest, Puerto Rico - GRE.SIPMG.166b4f23 | ecosystem: Environmental > Terrestrial > Soil > Tropical forest > Bulk soil...
GCCTGATACTCGCGCAAAGCAATTAGCCCCGGCAGCCACCGTAGCCAGCCCATTCGATTTGGCATTTTCAAATTTTGTTGAGGGTAGCGCGACACGGATCTCTCTTGGTCTCTCTTGGCTCCGTTGGCGGTCCCTTTGAGTGACACGATGTAATGTAACAGCAAGCGCCGCCATAGAAGAAGTTCCATGTCCGCTTTGGGTCAAAAGCGGACATTCAAGCGGCTCTTGGATATGCTTGTTAGCGCGCCTGGGAGGATGCTCAAGCTCGCGGGCATCACCATGAAGCTTCCCCGCCGTAAATTTCTGACCTGGGCTCTCGTACCGGCCGCCGCAGCTCTGGTTGAAGTGCCCAGGATCGATGCTTGGTCGCAGAGTGCCAGATCAATCAGAGTGGTCCTGCCGTTCGCGCCCGGAGGTCCTGCCGATGCAATGGCCCGCTTGCTGGCGGAACAGATCGGCAGCGCGAAGCTGCGGATGTCCGCTATGGGTCAAAAGCAGACATCGGAGAAGGTACAACTGATGTCCGCTTTACCCCCAATAGCGGATATTCCTGAGAATGATTGGGATGTCCGCTTTGTGCCAAAAGCGGACCTAGCTCGCGCGGATTTCAATCTTGGCCCTTCAACCGAGCGATTAGGCCGTAAATATCGCCGAGTACGTATAGGTCACGCACCTTTGCACCATCGAAGGTAAAAATCGGCATCCCGGTCCACCACACGTGACGGCCGCTCGGCGCAACGCCGAAGATTTCCTGCTGATGATAACCGTGGAAGCGCATTTTTCCACTGACACGGTTGCCTTCTTCAATCATCGTCAAAATATCGGTCGTGTATTGTCCGAACAACTTAGTCACCCAGTCTACATAACCAGCAAACTGTTCATGGCCCACAAGCACCGGCCCGAGCGACCCACGGAATGTGAAGCCTTCGTGAAGGATTCTCGGAATCAGACTCTTGTCAGCGCGATCCCACATATCCTTGTAGAATGACCGGACAACTTCTTTTTGAGGCGACAGCAGAAGTCCCTCCAACGCCATCGCCGGTTCATGCATATCAATAAGCTCCCCGGCTCAAAAGTATCTGGCGTCTTGATGCCCGGTCAATGTCCGCTTTGGGTCAAAAGCAGACATTCCATTAATTCCGGCCGATGTCCGCTTTACCCCCAAAAGCGGACATCGGACCTTTGCACCAGGCCTTGCGGCGCTGATGTTTGTCGATCGTGGCCTGGACCGCCGCTTGCGACTGCGCGCCGGCGGGCCAACGCTCACAAGAGATCAACTTTCCTAACGCACGCCAATGTCCGCTTGATCCGAGAAAGCGGACATACTGCACAAATGTTTCTTATGCCAGAAGCGGACATTTGGGCGTCTTCATCCGATGTCCGCTATACCCCTCAAAATGACACGGTGAACGCCGTCGCTAATCGTCTTTATATAACGTCAGTCAATTTTTTCTGGTCGACTACTCACTCTAAATATTTTCTGGAAAAATAAGCTGTTAGGAATTTGGAGCACACTGCCGCTATCTTCGCTGAGCGTCGTGAACATTAGATTTCGATCCACTACACGACCTTTTAGATTTTCAGGGAAGATCTCAACGGTCTGTCCAACATGAAATGGTCGCCAAAGCACAAGGAAGAAACTAGCCGTAAGGTTACTTGTCATCGCCCAAGTCGCGATGAAGCCAACTCCAATGATAGTTATAACGCCAACTAAAATCGCCCAGACGCCGCCGAGGCCAACGCCCCAAACGTCGAGAACGATGAAGACAGTAAGGGTCCACAGAACTGCGATGATGATGCGATTGATTGTAAAATTGGTTTTATCGGAAAGATTTAAGCGGCTTTGAAGGTAAATAAGCCATTGCTTGAGAGACCGACTCAATCTGGGAATAACGATCGAGGCCAAAAGGATAATGGCAACGGTACCGATCGTCTTCACAGCGTTGATGTTGTGCTGATTGAGCCACTCGATGATTTGGGTCATCTGGCCTTGGTCCTCATGCCGACAACTAGAGGCTAACACATCAACAAATCAGAGCTGTACTGTGTGTCAGAACAAAGCTGACCACTGATGTCTCTTTGGCTCAGAAACAGACTGAAATCACGGCGTCGCATTACAGCCCACGAGGCTTCAGGAGCCGCCGGTAGCGACTGATTACAGTAGGGATTTGCGACCCGCAAAATGGGGTTGAATGATCAGTTTGCGCAGCAGCAATCTTGAGCTGCCTATGTCCGACATCGGATTGGCGTCCATCGATGTCCGCTGTACCCCCAAAAGCGGACATCGGAGCTCGGTCGCGAAATGTCTGCTTTGTGCCAAAAGCAGACATTGGCTGCGCTCCGGCTCAGCGAAAAAACTCCTTCGCCGTTACCAAAGCGTTTTCGCCGCACTAGAGTAAACATTGACACGATAGTCGAGCGCTATCGAATCAATGCAAATCAAGTATTTCAAGAACAAAGACCTCTTCGATATCACCATCGTCGGTAACCGCCGATCTATGAATATTCCATGCCCTTACCGCTTCAAGTTGCTTTTGTCGCCGGCTCGTCCGGGATATGGCGCATTGAGCGGATCACTGCCGTTGCGGGTGAGAGCCTTCCACCTGCCGAACGGCTTGCGGTGATTGAAGGGCCAGAGGCGCAGCGGCCGCTTGAAGGCAGCTGGATTTTGCGAGGCACAACGAGCAATTCGCGCTACACAAACCGAGAAGAAGAAAAGGCCCTGAGCGTTAAACAGGAGATGCTGCTGAGACCGCAAGCGACACGCGCCGCGCTCATTCCGATCCGGAAGACAGCAGCTTGGTGGGACTTAGCGCAAGATGAACGCCGAGCCATCTTCGAGGAGCAATCTCACCACATTGGAATTGGTATGGAATACCTGCCGGCCGTAGCGAGACGTCTGCATCACAGCCGAGAACTTGGAGAGCCATTCGATTTCCTGACTTGGTTCGAGTACGCCCCCGAACACGCCGATGCCTTCGAGGAGTTGGTCCGCCGACTGCGCAGCACGGCGGAGTGGCGCTACGTAGAGCGGGAAGTAGATATCCGCGCCAGCCGATAACGGGCAGACGTCTCTTCCGAATGGCCCTAAGCAGGAATGTCCGCTTTGGGTCAGAAGCGGACAGCACGCGTAACTGAACGATGTCTCTCAACAGCCTTCCAACCGCGGACTGACGGCGCAGAAACATCTATGGCCGGCGCGGCCCATCGCATTAAATAACGGTTCCGAACACCTTCCCAATTCCGGCAGTCAGAGCCATCGCCAACGCCCCCCAGAACGTCACCCGAGCCGTGGCGCGGAGAACATTTGCGCCGCCCGCTCTTGCTCCGATTGCTCCGAGAAGAGCAAGAAAGCCTAAAGACGCAGCAGACACTATCGGGACAATTGCACTGATCGGCGATATGACGACCATAAGCAAAGGCAACGCCGCGCCTACCGAAAATGTTAAAGCCGACGTTAATGCGGCCTGCACAGGGCGTGCGGTGGTGATTTCCGAAATCCCCAGTTCCTCTCGTGCATGAGTCGTCAAGGCATCTTTTGCCATCAACTGCTGCGCAACCTCTCGTGCAAGAGACGGTTTGAGGCCGCGCTTTACGTAGCTCTGGGCAAGCTCTTCCTTTTCAAACTCGACGTTATCTCGCAGCTCACTGCGTTCCCGCGCGAGATCCGCCCGTTCGGTGTCGGATTGCGAACTGACCGAGACATACTCGCCGGTGGCCATCGACATGGCACCCGCCACCAATCCGGCGACGCCTGCGACTAGAACAGCGTTTTTCGTTGCCGCGGCTGCAGCCACGCCGACAATCAAACTCGCAGTCGAGAGGATGCCATCGTTGGCGCCCAGCACTGCGGCTCGCAGACCAATACGCTCCACGAGGTGATGCTCTGGGTGACGGTGAACACGAGCCATCCGATACCCCAATCGCCGCTTTTGCCCGGTAGCCTACGGAATTGATCGTCCTTGCCCGGTGAACGTCTGACTAGCACGAAGCTTCACGAAGCTTATTGTAGGCACGGAACTCAGAGGAACGAGTGTTTAAGCGGCTTCAATGCCAATGTCCGCTTTGGGTCAAAAGCGGACATTCGGGCACGTCTGAGCAATGTCTGCTTTACCCCCGAAAGCGGACATCGGAACTCAGTCACGGAAAGTCCGCTTTGTGCCACAAACAGACATTCTGCGTCGCAGCAAAATCGAGCCCTTCGTGGATCACCTCGCCGGCGCGCAGCCTGCGGCGCTCGCAAAGGGTCACTAGATTTTCGTCACCCTCACCTCGGTTTTAACCGAGTTGGCAATGAAACAATTCTCATGGGCGGCGTGATGCATCTTATCGAGCTCTTCCGCACTGGGCTTTCGGTCGTCGCCCCACGTAATCTTCGGGCGTAGTTCGACACGGGTAATCGCGAGCTTGCCGTCGGCATTCTTTTCAAGGTGGCCAACCGCCTCGTCCTCGTACGAATCGAGCACGAACTTCTGCTTACAAGCAATTGCTAGGAACGTGAGCATGTGACAGCTCGAGAGTGAAGCAACAAAGGCCTCCTCCGGATCGACATGGGCCGGATCGCCGAGATAAGCTGGCGCCGCCGTCGCCGTCACTGTATAGCCGCCGTCGAAACTCCAAGTATGATCGCGCGGGTACTTCTGATATGAAAACTCAGCACCTCCGCGCTCCCATTTCAAAGTCACTTTGTGTTCGGACATATTTTTTATGTAGGCCACGCGCCAGCACGCCGCAATCACCTCCGTTTAGGTTTTTGAAGAGTTACCGGCTTTCAGAAGCTCGGCAGGTTGAGAATCAGAATGTCCGAGCAATGTCCGCTTTGCATCCGAAAGCGGACATTCATTGGAGCGATTGGGATGTCCGCTTTGTGCCAAAAGCGGACATATGCACCGCAGCAAAAGTGACCGTTATTCGATCACCTCGTCGGCGCGGGCTAGCAACGTCGCTGGGATATCGATGCCAAGATCCGGCAATTGCCTTGATGAAATCGCGCCGCCTCATTCGATCACCTCGTCGACGCTAGCTTGCAGCGATTGCGGTACACTCAGGCCTAGTGCCTTTGCGGTTCTGAGATTGATCACCATTTGATATTTGGTCGGTGCCTGCACCGGCATGTTGGCTGGCTTCTCACCTTTGAGAATGCGATCGACGTACTCAGCCGCGCGCCGGCATTGTTCGGTCACATCAGGACCATAAGAGATCAAGCCACCATCGGTGACGTAGTAGCGGTACGCGTAGACTGCGGGCAGTTTGAGCCGGGCCGCTAGCGCTATGATCGCTTCGCGATGACCGCGCGCCGCCCCAGTCGGTGTCATGACCATGCCTCCGTCAGGGTCACGCGCAAATGAAGCCATGGCACGCTCAATCTCAGTAATATCGCGCGCATCGACTGGGCGAACTTCAACACCCAGCCGCGGCGCTGTAGCCTGGAGGACGGCGAACTGGCCAATCGCGGAAGTTTCACTTGGATCGCGAATAATGGCGGCGCGCCTCACGTTTGGCGCGATCTGTTTGAGCAGTTCCAGCCATTTCCCAGCAATGCTGAATTCAAACTGGGTAAATCCGGTAGTATTGCCACCGGGCTGTGCCAAACTCGCAACCAAGCCGCGGTTGACCGGATCGGTCACTTCCACGAACACGATCGGCACGGTCCGGGTCAGATTTTGCAATAGGCCGACAGTCGTGCCGCCGGCCACCAGCAATACGTCAGGGGCAAACGCGACCAATTCTGGAGCATACTTGCGGTCAAGCTCGTGGTCGCCGGCACCCCAGCGATATTCGATCTGCAAGTTGCCGCCGGGTGTCCAGCCCCGTTCTTGGAGCCCGTCCAGGAAGGCCGAAATTTCTTTTGCTGATTGCGGATCATCGGCGGCCAGATTCATAAGCACACCGATGCGCCGCGTCTGCGCCCGCGCCATAAGCGGCCAAGCGATTACCGCACCAACAGTAGCTTTGATGAAATTGCGGCGTCGCATTACAGCCCTCACGGCTCAGAAGTACGCCGATCCTGGCTGATTACATCAGGGATTTGCGACTAGCGAAATGGGGTCAGTTATCAGCAATCCTGAGCCGCTCATGTCCGCTTTGGGTCACAAGCGGACATTGCGCACCATTTTGGATGCATCGGAAACTATTGTAGGCTTTAGCTCGATCGGCGCAGCGGGAGGTGCCGAAATCCCGCTTGTAAGCAGCAAGGACGCCATCGGCAGGCATGTAAAACTGGTGGACGCGAGCGAGACAATCCGCGCTTGTCAGCGTCCGTACAATGTCTCTCTGCCCGATTAGAAATGCTCTTTCCGTGAGGTCCGTAAAGGCTGTTTTACCGTCCCTTTCCACCGTGCGCGGATGGAGACCCAGGGGAGATATTCATGCTGGGATACAATCGTTGGCAGCTATTGAAGGGATTGGCCGCGAGTTTTTGCATTTTGGGCATTGTCTCGCTCGCGTTGATCTATTTCATTCCCGCACCGCCGTCGAAGGTTGTAATGGCTACAGGGGTCAAAGGTTCTTCCTTCGAATATTTCTCCAAGCAATATCGGGAAATATTCGCGCGTTATAACATCGAATTGGAGTTGCGCGAGACTGCCGGGGCTGTGGAGACCGTCAAGCTTCTGCAAGATCCAAAATCTGACATTCAAATCGCCCTTATGATCGGAGGTGTCTCGGACGGGAAACATGCACCAGGATTGTTATCGTTAGGAACGGTGTACATCAATCCATTCTGGATTTTTTATTCGTCGAATGAACCGTTTGAGCGCCTATCACAGCTCATAGGAAAACGCATTGCCGTGGGACCAGTAGGAAGCCGCGGTCGAACTGCAGCCGAACAAATCCTTGGCAAGGCCGGCGTGAATTCTGAAAGCGCGACGTTGTTGCCTTTCATAGGATCGGCTGCAGTTGAGGCAATGAATGACGGCAAGGTGGATGCTGTATGGATTGGTGGCACGCCGGATTCGCCAGCCGTCCATTCGTTCCTCCACAATGCGAACGTTCGCATTCTGGGCTTTCAGACGGCAGAGGCCCTCACCCGTCTCTTCCCCGAGCTCGCTCGGCTGGTATTGCCGCAAGGTGTCATTGATATTTACCAGAACATTCCACCCAATGACGTACCACTCATCGGAACCCCTACGAAGGTATTGGTACGTAGCGATCTTCATCCAGAAATTGTCCAGCTCTTGTTGCAGACAATGGTAGAAGCTCATAGTGGAGCAAATATCTTTCAGCGCGCCGGTGAATTCCCTAACAGCACGGATGTAGAATATCCCGTTGCGCCTGCGGCTATCGATTTTTACAAAAACGGTCCATCGTTTATGCAGAGGCATTTGCCTCTATGGTTGTCCGTCCATGCACAAAGAGCGATTGCAGTGCTGGTCACCGCTGTAGCGCTCAGCTTCCCAATGTTCCGCTTTCTGCCAACGGCTTACAATTGGATCAACCGTCGGCGTCTTTTCTATTGGTATGCCCAACTTAAGAAATTGGAAGCGTCGTTCGACACCAGCCCAGTGAACCAACATTTGGTTAAAGCGCAGGCCGAAATCGAGCGCATTGAGGACGCCGTCAGCCACATCCATTTTCCCCTAACCTTTTCCGACCAGCTGTATAATTTGCGCAGTCACATCGAGATCGTTCGGCGCAAGATCACCTCCCAGGGAAATGCACCGGGGCGGGTGGCGGCCGAATAACTGGAATGTCCGCTTTGGGTCAAAAGCGGACATTCGGGCACGTCTGAGCAATGTCTGCTTTACCGCCAAAAGCGGACAACTGAGTCACGAAATGTCCGCTTTGTGCCAAAAGCAGACTCATGCACTGCACAAATTTCGAGAAGAATAATGGTACCACCTCCAAGGCGTTCACGCGCCGGTGGAGTGGCGCCGCCACCCGGCATATAGCATCGATGCGGTTTGTCCGATCTAATTGTCGGAGCCTGCAATGATTACGGCACATACCGATGTTGTCGGCAGTCTTCTTCGGCCGGTCGCATTGCGCAAAGCCAGGGACGAGTGGAAGACAGGGCGTCTCAGTCACGCCCAATTCAAGTGCATAGAGGACGGGGCCGTCGATGAGGCCGTCTCCCTTCAGGAGGCAGCGGGGCTCGACATCGTGACCGACGGCGAAATGCGGCGGCTTTCCTTCCAGAGCCAGATGATCGAGGCTGTCGACGGCTTCGGCACCTGGGATATCGATGCATTCTTGTGGGGCCATTGGCATGGCCACGGGGCCGTAGGGGAGCGACGCCGCGACCGGCCACTGAATCTCGGCGTGGTCAGCACGCTCGTGCGAAAACGGCATCTTGTCGCCGAGGAGTTCGTCTATCTACGCGGCCGCACAAACCGCATCGCAAAGGTAACCCTGCCCAGCCCCAGCCTGTTCGTGAATTTCTGGTCGCCCGAACGTTCCAAATCCGCGTATGCAAGTCTGGAGCATTTCCTTGCCGATGTCGCCGCGATCCTCCGTGATGAGGTTGCGGAACTAGTTCGCCTCGGTGCCACCTATATACAGATCGACGCGCCTCACTACGCGCTGCTCCTCGCGGCTGAGACCAGGGCCTTTTATGAATTGCAAGGTTGGACGCTCGATCAGTGGTTGAGCCGGGGAATTGAACTCGACAACGCCGTCATGGCGGGTTTTGCCGACGTGACCTTCGCCATCCACCTCTGTCGTGGCAACCAAGAGGGCCGTTGGCTCGTCGAAGGCGACTATGAGCCAATCGCCCGACCGATTTTCCAGCGCATCGGTGCAACGCGGCTTCTCCTCGAATACGACGACGATCGGTCGGGCTCGTTTGCACCGCTCCGGCACGTTCCAGATGATAAGATAGTGGTCCTCGGATTGATCAGCACTAAGCGGCCGCAAATGGAAGCGCCCGAAGACCTCATTCGTCGCATCATGCAAGCAAACCGCTTTGTGCCGCTGGAACGGTTGGCGCTCAGCCCGCAGTGCGGCTTTGCCTCTTCGATCGTTGGAAACGGCCTTTCCATCGACGACGAAAGACGTAAGCTCGAGAGGGTGTGCGAGATAGCACGACGGATATGGACATAGCTTCCTCCTCCCGTCCGCACAGGTGCTCGTCGAACGAAATCGCCGATACCGGCGTCGACTTCATCGTAGCGGAAGCGGAATGTGAGCCCGAGCGCCTTAGCGGTTTTAAGATTGAGAGCCATCTCAAGTCTTGTAGCCTGCTGCACTCGCAGATCTGTGAGCTTATCACCTTCCAGAATTCGCCCCCTCGGCTATATCGGGCGGCCCTGGGGCTTGAGCATCCATCCAGGTCTGTTACACCTCCATAAATCTGTAACAGTACGAACAGGCGGGAGGGCTGTTTCCATGGAAAACTCGCGGCTTCGCGAAGCGGTGGCACCGGCCGACGAACGCAGCTCAAGCCGGACGTAGCTGCGCGGGTTTATGCGGCCAGTCTTGCGCGGTTGTGAGGCTGGTCAAGATCGACCGGTGTCCCTTTTGGGATGATCCCGGCGGGATTTACCTTCGCGATGGAATAATAGTTGATCACGTAGTAGCGCGGCGTCACCGTGCTGGCCACATATGGCACTTGATATAGTTCGCGCATGTAGTTGGATAGGTTCGGGTAGTCAGTAATACGCTGCCTGTTGCACTTAAAGATCGAGAAATAAGCTACGTCAAAGCGCACTAGCGTCGGGAACAGCCGCCAGTCAGCTTCTGTAATCTGGTGACCTACCAAATAGCGCTGGCGCGACAGCCGTTGCTCCAACCAGTCCAGCGTTGCAAATAATCCGTCGTAGGCCTCCTCATAGGCGGCCTGCGACTTTGCGAAGCCCGCGCGGTAAACGCCATTGTTGACGTTGTGATAGACGCGGTCATTGACCGCATCTATCTCGGCACGCAAATCTGGCGGATAGAGGTCAGTACGATCGCCGGTGATGGCGTTGTATTCTGTGTTGAACATCCGGATGATCTCGGACGACTCATTGTTGACGATCTTCTTCATCTTTTTATCCCAGAGCGCCGGCACTGTGACCTTGCCGGTATAGGTCGGATTGCTCGCAATGTAGGCCTCGTAGAGATAGTGGAAGTTGTTGATCCTGTCGGGAATGCAGTCCGGGTAACGTGCATCGTCCTCAAAGGTCCAGCCGTTCTTCTTTAGCCCTGGGATCGAGTAAGCCACCGAAATGAGCCCATCGAGTTTTTTGATCGCACGATAGATGAGTGTCCGATGTGCCCACGGGCAGCCGTGCGCGACATAAAGGTGATAGCGGCCGGGTTCGGCCTTGAATCCCGACGAGCCGTCCGCGGTAATGCGATCGCGGAAAATGCTTTCGGCTCTTTGGAACTGGCCGGCTTGGCTAGTTTCCTGTGTCAGTTCGCCATCAGTCCATTTGCCGCCGATCAGAACGCCCATGACAATTGCTCCAACTCAATCGACGAAAGTGTGTATCGCAACCAGAAGTCTTGAGTCAGAGAAGATACTGCTGAAGGAAAACCGCTTGTGCGGTTCAAACCACAGACGCTGCCGCGCTTCAGCTGCATCTTCTCGTTCGTTCCCGACTCCGGCATCAACGCGGCCGCCTTTAATCCCTCCTGAACCTTGGGCACCGTGGCCTTCACGTCGGTAATCGGCAGACATTCGCCTCATTCGATCACCTCGTCGGCCAGCTGTTGCAGATGCAAGGGCACATCAAGGCCGAGCACCTTGGCTGTCTTGAGGTTGATCACGAGCTCGAATTTGGTGGGCGCCTGAACCGGCAGCTCGCTTGGTTTCTCGCCCTTGAGGATGCGATCGACATACGACGCCGCACGCCGGTACTCATCGGGAATATGAGGGCCATAAGAGATCAGTCCGCCAATTTCAGTGAATGAACGAGACCAATAGATGGTGGGGACACGCCAGCGAGCAGCTAGCGAAATAATTTCTGCACCATGGCTAATTGTGAAGACGTCCGGTATGACGATGAAGCCACTATTTGGCTCGCCTCCCTGTGTCGTAAAGCGGGATTCGAGCTCGGACATGTCGTTAACGGGACCGACAATCGCCTCCCCGCCGTGGGACGCGGCGGCAGTTCTAAACGGGTTCAGATAACCATCGATAAACGGCGCTGCCGGCGGGTTGAACAATAACGTGAACCTCTTAACGCGCGGCGCAATATCTCTGAGTACCTCCACCCACTTGCCGCCCAGCGACCCCACAATAGGAGTGAAACCAGTCACAAGGCCGCCCGGCCGCGCTAGGCTGGTGACGAAACCGCTTCCGACGGGATCGCCAACCTCCACGAAAATCACGGGGATGGTACGCGTCTGCTGAAGCATCGTCGCGGTAGCGGGCGTGGAACTGGTAACAATGAGGTCAGGTTCAAGCGCGACGAGTTCCTTCGCGAATCGTTTCATTGATTCGACGTCACCCCCAGCCGCGCGAATCTCTATCTCGATGTTGCGGTCCTCCGTCCACCCGAGTTTTCGAAGTTCCTCCCGGAACAGCGCGAGCCCGGACTGCGCGTCACGGTCGCTCTCGGCAAAACCCAACAACACGCCGATGCGCCGCACCTGCTGCTGCGCGTTGGCTGCTAGCGACCATGTCGCTGCGCCACCGAGCAGCGTAATGAACTCGCGCCGCCTCATTCGAACACCTCGTCGGCGCGAGTGAGTAGCGCCGGCGCAATTTTGAGGTCCAGTGCTTTTGCGGTTTTGAGATTGATGATCAATTGGTATTTAGTCGGCGCCTCGACCGGCAGGTCGGTCGGCTTCT
>Ga0318538_10000404_pt1 | contig 11676 bp, 7 predicted proteins | sample GRESIP166b4f23_FD_202504 | JGI IMG/M metagenome (GOLD analysis project Ga0318538, IMG submission 202504) | Tropical soil microbial communities from Luquillo Experimental Forest, Puerto Rico - GRE.SIPMG.166b4f23 | ecosystem: Environmental > Terrestrial > Soil > Tropical forest > Bulk soil...
TCGCCTGCTGCTGCGCAAGCGCCGCCAGCGGATATGCAACGGTCGCACCACCAACTAAACTAATGAACTCGCGCCGTCTCATTGCCTCCCCCAAGGCGCAGGAGACGTCATCGTAGCGGTTCGAATGGGGGTCGTTAAGGGATACCTGATGTCCGCTTTGGGTCAAAAGCAGACATTCTGCGCCGCAGCAATCGCGGCAGTTGCTATTGCAAAAATTGGCGAATTTTCGCCAGCAGTTGGCGTGGGCTAAAAGGCTTCGGCACGTAATCGTCGCATCCCGCCTCGCGCGCCTTCTTCTCCTCCCCGCTGAGCGCATAAGAGGTGACCGCGATGATCGGGATCGATCGCATTGCAGGATCGGCCTTAATTTTGCGCGTGGCGGTGTAGCCATCAATGATCGGCAATTGAATATCCATAAGGATCAAATCGGGCCGCTGCTTTGCGATAGCCTCCAGCGCTTGTTCACCGTCTTCGGCCTCGGTGATCTCATAATCGGTGGGGGCCAGCATATCGCGGATGATCTGGCGATTATCCGGCTGGTCCTCGACCACTAGAATGCGCTTGCTCATGCGGCCTCCACCTGCCGCTCGACTATAACTGGGAGCGTGAAAGTAAAGGTAGAGCCTTGCCCCGGCTGTGACTCGACCCAAATCCGCCCGCCGTGCATTTCAATGATGCGCTTCGATATGGCGAGCCCTAGGCCGGTGCCACCTTTCTTGCGAGTGATCGCATTATCGGCCTGCTGGAACTCTTGAAACAACTTGGCCTGATCGGCTGCGGAAATGCCAGGTCCGGTGTCACGGACCGATACATAGAATGAGCCATTGTTGGCGTCGGCCTTGATGGCCACTTCGCCGGCATCGGTGAACTTAATCGCGTTGCCGACGAGATTGATCAGGACCTGGGTCAACCGCCGACCGTCACCGTGGCCCGGTGGTAAGGCAGGAGCCAGCTCGAGCTTGAACGCGAGTTTCTTGTCGGCCGCTAGTGGTTCCAGCGTGCTGCGAACGGTTTGGGCAATGTCCTGAATGCAGTAGTCAGAAAGTTCGAGTTCAAGTTGACCAGCCTCGATCTTGGAGAGATCGAGCACGTCATTGATCAATCCCAGCAGATGTCTGCCGTTGGCCTCAAGGCGCTGGAGGATGCCCACCATCTTTTCAGATGGCTCACCGTAAGCTCCGTCCGCCATCAATTCGGTATAGCCCAAGATAGCGTTCAGCGGCGTGCGCAGCTCATGGCTCATATTGGCGAGGAACTGCGACTTGTGCTGGCTCGCCTCTTCTAGCTGCCGGCTCTTATCCTCGATTTCGTTAAACAGGCGAACATTCTCGATGGCAATTGCAGCTTGGTCGGCAAATGTTGTGGCCAACTCGATTTGCTTTTCGGTGAATGGTCGCACGTCGGAACGAGTCAAAGCGAAAACACCAATTGGTGCGCCCTCGCGCAGCATCGGAACACCAAGGGCCGTCCGGAAGCCGCCGAGCCGCTGCGCTTCGTTCCAGGTATACTCTGGATCAGCTTGTACGTCGGGAATATGAATGACTTTTCGTTCAAGGATAGCGCGTCCGAGGATCGAGCTGCGCTCCGGTACGACTGGAATACCACCGACGTAATCTACGAATTCGGAGGAGAATCCGTAGTACGCTGCGCGATAGAATACATCCCCTTGCTGCCGCGTAATGCCTGCACCGTTGGCATCGCAAAGTTTAGCGGCCGATTCGATGAGCGTTTGTAGCACGGTCTGCAAATCGAAGGTGGAGCGACTAATCACCTTGAGCACGTCGGCGGTGGCAGTCTGCTGCTCTAAGGATTCAGTAAGATCGCCGGTACGCTGCCGAAGTTCATTGAGTAGCCGTGCGTTCTCGATGGCGATGACAGCTTGGGCGGCGAAGGTACTTACAAGCTCGATCTGCTTATCGGTGAAGGGCCGGACTTCCTGACGGTAAATGCTGATGATGCCGATCAAGTCCCCGTCCTTAAGCATCGGAACGGCAAGTATGGTCCGCGCCCCGGCGAGCTTTGGGAGTAGTGCGCCGCTGTAGCCGGACGGTAAATCTAAATATTTCGCATCATTCAGGACGTCAGCGATGTGAACCGGCTGTTTACTCGCCAGCACACGTCCAAGCGACGATGCCGGGGCAGGTCGAATCACTGGATTGCGACGCCGCTCCTCAACATACGGCTGCGGTGCGCCATGCATCGCAACAGCCCGAACGGTATCTTCACCTTCGCAGAGATACAGAACGCCGAATTTGGCCCCACAGATACGTGTGGCGTTCTCCAGCATGGCGGTAAAGACAAGCTCAAGTTTGCCCTGCGAGCCTGCGATGACTTTCAAGACTTCAGAGGTCGCCGTCTGCTGCTCGAGCGATTCAGTGAGATCGTCGGTGCGCTGGCGCAATTCGTTGAGCAGCCGCGCGTTCTCGATAGCGATGACGGCCTGATCGGCAAAAGTGGTAATGAGGCCAATCTGTTTTTCAGTAAAAGGCCGCACTTCGGTCCGCCGGACCGTCAGACAGCCGATTGCCTCGTCCTTGCGCAACAGCGGCACTGAAAGAATGCTGCGGTGGCCCATACGCAAAGCCATCGCGCTGCCTTCTGGAAACTCCTCGCTTTCGCCGGCTAGATCATGAACATGGACCGGCTTCGCGTCGATAACTGCGCGGCCCGCCGTCCAGTTTCTGGATAGTTTCCAGCTTTTTAAACCGATTGGGATTGGGCCGTGGTGGGCGCTGAACACTAGCGAGTCATCCTCGCGTAGCGTAATTACAGCGTCATATGCGTCGCACTGTTTGACAGCCGATTCGACGAGCGTGTCGAGGACCGTCCCCAAATCGAAAGTTGAGCGGCCGATGATCTTCAGCACATCCGCTGTTGCAGTTTGCTGCTGCAGTGACTCACGCAATTCATTGAGCAGCCGCGTGTTCTCGATGGCGATGACGGCTTGAGCGGCGAAGTTCTGCATCAACGCGATCTGCTTGTCCGTGAATGGGCGAACTTCCTGCCGGTAAATGCCGATCGCCCCGACCACCTCATTCTCCTTGAGCATCGGAACGGCCATGAGCGTGCGAGCCCCGCCGAGCTCGACGACGGCCACCATTCCCGGATGGCGCTGAACGTAACCTTCATCGATCCTGGCATCGTGGACGTGGACAACTCCCTTTGTTATCAGCGCGCGGCCGAGCGTGACTGCCGGATGCGGAGCAATATTGTTGTGCCCCAAGAAATCGGCCCATGCGGTCGGCAAGTCCTTCGTGCCGACAGCACGAAAGTCTTTGCCGTCATAGAGAAACATCTGGCCGTATTTCGCCTGGCAAATGCGCACCGCGCTGTCCAGCATGGCCTGGAACACTGGGCTGAGTTCACCCGGCGAACTCGAAATGACGCGCAGCACATCTGACGTTGCCGTCTGCTGCTCCAAAGACTCGGTTAGGTCGGTGGTGCGCTCACGCAATTCATTGAGCAGCCGCGTGTTCTCGATGGCAATAACCGCCTGGGAAGCAAAATTCCGCACCAGCGCGGTTTGCTTGTCAGTGAAAGGTCGAACCTCTTGCCGGTAAATGGTAATCGCTCCAACCAATTCATCGTCTTTGATCATCGGCACGCAAACAATTGACCGCGCTCCGCCTAACGTTGTCGCCCTTCCAGGATTGGCTTCAACGGCATTATCGGCCGTCACGCTCAACTGCTTCGTGCGCAAGACGTTGTCGAGCTGACTGCCGGGTATCGGTCGATATCCGCCCGGCTGGTCTTTGAGCCAATTAGCGAAGGCGAGCGGCACATTGTGCATCGCGCCGACGCGGAACGCCCCATTCTCGTGCAGGTTCAAAACGCCAAAATTGGCTTCGCAAATACGCGTGGCGTTTTCAAGCATCGCCTCAAACACCGGCTGCAATTCGCCTTGCGAACTGCTGATGATTTTCAGCACTTCCGATGTTGCCGTCTGCTGCTCTAGCGACTCGCTGAGATCAGCTGTCCGCTGGCGCAGCTCATTGAGCAGCCGCGTATTCTCGATCGCGATGACGGCCTGGGCGGCGAAGTTCTCGAGTAGCGCGATCTGCTTGTCGGTGAATGGGCCTACCTCCTGTCGATAAATGACGATAGCGCCAACCAGCTCCCCCTCCTTGAGCATCGGCACGTTAAGAAGTGCGCGAAAGCCGCCGAGTTCTACGGTCATTACGAACCATGGATGGCGGTCGATATAGGCCGGATCTGCGGTAGTGTCGGGGACGTGAACGATCTTTTTCGTATTGACCAGGCGTGAAAGGGTGCCCCCTGGCGCGGCCAACGGATCGCGCCGTCGCACTTCGGCGAGCGCCGGTGGCACGTTGTGCATCGCGATCGCGCGGAAAGCGTCACCTTCACGAAGATACAAAGTGCCAAATTTCGCCGCGCAGAGCCGCGTTGCATTCTCTAGCATCGCGTTGAATACAGGCTCTAGTTCGCCTGGCGAAGAACTGATGACTTTCAGAACTTCCGACGTCGCCGTCTGTTGCTCCAAAGATTCTGTGAGATCGTCCGTGCGTTGACGCAATTCGTTGAGCAGCCGCGCGTTCTCGATGGCGATAACGGCCTGCGCGGCGAAATTTTGCAGCAACTCGATTTGTTTCTCGGCGAACGGTCGAACTTCGCTGCGATAAATGGTGATCGCGCCAATGAGGTCTTCATCCTTGAGCATGGGGACAAAGACGAGCGTGCGGCTTCCGCTTAGTTTGACGGCAGTGACGACATACGGGTCGCCGTCAATATAGCGTTGCTCCGCCATCGCATCGATGATGTGAACGGGCTGGCGGGTGCTAACGATCCGGCCAAGTCCACTGGACGGTAAGGGATGGATCGGTGCGCGCTGCTGAAATTCTGCAAAACCGGGCGGCGCGCCACGCAGTGCGACCGCGTGGAAGGCGCCCCCCTCATACCGATACAGAATGCCAAAATTCGCCTCGCATAGCCGTGTTGCGCTATCCAACACGGCCTGAAACACCGGCTCAAGCTCGCCAGGCGAACTTGAGATAACTTTCAACACCTCCGAAGTTGCAGTTTGCCGTTCCAACGATTCACGCTGTTCATTGAGCAGCCGCGCGTTCTCGATGGCGATGACAGCCTGAGCAGCGAAAGACTCTACCAGTTCAACCTGTCTGGCAGTGAAGGGCAGAACTTCCCTGCGGTAAATCACGATCGCACCGACTGCTTCGCCCCCCTTAACCATGGGGACGGTGATCATCGTTCGAATACCGCCGACATCAGCCGCACTCACAGCCAGCGGCTCGCGCTGCAGGTAGGCTCTTTCTTTTCTCACGTCCTGGGTGTGGACAGTCTTTCGGGATCGGATCGCACGCACTATCGGTATGTCGGCTTTGGGAAAGTGCAGCGTTCCGCTACGCCATTGCTCGACATAGGGCCGTGGTAGGTCGCCGTGCATCGCTGCAGTCCGATACCCTTTGCCGTCGACGAACCACATCGCACCGAAGCTGGCCTCGCAGAGCTCGACGGCCTTCGCCAGTATGGTTTTGAACGCCGGCAGCGTGTCGGTCGGTGAATTGCTGATCAGGCTGAGAATCTCTGCGGTTGCAGCCTGCTGCTCTAATGCCTCGTCGCGGTCACGAGTTCGCTGGTCGAGCTGTCTTTGCAGGTCGGCAATGGATACGCTCGCGGCTGGCGCCGTACGGGGCTTGCGCCCAACCGCGCGCCGCCGCTTTCGCGGTTTCCCGCTCCTACCGCGTCGCTTCATGTCGCCCCCTCTGGCGGATCGACGAGGGCAAATCCTATGCAAGTCTTGGGTTTTGCGCCATCCCGGAGGGGAATGGCACTCGGTGCCCGAATGTCCGCTTTGGATCAAAAGCGGACATGAGCGCTGCCGCGACCGTACCCCTCGACCCCCGGCACACCCCCTAATAGGGAAATTGAAATGATCGATGGGTACCTTGCGCTCGTCGCGCGCCCGCCTGCGGCGATAGCGACGACGAGGGCAATGAACTTGGCAAGCCGCACCCACCGCGCTCGCTCGGACAAACAGCCTGCGTCAGAAATGGCCGGGCCGTCGCAAGAAAGGATGCGGTTCGGTCGCCCATTGAGAGATCAAGTTAAATCGACGAAGCTAACGAGATCGGCTGCGCGAGGCGTTGACGCGCCTCGCACAGCCTGCCCAGCCAGTGGAGGAGCCACGTGGCCAAGGTTGGACGAAACAATAACACAGCGGCACAATTGACTGTCCGAACGTTGTCGGGGACCTGGTACCTAGATCCCCTAGCGGCGGCCGAGTGCGGTCTTGAGGTTCGACGCGATAATTGGCGCCTAACCTGTCAACGAAACGCCGCTCGCATTGAGCGATACGCGCAGAAGACAAACCGCAAACGGATCTGTCTTGCCGAATTGCTCGACAAGGGTGGTGACAAGCAATTTCGGCCACTTCTGAACTCGCTGTTAAAGGGCGAGTTTAACAGCAATAGCCGATGTCGTGTGCTGTGGCTGCATCCCTGGTCACCGCCACGATTGATGACACCAGAATTTATGGCCGATAACGTTAAAATATATGAGGCGACTCCATTCACAATTCGTGATCAATTCGTGTCGCGCTGCTGGATGCCGCGCCACATGGCCGAGAGCTGGGCGAAAGCGCACAACATTAAGCTCGAAAGAAAAAGTCGGCGCGGCCGACCACGAGGTCAGCGGCAAGACGAAAACAAAAACGATCCACAATACCTGCGCCTGTCCCACGCTCTTATTAGGCCGCGATCCTGTGGTCGTAGGCTTCGCCGATCATGAAATCCGAGAGTACGGTGTAGGCAGCAGTCCAGGCGGCGGCGACATCCGGCGTCCAATGCTCGCCCAGGCCGCGTTCAAGCGTCCACAACAACGCCTCGCCTACCGGCGCATAGTCGGTCGCCTTGACGCCGTATCCGACGTGGCGTTTGGCGAGCGCGCTTGCCGCCGGCAATATGGCTTCTAGATTGCTGAGCCCGTTGATCACGACCGTGAGCATCGCCATCAACTTTTTGCCCTGCTCTTTCATGTCGCCGCGAAACAGCGGTTTCACCACAGGCGCGATCTCAAATAGGCGACCGTAGAAAATTTCGGCGGCCTGCTCAGATATCGGCACGACTTTGGCGAAACTATCCTGAATGGCTTTCACCTGCTCAGATGTCAGCGGCATTTGAATTCTCCACTCGATAGCGAATTCTGCTCACCGCTTATGCGGTGGGCAGTTGCTACGCTAACTAGCTTCGGTATCGTGAGAATGTCGCGCGCCGGCGATTTGGTATCGTCTGTATCGCCGTATTCCGCCCTCTGCGGGTAACAGGCGTCAAAAAAGATTAAGCTCACTATACGTTCGTTTGATCCGGGGAGTTCGGAAGGGCGTGGCGATGAGGGCACGACGGATCGCCGGCAATATCGCCAAGCTGCCGGAGCTGGTGCGGAAGGCGTAGCAGCGGGAGCCGGCTCGTTACTCGCCGAGCACGCGCCGCCTCGTGCATTTCGTCGGCGATGCTGGCCAACCGCCCTCAACCGCATTCAAGATCAGACGCGTAAAAAAGATGGCCTCGACACGCTCATGCCGAGGCCAAGTGCCGCGCCCAGCCCCTCACGCTGGCGTCTGCCGGACGCCGGGAGGAAATGCGTGAGACTATCGACGCGGGAGCGGCGGATTAAATCTGATTCGCGCTTACGCAATTTGATCGAACGCAAAATTTCGACAGGGATTTTGCCCAAGATAGAGCTTTGGTCGGTGCCAGTCCAAATCGGACGTAAAGGGGATCACAGTGGTCGCCCATGTCCGCTTTGGGTCAAAAGCGGACATCGGAGCATGTCCGCGTCATGTCCGCTTTACCCCCGAAAGCGGACATTCATCGAGCGCGTTGGAATGTCCGCTTTGTGCCAAAAGCGGACTCATGCACTGCAACAAAGCGGTGCAGAAGTAATGCCGTATCATCGGCTCGTCACGGGTCGGGCTTTCGGGAAATGATCTATTCCGGACGGCAATCTGACCCAATGATGCATCGACTCCTCGTAGGCTGAGTAAGTCGGGGACACAAAGTCCGGATCTGCGAAGTTACCTACCGGGATTCCGCATTCGTCGGGGGATCTGTCGAACTCGTAATAAATGTTGCTGCCGCAGTTCGGGCAAAAATGAAAACGGACCTCGTTGCCGCTGTCGGCATCGCGCGCATAAACCTTGCTCGCGCCCTCGATCCGCACCTGGCTTTTCAAGAAGATAGCGCCGGAATGCATAATTGCACCTGTGCGGCGCTGACATGGCACGCAATGGCACACATAGACGCGATTCGGTTCGCCAGACGCGATGACTCGCAGCGACCCACAATGGCACAGTGCCGTTCTTTCCATTTTCTGCTCCCAGGGTAGCCTTCTCGTTTTTGACCCGCGCCTCATATTTTCCTATCCGCGCCGTCGACATCAACGGGATTGGCAATCCACTGTAGCCGGCGAAGACACTGAAGCACCGAGCAAGGATGCTGATAAAGACGAGCTATGCCAAGACCTACCGATGTTTGCCGGAAGGTGGAAACAGGACCCCGCAACGCGGAGCCGTTATGCTAAACTAAAAAGCTGACATCCAACGCGTGGTGGTTCGAGGCAAGGGGGCATGCCAGCGATGAGCGCGCCGCGAAAGCTTGCCGCTATCCTCGCCGCCGATGTGGCGGGTTACTCGCTACTGACTGGGCTGGATGAGGAGGGTACGCTCGAGCGCCTGCGAAACCTTCGTCGTGAGCTGATCAATCCCACCATTTCGCTCCATCGCGGTCGCGTCGTGAAAACCACCGGCGACGGAATTCTGATCGAATTTCCCTCCGTCGTGGACGCCCTGCGCTGTGCCCTCGATGTGCAGCGCGGAATGAATCGTCAGAATGCGAATGTCCCAACCGAGAAGCGGATCGAATTCCGTGTGGGAATCAACGTTGGCGATGTAGTGGTCGAGGGCGAGGACCTGCTCGGTGACAGTGTCAATGTTGCCGCACGTCTGGAAGGGATCGCAGAACCCGGCGGCATCTGTATCTCCGAGAGCGCTTATCAACAAGTTCGCGATAAGGTGGACGTGACGTTTCAGGACGCGGGGGAGCAACAGTTGAAAAACATTCCGCGCCCGGTGCGGGCGTATCAGGTGCGGCCGAGCGGTGCCGCAGCAAGCTCACGGCCAACCCTGCCGCTTCCGGACAAGCCATCAATTGCCGTCCTGCCGTTCAAGAACATGAGCGGCGATCCCGAGCAGGAGTATTTCGCGGATGGCGTTGTTGAGGAGATCATCACGGCGCTGTCGCGCTTCCGGCAGCTATTCGTGATCGCCCGCAATTCAAGCTTCACCTATAAGGACCGGGCTGTCGACGTGAAGCAGGTCGGCCGTGAACTGGGGGTTCGATATGTGCTTGAAGGAAGCGTGCGCCGGTCGGCGGATCGCGTCCGCGTCACAGGACAGCTTATCGATGCTGCAACGGGAGCCCATCTCTGGGCAGACCGGTTCGATGGAGCACTTGAGGACATTTTCGAGCTGCAAGATCGCGTGACTATGAGCGTTGTGGGCGCGATCGCACCGAAGCTCGAACAGGCCGAGATCGACCGCGCAAAACGCAAGCCGACCGAAAACCTCGGTGCTCACGACTATTATCTGCAGGGGATAGCGAACCACTATCAGTCTTGGTCCAAGGAGGCGATCAGCGAGGCCCTCAGGTTGTACTATAAAGCCATCGAACTCGATCCGGATTTCGCCTCGGCTTACGGTGCCGCTGCGAGGTGTTACATCGAGCGAAGAAGCAATGACTGGATGACTGATCGCGTCAAGGAGACGATTGAAATGGCTCGACTGGCTCGCCGGGCAATCGAGTTGGGCAGAGATGACCCGCTTGCACTTTGCGGAGGTGGTTTCGCGCTAGCCCAGTTCGGCCACGATCTCGATGCCGGCGCCGCGTTCATCAATCGGGCTCTCATACTCAATCCAAACTTGGCAGCGGCATGGTACTACAGCGGGTTTGTGAGAGTCTGGCTCGGCGATCCGGAGGCAGCGATTGATCACCTTGCTCGCGCAATGCGTCTGAGCCCACTCGATCCGATCATGCGCTCGTTTCGAAACGCAACCGCGCATGCCCATTTTTGCGCCTGCCGTTATGACCAAGCGTCATCATGGGCCGAGATGGTATTGCAGGAGAACCCAGATTCTCTTCCCTCATTGCGCATTGCCGCCGCCAGCAACGCACTCGCGGGGCACACGACGGAAGCGAGCAAAATGGGAGTGCGATTACGACAAGTCGATCCTGCACTGCGCATTTCTAATCTCAGGGATAGGGTGGGCCCGTACCGCCGACCGGAAGATATCGCTAGGCTCACCGATGGCCTGCGAAAAGCCGGAGTACCGGAGTGATCTACATTGGGGGGCGAAGATGCGCGTTGCGATCTACGGGACAGGTGGCGCAGGCGGTTACTTTGGAGCCCATCTGGCTCGAACCGGCGAGGACGTCACGTTCGTCGCGCGTGGTCAGCACTTAAAAGCGATTCAAGCGCACGGTTTGTGTGTCGAAACGGCGGCTGGGGAGATTGTCGTCCAACCCGCCCAAGCGACGGACGATCCAATGCACGTTTCCCCAGTCGATGTGATTTTCCTCGGGGTAAAAGCTTGGCAGGTGGAGGAGGCTGCGAAAAACATGCAGCCTATGGTCGGGCCTCAAACGCTCGTGGTCCCGCTCCAGAATGGAGTTGAAGCGCCATCGCTCTTAGCAGCCATTCTCGGCCCAGAGCACGTGCTGGCGGGCCTCTGCGGAACAATCAGTTGGGTAGTGGCTCCGGGCAGGATCCGCAACATTGGATCCGCAAATTTCATTAAATTCGGAGAACTTGATAACCGACGCAGCGAGCGTGCAGAAAGATTGCGTCAATTGTTCGAGAAGGCCGGTGTAAAGGTAGATATCCCGTCTGACATACACAAAGCCTTATGGGAAAAATTTCTGCTTGTGACCCCGTTCGGCGGAGTCGGTGCGGTTAGTCGGGCTCCGATCGGAATCATGCGCACCGTGCCGGAAACGCGATTGTTGCTAGAACAATGCATGCAGGAGGTGTCCGCGGTAGCGCGTGCGAGTCGTGTCCAATTGAGCGATACGGTGGTCCCAGACACGATGAAATTCGTTGACACGCTGGCGGAAAATGCCACGACGTCATTGCAACGCGATATTGCTGAGGGGAAGCCAAGTGAAATCGATTTCTGGAACGGTGCGGTAGTGCGGCTGGGACGGGCAGTAAATATCCCGACCCCCGTAAACCAGTTTATCTATCACAGTGTGCTGCCACAGGAATTGCGAGCGCGAGGCAAATTGGTATTTCCGAAATAGAAACAGCGCCCCGGCCCATTGCGCCACATTTACGTTGTGCATAGCAGAAAATCCGATCGACTGATGTCCGCTTTGGGTCAAAAGCAGACATCGCTTCATTCGATCAACTCGTCAGCACGGCGAAGGGCTGAGGCAATCGACGCCGATTGCAAAGTGATGTGCTGGCGGGGGCGACCAACCGCCCAAGCTTGCAGCAATAGGCAGCCTGGGAGAGAGTCAGCGCCATGGGGCTTTTGACCTTCGCGCTCAACGTGACGCTGGACGGGTGTTGCGACCACCGCGAAGGGGTCGTCGACGACGAGATGCTCCGCTACTGGACCCGCTTGATGGACTCGGCGGGCGCGATGCT
>Ga0318538_10000412_pt1 | contig 11602 bp, 10 predicted proteins | sample GRESIP166b4f23_FD_202504 | JGI IMG/M metagenome (GOLD analysis project Ga0318538, IMG submission 202504) | Tropical soil microbial communities from Luquillo Experimental Forest, Puerto Rico - GRE.SIPMG.166b4f23 | ecosystem: Environmental > Terrestrial > Soil > Tropical forest > Bulk soil...
GTCGAGTATTTCGTCCGCGGCGCCGATGCCGTGCGCACGGCGCAGACCTGGCCGCCCGAGGGCGTGCACTATGTCACGTGGCACCTGTGCGCCACCAAATCGGAGAGCGTCACCTCGCTCAATGACGGCGCGCTCGCGCGCGAGCCCGCGGCTGGCGGAGCGCAGACCTCATACAGCTATCCCAATCCCGGCTGGATGATGGGTGTGGTCGGCTTCGGGCCGAACAATCAGCCCGATCCGGCGCGGCGCGTGCTCACCTTCACCACGGCGCCGCTCGACGCCGACCTCGAGATTGCCGGGCCGATCAAGCTCACGCTCTTTGCCTCCTCGACGCGTGACGACATGGATTTTTTCGTCAAGCTTTCCGAGCAGATGCCGCAAGCGGCGGAGGATCGCGGCAAAAAAGTAAATCCGCCGTCAGCCGTATCACAGCCATGCCGAACCGCAGCCGATCGAGCAAGGAAAAATCTACCGTTTCGATATGTCCATCGAGCCGATGGCGCATCGTTTCAAGAAGGGAAACCGCGTGCGGCTGGAAATTATCAACGGCGATTCCGTGATTACGGATGTGCTGTGGACCCATTATTACCTGCCGAACAAGATCGGCGTCGATACGATCTATCATTCGGCGGAACATCCGTCGGCGCTCACTTTGCCGGTCATGGAAGGGGCGTGAGGGTCTATGATGAAAAACCAAAAGCGGTGGCATTGGATTAGCGCCGCTGAATAAAGAGGCCGGGAGAAACACGATGCAAACAGCCACGCAAATCACGACGCACGCTGCGTTGACGCCAGAACGCGCGACGGCCCGTCCGATCAACTGGCCCGTGACCGTTACGGTGTTTTTTGCCGGCAGCGTTCTGCTGTGGGCGGATCGCAGCAATTTCAGCGTTGCCGCTGCCGCTTGGGCGAAGGATCTAGATTGGACGCCCTCGACCATCGGCTTGATGTTGAGTGCCTTCTCGCTCGGCTATCTCGTGATTCAGCCGATCGGCGGCTGGATTGCGGATCAGGTCGGCCCGCGGCGGACGCTCGCGGGCACGATGGCGGGCTGGTCGCTCTGGGTCCTGCTCACGCCGCTCGCGCCGACAGTGCTGTGGCTGACAGCCGCGTTCCGCGTCCTGCTCGGCGCGTTCGAGGCGCCTTACATTCCGGCAAGCATCGCCGCAGTGTCGCGCGCGATCCCGTCGCGGGCGCGGCGCGGCCGGTTCGCCGCCTTCATGCAGTCCGGCGCGCAGCTCGGCCCGGCGACAGGCGTGTTCTTTGCCGGATTGATCCTCCAGGCGACCGGTTCGCCGGTCTACATTTTTGTCGCGTTCGGGCTTCTCGGGCTGGTCGGCGCGGCAGTGTGGTGGATCTTCGCCAGGAATTTCGCCGATCCGGTGCCCACGGGCGCGCATGCGGAAACCGACGAGGCCAAGGAGCGCGCCGCGCAGGCGCCGGTTCCGCCGCGCCTCCTCGTCACAAGTCCGGCGCTGTGGCCGTTCTATATCGGTTACTTCGCGCTGCCGTATTGCCAGTACATCTTTTTGACTTGGCTGCCGCAATATCTGACGCATTACCGGCATATTCCGCTGGTGACGGCGAGCGCACTGAGCGCGCTACCGTTCGTGGTCGCTTTCATCAGTGCGAACCTTGTCGGTTGGGCGATGGACTGGTTCGCCGCAAAGGGCTGGACCGCCGGCGGCTTGCATCGAAAATTTTTCATCGCGCTTGGCGCGCTGACCTATGCGACGACCACGCTCATCGCCGCGACGACCGAATCCACAAGTTTGGCGGTGACCATGATTGTGATCGCCAATGCTGGCTTGGCGTTTTATGTCGTGCCGTACTGGCTCATTTGCACCGATGTCGCGCCGAACCAGACCGGCACTTTGGGCGGGGTGATGAATTTCTTCGGCATCGTCGGTGCAACCGTGTCGCCCTATTTGAGCGGCGTCATCGCGCAGGCGACCGGCGCCTTCGTCGCGCCGTTATTGCTCGCGGTGGCGATTATGCTGGTTGCGGCGGTGACCATGATCGCGCTGTTCCGAATCCGGCCGCTGAGCAGCCTTGTGACCGCGCAATCCGGCGCTGCCAAATTGGCGATCTGAGGTGGACGTCAAGAGGCGGCGCCGTCCTCCTTCCCTGGCGCAATTCCCTGCCCATATAGGGCAAGGGAGCGTTACTCGGTGGGGCGTCAAGGGAGACATCATGTCGGCGCCGTTTATCGTTTCGATTCCGCACCGCCTGGGTAAAGACGAAGCGGTGCGCCGTCTTAAATCCGGTCTCGGCAACGCGAGCGCGAATTATCAGCACTTGTTTGCGGTCGAGGAGGGGATTTGGACCGGCGAGCACTTGCAGTTCCGCGTCCGCGCGCTCGGCCAGGTGGCGAGCGGCACGATCGATGTCGCGGAAGAATATGTCACCTTGCAGGTGTTTTTGCCCTGGCTGTTGGCAAAGATCGCTGCTGCGATCCAGCCGCTGGTTCGCAAGGAGGGCACGCTGTTGTTGGAGAAGAAGTAATTTCTGTAGCCCGATATTTCTCCCGGATATCGCGATGCGATATCCGGGCTACTGTTCACAGCTTCTCCGCCAGAAACCGGACGAGCCGCGGTGCCAGAAATCCCGACAGGCTGCCGGGCTCCTCGATCGGATCGTTCATCCAGTAGTGCGGCGCGCCGGCAACGATGCAGGGCCGCACGAAAAAGCCGGCTTGTTTGAGTGCGAGTTGGAACGCTCCAGTCTGCTCTTTAGGATCAACAAGATCGTCCTCGGTACCGGTGACGAGCAATACGCCAATGCCGTTGTTGGCGTAGGTCGCATAACTGATCGGTGAAGCCTCGAAATAAGTCTGACGGTTCGCCATCGGCGGAGCGCCAACGAATTTTTCGACTTTGTTGTCGCTGTTGCGACCGTCTTGCACCTGCAGCGATGTCCACATCGCGTGCATGTCATAGACGCCGTAGACGCCGATCAGGGCTTTGACGGAAGTGTCCGTCGCGGCAAACGGATCGTGCGGATAGGTGCCGAGAAATTTCTTGCCGCTCAATGCCGCCAGCGCCGCGAGATGCGCGCCGGCCGAAGCGCCGAGTAGTCCGATCCGCGCCGGATCGATGCCGAAAGCGCTCGCCTTGCCGCGGACGAATTGCACGCCGGCGAGCACGTCCTGCACCGCTTCGGGAAACGTTTTGGTCTTGGTCGCGAGCCGATAGGAGATGGCAAATACCGCGATGCCGCGCGCGGCAAGATAAGGTCCCCAATATTGAAAGGCGCCGCGCACGCCGGCGATCCAGCCGCCGCCATGGACCGCAACCAGCGCCGGTGCCGTTTTGGCGTCCTTCGGCAGGTAGAGGTCGCCCAAAAGCTCGACATCGTCGTGATTGGCATAGGCGATGCCGTTGTGGACCGTAACGCCGTCCTTCATTTCTCGTCTCCTAGTGGAGCGGATTTGACATTCGCTACCTGCTTAGTCGCGAGTTCGTAGAGCGAATGTCAAATCCAAAGCTCCACTAACACTTTATACTTGCTAGTGGTCCTTTGATTCTAACATTCGCAAAATACCCCGCCGCATAGGGATGCGAATGTTAGAATCGGACCACCAGTGTCCCGATTCCGAAGTTCGTAAGCCTTTGCCGCACGCTCGTACGAACTTCGGAATCGATAAGGACACTAGCAGAGTCTATCCTTGTAGTGCGCTTTTGAACCCGAAGTTCGCATCAAAGAGCTCCGCAAGTTCAAGCGAACTTCGGGTTCGCGGCACTGCCTTGAACCGCGTGCAATGGTAAAACGCTTTTGGCGTGGTAGAACAATATTCAGTTGAGCATGATCTTTTCCGAAAACCGGTATCTACTTTTCAGGATCATGCTTTAGTCGAAAAGCCTCGGAGAGGAAATGCTGACCGCGACCGATTCACTTGTTGTCGAAGGCACGCGCATCGATCTGATCGAACGCGGCAAGGGCCGGCCGGTGTTGTTTCTGCACGCCGAAAACGGCATCGAACCGGCCGCGGCGGCGATCGATGCGCTGGCCAAGGCGGCGCATGTGATCGCGCCGACGCATCCGGGCTTTGGCCGCTCTGAGCTGCCGAGCGGCATGCACACGGTCGACGATCTGTCGTATTTCTATCTCGACCTTCTCGATCAGCTTGATCTTGGCGACGTTACTCTCGTCGGCGTCGCGTTCGGCGCCTGGATCGCCGCCGAGATCGCGGTGAAATCGACAGCGCGGCTTGCTCGCCTGGTCGTGGCGAATGCCGTCGGCGTCAAGGTCGGCGATCGTGAGACGCGCGACATCGCCGACATTTTCGCCCTCACTGAGGCCGAATATTTGGACATCGCCTATAGCGATCCGAACGCCGGCCGGCGCGACTACAAAACCTTGCCCGCGGGCGAGGTGCTTGCCGCCGCGCGCGCCCGCGAAGCCACCGCGCGCTTTGCCTGGAGTCCCTATTTCCATAATCCGCGGCTGAAAAGCCGGCTGCATCGCATTCGTATTCCGACGCTGTTCCTTTGGGGCGCACACGATCGCATGGTTGGTGAGGCTTACGGCCGCGCTTATTGCGCGATGATTCCGGGCGCGCGTTTCGAAACGATTGAGCGCGCCGGCCATTTTCCGCATCAGGAACAGCCGAGAATTTTCGTCGACAAGATTATGAATTTCATGGGCGGCAAATGACGCCACTACGGGAAAGCGCGACATGAGAGCCTATCAGTTCAGCGAACAGCCCTATTACCCGACCTGGAACGACCATTCCGGATCGCTGCGAGTCATCCTGCCCAATCGCAAATGCGATCCGCGCACCGCCGCCGATCTGTTTCATCGCTACTACGACGAATATCAGGCGTGCGACGACATCGGTCTCGACCTTATGCTCAACGAGCATCATCAAAGCGCCACCTGCATGTCGTCGGCAGTGGTGGTTGGGTTATCGGTTCTGGCGCGTGCCACGAAAAAAGCGCGGCTCCTCGTGCTCGGCTACCCGATCGGCCACCGGCCCGATCCGCTGCGCGTCGCCGAGGAACTGGCGACGATCGACGTCATTTCCCGCGGCCGGCTCGACATGGGTTTCATCAAGGGCATCCCCTACGAGATCGCCGCCTCCAACCGCAATCCGGTCGAGTTGATGGAAAGGTTTTGGGAGGCGCACGATTTCATTCTCAAGGCGATGACCACCCATGACGGTACGTTCAACTGGGAAGGCGAATATTTCCACTATCGCCAGGTGAACATCTGGCCGCGGCCGTGGCAGGAGCCGCATCCGCCGGTCTGGTCGACGACCGGCAGCACCACCCAAGCGCGCGTGCTCGGCGAGCGCGGCTATGTCATGGCGACGCTTGGCACCGGTTACGGCACGCGCAAGATCTATGACGCCTACCGCAAGAGCTATCTGGCGAAATTCGGCAGAGCACCGATCGCCGATCGCTTCGCCTATCTCGGCCTCGTCGCCGTCGCCAAGGACAGAGACGAAGCGCGCCGGCGTGGCCATCTGATCGCCGGCTATCTGCGCACCAGCTCCATCGTCCATCTGCCGTTCCGTAATCCGCCCGGTTATCTGCCGGTCGAGGACAATGCGCGCCTGATGCGCGGTGAGACGCCGCCGCGGAGCTTCACCAAGGACGGCCGCGCCATCAACATGCACGCCGCCACCGTCGATGACTTGATCGCCGCCGGCATCCTGTTCTGCGGCACGCCCGACGAGGTTTACGCGCAGATCGCCGACTTCTGCGAACATTGCGGCGGCATGGGCAACCTGTTGATGATGGGCCACGGCGGCGAGCTCACGCACGCGCAGACCATCGACAATCTGACCCTGTTCGCGGCCGAGGTCCTGCCGCGGCTCAAAGCCTATCGGCAACCGGATGCCGAGGCGGCCGCCGCGGCCGTGGCGGCGTAATTTCCCCATTTGAGGCCGGTTTTAGGGACCTAATTTCTTGAATACCTTCGCTTATTTCATCTGTTCAAAAATTGGAATAAATCTTGATTTCGGTACAGGAGCGGTCCATTTCTGCTTAGGCAAGGCTAGAGGTTCAAGGATTTGGAATGAACGGCGAACCGTTTACATCCGCGCCCTATGTGGTCGGCAAGGACGCAAGCGCCGCGGCGCCGTCGCATGTGCCGGCTGAAGAGTCGCTATGCCCGGTCGTGTCGCACGACTGGGTGAATAACGAATACAAGCACCTCGTCGTCGAGGCTTCGCCCAAGGCGCTCTCGGTCACGCCCGGCCAGTTCTTCAATCTGTTGTGCCCGTCGCCCGATGTCGGCGAATTGTTCTTCCGCCGCCCGCAGAGCGTCTATCGCATCGACCGCGCGCGTGGCCGGATCGAATTCTTATACAAGTGCGTCGGCCGCGGCACGCGCGGCCTGGCGACGCTGCGCAATGGCGACGACCTCAACATGGTCGGGCCGCTTGGCGTCGGGTTCAAGCTCGATCCGGCCTGGCGGCACATCGTCGTGCTCGGCCGCGGCGTCGGCATCGCCACGCTCGGGCCGATTTCGCAATTAGCGCGCGAGCGCGATACTGGCGTCACCGCGATTTTGTCGGCGCGCAATCCCGATTTCGTCATGGCGGACGCTTTGTTCCGCGAGGCCGGCGAAGTGGTGAGCGTGCTCGATACTGATGGAACGAGCGCGGTCGAGAATGTCGAGCGCATTTTGCAAGGCCTGATTGCGCAGAAGCGCGCCGACGCCTTCTTCACCTGCGGCTCGAACCGACTGTTCCAGTTGATGAAGCGGCTCGGCCGGGCGCACAATATTCCCGGTCAAGTGGCGATGGAGCAGGTGATGGCTTGCGGCCTTGGGCCCTGTTACGTCTGTGTGCGCACTTTCGAAGTGAACGGCAAGCAGGAGCTGCGCCGGGTCTGCATCGACGGACCGGTCTTCGATCTGCAGGAGGCGGTCGGATGGTAGATATGAGCGTCAAGATCGGCGCGGTGACGCTGAAAAATCCGGTGATGCCGGCGTCGGGCTGTTTCTCGACCGATCTCGCCCAGGTGATAGATCTTAACCGGCTCGGCGCGCTGGTTGCCAAAACCGTGTCGCGGGAATTTCGCGCCGGCAATCCGCCGCCGCGCGCCGCCGAGGTCGAAGGCGGCATGATCAATTCGATCGGCCTGCCGACCAAGGGCATCGATTATTTCCTCGTGCACCAGGTCCCGGACTACAAACGCTTCACGCCGCCACTCGTCGGCTCGATCTCGGCGACCACGATCGAGGATTTTGAAGCGATGGCGCGCGACGTCGCCACCTCCGCGATCGACGTGCTCGAAGTCAATATTTCCTGTCCGACGCGCGATCCCAAAGGCGGCAACTTCGCCCTGCACGAAGAGCATACGTATAATGTCGTAAAGCTCATCCGTGCCACGACCAGCAAGCCGATGTGGGTGAAATTGTCGCCGAATGCCGGCGATGTCGTCGCCGTCGCCAAGGCCGCCGAGCGAGCCGGCGCCGATGCGCTCGTCGTGTCGAACACAATTCTCGGACTCAAGATAAATACCGACACGTTCCGGCCCGCGATCGGCAATAAATTCGGCGGGCTGTCCGGCCCGGGCATCAAGCCGATCATCGTGCGCATGGTCTATCAATGCGCCAACGCGGTGAAGATCCCGATCATCGGCTGCGGCGGCATCGTCAAGGTCGAAGACGTCGTCGAATATATGCTGGCCGGCGCGACCGCGGTGATGATCGGCTATCTGACTTTCCGCAATCCGACCGGAATGATCGCGATCATCGAGGGGCTCGAGCAATGGTGCGGCAAGCGAGGCTTTGCCCGCGTCGCCGATCTCACCGGGGCCATGGTCGATGAGCCGCCGATGGAAACATTCGCTGCGGCCGCGGCACCCATCGGCTAGGCTTGCCTACCATGACCACGCGCTTAACGATCCGCAAGCCGGATGACTGGCACCTGCATGTTCGCGACGGCGAAATGCTCAAAGCGGTATTGCCGTTCACGGCGAAGAATTTCGGCCGCGCTATCCTGATGCCGAACCTGGTGCCGCCGGTGCGCACCACCGCCGACGCCAAAGCCTATCGCCAGCGGGTCATGGCGGCGGTGCCGAAGGATTCGAAGTTCAAGCCGTTGATCACCTGTTACCTGACCGATGACACCGATCCCGACGATGTCGAGCGCGGCTTTCGCGACGGACTGTTCACCGCCGTGAAGCTTTATCCCGCACATGCCACGACCAATTCCGCGTTCGGCGTCACCGACTATGCCAAGATTCCGCGCGTGCTGGAACGCATGGAAAAGATCGGCATGCCGTTTCTCATGCACGGCGAATATGTCGCGCCGGACGTCGACATCTTCGATCGCGAGGCGGTATTCATCGATCGGCTATTGTCGAAATGGCTCAAGCAGTTTCCGGGCCTGCGCATGACGCTTGAGCACTTGTCGTCGAAGGAGGGCGTCGATTTCGTCGCCGGCGCGGCGCCGCAGCTCGGCGGCACGATTACGCCGTATCACATGATGCTCACGCGCACCGACTGGCTCGGCCACGGTTTGAAGCCGTACATGTATGTGATGCCGGTAATCAAAACCGGGCGTGACAAGACGGCGCTTCGACAGGCGGCGGCTTCGGGGAAGCCGTGCTACTTCCTCGGCACCGACTCGGCACCGCATCCTTATGCCAAGAAAGTTTCGGTCAGCGGTATCCCCGGCATGTTCAATGCACCGGTCGCCATCGAGACTTATGCGCAAGTCTTCGAGGAGGAGGGGGCGCTGGACAGGTTCGAAGCCTTTGCCTCGCTCAACGGCGCCAAGCATTATCGGATGCCGCCCAATGACGAGAGCATCACTTTGGAAAAGACGCCGTGGACGGCGCCGGAAGAGGTTAAAGTCGCCGGGCCCGACGAGCGCGCGCTGATCTACCGCGGCGGCGAGACCATCGCCTGGAAGATAGTGAGTTGAGACAGTATTCTAGGGGTCATTCCGGGCACCACGAAGTGGCGAAACCCGGAATCCATATTCATCGACAGTGGTTATGGATTCCAGGATCCTCGCTGCGCTGGCCCTGGAATGACGCCTAGAATGGAATGGAAAAATCGCTATGACCTGCTTCGCCGATAAAGCGGTCGTCGCCGAGCTGACGGCCAAAATGCTGCTCGAAGTCGAGGCCGTCCGCTTCATGGCGGACAAGCCCTTCATCTACACGTCCGGCTGGGCAAGTCCGGTCTATACCGACTGCCGGCGGCTGATCTCGTTTCCGCGCGTACGCCAGCAGCTCATCGATTTCGGCGTAGCGACCCTGATGCGCGAGGTTGGCTTCGAGCAGTTCGATGCCGTGGCCGGCGGCGAGACCGCGGGAATTCCGTTCGCGGCCTGGATGGCCGATCGCCTGATGCTGCCGATGCAATATGTGCGCAAGAAGCCGAAAGGGTTCGGCCGCAATGCGCAGATCGAGGGTCATATTGAGCCCGGCGATCGCGTGCTCCTGGTCGAGGACATGACCACCGACGGCCGCAGCAAGGTGAACTTCTGCAAGGCGCTGCGCGAGGCCGGCGCGGTCGTCGAGCACGTCTTCGTATTTTTCTTCTACGATATCTTTCCCGAGGGAAAGCAGATCATGCGCGAACTTGGCGTGACGTTGCACGCGCTCGCCACCTGGTGGGACGTTTTGGAGGTGGCTAAGAAGAGCGGCACCTTCGACAAGGGCAAGTTGCGGGAGGTCGAAAAGTTCATGAAAGATCCCGCGGCCTGGTCGAAAGCGCATGGCGGCGCCGCGCAGGCGGCGGAGTAATCGCGGATGGCAACGCAAGTCGCAGATGTGATCGTCGTTGGCGCCGGCAATGCGGCGTTCTGCGCGGCTCTTGCCGCGCAGGAACAGGGCGCCAAGGTTCTGATGCTGGAAGCGGCGCCGGAAGAGGAATCCGGCGGCAATAGCCGTTTTACCGCCGGCTCGATCCGGGTCGTCTATAACGACGTCGAGGACATCAAGACACTCGTCCCCGATCTCACGCCAGCAGAGATCGAAACTACCGATTTCGGCACTTACACCGCCGATCAGTTTTTTGACGACATGGCGCGCGTCACGCAACATCATGCCGATCCCGATCTGGTCGAGCTTCTGGTCACCAAAAGCTTCGACTCGCTCAATTGGATGCGCAGTAAGGGCGTGCGGCTCATTCCGATTTATGGCCGCCAGGCATTCAAGATCGGCGGCAAGTTCAAGTTTTGGGGCGGCCTGACGGTTGAATCGGTGGGCGGCGGACCCGGTCTAATCGCGATGCTCACCGAAGCGGCGAAAAAGCGCGGCATCGAACTTCGCTATGCGACCCGCGGCGTCGATCTGCTGTTCGACGGCAATCGCGTCGAAGGCGTTCGCGCGCGCGAGCGCGGCGAAGTCCGCGAGCTGCGCGCCCGATCGGTCGTGCTTGCTTGCGGCGGCTTCGAAGCCAATCCGGAATGGCGCACGCGCTATCTCGGGCCCGGTTGGGATCTCGCGAAAGTGCGCGGTTCCCGTTACAACACCGGCGACGGCATTCGCATGGCGCTTGATATCGGCGCCGCGCCGCGCGGCAACTGGTCAGGCTGTCATGCCGTGCAGTGGGAAATGAATGCTCCGGAATTTGGTGACCTCGCGGTCGGCGATCAATTCCAAAAACATTCTTATCCGTTTTCGATCATGATCAATGCGCACGGCAAGCGCTTCGTCGACGAGGGCGCGGACTTCCGCAATTACACCTATGCCAAATATGGCCGAGTGGTACTGCAGCAGCCCGGCCAGTTTGCCTGGCAAATTTTCGATCAGAAAGTGAAACACCTGCAGCGCGACGAATACCGCATCCGGCAGATTACTAAAGTCACGGCCAATACGATTGAGGAGTTCGCCCAGAAGCTCGAGGGAGTGAACGCGGCAGAATTTCTGAAAACCATCAAAGAATGGAATGCGGCGGTGAAAACCGACGTGCCGTTCAATCCCAATATCAAAGACGGGCGCTGCACGAAGGGGCTTGCGATCGACAAGAGCAATTGGGCGAACACCATCGATGCGCCGCCGTTCGAAGGCTATGCCGTAACCTGCGGCGTCACTTTTACCTTTGGCGGATTGCGCATCAACACCGACGCCGAAGTGCTCAATACCGATTATCGACCCATCCGCGGCCTCTATGCGGCCGGCGAATTAGTCGGCGGCTTGTTCTATTTCAATTATCCGGGGGGATCCGGCCTGATGTCCGGCACTGTATTCGGCAAGCTCGCCGGCACGGCCGCCGGCCGCGCCGGCAAGAACTGAGCGCCAAGACATGGATGTGAAAGTCGAGCGTGGACTCAATCAATCGAGTGCCAGCGAAATCGCGTCAAAAATCGCATCAGGCGGGACGACTTGCGAAGCGGTCGCGCGCGATTGCATCGAACGAATTGCGGCGCGCGAGCCCGTCGTCAAAGCCTGGGTGAATTTCAATCCGGAATTAGCGCTCGCCCAGGCGCGGGCGCTCGATCGTGAACCGCCGCGCGGTCCGCTGCACGGCGTGCCGATCGGGGTCAAGGACGTCATCGACACCTTCGACATGCCGACCGAAATGGGTTCGCCGATCTATCGTGGCTATCGGCCGACGGCGGACGCCGCCTGCGTCGCGCTCTTGCGCCGCGCCGGTGCCGTCATCCTCGGCAAAACCGCAACCTGCGAAC
>Ga0318538_10000413_pt1 | contig 11598 bp, 12 predicted proteins | sample GRESIP166b4f23_FD_202504 | JGI IMG/M metagenome (GOLD analysis project Ga0318538, IMG submission 202504) | Tropical soil microbial communities from Luquillo Experimental Forest, Puerto Rico - GRE.SIPMG.166b4f23 | ecosystem: Environmental > Terrestrial > Soil > Tropical forest > Bulk soil...
TTGCAAGCCCGCCCGCGGGCACCGCACTCGCCCCGTGCATGCAGCCTGCCGGCCGCAGCCCGTCCGATTGGGCGAGGTTCGGAGCATATGTAACGTAATCGGTGACAGAAGTCAACGATGCGGTGACGCGAGATTTCGTCATTGCCGGTGACAGTCCGTCATGGCCGGACTTGCTCCGGCCATCCTGATCACGAACGCACGGCGAAGCTCGCCTATTGCGTTCACACCCCGAACAGCTTTTCGGCATTGCCATGGGCGATGCGCGCACGGTCGGCGGTGGAGACCGGGAGCTGCTCAAGAAATGCCCGTGCCGCCGTCATCGACTGATAGGGATGGTCGGCGGAGAACATGATGCGCGGCACGCCGACTTCAAGGAGCAGGTTGAGGAACGTCGTCGGGAAATTGAAGCCGGACACGGTGTAATACACGTTCTCGCGCAAATAGGACGTGATCGGCCACTGCAGCTTGGTCATCGCTGGGGTCATATTGTCGAGCCGCGGAAACAGCGACATCAAGCCTTCGCCGAGATGGCCGATGACCAGCTGCAAATTCGGAAAGCGGTCGAAGACGCCGCCGAGAATGAGCCGGATGACGTGAACCGCGGTCTCGATATGCCAGCCCCAGCCTGGGCTGCCGAACATGTCGCTCACCAGCGGTGAAAAGCCGGCATAGTAAGCGTCGAATACCGGCTGCGGCGGCTTGGTCGGATGGATATGGATCGGCGCCTTGAGCGCCGTGGCGCATTCCAGAATCGGCCAGAAGAATTTGTCATCGAGGTAACGGCCGCGCACATGGCCGTTGATGACCGCGCCTTTGAATGCGCCCGAGCGCACGCGCTGCTCCAGCTCCTGCGCCGCCTTGTCCGGCACCATGGTCGGCAAGACGGCAAAACCGCCGAAACGCTTGGGATTCTTCTTCACCGCTTCGGCGACGGCGTCGTTGCTTTCGCGCGCCAGCGCGATTGCTTCGCCGGCGTCGAGCTGTTCGGTGCCCGGGGAGGTCAAAGCCAGCATCTGAAAATCGATCCCGGCGGCGTCCATGGCGGCAATGCGCTTGTCGCCGACGTCGCACAGCGGCTCGATCAGCTTCATGGCGCGGCCTTCGAATTTGAGTGCCGCGTTTTTCAGGTCCTGACCGGGACCGTCGAGAAACATGGGTGTGGCGAAATGCTCTTCGAGAGTGATGATGCGCATAAGGGGGCTTTCTTGCTGGCGTTACGAAAAACTACGTCATCCTGAGGTGGCCGCGAAGCGGCCCTCGAAGGATGCGGCTCGAGCGTTCGGGCTGTCGCCCTTCGAGGCTCGCTTCACTCGCACCTCAGGGTGACGCAATGAGTAATACATTTGCTTAACAATCATTCTACGCTGATATGCGAGTCGCGAATGAGCTTGCGCCATTTCGGCTCTTCGCTGCGGATGCGCTCGGCGAGCGCCGCAGGCGAGCCGGCGAGCGATTGGAAATATTGCGCGTCGAGAAAGTCCTGACGGATCTTGGGATCGGCAAATACGGCGCGGACCTCGGCATTGATTTTCTCGACCACCTCGGCCGGAACGCCGGCCGGACCGAACAGACCGAACCAGGAGACCGCGGTGAAGCCCGGCACCGTCTCGGCGATCGCCGGCACGTCGGGAAGAAGCGCCATGCGCTGCTCGGCGCCGACCCCGACGATCTTGACCGTGCCGGCCTTGACCTGCGGCATGGCGGTGCCGGCCGAAACGAACATCAATTGGATGTGCCCGGCCATGACGTCTTCCAGCGCCGGGGTCGCGCCCTTGTAGTGCACCGCGACGAAGTTCACGCCGGTGACGGCCTTGAACATTTCCATATTGAGATTGCCGCTCGAGCCGACGCCGTAGTCGCCGTAATTCAATTGACCGGGCTTGGCCTTGCCGAGCGCGATCAGGTCCTTGACGCTCTCCGCCGGCACCGCCGGATTGAGCGCTAGCGCGTGATTGATGCTGACAAGGCCGGCGATCGGCGTGAAATCCTTCACCGGATCGTAGGCGAGATACGCATAGAGCGACGGATTGACGATGAAGGTCGTTTCCGGACCGACGAACAAAGTGTAGCCGTCGCCCGGCTGGTGCGCGACATATTCGGCGGCGACCTGATTATTGGCGCCAGGCTTGTTTTCCACGATCGCCTGCGCGCCCCAATCGGCATTAAAGCGCCGCGCCAGCATGCGGGCCAAGAGGTCGGTGACGCCGCCCGGCGACGCCGGCGCGATGATGGTGATGGTTTTCGACGGATAATTGCCGGCGCGCACAGACGTGGCCGCGGCGGCGGCGATTACAGTGATGACGAAGATCGCGGGGGCAAGCCGTAGCGCGGCTTTACTCCGCGGCGATAGACCTGCGATCCAACTACTTCTTCGCGGCGGCATAGGGATAGATCATGGTGCCGGTCTTGTATTGCGGCGGCCACAGCACCGGTTGCACACTACCGTCGCGGAATTGATCGATATTGCCGGCGGCGACATTCTGGAATTGCGTGACCAGCGTGCGCGGGGCCGCCCAGGCGCCGTCCGCCGCGTAATTGATCTCGCCGACCACGGTGGAGAACGTGTGCTGGTGGATGAAATCGGCGAGTCTTGCGTGATCGAGACTCTTGGTGGCTTCGACCGCCTGCGCCAGCACCTGCCCCGCCGCATAACCGAACGGCACGAACGCGTAACCGATCGGATCGATCTTTTCGCCGGCGGCTTTCACCTGATAGCGCTTGAGAACGTCGGCGACGCCAGGAAAATTGAAGCTCGGCGCCGGCACGAAGCTTTCGCTAATGACGATGCCGTCGAGCATCGGCCCAAGCTGGGTTTTGATCGGAGTGATCAGAAGGCCGATCATCGTACCGCCGAGCATTTTGGGATTGAGGCCGATTTCGGCGGCCGCGCGCACGATGCCGACCGTATCAGGCGGATAGGCGGCAACGAAGACCAGGTCCGGATTGGCCGCTTGCACCGCGCGCACCACTGGCGCGAAATCGGTCGTGCTCGGCGGATAGGTTTGGTCGTAAATGATCTTGAAGCCTTCAGCCTCGGCGTTCTCGCGCGCGCCGTCGGCGGAGGTTTTTGAGAGTGCGGCTTCGGCTCCTGCGCCGCGGCAAGCGCGAAGAAGCCGCGCGAGAACGCCTTGGTCCCTTCCGGCCCGACCGGAATCATGTCGAAGTAGCGCGCATAATGGAAATGCCGGTTGACGTTGATCGCCAGGATGCTGATCGTCGCCATGTTGTGCTGCATGATCACCGGCATCGCGGCCGCAACCATGTTGGTGGCATAGGGGCCGAGCAGCAGATCGACTTTGTCGACGGTGATTAGCTTGGTGTAGATGCCCGGCACATTCGCCGGATTGCTCTGATCGTCGTAATAAACCAGCTCGACCGGCCGGCCGAGCAGGCCGCCATTGGCGTTGACGTCGTCGCGCCAGAGCTCAAGCGCGATGATGAGCTGCTTGCCGTTCTGCGCGACCGAGCCGGTCAGCGCCATGGAAAAACCGACCTTAATCGGATCGGCCGCGCGCGCCGATGCGGCAAAGGCGAGTAAGCTAAAAGTGGCGGCGACCGCTAAAGCGGCAATGAGGCGCTGAATTTTCAGCATGAACGTTCCCCCTCACTGATTTATTTTATTTCATCATCTCATCGCTCGGCAGGATACCCCACAAATTCGAAGCCGATGGATCCTTGGCCCAGACTTTCGGACGCTGCGGATTGTCGCGATGCCATGGCCGCGGCTCGAAATAGCCGAGGTCTTCGTTCATGCGGTCGAGCTCGGCGAATGTCTCGGTGATCAAGCCGTTCGGCGCGCGATGGTAGGCAAACAGATTGTGGCCGATGCCGTGACGTCCGGGACCCCACAACAGTTTGTAGCCGCGCAAGCTAAGAAAATCGCAGGCCTGTTGCATATGCGCCCAGTCGCGCAGCTCAAATGCAGTGTGGAAATGCCGGTTCGAACCGGTCTCCATCAGATTGATGGTGTGATGATCGGGCCCGCAGCGTAGGAACGAGAAGAAATCGGCCATCCAGTCGGATTCGCGAAAGCCGAGCACGTCGCAGTAAAACTTAGTGACCTGCTTGACGTCGGTGACGTGAAAGGCGACATGGCCGAGCTTGTATGGCACGATGCCCTTGGACTGGAATTTCTGGTGGGAGAAGGCGTCGCGCTTGAACACCTCCATCACCGTGCCTTTGGGATCCTTGAATACCAGCATGTCCGCGATCGACGGCTCGGGATCCTTGCGGCGTTCAGTGGCGATGCCGAAACCAGCGACCTGCTTGGCAAACGCATCGAGATCTTCCGCCGGCGAAATCTGAAAGCCAACCCGCATGCATTGCGCCTGCGGCCCCTTGCGCAGCACGACGGAATGATGATCGACGGTCGAGGCCAGATAAACGGCGTCTTTTTCCTGCGCCGCCAGCGTCAGGCCAACAATCTCGGTGTAGTATTCGGTCTGCTGCGCCAGATCGGGCGTCTCGTAGGCAGCATGCGCGATCTTGCTGACTCGGATCATGCGTTATCTCCGTCTTTATTGTTTGGCGCGCGGCAGCGCGCTCAGCACATCGACCATCACGGCGACGTCCTTATCGTCTAAGCCCATCTCCATGCAGCGCCGATAGAGCGGCACCACGCAATCCAAAAGTGGCGTCGCCACGCCGACGCTGGCGGCGAAATCAGCAATCATGCCGAAATAATGCGCAAGCGTGCCGGCCGAGCCCTGGACCGGCGTGAAGCGCCGTTCCGCCATCCACGGCGCGCGGATCGCAAATTGGGTCGAGCCGCCGCTGCCGGTGGCGATCGCCTTGATCATCAGCGTCACATCGACGCCGGCCTTGAGGCCGAGCGCCATCGCTTCGGCGGTGGCGGCAATGTTGATCGCGACGAGAAGATTATTGATGAGCTTCACGCGGCTCGCGGCGCCGAACTCGCCGAAATAGAGGCAGGAATCGGTGAAGCCCGCCACCACCGCTTCGATTTTCTTACACGCTTTCGCATCGCCGGCGAGATAGACCACGGCTTTGCGGGTGGCGACCATGCCCGGCGTGCCGGACACTTCCCCGTCGACGAAAATCGCACCCTTGTCCTTAAGGAGCGCGATCTGACGCCGCTTGTCCGGCACGGGATGCGAGCCGAGCTCGACCACGATCTGGCCGTGCCGCGCCGAATGGATGAGCCCCTGCGGGCCGGCAACGACATGGTCGAGCGCCTCGGTCGACGGCAGGCAGGTGAATACGATCTCGGCCTGCGCGCCGACATCGGCCGCCGAGCGCGCCGGCACGCCGCCGATTTTTGCGAATTCGTCGAGCGAACTGCGGCGGTAACCGACGACGCGGTAGCCGCTTTTGATCAGATTTTCCGCGATCGGCAGGCCGATCTTGCCGATGCCGACGAGACCAACGGTGTTCATTTGATTTCCCAATGGCGTTTCCGATGTATCTTGTAGTTCGACATTGTTGGTGAATTGTCATTGCCAGGAACGATAGCGACGAAGTAATTGCTCGCAATGACGATGCCTAATCTCGTTTCATGCCACTTCGACGGTTTGATCCGACAAGTTGACGCGCACGCCAAGCGTGCCTTCCATCACCGTCCATTCCTTAAGCTCGAAGCTGCGCAGGCCGTGCGCGAAGAACGGCTCGGCTTGCGCGATGCGGCGCGCTTCGGCCGCGTCCTTGACCCGCAGGACGGTGAGGCCGTGACCGTTCGGCGCTCCGTCCGGCTCGCGCAGCGGACCGGACGCGAACAAAAGGCCGCGTTTTTCGAGGCCGATCATGTATTCGAGATGCGTGGCAAGGAGCGGTTTGAGCTGTTCCGGCGCGACAAGCGGCTTCGAGATCAGCACGTATAGCTTCTTGCGCAGCATTTTCTGCATCAGCGCCGCGGTTCGCGCGTCCTCGTTCATGACCACACTCTCCGAGGTTGGTCGCGCATCGTCGACCGTCCCGGCGCGCGCTGTCAACTCCGCCCCGCCCACGCGTTCAGATGACACGTGATGACTGCAAGGGCAGGCCGAGGAAGTGCCGCCCGATCACTTCGAAAATGACAAATTGCGCCTGCGCCTGTTGCGAGACCGCATGCATGTCGCGGAAGCGCCGTTCGAACGGATTGCTTTCGAAAATCGCCGTCGCACCGGCGGCGAGATAAGCAGTCTCGGCGACCTGGCGCGCCTGCTGGCTGGCATGGATCGAGGCCATGCGCAGCCGCACGCGCTGCGACAGCGTGACGGCATTGTCCTGCGCCGCGCGCCAATTCTCGTCCCAGGCGGCGTAGAAAAAAGTCCGCGCCGCGGCGAACTGCGACTCGGCGACGCCGACCTGCGATTGGATCACGGGATTGTCGCGCAAGACCGTTTTTCCAGCGACCGGTGTCTTGGTTTGCGCCAGCGCGATGAACGCATCGAGCATGGCGCGGGCAATGCCGAGCGCGATCGCCGGGAAGCTCGATCCGAACAGCTGATAGATGGTGAAAGAATAAAGCGGGCCGCGCTCGCGCCGCTCGGCGGGATCGAGCGCATGATGCGCGATGGCGCAATCCTCAGGCACGAAAACGTCGGTGAGCGCATAGGTGTCGCTGCCGGTGCCTTTGAGCCCGATCACATGCCAGACGTCTTTGATGCTGGCGGCGCGCCGCGGCACGACGAAAGTCTTTTGCACCGGTTCGCCATTGGCATCGCGACGCAAGCTGCCGTCCGGCTCGGAGACGAAGCTGTGCGCGGCAAGCCAAGTGGCGTGCCGACTGCCGCTGGCGAACGGCCATTCGCCGGAAATGCGATACCCACCGGGCTCGGCAACCGCTTTGGCGTTTTTACTGGTCGACGGGCCCCAAGCCAGCACGCCGCGCGGATCGTTCTTGAAAATCGCCGCGGCGATGTCCGGCTTGAGCGCCGATGAAATCGTCGAACAGACCGAAGTCTGAGCGACGCACCACGCGGTCGACGCGTCGGCCTTGGCGAGTTCCTCGATCGCTTGCATGAAGGCGACCGGGGAGACTTCGTCGCCGCCCAAGGAGCGCGGCACCAGCATGCGAAACAGCCGCGCCTCATGTAATGCCTCGACGATGTCGGGCGGCAGTTCGCGGCCGGCTTCGATGCGTGGAGCCGCCGCCGCAAGGCGCGGCGCAAGCGCTTGTGCACGGGCGACGCAATCGGTCGTCATACGCTGATCCATCAACCGGCCTTTTTTCGGAATCCCACTATACCCATGTCCCTGCCCATGTCCCGAACACTATGGCGATGCCGGAACTGAGCGGGTCGTGGCCCCGCTGCTTCGCCGGATTTTGCATCGGCTTTTGCCAAGAGCTTTGCCAACAGTTTTGCCGGAAACGTCAATAGGAGGCCCGAGACGGTGGTGCCGCATCTTCCGCTTGGTGGCCATCGCACGCGCGACCTCGCGTTCTCGCCGGACGGCGCGACGTTATATGTATCGGTCGGCTCCGGCTCCAATGACGCCGATGGCATGGGCCCTGGCATCGGCGCGTTCTCCGGCGTAAATCGCGCGCTCGAAGCAGCATGGGGCAATGAAACGGATCGGGCCGATGTGCTGACGTTCGACCCGCAAGGCAAAGATAAAAAGATCTTCGCAACCGGCACTCGCAACTCCGTCGGCATGGCCGTGGCACCGACCGGGACGCTGTGGTGCTTGACCAATGAGCGCGACGGCTTCGGCGATGATGTGCCGCCCGATTACGTCACGCGCGTGCGCGAAGGCGCGTTCTACGGCCGCCAATGAAGACCCGCATCATCGCGGCGAGCGGCCCGACCTCAAAGACAAGGTCAGGGTCCCAGATGTCTTGATCGAGGCGCACTCGGCCTCGCTCGGCATGACAATCTACGATGGCGCACAATTTCCGGCCGGCTACCGCGGCAATATTTTTGCCGCAGAGCATGGCTCGTGGAATCGCTCCAAGCGTACCGGCTACAAAGTGATCCGCATCATCGTCAAAGACGGCGCGCCGACCGGCGAATACGAGGATTTCGCCACCGGCTTCGTCATCAATGACTCTACGGTGTGGGGCCGGCCGGTCGGCCTGGCCGTCGATAAGGACGGCGCACTGCTCGTGTCCGAAGACGGCAACGGCACGATCTGGCGCGTATCGTTCACTGGCCGGTCGGGCCCGGGCGCAGTGAACGATCCTTGACGCTGGCGTGAGCGCAGCGCAACTGGAACAGCCTGCACCGTTGCTGCGTTGCTGCCGATAGACGGGGCTGCACTGAATTATGACTTTATCGCTCGGCAACGTATTTTCACGCCTGGCTACCAGGACTAATGACTCGGCCACTCGGCCAGGGAACTTGGCCTCCTGGCCGACATCCGAGCCACCATCCGAGCCACCATCCGAGCCGACGTCCGAGCCGACGTCCGAGCGTGCCGTGGCAGCAGACTTTCGCCCCGGAGCGATCATTGAGACCGATATCCCGGCGCGTCTCGATGCGCTGCCGTTCGGGCGCTTTCATATTTTGGTGATCGTCGCACTCGGCATTACTTGGATTCTTGATGGACTCGAAGTGACGCTGGCCGGCGCACTGTCGGCGGAACTTACGCGCCCGAGTGCTCTAGGATTGAGCAATGCGCAAATCGGCTTTGCGGGCAGTAGCTATCTCGCCGGCGCGGTGCTCGGCGCCTTCTTCTTCGGCTGGCTGACCGACCGTCTGGGCCGAAAAAAGCTGTTCACCATTACGCTTGCGGTCTATCTCCTGGCGACGGCGGCAACCGGACTGTCGTGGGACGCCGCAAGCTATGCGCTATTCCGGTTCCTGACCGGCGCCGGCATCGGCGGCGAATACACTGCCATCAATTCGACAATACAGGAGCTTATTCCAGCCCGGTTCCGCGGCTGGACTGACCTTCTCATCAACGGCAGTTTTTGGGTTGGCGCCGCCGTGGGCGCGGGGGGATCGCTCATCTTGCTCGATCCGGCGTTCGTCAATCCGGCGATTGGCTGGCGGCTGGCATTTCTCATCGGGGCGACTATCGGACTTGTGATTCTGTTGATGCGAACTTGGATACCTGAAAGCCCGCGCTGGCTGGTGACGCACGGCTTGCCGCAACAAGCCGATCAAGTAGTGCGTGGGATCGAGGCGCACTTTGCGCGCGTCGGCCAACATCCGCCCGGCCCGAAGATCCGGCTGCGCATGCGTCGGCACACGCCGCTTGGCGATGTCACGCGAACACTGTTCAAAACCTATCGCACGCGCACGCTGGTGGGTTTAAGCCTGATGGCGGCGCAGGCGTTCTTCTACAACGCGATCTTCTTCACTTATGCGCTCGTGCTTACCGACTTCTATGGCATACCGGCCAATCAAGTCGGCTGGTATATTCTTCCCTTTGCCGCGGGCAATGTGCTCGGACCGATTCTGCTCGGTCATCTGTTCGACACGCTCGGCCGTCGGGTAATGATTACGGCGACTTACGCGCTGTCCGGTATTTTGCTGGCGGTGACTGCCGCTTTGTTCAGTCACAATCTTCTGACCGCGCAGGGCTTGACCGGCGCGTGGATGATTGTCTTCTTTTTCGCTTCGGCGGCCGCGAGTTCCGCATACTTAACGGTAAGCGAGATTTTCCCGCTGGAGATCCGGGCGCTTGCCATTGCGTTCTTTTATGCTATCGGCACCGGCGTCGGAGGCGTTATTGGCCCGCTGCTGCTAGGGGCGCTGATCAGTACTGGATCGCGCGGCAGCGTCGCCATCGGTTACGGAATTGGCGCGGCTTTGATGATCGGCGCGGCGGCGGTCGAGGCGCTCTGGGGCGTCGCCGCCGAGCGCAAAGCGCTCGAATCGGTTGCTCGTCCGCTGGCGTTGGCTGACTGAACAACTCGAGACTTAAACACAATGGACCTGGAAATCACCGATATCGACATGGCGCTGACGGAAGGCTTTCCCGTTCCCGATTTGCGGCAATGCGCGCTCCTGCTCGACATCGACGGCACCATTCTCGATCTGGCGCCGGCGCCGCAGGAGGTTTGGGTTCCGGCCGAGCTTCGTAAAACGCTGTCGCGCCTCAACGCCGCGACCGGCGGCGCGTTGGCGCTGGTCTCCGGACGATCATTGCACGATATCGATCTGATTTTCTCTCCCTTGCAGCTCGCCGCGATCGGCGGCCATGGCGCGGAATTGCGCACGGCGCCCGGCGCCCAAGTCATTCACCGCGCGCGGCCGCTCAATCCGGTATTAAAACGCGAGCTGGCGAGCCTGAGCGAGCTTGGACCGGGTATTCTTGTCGAAGACAAGGATTATTCACTGGCGTTGCACTATCGCTTGGCGCCTGACAAAGGCGACGCGCTGCGTGCCGGGATCCAGGAAATCTGCTCCGCACTGCCGACTGGACTCGTCGAAATTCTGCCTGGCAAGCTCGTCTTCGAGATAAAGATGGCCGGCATCAACAAAGCAAGCGCGGTGCGCGAACTGATGAAACATCCACCGTTTATTGGCCGCAACCCGATCTTCGTCGGCGACGACACCACCGACGAGCCGGTATTCCCGATCCTTTCGCAGTTCGGCGGATTAGGTTTTTCGGTCGGCCGGATGGTGGCGGACGTCAACGGACATTTCGATAAACCGGAATCGGTGCGCAGCTGGCTTTCGCGCATCGCCAACCAAAGCCAGAGCCAAAGCTGGGGCGCGGGATTATGAACGATCGAGCCCACGACCTCGCCGCGCTCGCCAAGGTCAGAGCGACCGGCGCACAACCCGATTCGCGGACCGCTCCCAGCGGCACGATCGACCACGGCCTCGATCTCGCGGTGATCGGCAATGGCCGCACTGCGGCGCTGGTCGATCCGTGCTCACGGATGGTGTGGTGGTGCTATCCGCGCTTCGACGGCGACCCGATTTTCTGCCGCCTGCTGTCAGGCCGCGAAGAAAAAGGATTCTCGGACGTCGTGCTTGAGGACATGGTGGATTTCCAATCGCAATATGTCCGCAACACTGCGATCGTCTCCACTATTTTGACCGACCGCCACGGCGCCAAGGTGCGGATCACGGATCTGGCGCCGCGCTTCCGCCAGTTCGGCCGCGTGTTCCGGCCGCCGCAGCTTTATCGCATCATCGAACCGCTCGCCGGCCTGCCACGCATCACCATCCGCATGCGGCCGACTTGCGATTACGGCAAGGCACTGCCGCATCGCTCGCTCGGCAGCAATCACATTCGCTTTGCCAACGACACCACCGTTATTCGCCTGACCACCGACGCGCCGCTGTCGCTGATCGACGGTGAGGCGCCGTTCGTGCTCACCCGGCCGCTGCATTTGGTGTTCGGGCCCGACGAGCCGTTCACCGGCGATCTGCAGTCGACGTGCCGCGACTTCATTGAGCGCACGCATGATTATTGGATGGATTGGGTGCGGCGGCTGTCGATCTCCTATGACTGGCAGGAAGCGATCATCCGCGCCGCGATCACCTTGAAACTGTCCAACTTCGACGAGACCGGCGCCGTGGTCGCCGCGCATACGACGTCGATTCCAGAAGCGCCCTCGTCCGGCCGCACCTGGGATTATCGTTATTGCTGGCTGCGCGACGCCTATTTCGTCGTGCAGGCGCTCAACCGCATCGGTGCGACGCGCACCATGGAGGAGTTCATTTCGTTCACGCTGTCGATCGCGGCCAAGTCCGAGGA
>Ga0318538_10000417_pt1 | contig 11575 bp, 11 predicted proteins | sample GRESIP166b4f23_FD_202504 | JGI IMG/M metagenome (GOLD analysis project Ga0318538, IMG submission 202504) | Tropical soil microbial communities from Luquillo Experimental Forest, Puerto Rico - GRE.SIPMG.166b4f23 | ecosystem: Environmental > Terrestrial > Soil > Tropical forest > Bulk soil...
AGGAGGAGCGGATGGTGCGCGACAGCGCGCGCGCCTATTGCCAGGAAAAGCTGCTGCCGCGCGTGCTCGAAGCCAACCGGCACGAACGCTTCGACCGCGCGATCATGAACGAAATGGGCGCGCTCGGGTTTCTCGGAGCAACCATAGAAGGCTACGGCTGCGCCGGGGTGAACTACGTTTCATACGGTCTGATCGCGCGCGAGGTCGAGCGGATCGACAGCAGCTATCGCTCCGCGATGAGCGTGCAGTCGAGCCTGGTCATGCATCCGATCTACGCGTTCGGCACGGAGGAACAGCGGCAAAAATACTTGCCTAAGCTGGCCTCGGGGGAGTGGGTGGGCTGCTTTGGCCTGACCGAGCCCGATCACGGGTCCGACCCCGCGGGCATGACGACGCGGGCGGCGACGGTGACCGGCGGCTGGCGGCTGAGCGGCGCCAAGATGTGGATCACCAATGCGCCGATCGCCGATGTGCTCGTCGTATGGGCTAAGACCGAGGACGCGGTGATCCGCGGCTTTATCCTCGAAAGGGGAATGAAGGGGCTTAGCGCGCCGAAGATCGAAGGCAAGTTCAGTCTGCGCGCGTCGGTCACCGGCGAGATCGTCATGGACGGGGTGTTTGTGCCCGAGGAAAACATGCTGCCGGGGGTCAAAGGGCTGCGCGGCCCGTTTTCCTGTCTCAACAGCGCCCGCTACGGCATCGCCTGGGGGGTGCTCGGCGCCGCTGAGTTCTGCTGGTACGTGGCGCGCAACTACACCCTCGAGCGCCGGCAGTTCGGCCGGCCGCTTGCCGCCAACCAGCTGATCCAGAAAAAGCTCGTCGACATGCAGACCGAGATCACTCTCGGTCTGCACGCCTGCCTCCGGCTCGGGCGGCTCAAGGATGAGGGGCGCGATCGCCCCGAGATGGTTTCGATCCTCAAGCGCAACAATTGCGGCAAGGCGCTCGACATCGCCCGCGCCGCGCGCGACATGCACGGCGGCAACGGGATCGCCGACGAATACCATGTGATCCGCCACATGATGAACCTCGAGGCGGTCAATACCTATGAAGGCACCCACGACATCCACGCCCTGATCCTCGGCCGCGCGCAGACCGGCATCGCCGCCTTTTCGGGCTGATCTCGCCGTCAGGCGAAGGCGCGCCGGATCCGGCCCCAATCCTCGATAGCGTGCTCCTGGCCGGGTACGATCTGCACTGCGATCTCGCTGTAGCCCGCCTCGGCCAGTGCCGCGAACCGTTCTCTAAGCTCCCTCTCGGTTGCCGTGTAGGTCGTCCGACGGATCAACTCGGCGGTTACGAACCGGCGTTCCTCGGGCTTGACGAACATCAGATGCCCGCGATGGTTTTCGAGATAATGGGCGCCTTGCGGCGTGAATTTGCGGGCCAGCTCGACATAGCCCGCCACCGTTTCGACGACCGAGGGCGGCATCGGCGCCATCATCGGCAGGCCCGCCAATGCCGCATCGGCCGCGCGGTGCAGCAGCATCGCCGCGCGCGGCCCGGCCTGCGCGATAGCGCGCGGCGAGTCGGCGGGCTCGCCCTCTTCCAAGATCGCGCCGCCGGTCAGCACCACGGCGTCGATCGGCTCGGTTTCGCGACCGGCGGCGCGCCGGCGTTCCTGCATGTCGGTCATCGCGGCGACCGCGCCCTCGATGTCGCTGGCCGTCGCGATCCAGCCGGCACCGAGCTTGGCGGTCAGCGCGCGTGCACGAGGTCCTGAAGCTGCGATCCAAAGCGCGATCGGGTCGCGCGTGTTGATCAGGCCGAGTTCGGGGTTCAATAAGCGGATCAGCCGCTTCTTCCGTTCGATTTCGGCCTCGACCGTTTCCCCGCGCAACAGTGCCATCACGATGCGGACGTATTCCTCCATATCGGCGAGCTTAACCGCACCCAGCCCCATCGCCCGCCTGCCGGTAAAGCCGGTACCGACCCCGAAATCGATCCGCCCCGGCGCCAGCTTATTTAATGAGGCGAAGGCATTTGCCGTGACCGGCGCAATCCGGTTCGACGGGATCAACACGCCTGTGCCGAGCCGGATCTTGGTTGTCTTGATCGCCGCGGCGGCCATAGCAACAAACGGGTCGGCGCTCAGCATCTGCGTGTCGTAGAACCAGGCGCGGGCAAACCCCAGCTCCTCGGCGCGTCTGACGACCCGCCACGAGTCGGCGTCGGTCGGAATGGCGATGGCGAATTGCATGGCTGTCCTCGCTGTCCGCGGCATCCTTTACCCGCTCACCGTCGCAGCTTAGCATCGGCCCATAACAGTACAGGCCGACAAATTCGGGAGGACCGGCGATGAAGACACGAGCGGGTCGGGCGGGTGTTACGTTGGTGGCCGGCATCGCCGCGATAATGATACTGTTTGCAGCGCAGGCGGCGGCCGAGAACGCTGCCGTGCCGTCGATCGATTTACCCAACCCCTACGCGGCCGGGGTCAGGTTCGGCCAATTGCCCGAGGGCCGCCAATGGGGCGGGGTGATCGCCGTCACGCCCGACCGGGACGGCCGGAGCATTTGGGCCTTTGAGCGCTGCGGTGGGAGCTGCCTCAACTCCGACCTGCCGGCGGTGCTCGAATTCGACCAGAGCGGCAAGCTGATCAAGAGCTTTGGCGCTGGAATGTTTGTTTTTCCGCACGGCATCGCTGTCGACAAGGACGGCAACGTCTATGTCGCCGATGCCGACGGCAAGAACGGCAAAGGCCACGTCGTCGTGAAATTCAGTCCGGACGGCAAGGTGCTGATGACATTAGGCAAGCCCGGCATGCCCGGTGATGCGCCAGGATATTTCTACCGGCCCTCCGCGGTCACCGTCACCGCGGACGGGACGATCTTTGTTGCTGACGGGCATGGCGGAGATTCCAATGCGCGGATCGTCAAACTCGCCCCCGACGGCACTGTCATCAAGAGCTGGGGGAAGAAAGGGTCGGGGCCCGGTGAGTTCAACGAGCCGCACGGGATAGCGCTCGATTCCACGGGCCGGGTATTCGTTGCCGATCGGGTCAACAGCCGCATTCAGATCTTTGACCCGGACGGTAAATTCCTCGCCGAGTGGAAGCAGTTCGGCCGGCCGAGTGCGGTCTTCATCGACCAGAACGACGTGATCTATGTCGCCGACTCGCAAACCGAGGACAAGGACAGCTGCACCCCAGACCCCGGCTGCCGCCGCGGCATCCGGATCGGCAGTGCCAAGGACGGCACCGTCAAATACTTCATCCCACGCCCCAACCCGAACGACGACAAGTCGGGCGGAGAAGGTGTCGCGGCCGATACGGTCGGCAATGTCTTTGGTGCCGAGAATGTCGGCAAGGGACTGCGCAAATACGCCAAGCAATAGGCGGTTGGCGATCCGTTACCCTTTCACCGAGCCCGAGGTCAGGCCGGCAACGTAGTGCTCGACAAAGAACGAATAGATCAGCGCTACCGGGATCGAACCCAATAACGCTCCGGCCATCAGCTGGCCCCAATAGAAGACGTCGCCGCGGATCAGCTCGGCGATGACGCCGACCGGAACGGTCCGGACCGAGCTCTTGGTCAGGAAGATCAACGCATAGAGAAACTCGTTCTGCGACAAGGTGAAGGCGAAGATCCCGGCAGAAATGAAGCCCGGTGTGCACAACGGCAGAAAGATCCGCCGCATCGTCTGCAGCCGGCTCGCGCCATCGATGCGCGCAGCCTCCTCGAGCTCCAGCGGCACGGTCTTGAAATAGCCCAAAAGCAGCCAGGCGGAAAACGGCACCAGCATTGTCGGATAGGTCAAGATCACCGCGGTCAGCGTATTGCCGAGATCGAGCCGGTTGATCAGATCGGCGAGCGGGATGAACAGCAATGGCTGCGGTACGAGATAGATCCCCGCCACGGTCATCGCGATCAAGCCGGCTCCGGCAAACCGCATGCGCGCCAGCGGGTAGGCGAGCATGACGCCGAGAATGAGCGAGATCGCGGTCGATACCACCGCGACCACCATCGTGTTCCAGGTCCAGGTCAAAAAGCTCGTCTGGGTCAACAGATCGATATAGTGCTTGAGCGTCGGATTGTGCACCACGAGCGGCATGATGCGCTGGTTGTAGAGCTCGGAATCGGGTTTTAGCGAGGTGATCGCCATCCAGTAGAACGGGAACAGCGCCAGCACCAGAAAGAAGCCGACCGGCAGCCACAGCCGCACCAGCCGCTCGACCGGGCCGTAGCCGGTGACCATCACCCTCTCCGCATGTAGATCGTCAGCGCAAAGATCAGCAACGCCAGCGCCGGGAACATGGCCAGCGCGACCGAGGCGCCGAGTCCGAGCTGGCCGGCGCCCATCGCGATGTCAAAGGCATAGGTCGCGAAGAGCTGGGTCGCGTTCTGCGGCCCGCCATGGGTCAGCACGTAGACGAGTTGGAAGTCGGCGAAGGTGAAGATCACCGAAAACAACGTCACAATCAGGATGATTGGTTGCAACAGCGGCAAGGTGACGTAGCGGAAACGCTGCCAACCGCTGGCGCCGTCGATCGTCGCCGCCTCGTATAGCTCGGGCGGCACGGTCTGCAAGCCGGCGAGCAAGGTGATCCCGTAAAAGGGCAACCCGCGCCAAGTGTTGATCATGATGATCGAAAACATCGCCAAGATCGGGTTGCCGAGCCAGGAGGGACCCGGCCTCGGCACGCCGAGCCCGATCAGCAGCCGGTTAACGACACTAAACGCCGGGTCGAGCATCCACATCCAGGCAACCGTGCTCAACACGGTCGGCACGATGAACGGCAGCAGCAACAGCGCCCGCACCAGGTTCTTCATGCGGAAATGCTGGTTCATCGCGACTGCGAGCCCGAGCCCGCCCACCATCTTCAGCAGCGTCGCGACGCCCGTGTAAACGAAGGTGTTGACCGCGACGCGCCAGAAGATCGGGTCGGCGATGTTGGTCGCGAAATTCTTCAGTCCGACAAAGGTCCCAGGATGGGCGACCGGCCGATCCTGCAGGCTCAACAAAATGCCATAGCAGAACGGATAGCCGACGAGGGCCGCCAGAAACAGCAGCGGCGGCGCCATCATCAGCCAGCTGAAAACACTCTGACGGTCGAGCCATAGGCCAATCGGGGCACCGCGGCGCGCCGGCCGCGCCGCCGCGAGGAGAGGCTCGGACCGGACCGACATTCCTTAGACGGCGCGGTAGATCTCTTTGAGCTGCGCCTCGGCGCTCTTGATCGCGTCCTTGGTCGCAGTGCCGGTGCACGCCTTGGCGAACATGTCGACGATGACGTATTTGGCGACGCTCTCGGCCAACCGGTGATCTGGCGGCGCCGGCCAGCCCGGGAGGTGCGCCGTCGCCATCGCCTCGCGATAGGGGATGTTGCGCGGCTCGACCTGCCACATCGGCGCGTTGTCGTAGGCATGCAGGAAGGGTTGGTAATAGCTGTCGGCCGAGGCGAACCAGCCGCCGAGCTGCTGTTCCGCCGTCAGCCAGCGCAGGAACTTGTGCGCCTCCTCCTTCCGGGGGCTGAAGTCGAAAATCGCGTGGCTCTGGCAGTCGAGCAGGTGGAAGCGGCCCTTGGGTCCCTGTGGGTTTTGCGCCTGGTCGGTCACCTTGCCAATGTCCGGGAAGTGCGCCTTGGCGAACCACAGGATGCTCTCGGCGTTGTTGGTGCAGGAGATCTGCTCGGCCATCCACGCCTTGTTGTTGCTCGGATCGGTCCAGCCCAGCACGTCCTCGAACATCGTGTCGCGGAAGAATTTGCGGGCGAAATCGACGGCGCGCGCGGTCTCGTCGGAGTCGATCACCACGGTCTTGCCGTCGGGCTCAACCTCGGCGCCGCCGTAGGACCACAAGAGCGGGTAGAGCCAGCCGTGGTTGTCGCCGAAGCCGTGGCCCAACTCGAAGCCGAAGGGATGGTCCTTGGCTTTGAGCTTCTTCCCGACCTCGTACAACTCCTCCCAGGTGTCGGGGAATTGCTTGACCCCGACCTCGGCAAACCAGTCGGTGCGCCAGTTCATCAGCTGCCCGATGTTGCTGTGCGGGATCGCCCTCCATTTGCCGTTGACAACAGCGGCTTCCCTGGCCGCATCGTACCAGCCGCCCTGTTGCTTGCCGGCCTCCTCGGCGATGTCGCTGACATCCATCAGCTTGTCGGCATAGAGGAACGGGTAGAGCAGGAAGATGATTGTTATATCGGCTCCCGACCCGGTCTCGATGATCGTGCTGATCCGGGTCGGCGAGCTGCCGACGCTGGTCAACTCGTAGTTGACCTTGACGCCGGTCTCCCTTTCGTAGGCCGGCGCCAAGGTCTTCTGCATGTACTCGTCGAACGGTGGGATGAACGAGGTCTCGTGCAGAAGGGTAAGCGACTTGCCCTGCGCGCCCGCGCCTCGCGGGCCGATCGCGGCGGCTGCGGCCCCGAGCCCGGCGAGTTCGAGAAACCTGCGGCGTGAGGTGGCGTGCATGCTGTCGCTCCCGGTTTCGGCGGTACCAGTTACCCGGCCCTGCACACGTTGTAAGGGTACCGCTTGCAGCCGGCAAGCCTCAGCGACCTGTGAGCACCCTGTCGACCATCGCCGGGGCGGCGCCGAGATAGTTGGCGGGATTCGTCAGCGCCCGCAGCTTTTCTGTACCGAGCGGGCCGGCCACAGCAGGCATTTCGAGCAGCACGTCGAGCAATGGCCGGTCGGTCTCGATCGCCAAACGGCAGGCGTCGTAGACGATGTCGTGCGCCTCGTTGCGGCCAGTATGTGGCGCCAATCCCATCATCACCGCCTCGGCGACGATGAGCCCGTGCGTCATCGCCAGATTCTTCGCCATACGACCGGCATCGACGATTAGGCCGCCGAGCATGAAGCGCGCCTGGTGGAGCGCGCCGGCGGCATAGCCGAAGGCTTCCGGTACTGCCACCCATTCAACGTGCCATGGGCCGGTCGCGCGCTCGAAATCCGTCACCAGTGCATCGAGTACCAGGCCCGCTTGCTGGCGCAGCACTTTCGCCGCCGCGACGATCAGCTCGCACGAAATCGGGTTGCGCTTCTGCGGCATCGTCGAGCTTGACCCGCGTCCCGCGACGAAGGGTTCGGCCGCCTCGCCGAACTCGGTCGCCGACATCAGCATGACATCGAGGGCGATCTTGCCCAGACTGCCGAGCAGCAACGCCAGCGTCTGCACGGTCTCGGCAATCCCGTCGCGGGTAACGTGCCAGGTGATCGACGGGTCGCGAAGCGCCAGCTCGCTGGCGAGCGCAGCGCGGGTCTTGAGGCTTTCCTCACCCTTGCCGAGTGAGGCCAATGTGCCGGCGGCGCCGCCGAACTGGGCAAGCAGCACGCGCGGGCGCAGCTCGCGCAGGCGGTCGGCATGGCGGTCGAGGGCGGAGAGCCAGACTGCGGCTTTGTAGCCGAAAGTCACCGGCAAAGCGTGCTGCAGATGGGTGCGTCCCGCCATCGGCGCGTCGCGATAGCGCCGGGCGAGCGCGGCGAGATGGCCGCGAACCGCTGTCAAGTCTTCTTCGACCAACCCGAGCCCCGCGCGGATCTGCAACACGACGGCCGTATCCATGATGTCCTGGGTCGTGGCTCCCCAATGGATGTAACGGCCGTAGTCTCCGGCCCATTCGGCGAGCTGGCGGACGAGCGGCAAGATCGGGTATCCGACGGTCTCGGTCTCCTTTTTCAGGCGCGCGAGATCGAGCGCCCGGCGCCCGTTCGCCAGGGCGCTCGCCGCCCGCGTAATCGCTTCACTCGCTTCGACCGGGATGATTCCAAGCCGCCCCTGGGAGCGAGCGAGAGCCGCCTCAACTTCGACGCAGCGGGCGAGGAACGGTTCGTCGCCGAAGAGCCCGCGCATCGCTGGAGTGCCGAACATATCGGCGAAAATTGCGGAGTCGAGGACGCCGATCGCCATTATCGAGCGAACACGGTCCAACCGCCCTCGCCCAGGCGCTCCAGCGCCGGGAAGCGGCTCTTGTAAGCCATTTTGGGACTCTCCGCGATCCAGTAACCGAGATAGACAAAGGGCTGCCCGCGGCGGCGGCACTCCTCGACGAGCCAAAGAACGGTCCAGATCCCAAGGCTACGCTTTGTCTGAAGTGGATCGTAATAGCTGTAGACCGCGGAGACCCCGTCATCGAGGAGATCGATCAGCGAGGCCGCGACCAGATCTCCGCAACCGTCGCGAAACTCGGCCAGGGCGGTCCGCAGCGGCGTGTCCTCGACCATCCCCCGGTAATCGCCGTAGCGCATCGATGCCATGTCGCTGTCGCCGTGGCGCATGCGCTGATAAGCCGAGAACAGTCTGAATTGCTCCGGTGTGGCGCGCGCGGTAACCAGACTGCCGCAAATGTCCCGGTTGGCGTTACGTACCCGCCGGGTCGACCGGGTATGGCGAAAACGCTCGACGGCGATCCGTACCGGTACACAGGAAGAGCAGCCGCGGCAGGCCGGCCGATAGGCGAAGCGGTGACTACGCCGAAACCCGGCACGCGAGAGATCGTCGTAAAAGGCTGCGCCGCCGCTCCCGCCGAGTTCGACGATCAACTTGCGCTCGGCGCGGCCCGGTACGTAGGGGCAGGCGACCGGTGAGGTGGCAAAGAATTGTCGGAATGACCCGGCCAGCAAGCCGTCCATCTCCGTGGCGCGCGAAATTTGCTGAGCTTGCTCGCGTTTTCGCCGGTTTTCCGTTTCCGGCACAAAGTCCATCGCATTCCTCTCTGCGCCGCGTTGCCGGTCGGCTGATGCTCCCAAGTATGGCCGAAAGCTTGGGGCCGCGCCAGCCTTGGGCGGTCCCGCCATCTTCTTGCCGATCAATGTAGCGGGCCCGCTGTCCAGCGGAAGCCCGTTAGGATGTTGTTATCAAACTGGCACTCGACAGCCAAATCGCGCGTTAGAGGTCCTTCTGGAGGGATATCGCTCCTGACCCCCTCGACGCGAGCAACGATCGAGGTCAGACCGGTCGCCGAGGCTTCGCTCTTGCCGATCTCGATCGTTGCACTCGGGAAGGCGCGCTGCATGATGTCCGCGCATCGCCCCGCGAGGCCGACAGCGTGGGGAATACTGTCGCAGCCGGTGTCAAAGCAACAAACGAGGCCGAGAATACAGGCGGTCGAGCCTGACCGAAGGGATCGCATCTCTATGATGATGCTCAGCGCTGCAGCGAATATCAAACGCCGAATAACACTGGCCCGCTCGACCGGATGACGTCGACGGCGACGAGCGGGTATCTTGACGCTCGCTTGGTCATCTCACTTCGCAACGAGGAATGCCTCGACTTGAAAAACGGTTCACGGCGCCTGAACAGGCTACGACGCAAGGTCTACCGGGAAACCCCGGCGGCTACTAGGTCTACCGGTCGGGGGACGGCGTTGGCGCTGTGGCGAGCCTTCACCAAAAAGGGCTTTTGTTCTTGGTGCTATGAATTCGGCTTAACAGGCAGCATCACCCACACGGTGACCATTGTCGAGACGAACGGCGTCCTGCAAATCCATGACGCGTTTTTCAACCTGACCTACCCGCTCGGTTTCCACGACGTGCTGGACGCGCTTCGGGACGGAAGACCCGTCGCTGCAAAAACCGAGATCCGCGACAGGAAAATTTATCTCTCGGACCCGGCCTTTGAGTCCGAGGCTACGGTTAGCTGGCTCGAGGCGAACGCGGATCGCGAGCTCGACCCGATTGATGGTCTCCGCCGGTTCGAAGTTCTTTGGAGCCTCGAGGCGTTTATTGCAACTTTCCCCGGCATCGAGGCGGCATACCAAGACCTCGAGGAGCGAGGTTATCCTCGGGATCTACGCTTCCTGATGCTGCATCCGATAGAGATGTTCGACGGGAAGAAATCGCACGCGGATCCCAGCACAATGCCATTGCTTGCTGGCCGGGATCTGACGTCGCCACTCGCGGCAACCCGCGCCGCGGTCAGGCGAGTGAGCCGGGAACTGGTGTCTGAGCGCGAGCGCAGCACAGAAAAGGACGCGGCAATCTACCGGCTCGAAGGCGAACGCGGTGCAGCGCAATCTGACTTGGCCGCAGCGTCGACTGAAGCGCGGCGCCTCAGGGACCAGATCGTCCAGCTGCGTGCGGCTCTCGACGACGAGACGCGGCGATTTACCGCCGAACGACAGACGCTGTCGCGGGCTCTGACAGAGGCCGAGGCGCAAGCTATTGCCTCCCGCGTGGAGACCGCGGCGCTGAGGGCAGAGTTGACGCAGACGCGTGCTGAATGGGACGCAGAGCGCGACGGATGGGAACGCGACATGGCGTCCTTGCAAGCCGCCGCGGGATTGTGGATTGAGCAGAGTTCCCAGGCAGTTCAAATAGCGCGGTCCGAATTGAACGCGGCCGCGAGCGAACGGCAACAGGCCATAGCGGAGCGGGATCGCATCCGGGCCAACCTCGCGGCCCGACTCCAGGCGTGGGAAAACTCTCCATGGCGCAAGTTCCGCGCCTTTTTCGTGCGAGCGATAGGCAAATCAGCCTGGACGGCGCCGACGAACGGTAATTGAAGGTGGTACGAGACGAGCGTCTCTAGATCGGAAAGGTGCGTACCATCACGGTGCCGGCGAGCACATCATGCAGGGTGCGCCTGCGCCGGTTGAACAGCACGAACAATAGGATCAGCGAGCAAGTCGCGCCAATGGTGATGTAGAAGAGAGCGGTCTGCGCCAGCGCCTGCAGGAACCCCGGGCGCTCGCCGGTCACCGAGCGCAGTTCGACATCGAAGCATCGCATTCCCCAGGTCGCCGATCGAGGGCCGCTCAGCAGTAGGGTGTGATAAGCAAGGGGGATCAGCCCGAACAGAAACCACAATAGCGGCCCCAACAACCCGAAGCTGACCACCCAAAGCACAGCAAAGGCGATCCAGAACAATACGACAACGACGCCGATACAGCAGAGGTCGATGAAATACGCCAAGGTGCGACGCCACAACACCCCTTGATATGCCTCGGGCAGGGTTGCTGGATCGGGCATCCCAGCGGCGCGAAAGGACCTCGGAACAAAGCCGAAGTTGGCGGTCATGGGCACACCCATATGGCAGATCCCGCGCAGCATCGCGGACGGTTGTTCCGGGTGGACGGATCAGGCTAGCCGTTATTCGCGGCGTGCTGATCGTCGGCTGAGCTTAACAGTAACTGCGTCGGGAAGCCGGCCGCGACCAGTGCTCCGATCAGCACCTCGACATGGCGTCGGTTTTGGGTCTCGACCACGACATCGAGCTCGGCGCGTTTGACCGAGGTGTCATGGAACAGCCGCTGGTGGTGCACCTCGACGATGTTGCCGGCGTGCTTGCCGATCACCCCCGACAGGCGTGACAGCGCGCCGGGCACGTCGGGCAGTTCGCAACGCAGGCGGACGAGCCGGCCCTCGCGCACTAGCCCGCGCATCAGGATCGAGGCGAGCAGCCGCGAGTCCATATTGCCGCCGGTGATCACGATCCCAACCCGGCGGCCGCGAAATCGTTCGGGTGCGGCGAGCACTGCGGCTAGACCGGCCGCACCCGCGCCCTCGACCACGAGCTTTTGCCGCTCGAGGAGGGTCTCAACGGCGCCTTCGAGCATGATCTCGTCGACGAGCCGGATCTCGGAGACCAGCGCCTTGACGATTTGGCGTGTCAGCCGGCCCGGTTCCTTGAC
>Ga0318538_10000436_pt1 | contig 11430 bp, 9 predicted proteins | sample GRESIP166b4f23_FD_202504 | JGI IMG/M metagenome (GOLD analysis project Ga0318538, IMG submission 202504) | Tropical soil microbial communities from Luquillo Experimental Forest, Puerto Rico - GRE.SIPMG.166b4f23 | ecosystem: Environmental > Terrestrial > Soil > Tropical forest > Bulk soil...
CGGGGATGCGCTCAGCCAGCAGAAGCTGAAAGATGCAGTGGCAGTTCTGGATCATCCAGACGCTGAACAGCGTGGCCTTCGGCGGCCTGCTGTTCCTGTTGTCGTCGGGCTTCTCGCTGATTTTCGGGCTGATGCGGATCCCAAATCTGGCGCACGGCGCGTTCTTCATGCTCGGCGCCTATTTCGGCTACACGCTGCTACAGCTCAAGCTGCATTTCTGGCTGGCGGCGATCGTCGGCGGGCTCGGCGTCGGGTTGCTCGGCATCGTCATGGAGCGTTTTGTCCTCCGCCGGCTCGCCGGCAACGAGCAGGGCCAGGTGCTGGTCACGCTCGGCGTCGCCTTCATCATCGCCGACATCTGTCTCCTGGTCTGGACCGGCGATCCGATGCCGCTGCCGGCACCGCCAGCGCTGCGCCCGCCACTGCGCGTCGGGGGGTTTGCGTTCCCGACCTACCGGCTGGTCGTGCTGGTGATTGCGCTTTTTGCCGCGTTGGCGCTCTACCTGCTGATGGAGCGCACGCGGCTCGGCGCCATGATCCGCGCCGGCGTTGACGACATGGAAATGGCGCGCGGCGTCGGCATCCCGGTGTCGCGGCTGTTCACCACCGTTTTCCTGCTCGGCGCCGCGCTCGCCGGCATCGGCGGCGTGCTGGGCGGGCCGATTCTCAACGCCTATCCCGGCCTCGACACCGACATGCTGCCGCTGGCGCTGATCGTGGTGATCTTGGGCGGCGCCGGAAGCCTGCTCGGCGCCTTCGTCGGCAGCTTCATCGTAGGCTTCATCTACAATTTCGGTATCGCGCTGGTGCCCGATCTCGCCTACTTCGTCCTCTTCCTGCCGATGGTGCTGGTGCTGGTGTTCCTGCCGCAGGGATTGTTCGGGCGGGTGCAGATATGACGCGTCGCACCGTCGTCGCACTCGCCGTTTGCGCGCTCGTCCTCGTCGCCGTGCCGTGGATCATCGGCAACGAGTTCTACATCAACATGGCGAGCCAGGTGCTCATCTACGCGCTGTTCGCGCTCTCGATCAACATGATGCTCGGCTACGGCGGCATGGTCTCGCTCGGTCACGCGGGCTATCTCGGCATCGCCGGCTATGCCTGCATCCTCGCCACCGTCGCCGGCTACGACCAGCTCACGGCGGCGATCTTCGCGATCGCGCTGTCGACCGTGGCGGCGGCGTTCTTCGGGGTGCTGTCGCTGCGCGCACCCGGCCTCGGCTTCATCATGATCACGCTCGCGCTCGGGCAGATCGTGTGGGGCGTGGCCTACCGCGCCAACGACTTGACCGGCGGCGACAACGGCATCCGCCATCCGGCGCGCCCGATGCCGTTCGGCTTCGACATCCGCGATGCTCCCAGCTTCTATTATTTCACGCTCATCGTCTTCGTCATCGCGCTGTTCTGCATCTGGCGGTTCTCGTGCTCTCCCTTCGGCGCGAGCCTGATGGGCGCGCGCGACCAGCCCCGCCGCATGCGCATGCTCGGGCACAATGTCTGGCTGATCCGATGGATCACGTTCGTCATGGCCGGCTTCTGGGCCTCGGTCGCCGGCGTCCTCTACGTCTACTACAACCTGTTCCTGAGCCCGCACGCGATCTCGCTGCAGCAATCCGCCGAAATCCTGCTGATGGCGATCCTCGGCGGCGCGAGCACGCTCACCGGCCCCATCGTCGGCGCCGCGATCATCACGCTCGTGAAGAACGTGGTCTCGACCTACGTCGAGCGCTGGAACACGCTGCTCGGCGTGATCTTCGTGGTGGTGATCATGTTCATGCCGTATGGTCTGGTCCCGGGTTGCACGCAGGCGTGGCGGCGATTGCAAAACCGCTTCAAGGCGCGCAAAGCGGCGGGCGGCGCCGCCTCGGAGCCGGCGCAATGACCACGCCCGCGCTCGAAGTCGCGCATCTGAGCAAGCGCTTCGGCGGCTTGCCGGCGACCAAGGACGTGTCGCTGTCGGTGATGCCGGGCGAGCGGCGGCTGATCATCGGCCCCAACGGGGCGGGCAAGACCACGCTGTTCAACCTCATCACCGGCGACCTCACCGCCGATGCCGGTTCGGTGCGGCTGTTCGGGCAGGAGCTCACGGGCATGCCCACGCAGCAACGCGTGCACCTCGGCCTTGCGCGCACCTATCAGATTCTCACGCTGTTTCCGCGCGAGCGGCTCATTCACAACGTGGTGCTCTCGCTCCTCGGCCTCGACCGGCGGCGCTGGAACCCGTGGGCGATCCTGACCGCCAACCGCGACCTCTATGCCAACGCGCACGCATCGCTCGCGCGCGTCGGGCTTGGCGAAGCCGCCGAGCGGATCGTGGTAGAGACCTCCTATGGCGAACGGCGCCGGCTCGAACTCGCCATGGCGCTGGCGCAAAAGCCGAAGCTCTTGCTGCTCGACGAGCCACTCGCCGGCCTCTCCCAGGCCGAGCGGCAGACCGTGCGCGCGCTGCTCGACGCCATCCCGCGCGACGTGACCATCGTGATGATCGAGCACGACATGGACACCGCGCTCGCTTTTGCCGAGCGCATCACCGTGCTGCACTACGGCGAGGTCATCGTCGAGGGCACGCGCGCCGAGGTGGTCGCCGATCCGCGCACCCGGGAGGTGTATCTTGGCGACTGAGGCGCTCGACATCTCCGGCATCGACGCCTACTACGGCGACAGCCACGTGCTGCACGCCGTCTCGTTCGCGCTCAAGGGCGGCCGCCTGCTCGGCCTGCTCGGGCGCAACGGCGCCGGCAAGACCACCTGCATGGCAACGATCATGGGCTTCCTCAAGCCGCGGCGGGGCTCGATCAGCCTCTACGGCGAGGACATTGCCGGTCTCGCGCCTGACGTGATCGCGCGCAAAGGCATCTGCCTGGTGCCGCAGGGACGGCGCATGTTCCGCACGCTGACCGTGCGCGAAAATCTGATGGTGGCGGCGCAGCCGCGCAAGAACGGCGGGTCCAGCTGGTCGATCGATCGCGTCTTCCAACTTTTTCCGCGCCTTTCCGAGCGCCACGCCCAGCTCGCCGGCTCGCTGTCCGGCGGCGAGCAGCAGATGCTCGCGATCGGCCGCGCGCTCATGGGCAATCCGCGCGTGCTGTTGATGGACGAGCCTTCCGAAGGGCTCGCGCCGCAGCTGGTGGCCGAGGTCGGCCGCACCATCGCGCAGCTCAAGGCCGAAGGACAATCGATCGTGCTGGTCGAGCAGAACATCAAGCTCACCCTCGACCTCGCCGATGACGTCGTCATCATCAACACCGGTCGCGTGGTGTTTCGCGGCACCGCCGATCAGATCAAGCTCGACGACGCCATTGTGTCGCAGCATCTGGGTGTGTTTTGACAATCGCCAACTTCAGCAAAACCATGGAACAGCAATGACCGAGCAATGGAACAAGTACGCAGCGACCGCGGCGCGCAAGCACGGCAAACCGGGACGCGAGGTCAGGCCGAAGAGCACCACCATCGACATCCATTCGCACGTCGCGATCCCGCAGGCCACCGCCTTCGTCAAGCCGCACCTCGACATGTCCACGGTTCCGCTTGCGCATTTTTCCAATGCCGAGACCAAGGCGCTGGCCCGAAAGCAGGAGGAGGACGTTCGCCCGCGCATCACCGGCTATGACGAGCGCCTTGCCGATCTCGATGCCATGGGCATCGACGTGCAGCTCGTGATGCCGCCGCCGAACCAGTGCTTCTACACGGTGCCGCTCGACATTGCGGTCAAAGCCGCGCGCATGGTGAACGACGGCCTGGCGGAATACGTGGCGCGCAAGGCCGACCGCTTCATCGCGCTCGGCACCGTGCCGCTGCTCGATGGCGCGGAAGCGGCCAGAGAGCTCGAACGCTGCATGACGTCGCTCGGCATGAAAGGCGCGGAGATCTTGACCAACGTTGCGGGCCGGGAGCTGTCAGAGCCGGACTTCGCCCCGTTCTGGCAAAAGGCCGAGGCGCTCGGCGCGCTCGTCGTCATCCATCCCAACGGCTTCACCGACGCCAAACGCCTTACGCGCTTCTACTTCAACAACGTGATCGGCAACCCGCTCGACACGACCATCGCGCTGCACTACCTGATCTTCGACGGCGTGCTCGAGCGGCACCCCAAGCTGAAGATCCTGGCCGTGCACGGCGGCGGCTATCTCCCCGCCTACAGCGGCCGCATCGATCATGCCTGGGGCGCGCGCTCGGATGCGCACGGCGAGCTGCCGCACCCGCCGACCAGCTATCTCAAGAAGATCTATTTCGACACGGTCGTGTTCACGCCGCACCAGCTCGCCGAGTTGGTGCGCCTCTACGGCGCCGACCACGTCTTCATGGGAACGGACTATCCCTTCGACATGGCCGACTACGATCCGATCGGCCACGTCGCCTCGGCCGATAACTTCGACGCCGCGACCATCGCCGCCATCGCCGGTGGCAATGCCCGCAAGCTGCTGGGAATCTAGTGGCCTCTTTCGGCCTCATGCTGAGGAGCATCGCAGCGCGGCCTAATGCAGCAGCGTTTGACAATCCCGGTCGAGCTGCGATGCGTCTCGAAGCATGAGGCCGCCCTCATCCTTCGAGACACTCGCTCCGCTCGTTCCTCAGGATGAGGGCGAAGTCACTCCCCCTTCACCTTGGCGTCGTGGATGACCTTGCGCCACTTCGGCTCGTCGGCCTTGATGTATTTCGCGAGCTGCTCGGGCGTGCCGGCGATCGATTCGAAATACTGCCGCTCGAGGAAACTCTTCTTGACCTCGGGATCGGCGAAAGTCTTGCGCACCTCGGCGTTGATCTTGGCGATGACATCCGCCGGCATGCCGGGCGGGCCGAACAGCCCGAACCACGACACCGCCTCGTAGCCGGGCAGCCCGCTCTCCGCCACCGTGGGCACTTCCGGCAGCAGCGCCATGCGCTTTGCGGCGCCGACCGCGATGAGCTTGACCTTGTCCGCCTTCCACTGCGGCACGGCGCTGCCCACGCTGACGAACATGAGCTGGATGTGCCCGGCCATCACGTCGGTCAGCGCCGGGGTCGCGCCCTTATAATGAACCGCCTGGAATTTCGCGCCCGAGAGCGCCTGGAACAGCTCCATGTTGAGATGGCCGCTCGATCCGATCCCGAACGTCCCGTAGTTGAGCTCGTTCGGCTTCTCCTTGGCGAGCGCGATGAGCTCCTTGACGTTGTGCACCGGCAGCGCGGGATTGACGATCAGCGCGTGGTTGATGGTGACGAGCCCCGAGATCGGCGTGAAGCCCTTGACCGGGTCATAGGGCAGCTTGGCGTAGAGGCTGGGATTGACCACGAACGTCACTTCCGGCCCGACGAACAGCGTGTAGCCGTCGGGCGCGGCCTTGGTGACGTATTCCGCCGCGATCTGGTTGTTGGCGCCCGGCTTGTTCTCGACGATGACCTGCTGGCCCCAGGCTTCGGTGAAGCGCTGCGCCAGCGTGCGGCCGAGCGCGTCGGTCACCCCTCCGGGCGCCGCCGGCACGATGATCGTCACCGGTTTGGTCGGGTAATTCGCCTCTTGCGCGGCCGCCGCCGCCGGCAGCAAACAAGTCATCACCGCAGCCGCAAGCCACGTCCGCATTCACTGTCTCCCTCGTAGGGTTTCACTTTAACCGAGACCGGCCGCGCAGCAAAACTCCGCTCATTCCCGCGCATAGCGCGTTGAAGACGCGCGTGAACGCGCTTATGGCGGGAATCCAGGGCCGAGATCTGGGTCCCCGCTTTCGCGGGGACGAGCGGCAGGGAGTATCTTGAGACACTATGAAACAAACTGAGACAACGACCGTCTCCCCGAAGTGCTTGCCTTTTCCTCAACTATCGCTGATTTTCTAGCGCCTGCCCATGGCCGGCGCGATGCGGCAATCCCGCACAACGTTGAAATCCGATGCGTGTCCCGGACGCGGCGCAAACCCTGGGATGCGATGCGCTGGAGTCGCCACGCGTGCTCGTCGTCGCCATCGATATCGGAGGCACCTTCACCGACCTCATCGGCTTCGACGCCGCCGCCCGGCGCTTCGTTGAGGCCAAAAGCCTCACCACCCCGGCGCAACTCGGACAAGGCGTCATCGACTGCATCCGCAAGAGTGCCCTTGCCGCCGCCGCCATCGACGAGCTAATCCACGGCTCGACCATTGCCATCAACACGCTCATCGAGCGAAAGGGCGCCAAGACCGGCCTCGTCGTCACGCGCGGCACGCGCGACGTGTACATCATTGGCCGCGGCAACCGGCCGGAGGCCTATAGCCTGTTCTTCCACCGCCACCGGCCGCTGGTGCCGCGCCACCTCACGCGCGAGGTCGACGAGCGGCTGTTGAGCTCGGGCGAGGTGCACGTGCCGCTCGATCGCGCCGGCATCGCCGAAGCCTGCCGCGCACTCGCCGCTGAAGGAGTCGAGGCGGTCGCGGTTTGCTTCCTTCACTCCTACGTCAATCCCGAGCACGAGCGCATCGCCGGCGACATGATCCGCGCCGCCATGCCGCGCGCCTATGTTTCGCTGTCGCACGAGATCCTGCGCGAATATCGCGAGTTCGAACGCATGTCGACCACGGTAGTGAACGCCTATATCGGACCGAAGGTCGGCGGCTACGTGAAAGAGCTCAACGCGAGTCTGAGCGACATCGGATTTCGCGGCGCGCTCTCGATCATGCGCTCGAACGGCGGCGTGATGACGCCGGAGATCGCAACCGCGCGGCCGGCCGCCATGATGGAGTCGGGGCCGGTCGGCGGCATCATCGCCTCGGCGCAGGTCGGCGGCGCGCTCGGCTGCCGCAACGTCATCTCCTTCGACATGGGCGGCACCACGGCCAAAGCGAGCCTCGTGCGCGATGGCGAGCCGACCATGGCGCCGGGCTACTATGTCGGCGGCTACGCCAGCGGCCATCCGGTGATGCTGCCCATGATCGACGTGGTCGAGGTCGGCGCGGGCGGCGGCTCGATCGCCTGGCTCGACGACGTCGGCGCGCTCAAGGTCGGCCCGCAGAGCGCCGGCGCCGATCCCGGCCCGATCTGCTATCGCGGCGGCGGCTTGGAGCCCACCATCACCGACGCCAATGTGGTGCCCTTGAAGATGGACGCGATCGCGGCGGCGGCGGCCATCGTCGAAATCGCCATCGCCAAGATGTCGCTCGCCGTGCGCGAAGTCTCGGTGGCGAAGGGCTACGACCCGCGCGACTTTGCGCTGGTCGCATCGGGCGGGGCGGGCCCGCTGCACGTGGCCGCGATCGCGCGCGAGCTCCATATCCCCAAGGTCGTGGTGCCGCTGTTTCCCTCGCACTTCTCCGCGCTTGGCATGCTGCTGGCGGACGAGCGGCACGATTTCATCCGCACCTTCTATTCCGATCTTGCCAGCGTCGACTTCGCAACCCTGTTGAAGGTCCACGACGAGATGGTGGCGCAGGCCTCCCGGACGCTGCGCCATGCCGCGCACGCGCAGCGTCAAATCCATCTCGACTTGCGCTATGTCGGCCAGGAATTCACGCTGCAGGTTCCGGTGAGCGTCGAGGCGATCGTGGCGGGAGATCGTGCCGGGATCAGAGCCGCGTTCGATGCGCTCTACGAGCACCGCTACGCCCATCATTCCCCCGACGAGCCGGTCGAGATGGTCAATATCCGCCTCGCGCTGATCGGCAAACGTCCGAAGCCCGTTTTCCCGCGCCTTGCCGCGAGCGGCGGCGCGAAGCCCGCGCGCGAGCGCGCCGTCTATTTCGCCGACGCGCGCAAGGCGTCGCCCTGCCCGGTCTACCAGCGCGAGACGCTCGGCGCCGGCATTAAGATCGCCGGCCCCGCGCTCATCCAGGAACACGGAACGACGACGGTGCTGTTCGCGCAGGACGCCTTGACGGTGGCGCCCTCGGGCGAGCTGATCATCACGGTGGGAGCCGCGTGATGGGGACGCGCTTCTCTTCAGCTCATTCCCGCGCAAGCGGGAATCCAGGGGCCGCGGGCCGTGGCCCTGGGTCCCCGCAACGGGGTCCCCGCGACGCTCGCGTCGCGGGGTGCCCCTCGCGGGGACGAGCGGATGACGGTGAACTTGACGAGTGACGCCGATGACCGCCACGCTCGATCCCGTCACGCTCGAAGTCATCCGCAATGCGCTGCCCGCGGTCGCCAATGAGATGGCGGTCGATCTGCAGCGCACCTCCTACAACATGATGATCTACGAGGTGCGCGACTTCTGCACCGCGCTGGTCAACACCGCCGGCGAGTTGATCTGCCAGAACGTCGGCGGCGTATCGCATTTCGTCGCCGACCTCGGCGTCATCATCACCGACGCCATGAAGCGCTACGGCAGGCAAGGCTTTGCCCCAGGCGACGTCATCATCACCAACCATCAGGCGGTCGCTGGCCAGCACCTCAACAACATCGTCATCTACGCGCCCTACTTTCACGACGGCGAGCTGTTGATGTTTGCCATGGTGCGCGCGCATTGGATCGACGTCGGCGGCATGAGCACCGGCTTCGGTGCCGGGCCGACCGTCGCCGATCCGTGGGTGGAAGGACTGCAGCTCAACCAGCTCAAGATTTACGAAGCGGGCAAGCTCAACGAGACGCTCTATCGCGTGCTCAAGGACAACATCCGTTTTCCGGAATCCTCGCTCGGCGACATGAAGTCGCAAATGGCGGCCTGCCGGCTCGCGGCGCGGCGCATGGACGAGCTGTTCGGCAAATACGGCCGCGAGACCATGCTCGAGGCGATCGCGCGCATCTTCGAGGAGACCGAGGCGAAGTGCCGCAACGTGGTGTCGCAGCTCGCCAATGGCGTCTACGAGGCCGCGGCCGCCCTCGACGAGGACGGCGTCACCCGCGGCGAGCCGGTTCCCATCCGCGCCAAGGTCACCATCCACAAGGGCGCGATGACCATTGATCTGTCGGGCTGCTCGCCGGAGCGCCGCGCCGCGATCAATTCGCGCACGCTCGCCGGCGCGCGCGTCGCCTACAAGGCGCTGACCGGCCCGCTCGACCCGGTCAACGAGGGCTCGTTTCGCGCGCTCGAGGTGATCATTCCCGAAGGCAACATCATGATGGCGCGCTTTCCCGCGCCGATGTCGACCTGGAGCATGATCGTGCCCATGGTGGTCGATACCATCGTCGCCGCGCTCGCCCCGGCGATGCCGGAGCGGGTGCCGGCGGGTCACCACGGTCTGCTCGGCGGCGCGGTGGTGTTCTTCGGCATCCATCCGCAGACCAACCGGCGCTTCGTCGTGCAGAGCATCGAAGGGGGCGGCTGGGGCGGCCGGCCGTTCGAAGACGGCGAGTCCGGCACGGTGTCGGTGTGCCAGGGCGACGTGCGCAACGGTTCGATCGAAGGCATCGAGCTCAAATGCCCGGTTCTGGTCGAGGGCCGCGCGCTGCGCACGGATTCCGGCGGTGCGGGGAAATATCGCGGCGGCCTCGGCATCGATATGCGCGTGCGCAACCTGGTCGAAGGGAAATGGAATTTCGAGCTCGTGCGCAGAAACCAATGCCCGCCGTGGGGCCTGTGGGGCGGCGAGCCGGGCGAATACGGCATGTATCTCGTGCGCGAGCCGGGCGAGCGCGAATTTCGCGTCGCGGGCGGGGCGCACCACGCGGTGCCAGTGCGCACCGAGGTGATCGTGCGCACCGGCGGCGGCGGCGGCTGGGGCGATCCGCTCGAGCGCGACCCCATAGCGGTGCGCGCGGACGTGCAAGAGGAATTCATCTCCGCGCGATCGGCGCGCGAGCATTACGGGGTGGTGCTCACGGATAGGCTCGCGGTCGACCATGCCGCAACCGAACGCGCGAGAAATGCAATAAGATCGGCGCGAGGAAACGCAAAGCAGGGGGTGAAGGGATGAGTCTGTCCAGCGTCATTGCCGGGCATAGCGCCCGCGCATGACGATCCGGGTCGATCGTATGACTTCGAGCAACGTCGCGATCCGGATCAGGGGCATCTCGCATCAATTCGGCGAGGAGGGCGACGCGCGGCACGTGCGGGCGCTGCGCGACACCTCGCTCGACGTCGCGCGCGGCGAGCTCCTCTGCCTGATCGGGCCGAGCGGCTGCGGCAAGTCGACCTTGCTCAACGTCATTGGCGGGCTGATGACGCCCACCGCCGGCGCGGTGGAAGTCGCGGGCAAGCGGGTCGCCGGGCCGATGCCGCGCGACATCGCCTTCGTGTTCCAGGAGAACGCGCTGTTCCCCTGGAACACCGTGTTCGAGAACGTCAACCTCGGCATGGTGTTCCAGGGCGTGCCGCGCCCTGAGCGCGAGGCGCGCGCGCAGCGCGCGCTCGAGGCCGTCGGGCTCAAGGACTTCGCGCAGCACTATCCGGGGCAACTCTCCGGCGGCATGCGCCAGCGCGCCGCGCTTGCCCGTGCGCTCAGTCTCGAAACCGGCATCCTGCTCATGGACGAGCCGTTCGGCGCGCTCGACGAGCAGACCCGCATGATCCTCGGCGAGGATCTCTCGGTGCTGCTCGCCCGCGCCGACAAAACCATCGTGTTCGTGACCCACAGCCTGGGCGAAGCGACCTTTCTCGCCGACCGCGTCGCGGTGTTTTCCGCCCGCCCCGGCACCATCAAGAAGATTATCAAGGTCGACGAGCCGCACCCGCGCAAGCCCGATTTCGTGACCTCGGCCAAGTTCACCGCCATCCGCAACGAGCTCTACGCGCTACTGCATGACGAGATCCGCAAGACCGTGGCCGAGACCTCGGCGGAGCCGCCGCCATGACGCCGCCCGGCAACGAACGCGAGGGGCGTCTCGCCAGCCGCGCGGTTCAGGCCACGTTCCTGATCGCGCTCATCGCGCTGTGGTATCTCGCCACGACCCGCTGGCGCGTGAGCCCGCTGCTGCTCCCCAATCCGGTCGTAGTGGCGCGCGATTTCTGGCACATCCTCAAGACCGGGGAATTCATCGGCGATCTGCGCGTCACGCTGACTGAGCTCGCGGCCGCGTTTGCGATCGCGGCAAGCTCCGGAGTCGTCGTCGGCTATGTCATCAGCCGGTCGCAGTACCGCATGCGGGTGCTCGAGCCGCTGTTCGCCGGCATCTACTCGGTCCCGATCATTTTGTTCCTTCCGCTCTACGTCCTGTTCTTCGGGCTCGGACCCGCCTCCAAGATCGCGCTGGGAGCGACCATCGGCTTCTTTCCCATCGCGCTCAACACCATCGCCGGCTTTGGCTATGTCGATAAAATGCTCGTGGTTGCGGCCCGCTCCATGGGCGCATCCGACGTCCAGCTCTTCCGCTACGTGCTGCTGCCCGCGGCGCTGCCGATCATCGTGACCGGGATGCGCATGGGATTTACCGTCGCGCTCCTCTCCATCATCGGCAGCGAGACCATCGCCTCGCTCGCCGGGCTCGGCCACCGCATCGTTCATCTCGCCGAAGGCATGGAGATGGCGCCGATGTTCGCCTATATCGCCTTCGTCGTGGCGATCGCCGCGATCCTCAACGCGCTCGTATCCGTGCTCGAAGCGCGGGGAAAGCGCC
>Ga0318538_10000470_pt1 | contig 11151 bp, 10 predicted proteins | sample GRESIP166b4f23_FD_202504 | JGI IMG/M metagenome (GOLD analysis project Ga0318538, IMG submission 202504) | Tropical soil microbial communities from Luquillo Experimental Forest, Puerto Rico - GRE.SIPMG.166b4f23 | ecosystem: Environmental > Terrestrial > Soil > Tropical forest > Bulk soil...
TGTCGGAGCTGGTCAAATTGATGCCGGAGGATGTCCGCGATCGCCCGGTCGTCAAGGATCTGGCCGAGTATGGCTGCCTGACGCGCATGCACGTCGTGCAACTCCTCGCGCCCCGGTTGGACAACGAAAACCACACCAAGGACATCGATTTCAGCCCGACGGGGATTCGCCTGCGCTGGGAGGCGGGCTATGCTGATACGCGGCGTGCGCTGCAGCGGGCGGCGTGGAACGACGCGTGCGATCCGCTCGAGGGCGTTATCCTGCACGCGCCGGAGCCCGACGTGACGCCTGCGGCGGAATGATCGCCTGCAGACTCTCGGCGCCTCATCGCGCACGCTTGGCCCGACGCCTTGATCGCGAGCGGGCCTCGGCGCGTTTCTTCCGGCAAGCCATGCACCTGCAGCCCACGCCCTTGATGAAGGAGTCGAAATAATCGCGGCCATAGTGATACGTGATCTCGTCCCCTGGCTTGATATTCTTGATCGCACGGATCTTGATCACGTGCTTCACGAAATAGGCTTCGGCATTCGGTCGGCACGAATGGTTGATGTAGCGCGCGCGGTTCCTGCGGTTGGAGCCGTCGATGGTCCAGCGGGCGTTGACCTCGAACAGGTAGCGGGTATCGAGCTCGTCGGCGGCTTCGGTGCGGATCTTCCTGCCGCTGTAGCGTACGATGAATTGCCCCTTTTTGATCGCGACGCGGGCGAAGAGACCAAGCCCGGCCTTCGATCGGCCGATGCGAAGGTGACGCGACGGTGACAGTTTCGCAGGCATGAAATTATGATATGTGGTGGGATGGCCGTGTCCGAGGGTAATACCGCGGCGGGATCAGCATTCCAGCGCGTGATGCTCACTCACTATTCGAGCGCGACGACCCTTGCGAGCGATGACATTTGAATCGATTCCATTTGCGCGAGAATACCGGCAAGCCGCGATGGCGCAAGGCGAGACATGAGGCATTGCGATCCGCGCCCTTGCGCCTCTAGCTAGCGCCTTCGATGCAGACATACGACGTCGTCGTCATCGGTGGAGGGCACAATGGGCTGACTTGCGCGGCCTACCTCGGCATGGCGAGCCTGAAAGTCAAGATCCTCGAACGACGAGCGATGGTGGGCGGCGCGGCGGTCACGGAAGAGTTTTGCCCCGGGTTCCGAAACTCGGTGGCGGCCTACACCGTGAGCCTGTTGAACCCCAAGATCATCGCCGATCTTCGCCTCTTCGACCACGGCCTGAAGATTGTCGAGCGCCGCGCGCAAAACTTCCTTCCTGCCTTGGACGGCCGCTATCTGCTCGCGGCCGAAGGGCGCACCAAAGGCAACATTGCGAATTTCAGTCGTCGCGATGCCGAACGCTACGACGCGTTCAACCGGGCGCTCGATGCGAGCGCCGACGTTCTGCGTGAACTGGTCCTGCAGGCGCCGCCCAACCTCACGCGCGGAGCAAAGCTAGAAGCTTTAGGCGAAATGCTCAGAGCTGTACGAATCGGCAACCGGCTTCGCCGGCTCTCCACCGAAAATCTGCGCACCCTGCTCGAGCTGTTGACCAAATCGGCCGCCGATTATCTCGACGCGTGGTTCGAAGGCGAGCTGGTGAAGGCCTGGCTCGGCTTCGACGCCATCGTCGGAAACTACGCAAGTCCATACGCGCCCGGCACCGCCTATGTTCTGTTGCATCACGCCTTCGGCGAGGTGAACGGGAAGAAGCGTCTTTGGGGGCATGCCATCGGGGGAATGGGTGCGATCACCCAAGCCATGGCACGCTCCGCCGCCGGAGCGGGCGTGGAGATCGAGACCGATGCGCCCGTTCGCGAGGTCTTGATCGAGAAGGGCAGGGCGGTTGGCGTCGTGCTCGAGGACGGACGCCTCGTGCGCGCCGGCGCGGTCGCCGCCAACGTCAATCCCAAGCTGCTTTATACCGCGATGATCCCCCCGAGCGCGCTCGATCCGGCCTTTCTTCGGCGCATGCAGGGGTGGCGCTGCGGATCTGGCACGTTCCGGATCAACGTCGCGCTCTCGGAGCTGCCGAGCTTCACGGCGCTGCCCGGACGCGATTGCGGCGATCATCACACCGCCGGGATCATTCTCGCGCCAAGCCTCGGCTATATGGATCGCGCCTATTGCGACGCGCGAACGCTCGGATGGAGCCGCGAGCCCATCATCGAGATGGTGATCCCGTCGACCTTGGACGACACGCTGGCCCCGGCAGGCGGCCACGTCGCCAGCCTCTTCTGCCAGTACGTGGCGCCGCAGTTGCCGGCCGGGCGGGCATGGAACGATTATCGCGAGACGGTAGCCGATCTGATCATCGAAACCGTCGATCGCTATGCGCCGGGGTTCAAAGCCAGCGTCGTCGGCCGCCAAGCCTTGAGTCCATTCGACCTGGAGCAGGTGTTCGGGCTGACCGGCGGAGACATTTTCCACGGTGCAATGGCGCTCGATCAGCTGTTCTGGGCCCGCCCCGCCGTCGGCTATGCCGACTATCGGGGCCCGCTGAAGGGACTCTATCACTGCGGATCGGGCGCTCATCCGGGCGGCGGCGTCACCGGTGCTCCCGGTCACAATGCCGCGCGCGCGATCATCGCCGATCGGCGTCGGCGGTTTTGGCTTTCGCGCTAATCCTCGGCGACGAAGCCGGATGCCTTTACGATCGGGGCCCAGCGCGCCAGATCCGCCTTCACCGTGGCGGCGAATTGCGCCGGCGTCTGGAACGCGGTCGTGTTGCCGACCTTGGCCAGGTTCTCGATCATGTGCGAGGATTTCGTCGCTTCGGCGATGGCCGCGCCCAGCGCTTCGACGATATCCGTGGGCGTCTTCGCCGGCACGAACACGCCGAGCCACGATTCCACCACCACGTTGTAGCCGGCCTCGGTCATGGTCGGGACGTCGGGCAGGAACGACGAGCGCCGCGAACCCGTCACCGCCAGAATTCGCAACGTTCCCGATTTGGCAAGCGGCAGGCTTTCGCTGATCGGATTGACGCTCGCCGGCACGTGACCGCCGAGCAGATCCTGAAGCGCCGGCGCGCCGCCGCGATAATGCACAGGGGTCATGGCGACGCCGGCCGCGTTGGCCAGCATCATGCCGACGAAATGCGGCGTGCCGCCGGCGGCCGTGGTCGCGTACGAGGCCTTGCCAGGATTGGCTTTGCACCATTGCGCGAACTCGGCCAAGGTCTTCACGCTCTCCGGCACCGCCGGGCCGACATTGTAGGTCAGCATCGACTTCGCGGCCGGCGAGACCGCGGTGAAGTCCCGCAGCGGGTCGTAGCTCAGCGAGCGGAAGCTGTGCGGGTAGACCGTGATCGGAAAGTCCGGCGTGAACAGCATCACGCTGCCGTCCGGCTCCGCGTTCTTCACGTATTCGACCGCGATGCGCGCCGCGGCGCCGGGCTTGTTTTCAACCAGCACCGTGGGCGCGTAGGGGCCGCGCAGCCCGTCCGCGAGGATGCGGGCGATGACGTCGGTGCCGCCGCCCGCCGGAAAGCCGACGATCACGTGGGCCGGTTTCTTGATCGCCTGCGCGAGTGCGCGCGGGACGAAGCTCAAGCCGGGAGAAAGCAGCCCCGCGGTCGAGGCGGCGAGCAGGTGGCGACGCGTCAGCATGGTGGGTTTTCCTCGTTGCGGCGGCCGACTACATGGCTCGAACTTACGTACCTCGCCCCTTGCAGTCGAGCGCACGGATCGCTTCGACATCCTCAACCGTCATTCGCTTGCCGGAAGCATGGCGCGCAGCCGATCGGCCGATGCCGACAATTCCGCGAGCGCGGCCTGACGCGCCTTCGCCGTGAATCGTCCGATCAGGCCCGAGATCGCGAGCGCGCCTCGAAACTCGCCGGCGAGGTCGAAGACGGGGACTGCGACGGCGGCGACCTGCGGGTCGCGCTCGCCCAGCGATACGTCATAACCGCGTTGCTGCACCGCCTTTGCCTTCGGGCCTTTGGCATCGGAGAAGGCGAGCAGCACATGGGCGCTGGCGCCGGCGTTGAGCGGCAACTCGGCGCCCTCATCGAGGTGGTGACGCGCCGATTGCGGCGAATTGTGCCGAAACAGGCACACGCGCGACGCCCCCTCGCGGATATAGAACGAGGCAGTCTCGCCGGTGGCCTCGACCAGTCGGCGCAGCTCGGGCCTGATCGCCTCGCCGAGATTGAATCCAGCCCGGTAGATCGATCCCAATCGCCACAGCGCCGGGCCGAGGCGGAACGCGCCGCGCTCCTCGCGAATGAGATAGCCGAGCCGCTCCAGCGAGCCGGCGAGGCGCAGGATCGTGCTCTTGTAGAAGCCCGTTGCCAACGCGATCTCGCCGAGCGTCATCGTGGGCTTGTCGGCATGGAACGCGTTGAGCACGGCGAGCGCGCGTTCGACCGCCTCGACCTTGTCCTTGCTCATTCGTTCTCCCCCGCGTTCGCGGTTGCCCGACGCGGAATTCATACTAGAACGGAGTTGCGCTGTACAGAATGCTGTGCTAGACAGAAAGCTATTCTGCCAGACAGAATATAGCGGGAGCGCAGGGAATGACCGGACTTCTCGCGGGGACGCGGGTGCTCGATCTGACCAACGTGCTCGCCGGCCCGTTCTGCTGCTATCAGCTGGCGCAGCTCGGCGCCGAGGTGATCAAGGTCGAGGTCCCGGGCGCGGGCGACCTCGCGCGCCAACTCGGCGCCGATCCCGAGCTCAATCGCCGCGGCATGGGGGCGTCGTTCCTGGCGCAGAACGCCGGAAAGCGCTCGATCACCCTCAATTTGAAATCACCCAAGGGTCGCGACGCGTTCTCGCGGCTGGTCGCCACCGCCGCCGTCGTGGTCGAAAATTTTCGTCCCGGCGTGATGGCGCGGCTCGGGCTCGGCTACGCCGCGCTCAAAGCCGTCAAGGACGACATCATCTACTGCGCGATCTCCGGCTTCGGCCAGGACGGACCGCTGAGGTTCAATCCCGCCTACGATCAGATCATCCAGGGGCTGTGCGGGGTGATGAGCGTCACCGGCGACGCGCAATCGGCGCCATTGCGGGTCGGCTATCCGGTCGCCGATACGATGGGCGGCATGACCGCCGCGTTCGCTATTGCCGCGGCGCTCGTGCGACGCGAGCGGACGGGGGAGGGGGAATGCATCGACGTCTCCATGCTTGAAGCGTCCCTCGTGGCCATGGGCTGGGTGGTTTCGAATTGGCTGATCGCGGGCGTGAGACCCGAGCCCATGGGCAACGAGAACATGACGGCGAGCCCCTCGGGCACTTTCCGGACCGGCAAGGGGCTGCTGAACATCGCCGCCAACAAGCAGGAACAGTTCGAGACCTTGTGCCGTTTGATCGGCCGCGGCGAGCTCATCGCCGATCCGCGCTTCGCTGGCCGCGAGGATCGCAAGCGGCGCCGTTTCGAATTGAAGGCTGAGATCGAACAGGCGCTCGCGGCGCGATCGGCGCAGGAATGGTCGGCGCCCCTCAACAAGAACGGCGTCCCCGCGGGCGAAGTCCTCGACGTGCCCTCCGTGCTCGCACATCCGCAGGTCGTCGAGCGCGGACTGCTCAAGAGCTTCGACTGCGTTCCTGCCGTCGACCATTCGGTGGAGGTCGTGCGATCAGGCTTTCGGCTCGCGAGCGGCGATCCCGAGCCGGCATCGCCGCCGCCGGCGCTCGGCGCCGATACTGATCATCTGCTGGCCGAACTTGGATTTTCCAAGCGCGAGATCGACGCGCTCGCGCGCGAAGGTGCCATATGAGCAGCAACGTTCCCGCGACCCACGGCAGCATGACCCCGCAGGATTGGTGGTCGACGTCGATCATCGACATGAAGCCGGGGATGATCCGCTATCGCGGCTACGCGGTCGAGGACTTGATCGGCCGCGTCAGCTTCGCCGAGATGGTCTATCTCATGACGCGCGGCGAGCGTCCCGATCCCGCGGCCGCCAAGTTGCTCGAAGCCGCGCTGGTGGCGGCGGTGGACCACGGCCCGCAGGCGCCGTCGATCGCGGCGGCCAGAATGGCGATCACCTGCGGGGTCGGCATCAACAATGCCATGGCCTCGGCCATCAATATGCTCGGCGACGTGCATGGCGGAGCGGGCGAGCAATGCGTCACGCTTTATAATGCCATCGCCGCGCGCATGGGCGGCGGCCCAGTCAGCGAGGCGCGACTGGCGCAAGCCGTCAGCGCTGAAGTCAACGCGCTGGCCGAAGCGGGCACGCGGCACGTTCCCGGCTTCGGGCACCGCTTTCATCCGCGTGATCCGCGTGCGCCGCGCCTGCTCGAGCTGGTCGACGCCGCCGCCGCCGGCGGTGCGGTGAGCGGACGCTTCGCCGCCATCGGCCGCGCGATCGAGGCGCAGCTTGCGGCCGAGAAAGGGCGAACCGTCCCGATGAATATCGATGGCGCGACCGGCGTCATCTTCGCGGAGCTCGGCTTTGCGCCAGCCCTGTGCCGGGGATTGTTCGTATTGTCGCGCTCGGTCGGCGCATTGGCCCATGCGTTCGAGGAGATGCAGTCGGGCGAGCGCAACAAAGGACCAATCCCCCGCCATCTCATTTGGACCTATACTGGCCCGCCTGCGCGCAAGCTTGCCGGGGCATAGCGGCTCGACTTCGACCACGTCTCCTGCTTTCGTAACCCGTGGGAGCAAGGCGCCGGAGAGCGTCGATCAAGCATCTCTAGGAAAGGAAACGCCATGCCGACCCGCCGTGATCTTCTGCGTAGCGCTGCGCTCGTTCCTGCCGCCGTCTTGCCGCTCTCGCTCGCGACCATCGACGCGGCGCTCGCCCAGGCGGTCGATCTGCTCAAGCTGTTCGTTCCGGCGGCGCCCGGCGGCGGGTGGGATCAGACGGCGCGCACCATCGAGCAGGTGTTGCGCGCAACCGGCGCCGTGAAGGGCGTGCAGATCACCAATGTGGGAGGCGCGGGCGGCGCGGTCGGACTTCCGCAGTTCTTGAATCAATGGAAGGGGCAAGGCAACGCGCTCATGGTGGCGGGCATGGTGATGGTCGGCGCGATCATCGCCAACAAGAGCCCGGTCAAGCTCGCGCAGGCAACCCCGATCGCCCGCCTGACCGGCGAATTTCTGGCGCTGGTCGTTCCGGCAGCGTCGCCGTTCAAGACCGCGAAGGACTTTGCGGCCGCGCTCAAAGCCGATCCCGCCAAGGTTCCCGTTGCCGGCGGCTCGGCCGGCGGCTCCGACCACATCCTCATCGGCATGATCGCCAAGGCGCTCGGCGTCGCGCCCACGAAGGTCAGCTACGTCGCTTTCGCCGGCGGCGGGCCGGCGACCGCGGCGCTGCTCGGCAACCAGGTGGCGGCCGGCATCTCGGGCTATGGCGAGTTCGCAGAGCAGGTGAAAGCCGGAAAGCTGCGCGTGATCGCCATATCGTCGGATAAACGGCAGGAAGACATCGCGGCGCCGACGCTCAAAGAGGAAGGCATCGACGTGGAGTTGTTCAACTGGCGAGGCGTGTTCGCGCCTCCCGGCGTCAACGACGCGCAACGCAAGGCGATGATCGCGCTGATGGAGAAGATGACGGCAACGCCGCAATGGGCCGAGGCCTGCAAGACCCGCGACTGGACGCAAATCACGCTTCTCGGCGACGATTATAAAGCCTTCCTCGACGTTGAGACGGCGCGGATCGAAGGCATCCTCAAAGAGCTCGGGCTTGCATGACATGACCAGCGGCTCCCAGGAAGAGGAGGCCGCGCGGGCGCGGCCCGCCATCGGCGAAACGATCATCGGCGCCGGCGTGCTCGTGCTGGCGATCGTCATGTTTTGGCAGGCGATGTTGATCCCGGTATCGCCCCTCTACGCCAAGGTCGGGCCGACCGTCGTTCCGCTGATGACGGCGGCTGCTTTGGGATTGCTCGGCGTCCTCCTTCTCATCGATGCCTGGCAAGGCGGCTGGCAACCCGAGGAGGAGAAAACCGTCAAGCCGGACCGAGCAGCGCTGCTGTGGATCATTGCCGGGCTCGTGCTCAACGTTGCCTTGATCGGCCCGGCGGGATTCACCATCGCGTCGATCATCCTGTTCGTCTGCGTGGCGCGCGGCTTCGGCTCCAAAGCGATCGTGCGCGATGCCTTGATCGGCGCGGCTTTCGCCCTCATCGCCTATTTCGGCTTCGCCACCACGCTCGGCATCAATATCGGTTCCGGCTGGCTCGAGAGCACGATCGAACGCGTGATCGGCGTGGAGGGCGGTTGACATGGATGCCTTCTCGCAACTTCTCAACGGCTTTGCGGTCGCGCTCACCCCGATGAATCTCCTGTGGTGCCTCCTCGGCACCACGCTGGGCACCGCGATCGGCGTCCTTCCCGGCCTCGGCCCGGCGCTGACGATCGCGCTGCTCTTGCCGATCACCTTCAAGGTCGAGCCGACCGCGGCATTCATTCTTTTCGCCGGCATCTACTATGGCGCCATGTATGGCGGCTCGACCACGTCGATTCTGCTCAACACGCCGGGCGAGAGCGCCACCATCGTCACTGCGCTCGAGGGTCACAAGATGGCGCGCAACGGCCGCGCCGGCGCGGCGCTCGCGACCGCGGCCATCGGCTCGTTCGTTGCCGGCACGATCGGCACCCTCGGCATCACCTTTCTCGCGCCCGTGGTGGTGGATTGGGCGCTCAGGTTCGGACCGGCCGACTATTTCTCGCTCATGGTGTTCGCGTTCGTGACGGTGTCGGCCGTGCTGGGCTCCTCGGCGGTGAGGGGACTGGCGACGCTGTTCTTCGGCATCTGGTTGGGTTTGATCGGCGTCGATCTGCAGACTGGCCAGGCGCGTTTTACCTTCGGTCTTCCGGAACTGCTCGACGGCATCAATGTCGTCGTGGTGGCGGTGGGCCTGTTCGCGGTCGGGGAGACGCTCTACGTCGCCTCGCGCTACCGTTTCGGCAAGGACGAGATCATCCCGCTCTCGGGCTCGCTCTGGATGACGCTCGAGGAATGGAAGCGGTCGTGGAAACCATGGCTGCGCGGCGCCGCCATTGGTTTTCCCATCGGTGCAATGCCCGCGGGCGGCGCCGAGATCCCGACCTTTCTGAGCTACTATGCCGAGAAGAAGTTCTCCTCGAAACCCCAGGAGTTCGGCAAAGGCGCGATCGAAGGCGTTGCCGGTCCGGAGGCCGCCAACAACGCCTCGGCCGCGGGCGTCCTGGTGCCGATGCTCACGCTCGGTCTGCCGACATCGGCGACCGCCGCGATCATGCTTTCGGCGTTCCAGAGCTACGGCATCAATCCGGGGCCGCTGCTGCTGCAGTCGCAGCCGCAGCTGGTCTGGGGCCTGATTGCGTCCTTGTTCATCGGCAACGTGATGCTGCTCGTGCTCAACCTGCCGCTGATCGCGATCTGGGTGAAGCTCCTGCAAATCCCCGCACCGCTGCTCTATGCCGGCATTCTCGTGTTCGCCACCATCGGCACCTATGGGATCACCCAGTCTCCGGTCGACCTGATCCTGCTCTATCTCATCGGCGGTATCGGCTACCTGATGCGCCGGTACGACTTCCCGGCCGCGCCCGTCATCATCGGGATGATTCTGGGGCCGCTGGCGGAGCAGAACTTCAGGCAGGCCATGACGATCTCGGCCGGCGACTGGACGGTGTTCTTCACGCGCCCGCTGTCGGCGACGATCCTGGCGCTGGCGGCGCTCGCTTTGTTCGGGCCCAAGCTCTATCAGCTCGCCATGCGGCCCAAGCCCGATCACGTCCCGGGCGATGCGTAACTAATAAAGCGGTTGTGTCGAACCTCGCCGCGATCACGGTGCGCGTGCGACCCGTTCAATTGCGACTCGAGGCGAGCAATTTTGGACCGCCCTTCCTCGCCATGGTCTCGGGCATCAGCAGCGCGGCCAGCACGAGTCCTGCGCCGCCGATGCAGGCAAGGCCCAGGAACGCGACGCTGCTGCCGAGCCGGTCGCTCATCCATCCGGCCAGCGTCGTACTCAGCGAAGCCCCGATCCCAATTCCGCTGCCCACGATCCCCTGCGCGAGATTGAAGCGGCCGGTGCCGCGCGTGATGTCGGCAATAGTGAGCGGAACCAGCACGCCGAACACAGCGGCGCAGATGCCGTCGAGCAGTTGAACCGCCACCAGCAGGCGCGGGTCGACCACGACCATGAACAACAGGCCGCGAATGGGTAACGCGGCGAGGCCGATGAGCAGGATCGGCCGGCGTCCCCAGCGCTGCGCCCAACGCCCGACCGAGGGCGAGAAGGCCGCGACGACGAGCTGCGGCACCACGATAGCGGCTGCAACCAATGTCGTCGCCCACGCGCTCGAGCGCATGGTGACGATGCTCGCCATCAACGGAAGCATGGCTGCGTTCGCAAGCTGGAAGACGGTCACGCACGCCGCAAAGGTCAAGAGCGGCCGATTGGTCATGAGGGTCGCAAAGGCCGCCGCTTCACTCGGCCCTTGCACCGATCCGCCGTGGGCGCGAACGGGATCGATCTCGTCCGACCGGATCTGAGAGAGCGCGATCAGCGTGGGAAAGATCAAGGCGGCGGTGACCAGGAATACCGCCTGGTTCGACCAGAAATACCCGACCGCACCCATGCCCGCCGCGGCGAGACCATTGCCGATGGCGGCGAAGCGGGCGTTGCGGCCGAAACGTTCCCCGCTGGCGGCATAACCGACGAGCCCGAGACTGATTGCGGCGAGCGCCGGGCTCACCACCGAGCTGCCGGCGGCGTGCAGAATTTGCGCCCCAAGAACAGCGGGAAACATCGGCCACAGTGCGATGATCAGCGCGCTCGCGCTGATCGCGATCATCGCCAGCGCGGCGACCGCGCGCTCCGACCGCGCGGCATCGACGATGGCCCCGCCCGGCATTTGCAACGCCAGCCCGGCAAGCCCTCGCGCGGTGAGCACGAGACCGATGTCGACCTGCGTCCATCCCTGCGCCGTGAGATAGACGGAGACGAATGGCCCAAATCCCGTCTGCACGTCGGCGACGCAGAACGCGAACCAATCGAGGCCGCGCCGGCTGCGGCGCGAGGCGGCGATCGGTGGCTCAGGGGGCAGCGTCCGCTTCGGGGCGGGTTTGTCGTCTTCGACCCGGCGTCGCTTGGAGTGACCGGTATCGCGGGGTGCCGGTGCGCTGGACAGGATTACCTCTCCGGTGCTGCAACCTCGCTCGAGGGCATGGTTCGCTCGGCGCCCGCTGCGCCGATCACCACCACCGGCTCAC
>Ga0318538_10000471_pt1 | contig 11132 bp, 6 predicted proteins | sample GRESIP166b4f23_FD_202504 | JGI IMG/M metagenome (GOLD analysis project Ga0318538, IMG submission 202504) | Tropical soil microbial communities from Luquillo Experimental Forest, Puerto Rico - GRE.SIPMG.166b4f23 | ecosystem: Environmental > Terrestrial > Soil > Tropical forest > Bulk soil...
GCCTATTGGTAGAAAACCGTCTGCGGCTGCGTCTGAGTCCCGAAGTCACAATCGCGATGGGGATGATGGCGCTCGATCCTGGCGCCGAAGGACTCTCGCTACGGACGGGCGAGATGGTGGCCAGCCATTCTCCACGGGCCGATGAGATGGACGCGTACGAGCGTGTCTTGGGAGCAGCAATGGAAGGAGATGCCACGCTGTTCGCGCGAGAAGACTACGTGGAGGAAGCATGGCGCATTGTCGATCCGGTGCTCAAAATGAGCACGCCGATTTACCAGTATCAGACGAATACCTGGGGACCACCTGAGGTTGAACGAGTGACACCGATGGGAGGCTGGAACAATCCAACCAGCCATGAAGCGCCGGTCGTCGCAAGACAGGCGGCGGCCTAAGAAACAAGCCGAATCAACTTTCGAGTCCGCAATGCCGGGAGAAGCTTTGATGAAAATTGAGGTCTATAGCAATGCTGACGCGGTCGCCCAAAAAGCTGCTGCACTCGTGGCGGCGGAGGCGAGAGCTGCGGTCGCTGCTCGCGGCGCTTTTGTCATGGCCGTCAGTGGTGGGCACACTCCATGGGAGATGCTGCGTGCGCTCGCAGGTGAAGATGTGCCGTGGGACGACGTCCACGTGGTGCAAGTGGATGAGAGAGTCGCGCCTACGGGAGACCCGGACAGAAATCTCACGCACCTACATGAGAGCCTAGTTGAGCATGCGCCTCTGCGCCCTGAGCGTATCCATGCGATGCCGGTTGAATCGTCCAACCTGCAGGCGGCCTGCGAAGAATACGCGCTGACTCTACGCACCATCGCCGGTTCACCACCTGTGCTCGACCTCATTCACCTGGGCCTCGGGCCCGACGGCCACACGGCCTCACTCGTACCCGGGGACGCGGTCCTCGAGATCAAAGATGCAGATGTTGCGCTCACAGGACTCTACCAGGGAAGGCGACGAATGACGCTGACTTATCCGATTCTCAGTCGTTCGCGCCGGATTCTGTGGCTCGTGACCGGGAGCGAAAAGGCGGGAATGCTTGCCCGATTGCGCGCCGGCGATGCTCAGATTCCGGCCGGCAGGGTTCGCGCGGATCACGCCCTGGTATTGGCGGATCGAGCCGCAGCGGGGCGACTGAATAACGATGCGAAGGCGGAAGTGGCTTGAGTGGAGTGCGAAGGCAATCAAGAGACGATACATTGCCGAATTCGGTTGCGAGCCAATAGAAGGAGGTCACATGCGCATTGGAATTGCCAGCGATCACGGCGCGTTGGGGCTAAAGGAGGACCTGCGCGGACGACTCGCTGCGGCAGGTCATGACGTTGTCGCCTTCGGCGCCTTGATGCTGGACCCAGGGGACGACTATCCGGACTTTGTTCTCTGCGACGAAACGAGAACCACCAACCCTGCCGGAGGAGAGGCCGCCGCGATCTCGGCCTAGGCATTGTGCGGTAATTGAAAAGTGATGGTCATGAATATGGGGGCATTCACGAAAGGGCAGCAGGAACAGCCGGAAGAGGGACTGGCCGAGTCAATCCGCATGGCCGAGGATAGTCGTCGTGAGAGGAACTGGAAGCGGTGGGGGCCCTACCTGCCGGAACGCCAGTGGGGCACGGTGCGCGAAGACTACTCCCGTAGCGGTACCTCCTGGGACTACTTTCCTCACGATCACGCGCGAAGCCGCGTTTACCGGTGGGGCGAAGATGGCCTCTTGGGATGGTGTGACCGCGAGTGCCGCCTCTGTTTCGCTCCCGCTCTTTGGAATGGCAAGGATCCCATCCTCAAGGAGCGCCTGTTCGGCCTGACCAACGGCGAGGGTAACCACGGCGAGGATGTCAAGGAATGCTACTTTTACCTTGACGCAACTCCTACCCACTCCTACCAAAAGGCGCTCTACAAATATCCGCAGGCAGAGTTTCCATACGCCCGATTGGTCGCGGAAAACCGCAATCGTGGCTCCTTGGACCCTGAGTTTGAGCTACTGGACACCGGCATCTTCGATGAGAACCGCTATTTCGATGTCTTCGTCGAATACGCCAAAGGCGGGCCAAACGATACTCTCATCCGCATCACTGCGTTCAATCGCGGGCCGGAGCCGGCCATGCTTCACCTGCTACCCACTCTATGGTTCCGCAACGTGTGGTCTTGGGGTCGTGCGGATGAGGATTACCAAGCGCAACCCCGCATTCGCCGCTTGAACTTCAACACTCTCGAAGCTGAGCACGCGTCGCTCGGGCGCATCTTGCTCGTAGCCGGTCCTGGACCTTCGGGCGACCATCCTGTCCTCCTCTTCACGGACAACGAAGCCAACTTCGCAAGACTTTTTGGTACACCGAACCCCGGCCCATTTGTGAAGGATGCCTTCCACGAATATGTCGTCCGTGGGCGTCAGGACCTTGTGAACGGTGAAGGCTGGGGCACGAAAGCTGCTGTCCACTACCTCGGCGAAGTCCCCCCGGGTGCCGAATTCCGTGTCGATCTGCGCCTCTATTCCGAAGACGAAGCACCCGTCCAGCCTTTAGGCCCACCTTTCGATGAGATCTTTGAACTTCGCATTCGTGAGGCCGACGAGTTCTACTCCGCCAAGCTCGCCAACACCAGCTCGGGCGAGAGTGCGAGCGTCGCTCGCCAGGCTTATGCCGGCCTGCTTTGGTCCAAGCAGTTCTACGAATACGTCATTACTCACTGGCTGGCCGGCGATCCCAAGCAGCCCGCGCCTCCTGCGGAACGCAACCAAGGTCGCAACAGTCGATGGCAGCACCTGCACTGTCGCGACGTGCTTTCTGTTCCGGATAAGTGGGAATTCCCGTGGTTTGCTGCGTGGGACCACGCTTTTCATCTCGTGACCTTGGCAGAGATCGATCCTGAACTCGCCAAACAACAAGCCATTCTGTTTCTACGCGAGTGGTACATGCACCCAAACGGGCAACTTCCTGCCTACGAGTTCGCCTTTGACGATGTCAATCCGCCAGTCCACGCCTGGGCCTGCTGGCGAATCTATAAGATGACTGGCCGTCGCGACCAGCGCGATCGTCTCTTTCTTGAGCGGGCTCTACAGAAGCTTCTGCTTAACTTCACCTGGTGGGTCAACTGCGAAGACCATACGGGAAAGAATCTTTTCTCCGGGGGCTTTCTCGGATTCGATAACATTGGCATTTTTGATCGCTCCGCGCCGCCACCGCAGGGGGTCAGTTATGTCCAGGCCGACGGCACTGCATAGATGGCCTTCTACTGCGTCACCATGCTTGCCATGTCGCTCGAGCTGGCCCTCCACAATCCAGCGTACGAAGACATCGCTTCCAAGTTCTTGGAACACTTTGTCACCATCGCCGATGCTATGAACAATTTTCGAGGGACCGGGCTGTGGGACGAAGCAGATGGCTTCTACTACGACGGCGTCGATATTCGCGGAGAAGCTCACCGAATTCGCGCGCGTTCTATGGTCGGTATCGTTCCGCTTTTTGCGGTCGAGGTTCTGGACGACAAGGTCATTGAGCAGTTGAGCGGCTTCAAACAGCGCATGAACTGGTTCCTCAAGAACCGCCCCGATCTCGGGCATCAGATCGCCTACGCGACACCAGGAGAGGAGCGCGGCCCAGGGCGCAGATTGCTCGCCATTCCCTCCCGGCAACGGCTTGAACGGGTACTGCAATACCTGTTCGACGAGCGCGAATTCCTTTCGCCTTATGGGATCCGGTCGCTTTCGGCAATCCACCGCGAGCATCCCTTCATCGTGCACACTGGCAACGCCGAGCTGCGCGCCGATTACACTCCCGGAGAATCCACTACCTCTATTTTCGGTGGCAACTCGAATTGGCGTGGCCCCGTGTGGTTTCCGGTCAACTATCTCCTGGTCGAAGCCCTTCAGCGCTACCACCACTTTTATGGTGACAGTTTTACTGTGGAGGTACCGGTCGGCTCGGGCATCAGAATGAATCTCGCTCAAGCCGCGGCCGAGCTTTCCTGGCGCCTGGTTCAGTTGTTCCTTCCCGACCGCCGCGGTTACCGGCCGTGCCACGGGCAGCAAGCGCGCTTTGCCACCGACGCGCATTGGCGCGACCTCATCCTCTTCAGTGAGTACTTCCATGGAGACAATGGCCGAGGATGCGGTGCCAACCATCAAACCGGGTGGACCGCGTTGGTCGCACAGCTTCTCCGCAAATTCGGTTCGGGTCGCTCGCTCTCAGTTGCCGGAGCGATGCAATCTGCCATGGCAGGGACAACATGAACATCCGTGAACATAAATCAAGGAGGCAGTCATGAATACCGCAATAGCTTCAGCGGAAAGTTTGAGCGCCGCAGAACTCGATCAGTTGTCGATCAACACCATTCGCACGCTTTCGATCGACGCAGTGCAGAAAGCGAAGTCCGGCCACCCCGGCACGCCCATGGCGCTCGCGCCTCTTGTCTATACGATCTGGAATCGTGTGCTCAAATTCGATCCACAAAATCCGATCTGGCCCAATCGAGATCGTTTCGTGCTATCGAACGGACACGCCTCTATGTTGCTGTGGTCCGCTCTTCATCTCAGCGGCGTTCAAGCCGTGAATGCTGACTATGAGACATTGGGCCAGCCCTCGGTCACGCTTGACGACATCCGCAGTTTCCGCCAGCTCGACAGCAAAGCACCCGGCCACCCTGAATACCACTGGGTCTCGGGAGTCGAGACCACCACGGGACCGCTCGGTCAGGGGGCGGCCACAAGCGTTGGCATGGCAATCGCCGAAAAGTGGCTCGCCCAACATTACAATCGGCCGGGCTTTGAAATTTTCGAATACAAGATCTACACCATCTGCGGCGACGGCTGCCTGATGGAGGGTGTTGCCTCGGAAGCCGCGTCCTTGGCCGGGCACCTCGGTCTCGACAATCTCTGCTGGATTTACGACAACAACCACATCACCATAGAAGGCAATACGCGCATTGCATTCACGGAAGACGTTCAGACGCGATTCATCGCCTATGGATGGAATGTCTTGCGGGTCGGCGATGCGAATGACATTGAGCGCATCGAACAGGCCCTCGAAATCTTTCGGAACACGAAGGGTCGCCCCACGTTCATTGTCCTGGACAGCCACATCGGCTACGGCTCACCGCACAAGCAGGACACCTCTGCAGCTCATGGAGAGCCACTGGGCGACGAGGAAGTTCGGTTGTGCAAAAAAGCTTACGGATGGCCGGAGGATGCACAGTTTCTTGTTCCCGGAGGCGTGTACAAGCACTTCACTGCCGGCATCGGTAAGCGTGGCGCCGAAGCCCGGCAGAAGTGGATGGAACTGTTCGAATCATATCGTGCCCAATATCCCAACCTCGCCCTTGAGATTGAACTGATGCAGAAACGCGAGCTTCCCACGGGATGGGATCGCAACCTTCCTGTTTTTCCGCCAGACCCGAAAGGTATTGCCGGACGCGATGCATCGAGTAAAACGCTGAACGTTCTTGCCCAAAATATTCCGTGGTTTCTTGGCGGCTCGGCCGATCTCGGGCCGTCGAACAAAACCACTCTGACCTATGCAGGTGCTGGCGATTTCCAAGCCGACAGCACCCAGGGAAAAAATCTGCACTTCGGCATTCGCGAGCACGCCATGGCCGCGGTTGTCAACGGACTCTCGCTGTCCAAGCTGCGGCCATTTGGCGCGTCGTTTTTCATATTCAGCGACTACGCGAGGCCGGCGATTCGGCTGGCGGCGCTCATGGAATTGCCCTCTCTCTTCGTATTTACGCATGACGCTATGGGCGATGGCGAAGACGGTCCCACTCACCAGCCTGTCGAGCAATTGATCTCGCTACGCGCAATTCCGGGATTGATCACTCTGCGGCCAGGCGATGCTAACGAAGTGGTCGAGGCTTACCGCTTCATCGTGCAACTGCGCCACCAGCCCTCGGTGCTCGCGCTTTCGCGGCAGGCTCTGCCTACTCTCGATCGGAACAAGTATGCGCACGCGTCTGGCGTTTCGCGGGGAGCGTACGTGCTCGCCGATGCTCCAGGCGGAAATCCAGAGGTGATCATCATCGCCTCGGGCAGTGAGGTCAGCCAAGCCGTCGAGGCGCATGAGAAGCTGCTCTCCGAAGGAATTCGTTCACGCGTCGTCTCCATGCCGTCCTGGGAGATTTTCGAGCACCAACCACAGGCCTATCGCGATAGCGTTCTGCCACCGAATGTGAAAGCTCGCGTCGCCGTAGAACAAGCTTCGATATTGGGCTGGGAGCGATACGTAGGCGACTCGGGCCGTGTCATCGGCATGAACACGTTCGGGGCTTCGGCGCCGCTCAAGGAACTGCAGAGAAAATTTGGCTTCGAGCCAGACCAGGTGATCCTGGCTGCCAAGCAGCAACTAAACAGGAGCTGATCCAAAGTGAAGTCTGCAATTGCAGCTCACACCAGCTATTTTCACTACCGGCTGCTGCGAACTCGCCTGATCTCGTTGTCCAACCTAATTAACGGGAGAGGGACATGGGTATTTCACAACAAAGGAGAGGCAATGCGTATAAGCATTCAAGAAGTTCACGTCCAACGGGTCAATATCTTTACCACCGAGCCCTTTGACACGGTGGTTGCCCGAATCGACGCGCAGATCGGTCATCCTGATATGGCTGCATTCCGCAAGAGCCTTTCAGCGGCGCAAAACGAAGCCGAAATGGAAAAAGTAGTGAATCCGGTGACTCAACCGAACGGGCTTATGGAGTTTACGCGGTTCGACCACGGTGAGGTTCTCCAGAAAGAGAATGGGACCGTCAAGCCAAGAATTCTCCGCATCGTTGCGGGCAATCCGCTGATCATGAAGGAAATGGTGAAGCATGTTGTTGACGCTGGCTCGTATGCGCCGGTGACCATCCTCATTGAGGAGCGTCCAGATAGTGTGCGTATCTCGTATGACAGGATGGCCTCCTATCTTGCTCCCTATGGGAACAGCGATGCTCTCAAAGTAGCGCGGGAACTTGACGCAAAGGTCGAAAGGATTCTGACTGCTAACCACTTTACTTTCCATAAGTTGGAGGCGGGGGGAGTCGAACGATACGCGCCCACTCATTCTACGTAACTTATTGCAAACATACGAACGCAAGAACCGCACAACCCGCTGTATGCCCGCGTCCTATGTACAAAATCATGTACAACGAAATCGGTCGCTGCGGCGTTGCTCATCGACTCAGGTGCTACGAAGATTGCGAAAAACTTCTAAGAGTGCGTTTCAAATCTCCCTCTTTAGGTAGCGACAGGTGATGAGGGCGCAGCCGAGCGTGAGAAAGGTTTCGTGGACGTCCGCGCGGCGTTTCTGGGATCGCTCGAATCCGCACACTGCGTGATCAGGTCAGCAACACATTTGCGAGTGTGAATGCCGAAGCCGACGCCGTTCTTTTTGAGAGCAGCGAGAAACGGCCGGTATTTCTGGCGGCGCGAGACCGGATTCGAAGATGGCTGTCGAGTCTACGTACGCTGTATCTCCTGGAATTACCGCTTCTGCCATTCGGACTGTCCAGAGAAGAGCACGAGCGATCTCCACTTCATCGGGAGCGCGATGCACAGCTGCTTCTTCGCCTGTCCGGCCCTCTGACCCAAATCGCGGAGCACTTGGAGAATGAGATCAGCGGCGATTCCCACGGCAATCCGAGACAAGAACCCGCGCAGCATGAGTGCAATCAAAGTGCGCCTACGGAAGCTGTTGCATCCTCAAAAGAGGATGACAGTTTCACGCCGTTGCAAAGTCTCCTGATCAAATTGGCGTCTGAACTGGAGCAGGATGTGCTAAGCGAGCCCGTTTTCCAACCACAGGAACTCCGTTCGGCGGGCTTTTCAGGATGTTCAGTCAAGGCGTGAGGACGCGATGTCGATCCCTCGAACTCGCAGGTGCGCGGTCTTTGTAGCAGAAACATGGAATAGAGATTCGTCGCCGGTCCCATTAAGATAGTCACGTAAGCTGCCGGACAAAGCTCGATAAATGGACTGGGGTCGAGGCTGACGACAGCCGGAAATTCTAATTGAGAGAGTCACTATGTTCCGCTTCCCGCTAACGAAAAAACCACAAATTTCTCGGGAACCGTTCAGTTTACAGACACTAGCGAAGTCTTCGCGGCTGCGCGGCGCCACGGTCACCGAAAGCGTCTGCCCTTACTGCGCCGTCGGCTGTGGGCAACTCATTTATAGCAAGGGGGGCGAGCTGATCGACATCGAGGGCGATCCCGATAGCCCCATCAGCGGGGGACACCTCTGCCCCAAAGGGGCCAACGCTTTCCAACTCGCAGTCAATTCGCATCGCGTCCGCAATGTTCTCTACCGCGCTCCCTACTCCGATCACTGGGAGACCAAAACGATGGACTGGGCGCTGGACCAGATTGCCCAGCGCGTCAAGGCGGTGCGCGACGCCGATTTTACGAGACGAGACGAGCAGGGTCGTTTGCTCAACTCGGTGCGCAGCATCGGCACGTTGGGCGGGGCGTCCATCGACAATGAGGAGAACTACCTCATTAAGAAGCTTTTCGGCGGCGGGTTGGGAGTCGTATCGATCGAGAACCAGGCGCGGATATGACATAGCGCTTCGGTGCCCGGTCTGGGCGCCTCCTTCGGCCGCGGCGCGGCCACCAATTATCAGCAGGACATGGCGAACAGCGATTGCATCCTGTTTATGGGATCCAACATGGCTGAAGCGCAACCGGTCGGCTTCCGCTGGCCCATGAAGGCCAAAGAGAAGGGTGCGACTCTGATCCACGTCGATCCTCGGTTCACGCGTATGTCGGCCGTTTGCGATGTGTACGTCGGTATCCGCTCAGGGAGCGACATCGCCTTTCTCGGTGGTCTTGTGAACTACGTCTTAGCCAACGACCGGTGGTTCCACGAATACGCTCTGGCTTACACCAACGCTTCGACGATCATCGAGAAAGGTTTTGAAGACAGCGAGGATCTGGCCGGGCTGTTCAGTGGCTTCGATCCGCAGGACGACTCCTACGACCAGAAGCAGGGCCACTGGGGCTATGAGGATTCCGGGAATGGCCGCGAGATGAAGCTGGATGGCTCCGAAGATGCGGCACAGGCGAAGGCCGGGAAAGGCCGCTGCGGGCTTCACGGCCACGGCTGCGATGGCAACTCTAAACCCCATACATCCGCGTGTAACGTAGGAACCGAGCAGCGCGATCCGACTTTGCAGCATCCGCATTGCGTCATGCAAATTCTGCGTCGGCACTTCGCACGCTACACACCGGACGTCGTCTCTCAGGTGTGCGGCTGCACAAAGGACGAGTTTCTGCGCGTAGCGGAACTGCTGTGCACCAATTCCGGACGCGAACGCACTACTTGCATCGCCTACGCGCTGGGCTGGACACAGCACACCACCGGGGTGCAGACCATCCGTACCGCCGGCATTTTGCAGCTGTTGCTCGGCAATACTGGCCGGCCTGGCGGGGGCATCATGGCGCTGCGTGGGCACTCTACTATTCAGGGCGCCACTGATGTCTCGACTTTATACGACACATTGCCGGGTTACCTGCCGCAGCCCGCTGCGTATGATCACGCGCATGAGAATTTGAACTCTTATATCGCACACGAGGGAATGCCTACGGGATACTGGGCAAACTTCAGCAAATTCATCGTCAGCCTGCTCAAGGCGTGGTATGGCGACGCGGCAACGCCCGAAAACGACTTTGCATTTTCCTGGCTGCCGCGTGTGGAAGACGACTATTCGCAACTGGCCTTCTTCAATCGTATGGCGAAGGGGGAGGTCAAGGGCTACTTCCTCACCGGAATGAACCCCGCCGGCGGCGGACCCAACGCCGGCTTGCACCGCGCCGGCCTGCGCAACCTTGAGTGGCTCGTGGTTCTCGATTGGTTCGAGACCGAGAGCGCCGTGTTCTGGAAGAACGATCCCAATGGGCCGCCGCCTTCTGACATCAAGACCGAGGTCTTCTTCATTCCGGCAGCTGCGGCTCCGGAGAAAGAAGGCAGCTTAACCAACACGCAGCGCCTCATCCAGTGGCACAACAAAGCGGTCGATCCCATTGGCGATTGTCGTTCCGACGCGTGGTTTCTGTACAACTTGGGTAAGCGCCTAAAACAGCTTTACGCCGGCTCGACTGATCCCAAGGACCAGCCATTGCTGAATCTCACGTGGGACTACGACTTCGACGAGCAACCGCGTCTGCCAGACGGCACGCTCAGCCGCATTCAAGGCGAACCAGACCTGGAGAAGGTGCTCATGGAGTTGAACGGTCACCGGGTGAATGAGATCGATCCGCGCACGGGGCGGCCGCGTCTTGTGAGCGGCTACTCAGAGTTGAAGGACGACGGAACAACCGCATGCGGCTGCTGGGTCTACAGCGGCGTGTTCCCCGAGCCTGGCCGCAACCGCGCGAACGAACGCAAAATCACTGAAGACTCGTTTCAACCGGATTGGGGCTTCGCTTGGCCGAACAATGTGCGCATCCTTTATAACCGTGCCTCGGCAGACCCCGAGGGGCGCCCCTGGTCGGAACGCAAGAAATTGGTTTGGTGGGACTACGAAAAACGAAGCTGGGTGGGACTCGATAAACCGGATTTTGAGCTGAACAAGCCGCCTGATTACCAGCCGCCTGCGGACGCGACGGGCATGGCGGCCATCGGCGGCGCACAGCCTTTCATCACCAAGTGCGACGGACTTGGGTGGCTGTATTCGCCCGGAGTTAAGGACGGCCCACTGCCGACGCACTACGAACCGGTCGAGTCGCCGTTGGGCAACTTGCTCTATCCCAAACACACGAACAACCCAACGGTACGTTTCTTCGAGGGACCGCTCAACCACATCGCACACGCACCAACAACCGAATTTCCCGTAGTGGCGACAACATTCCGTCTTACCGAGCACTACTTGAGTGGGCCGATGAGCCGCTTCAATAGTTGGCTGAACGAACTGCAGCCGGAGATGTTCGCCGAACTGAGCCCGGAGCTGGCGGCGGAGCGCGGAATCGCTCACGGCGGCTGGATGACGATCCGAACCGCGCGCGGCCAAATCGAGGCGCGCGCGATGGTGACGCGGCGGCTGCGGCCCTTTCCGATCGAAGGGCGCGTGATCCACCAAATCGGCTTGCCCTTTCATTGGGCCTTCGCGGGCGAGGTTGTCGGCTCCAATGCCAACGATTTGACGGCGATCCTGGCTGACCCGAACGTGAGCATGCATGAG
>Ga0318538_10000472_pt1 | contig 11105 bp, 10 predicted proteins | sample GRESIP166b4f23_FD_202504 | JGI IMG/M metagenome (GOLD analysis project Ga0318538, IMG submission 202504) | Tropical soil microbial communities from Luquillo Experimental Forest, Puerto Rico - GRE.SIPMG.166b4f23 | ecosystem: Environmental > Terrestrial > Soil > Tropical forest > Bulk soil...
CTGCTTAACATGTTTAGCAGGTTTCAACGTTTAGATGGCTTATCGAGCCATTACAACTTAGAGCTTCGCGGAGGTTTCGCTTTGGGGCTTGGCCGCGCTGAGCGTTTGCAGATCATGCTAACCGAGTTCGAATTGGAAGCCGTAGACGAGTGGCGCTTCACTCGGCGAATGCCAAGCCGGGCGTCTGCGATCCGCGAGCTGCTTAAACGCGGGCTTGCGGCCGACGGTTTCATGCTTGCCGATAAACGGACGAGGTCGAAGGATTTCGGGCTTTTGGCGAAACAGAAGCGCAAGCCAGTCAAACGAACCTGAACTGCGTCATAGCCACAACGGAGAGGCGGTATAGGAGCGTGCCCATGAACGACCCGACCATGCGGAATTATTACGTGGAAACCCCTTTTGCCATCGCGGCAGTGCCGCTTCTTTCCATCCTGAGCCGACCTCCTCCGCTCTAAGCCCGTACATCGAAGCCTCTGAGCAACCGCCTTTCCCGCGAGGTTGAGAGGAGTACGAGCCAATGGCTATACCGGACAGTGCCGACGCCATGCGTAAGCCAGATTCTAAGCCCGACGGCATTCCTCAGGCCGTCTCAGTTTGGCTCGGTTTCGCAATCGCGTTTGCTATATCCTTGCTCGCATTAATTGCGTTCGGTGGCTATTGATGTCCGCTTTGGGTCAAAAGGATTGTTGCTGACGCTATACGGCAGTGCGAGGATTGGTGATGCCGGGCTAGCGGGGGCGATGCCATGCATACTTTCGATTACGTGGCGATCGGCGTTTTGATTGCGTTGGCGCTGGGGGGTGCGCTGCTGTATCTGCGACGCAAGGTGTGATGAGGCGCAGCAGCGCTGATGTCCGCTTTCGCGACAAGTCAGTTTGCTCCTCAAATCAGACATTCTCGAGCGAAGCTGGGGATGGGTACCCCCTGCATAAGACGATCCCTTCTGCTGCTTAGCTACAAGCCGAATCAGTCGCTTGCCTTGTATCGGGTCTCACGCTCCCAATATTCGGGAAAGCCTACGACCTGTTGCAATTCAGCGAACAAAACACTCGGTGGGAAAACCTTCTTGCTCTCGGGGCGGAGTGCCACGAGGGCCGCCTGCATCGCGGCAATGGCGGCAGACATCAGCACGACCGGATAGAGCGCAAGCTTGTAACCTATGCCCTGCAATTCCTTCGGCGGCAAAATAGGTGTTTTGCCTCCAGGCACCATGTTGGCCATGCAGGGCTTGCGCATCGCTTCGCAGAAGCGTCGCATCTCTAGTTCGTTCTCAGGCGCTTCAAGGAAAATAATGTCCGCGCCTTCCGTCTCGAAATCGCGGCAACGGTCGAGTGCTTCATCAAAACCGTGCACCGCACGTGCATCGGTCCGCGCCAGGATCAAGATGTCGGCATCGTGGCGCGCGTCGACGGCTGCACGAATCTTCATCCGCGCCTCCTCGCGCGCGATCACCAGCTTGCCGCGGGTATGGCCACATTTTTTCGGGCTGACTTGATCCTCAATCATCACAGCTGCGGCGCCGGCACGCGCATACTCGACCACCGTGCGCTGCACGTTGAGTGCGTTGCCGTATCCAGTATCGCCGTCGCCGATCAGAGGTATTCTTGCTGCACCACTCGCGCAATTGCGTAGGCTGTCCAACATTTCCGCAAATGAAATGAGCCCGGTATCCGGCAGCCCGAGACGAGCGGCAGAGACCGCAAACCCGCTCATGAATGTCACTTTAAAGCCGGCATCAGCGACGAGCTTTGCGGAGAGCGCGTCGAAGCAGCCCGGCATCACCTCCAAGCCTGGAGCAGCCAGAACTTCACGCAATTTTTGGGCAGGCGTCATGGCTTCCATACCTTAGTCGTAGCGGATCACCCGACGTGAATTGGCCTGAAATTCAGTGCGAGTGCCGGACCTCTCGGTAATCTGTCGTACATTTCGCGGCGTCCGATGGATGTCTGCTCTACCACCGAAAGCGGACGTTGGTTCAGCAGGCCGGACGTTCGTTCCGTGCCACTTCCGGGCAAAGTGCATGGCCCCGCCGTTGACACTGTTTTCCATGTACTGTTGTATACCAATGAAACAACGCGAAAAAACAAACCTTTAGGGGAACCTCGGGAGGAGTGTTGCTACCGCTCCTTCAGGTGATGGACTTGCACACCGAGTTTCGCACCGGTGCGGGAATCGTGCGTGCCGTCGACGGCATTTCCTACACGGTCGATCAAGGTGAAACGGTCGCAATCGTCGGCGAGAGCGGATCGGGCAAGTCGGTCGGCGCGCTCTCCATCCTGCGCCTGATCCCGGACCCGCCCGGGCGGATCACGCGCGGCGAGGTCCTTTTCGCCGGCCGCGATCTGATGAAGCTTTCCGACGCGCAGATGCGCGAGGTCCGCGGCGGCGACATCGGTATGATCTTCCAGGAACCGATGACCTCGCTCAATCCCGTACTCACCGTCGGACGCCAGATCACCGAGACGCTCGAGCAGCACTGCCGCGCTGATCCTGCCAAGCGCGCAATCGAGCTTCTCTCACTCGTCGGCATCGCCGATCCAGCGCGCCGGCTCAAGCAATATCCGCACGAACTCTCCGGCGGCATGCGTCAGCGGATCATGATCGCGATAGCGCTCTCCTGCGATCCGAAACTGATCATAGCGGACGAGCCGACCACCGCTCTCGATGCGACCATCCAGGCGCAAATTCTCGAGCTGATGAACGGGCTCACGCGGCGGCTCAACGTGGCGCTTATCATCATCACCCACAACCTCGGCGTGGTGGCGCGTTACGCTAACCGTGTCAACGTAATGTATGCGGGCCGTATCGTGGAGAGCGGGCGGGCCGCGGCGATTTATGCGCAGCCCCGCCATCCCTACACGATGGCGCTGTTGCGCTCGGTGCCGCGGCTCGATCGGCCGCGACGCGCGCGGCTCGATCCGATCGATGGACAACCTCCCGATCTCACGCACCTCGACAGCGGCTGTGCCTTTCGCCCGCGCTGCCGATTCGCGACCGAGGCCTGCGCTGTGGCGCGGCCACGCCTGACGTCGGCAGACGACGCGGGCCATCTCACGGCCTGCGTGCGCAGCCACGAGGTTGGCGCGCTGGTGGGAGCGATCGCGTGAGAGCGCCCGCCGAAAGTTCTGCCCCGCTCCTCGAGGTAAGGGGCTTGCGCAAATTGTTTCCAGTGACCGAAGGAATACTCGTGCGGCGCGCCATTGGCGAGGTGCGCGCGGTCGATGGCGTGACCTTCACCATCTGCCGCGGGGAGACGCTCGGGCTCGTCGGCGAGAGCGGTTGCGGCAAGACGACGACCGGCCGCTGCATCTTGCTGCTTGAACGCCCAACGGCGGGAGAAATCCTCTACGACGGCATCGATCTCACCAAGCTCAAGCATTCCGAGCTCACGCCGCTGCGGCGTCGCATTCAAGTCATCTTCCAGGATCCGTACAGCTCGCTCAATCCGCGCATGAAGGTCGGCGACATCATTGCCGAGCCGATGAAGGTGCATGCCGTCGAGCACGATGCGCGGCGGCGTGCGACGCGGGTGCGCGAGCTTCTGTCGATCTGCGGCCTCAATCCGAATTTTGCTGATCGCTATCCGCACGAGATGTCGGGCGGGCAGCGCCAGCGCGTCGGGATTGCGCGGGCGCTTGCGCTCAATCCCGAGTTCATCATCTGCGACGAGGCGGTGTCTGCGCTCGACGTATCGATTCAGGCACAGATCATCAACCTGCTCGAGGATTTGCGCGAGCGCTTCGAGCTCACCTACCTGTTCATCGCCCACGACCTTTCGGTGGTGCGCCATCTTTGCCAGCGCGTCGCGGTGATGTATCTCGGCCGTATCGTCGAGTTCGCCGACTGCGACGAGCTGTTCGAACATGCGCTCCATCCCTATACGCGCGTGCTCCTTGATGCGGTCCCGGTGCCCGATCCACGGATCGAAGCAAGTCGCAGCTTCCGCCCGGTGAAGGGTGAAGTTCCAAGCCCGATCAATCCGCCCTCGGGCTGCGTGTTTCATCCGCGCTGCCCGATTGCGGTTGCGCGCTGCGGCCGGACGCGCCCAGAGTTGCGAGAGGTGCGCCCGGGACATTGGGTCGCGTGCAGTGAGGTGAATTAACTGTCGCTCATCCCCGCCGAGACGGGGATCTGATGCTTGGTGAATATGACTGGATTCTCGCGCTCGCGGAATGAGGACTAGAGAGGGAGAAAAAAATGATCAGAAGATCGCGCCTAGCAGCTGTTCTCGGCTTGGTTCTGTGCACGGTGGCGATCCTATGTGGCGCGTCGGCTGAGGCCCCGAAGCGCGGCGGCACCTTGACCTACATGATTCCCGCCGATGCGCCGCCGAGCTTCGACGGCCACCGCGAAACCACGTACGCGACCCTGCACGCGGTCGCCCCCTTCTACAGCGTGCTGATCAAGGTCAATCCGGAAAATCCCTCGTCGACTACCGACTTCGTCTGCGATCTGTGCAGCGAGATTCCGAAGCCGACGGACAGCGGCAAGACCTACACCTTCAAGGTCCAGAAGGGCATGAAATTCCACGACGGCTCGCCGCTCACCGCCGCCGATGTGGCCGCGACCTGGCAGGAAATCATTCACCCGCGCCCGGGCGTGTCGAGCGCGCGCGAGAGCTATTTCGTCATGGTCGACAAGGTGGAGGCGCCTGATCCGACTACCATAGTATTTCGACTAAAGTTCGCTACCGACGCGTTTCTTCCGGCGCTCGCCGACCCTTATGCCTTCATCTATAAGAAAGAGATCCTCGACAAGGATCCGCATTGGTACGAGAAGAACATTTTGGGCTCGGGCCCGTTCAAGTTCGAGGGCTACGAGATCGGCCAGTCGATCAAGGGAGTGCGCAACCCCGATTATTATCACGAAGGACAGCCGTATCTCGACGGCTTCATCGGCATCTTCGCGGCCAAGCAGGCGGTGCGGGTCGACGCGATTCGCGCTGATCGCGCGGCGCTCGAGTTCCGTGGGCTGCCGCCGTCGGCACGCGACGAGCTCGTGCACGAGCTTGGCGACAAGATCACCGTACAAACGAGCGATTGGAACTGCGGCAACCTCGTGACGCCTAACCACCAGAAAAAGCCGTTCGACGATCCCCGCGTGCGTCGCGCGCTTGCGCTCGCTGTCGACGCCTGGCATGGCGCGCCGGCGCTCGCCAAGATCGCGACCGTTCACACTGTGGGCGGCATCGTGTTTCCCGGCTCGCCGCTAGCGGCGACCAAGGAGGAGCTGGAAAAGCTCGCCGGCTTCTGGCCGGACATCGCAAAGTCGCGCGAGGAAGCCAAGCGCCTGTTGAAGGAGGCAGGCGCCGAGGGGCTCGAATTCGAGCTGATGAACCGCAACGTCGACCAGCCCTATAAGTACGTCGCCACTTGGCTCATCGACGAGTGGAGCAAAGTCGGGCTGCGGGTGACGCAGCGCGTGCTGCCGACCGGGCCGTTCTTCGATGCGCTGCGCCACAACACGTTTGACGTGACCGTCGATTTCAACTGCCAGGGCGTGGTTAACCCGCTCATGGACATCGCCAAGTTCCTGCCGCACACGGTCTACCCGGAGAACTATGGCGGCTACGAGGATGAAGACGAGATCGCGATGTACAACGCGCTGCTGCGCGAGACCGATCCAACCAAGCAGCGGTCGATGATCCGCGATTTCGAGAAATACGTGCTCGACACCAAGGCACACATGCTGATGACGCCGTGGTGGTACCGCATCATTCCGATGCGCTCGTACGTGAAAGGCTGGAAGATCAGCCCGAGCCACTACATTAACCAGGATCTCGCCAACGTGTGGCTGGATAAGTAGCTCGCGATGAATGCCACCACACTTCATACCTCCCCTGAAGGGGGGATCTTGACCCGCGCAGCGATTCGAGTGGGGTCATGCGACGAGCATCCGGGAACCCTAGCGGGCTCCCCCGGGGTCAAGCCCGGGGGCCGTCACCCTTCCCCTTTTTACGGGGGCGGGAGAGGGACGTTGAGGCGTTAAATGTATCGCTACATCGCCAGCCGGTTGCTGCTCACGATCCCGACGCTGATCGGGGCGGCGGCGATCGTCTTCCTGCTCATGCGCCTTATTCCGGGCGATATCTGCGTCGTGCGACTGAGCGCTGGTGGCGGCACCGTCGATCCGCGTGCGGTCGCGCTCTGCCATGCCGAGAACGGGCTCGATCAGCCGGTGATCATCCAATTCCTCAACTTCGTCTGGGGTTTTGCCCGGCTCGACTTCGGCGTCTCCATGTGGTCGGGCAAGCCGGTCGCCGAGGAGATCGCCGCACGTCTGCCGATCTCGCTTGAGATCGCGTTCCTCGCAACCGTAATCGCGATCCTCATTGCGATCCCGCTGGGCACGATCTCGGCGCTCAAGCAGAACAGCTGGACCGATCATGTGGTCCGAGTGTTCGCGATTGCCGGTATCGCGACGCCGTCGTTCTGGCTCGGCATCGTCTCCATCCTCGTCGTCCTCGACGTGACGCACGCGCTCATCGGCTCGCCCTGGATGCCGCCGATTGACTACGTGCCGTTCTTCCAGGACCCACTGCGCAATCTCTCGATGGCGGTCCTTCCCGCGCTCACCGTCGGTTACCGTTATTCCGCCGTAACCATGCGCATGACGCGCTCGGCGATGCTCGAGGTGCTACGCGAGGACTATATCCGCACCGCCCGCGCCAAGGGCCTGATCGAGCGACTCGTGATCAACCGGCACGCGCTCAAGAACGCGTTGCTTCCCGTCGTTACCTTGATCGGCATCGAATTCGCCTTTCTCATCGGTGGCCTCGTCGTGACCGAGCAGGTCTTCAATCTCAACGGAGTTGGCCGCCTATTCGTGCTCGCCGTGCAGAACCAGGACTATACGCTTACCCAGGCCCTAGTGATGCTCACGGTCGCGATCTTCGTGTTCACCAATCTCGTCGTCGACCTGCTCTATGCGTGGCTCGATCCGCGCATCCGCTTCGGCTGAGGCATTCTCGAATGGTCGATCTCGCCCCACCCTTTGCCCACACCGCAGAAGAGAGCATCGAGATCCAGCGCTCGGCGCTTGCCGGCGCGCTCGAGTTCTGCCGCCGCGAGCCGCTCGGTACTGTCGGCCTTATCGTGGTGATCATCATGGCGGCGTCCGGCCTCGCCGCGGGGTGGGTTGCGCCGTACAGCCCGACCGCAAACGATTTTAGCGCCATGACCGAGCCTCCTAGCTGGGCACATATCATGGGCACCGATCAGTTCGGCCGCGACCTGTTCTCGCGCATCGTGTTCGGCGCGCGCACGGCGCTGATCGTGGGATTTTCCTGCGCCATGATCGGCGGTGGGATCGGCCTGGTACTCGGCGTGGGCAGCGCCTACTTCGGCGGCTACCTCGATCTCGTTCTCCAGCGCCTGTTCGACATCCTCATGGCGTTCCCGCTGATCATCCTGGCGCTCGCCGTCATCGCCATCTTCGGCAGCGGCGTGCACAACGTGATCATAGCGATCACCATCCCGCTCGTTCCCCGCTGTGCGCGCGTCGTGCGCTCGAGCGCGCTCGCGATCCGCGAAGTGCCCTACATCGATGCCGCCCGCGCCTGCGGCTTCTCTCACGCGCGCATCATTCTTCGCCACATGGTGCCCAATGTGATGGCGCCGTTCCTGATCTTAGTCACTGCGTTCGTCGGCCAGGCGATCCTCGCCGAGGCATCGCTCTCCTATCTCGGCCTCGGCGTGCAGGAGCCGACCGCGGCGTGGGGGCTGATGCTGCAGGGCGGTGCAGAAGAGTTCGCCACCACCGCGCCGTGGATAGCGATCTTTCCCGGTCTTGCGATCGCGCTCACCGTGTTCGGCTTCAGCCTGTTCGGCGATGCACTGCGCGATGCGCTCGATCCCAAGATGCGCGGAAGGTGAGGTGGACTTCGCTCGCGTCCCTCCCCTCTCTTTCCTAAGTCGGTGTCACGGGCAATTGCAAAGCAGTCGGCGCTTGGAGATCTCTCCTCCTCACCCGATGCTTCTCTGCGCGCGCGAGAAGAGGCGAAAGATCACATCACCCCGTTGATCGCAAAATCGAAGATGTGGAAGTTGCGCAGAGTACTGGCCGCGGCGCGCTTCGCGTAAGCGTCGTTCAGTGGGCCATTGAGAATGAAGGGAACGTAGCTCTCGGCGAGGCCACCGTGGGTGCGCAGCGGGTGATCGCCGAGAGCTGAAAGGTCGTGCGCAGCCGGCGTCGTGCCGATGCAGGTTTCGCCATCGCTGATGACAACAACGTCGCCCTCGCGGTCGATCGGGAGTTCGAACAGGCGCGACGCCGTTTCCTTGTCATAAACCGCTTCAATGCCAGGAAGGCCGGCGGCAAACCGCATCACCGCTGCGCGCGTAGTACTGTCGGTGCAATAGACGCGCACGAAGCTCCCGAGCGAGCCGTGATGGGCAGCGAAATAGTCAGTGATCGGGCAGATCACCGTGGTCGTTCCCTTCCCGAACGCGCGGTCGAGCGCATCCTGCAGCCACACCACCTTGGGCGAGCCGTCGGAATTGGATTTATCGCGCATGCCGTGATCGGCAATGAGACCAACGACGGCGCCGAGGCGATCGAGCTCCCCTACGATCGCATCGATGTCGCGATAATAGTGGATCGCCTCGGGTTCGCCCGGCGCATATTTGTGCTGGATATAATCGGTGAGCGACAGATAAGTGATCAGCGGCCGATCCTTCTCGATGAGCTTGACGCCTGCCTGAAGCACAAACAGCGAGAGGTCCGCCGAGTACATGTCCGGTAACGGGAGGCCGACCAGCTCAAGCACGTTCTCGATGCCGTGCTCACGCCTGTTGCATGTGTCGGCCTTTTCTGACGAGAAGTTGATGGAGCCGCCTTCAATATTCATGCCCTTACCGAGCTGCTGGCGCAGCTTGTCCTTCGCCGTGACTGAGGCGACCTTGGCGCCGTTGCGTGAGAATTCGGCGAGAATGGTCGGCGCTCGCATGAGCTCCGGCCCGGTCATTACCACCGCTTTTTTCGTCTCCGGCTCTAGATAGAAGTTGCCGGAAATCCCGTGCACCGCCGGTGGACTGCCGGTGACGATGGACACATTGTTAGGACAGGTGAAGCTCGGAATGACGGCTTGCGCCGTCGCGGCAAACCCGCTCTTCATGAAGCGCGCGATGTTCGGCACAATCCCGTTATCAAGAGCGTACTCGAGGTAGGCGGGATCGCCGCCGTCGTTGCAGATGACGACGATGGGGCGTGCGGGAAAGCGATAGCGCACTCCGTTGACAGAAATGTCTTTCTCGCATGTCATGACAGGGGCGTCCAAGGAACCATTCGATGGCGCAATCAACCGAGGTGATCAAAGCATATTGGCAGCCGGGGTGCACCAGCTGCCTGCGGATGAAGGAGTTCTTGACCAAACACGGCGTGCCCTTTGTATCGGTCAACGTGCTCGAGGATAGGCAGGGCTTGGCTGAGCTTGCGGAATTGGGGATCCGCACGGTGCCCATCGTTCGCCGCGGCACGACGTGGGCAAACGGCCAGGTGCTGCGCGATGTCGCCCGCGTTGCCTGCATCGCCTGGGGCGGGACGCCGATGCTGCCCGCGCCCGAGCTTGTCAGCCGCCTCATAGAGATTCAGACAACAGCGCAGCGGCTGTTTGCGCAAATTCCCGACGAGGCCCTGTCCCGCCTCTTGCCGCATCGGCCGCGCTCGTACGTGCAGCTCGGGTACCACATCTTCAACATCGCCGACGCATTCCTCGAGCTTGAGGTTGAGGGCCTGCCGCTCGAGGAAGGCGCGTACAGCCGCCTGCCGCCGCCGCAGATGGACACCAAGGCGAAGATCCTCGCCTATGGAGCCGATGTGCTCGCCCGACTCATCGCGTGGTGGGACGGCCCCGGCCATGCGTCCGACCTCTCCCGCAAGGCGCGCGTCTATTATGGCGACGTAACCGAGCACGACTACCTTGAGCGCACCACGTGGCACTCGGGCCAGCACGTGCGCCAGCTCGTGATGGTGCTCGACCTCCTGGGAATCGAGCCGAACGGCCCGCCGACCGCGAAGACGTTCGCCGGCCTGCCCATGCCCGACAAGGTGTGGGATGACGACCGTGCGATGCCCTAAGAGAGGCCTGAAGTTGGCGAGTGACCTAGACCAATTTCCTGTTAAAGGAGTGGTCCTCCCAGATCAGACATTGCGGCACGTCCGATCAATATCCGCTATTCCCCAAAGCGAGCATGTTTCAAAAACATAGTTGGAACAAAGCGTATGAGACGCCACGGAAAAGATCGTTCATGAGCACATTAAAAGGCATCCGGGTACTCGATCTCGGCACTTTTATCGCCGGGCCTCATTGCGCAACAATTCTCGGAGAGTTTGGTGCCGAGGTGATAAAAGTCGAGCCGCCGGGAAGCGGCGACTCCCTACGCCGTCTCGGCACCAACACCGAATGCGGCGACACACTCGTGTGGTTGTCAGAGGCTCGAAACAAGAAATGCATCACGCTTGATCTGCGTCAGGAAATGGGCCGCGCTTTGTTGAAACGGCTCGCGGCGAAATGCGATGTCGTCGTCGAAAATTTCCGCCCGGGAACCATCGAGAAGTGGGGTCTAGGCTATGATGAGCTGAAAAAACTTAATCCGCGCGCGATACTGGTGCGTATCTCCGCCTACGGGCAGGACGGCCCGATGTGTGAGGAGCCCGCATTTGCACGTATCGCGCACGCTTTTTCCGGCCTCACGTATCTTTCAGGCGAGCCGGGGCGTGTGCCCGTCGTGCCGGGATCAACAACCCTTGCCGACTACATTTCCGGCATGAACGGCGCCATCGGCGCGCTTGTCGCACTGCGGGGACGAGAAAGGACCGGCGAGGGCCAGTACGTCGATGTAGCTCTCTATGAATCGGTCTTTCGCGTTCTTGACGAGATCGCACCCGCTTACCAGCGGCTGGGGTACATTCGTGAGCGCATGGGTGCAGACACCGTGAACGTCTGCCCGCACAGTCACTATCAAGCGCGCGATGGCCGCTGGATCGCCATCGCCTGCTCCAATGACCTTATGTTCAAGCGGCTAGCCACCGCGATCGGACGTGATGAACTCGCGTCGGACGATCGCTTTGGCCCGAAGGAGCGACGGCTCGCGGCACGCGATGAA
>Ga0318538_10000476_pt1 | contig 11080 bp, 10 predicted proteins | sample GRESIP166b4f23_FD_202504 | JGI IMG/M metagenome (GOLD analysis project Ga0318538, IMG submission 202504) | Tropical soil microbial communities from Luquillo Experimental Forest, Puerto Rico - GRE.SIPMG.166b4f23 | ecosystem: Environmental > Terrestrial > Soil > Tropical forest > Bulk soil...
GGGATACGGCTACTTCTTCTGCGCGTAAGCCTCGAGGTAGGCCTCGGCCATCTTAAAGAATCTGCTTAAGCTCGGTTGTTGATCCGGTTGCGCGCCCGCCCCGGCGCTGCAAACACGACCGCCGGCGGAAACGAGATCGACGATATGACCTCCCAGCACCCGGTACGCCTCGAGCTGGGACTCGCTGAACCATTGCTCGGCCGTTGACTCGTGCGGAAAGGCCGGGTGCATCGCGGCATAGGCGCGCACATCGGCCGGTTCGGTGCCATGGTAGCCCGGTTTGATATAGAGCAGCTGCCCGGGTTCGGCGCCGGGTTCGGGATAGAAGATGTCGGCGATCGCGCAATAGACGCCGTCTACCGGCTCCGGCCTGCGGGCCGTGACGTCGATGCCGCGGAAGCGGATGGCCACGCCCAGGTCGACCCACGCCTTGCGGACCGCGTTGCCGAGATCTTCTAGTTGGCACTCGGGATCGCAATCGGCATCACTGACCACAATATATCGGCAGCGCCGGCGGATCATCTCATAGATACCGAGATTTTCGAAATGACCGCCATCGGACAGATAGACGTATTTGCCGCTATCGGTCGTCAGGCCGAACATTTCATTGGCGATCGGGATGAAGCTGAAACGCGGTCCCTCGCGGAGGGAGGTGTCGGCATCGCGCGGATGCCGAGCCACCAGCCGAGCCGCACATTACCGAGCATCATCAGAAGGCTGACCAGCGGCGACGAGTTGTAGCCCTGGTTGGGGCTGAGCGAGGCGCCGGAAATCGCCATCGCGGTCCCCAGAGTAATACCGCCTTTTGGTCCGCCGTAAGACGCGGTCGAGCGATATTTGACTCTCGGGTTGCCACAGGCAAACGGGGAGATGCTGAATGATTCCGCCTTGCGTTCCTGCCAGGCGAGGTTGGTCGTAGCCACGAGGTTCAGGGTCGCGTTGATTACCGGGAACAGACAACGGGACCCGGTGTTCGGAGGCGGCCATAGCTCCGCCATCGGAAGGTTATCCTTGAGATCGAAGCCGGTGAAGCGGTCGGCATCCGGCCGCGCCGCCCGCGCGGACCCGAGAAAACCGCGGGTCAGCCGATTACGATAAACTGCATGCAACGAAAAACGGTTGACATTGATGAACCACGACATCGCCAGCGCACCGACGAAGCAGACCACGCAGGCTATTGCCGTGACCAGCAAGCGCAATCCGGGTTGGAGAAAGTATCGGTAGTCATCGGGCGACAGGCTCTTTTCGATCGCGTCGAGCGTGTGCCGTGCCCCGCCCGCGACGAGGATCGCCAACAAGGGCAGAAAGATCAACGTCGCGATCGAGACGGTCAGGCTAACCGGCAATCTTTCGATCGCCTGCCGCGCCGTCGTCGCTGCCGATTTGGCACTGGCGCCGGTCAAAATGCTGATCAGCCCCGAAACTCCGCCTCCAGCCGCGGCCAATTTCCAAGCCCAGGCGGATTCGAGAGAATCAAGCGCGGGCGGGCCAAACAGCACGATACCGGCCAGCACGATCCATACCAGGGTCACGGCGACGATCCATCCGGAAGACCGGGCCCGCCATTCGCGTTCGGTGTCCCCATCCGGAGCGTAGCTCGCCAGCCCGACATAAAGGGTGTCGCCGAGGAGCAACGCTAACATCGCCCAACCGACGCCAGCGACCACCAATAAGTTTTTTACCAGCGGATCGCCGATACAATCCGCGTAGTTCCTGGCGCCTCGCGTGGCGCGCCAAAGCTCGTATCCGAATGCAAGGATCGCCCCGGCGACCGCACCGGTGACCACCCAATAGAGCAGCAGCTGCAATGCAGGTACCGGGTCCTTCTCGCTGCTCAGCACGGCAAACCGGCCGAAGGCGGGGCGCCACCAAAAGAACGTGATCCACCACGCAACGCCATAGATGACGGCGCCGGCGCCGGCGCTCAGTGCAAGCCAGCCGCCCGGGGTGCGCGCCGCGGATCCGAGGAGCGGGTGCAGCGCGACGGCGCCGAGCAAAGTCGCCGCCAGATATTGCGGGATCAGGATTTGTCGCAAGAAGCGCCCTTGGTCTATACCGCGACCATGAGCGCCCGAACGGCTGGCCAACGACTGCACCAGTGCCCAAATGAGCAGCAATACCGCCAATACTAGGCACACCTGAGGCCATGGGCTGGGCCACAAAGGCGACCAGCCAACGAATTCAGCCGCGCCGATCGGGACAAGCACGACTGCTACAAGGAGCGGCAGGAATATTGTCCAGTTCAAAACCAAATTCCTGACGACCAGCGCTACAGCCGTCCAGGTGTCGGGCGACATAGCGCCTGTCCGGGGGGTCAGATAATTGCTGCTGGCCCGCAAAGCCCGTAATTCCGGAGCCTCATCGGCCGGATCGACGGCGCGGGTGGTCAGCGACCGCAATACTGCGTTGTCGTCGCCCGCATGATGGCGCCAGGCTGACAGCCAGCTGCCGATGTAGCCGCCGCCGGAAATGGTGGACAGGTAGTCGAAATCGAAGAGCAGGCCGTGCCGCGCCAGCGCCTGCAACACACCGAGCGCAAAGGAGGCGCTGCGTATCCCGCCGCCCGAGAGGCATAGCGCACTCTGCGGCCGCTCTAGCTGGTGAATAGAAGCATAGAGATCCGCCAGCGTGCGGCCAGCGTCGGCACCCGGATGCAGCGCGGCGAATTCCTCGCCTAGGATATCGAGAGCCTCACGGGCTCCCGGCCGCGACACGGCGCCGCCCGGATCGGTCGTGGCTCCTTGGCTTTGCATCTCCCCTCCCCATCGGTCCGCTCACCCGGAGGCGGATACTTCGCCTCATGCCCTCCAGCGAGATCCGCCCGGTCAGCGAGCCGGACGGTACGTTGTCGAATTATTTCTGTTGGGTGTGTGACCTGGCTTACTCTCCGCTATCAAAAGACTTGGCGCTCCGCGATCGCGCCGGGAGCGCAGTTCACATCGCGGCTGCTCGCCTAACCAGTTCCTTCGGCTCGATGGTGGTCTGGTCCGGCCGGTGCTTGGGCAACGCCAGCCACTCGGCCAACAGCTTGCCGCTCTCGGCGATGAAGCGCTCGTCGATAGATCGGGCATTCGAGATGCGATCGACACGGAAGTTGCGGAAGTCGTTTCTCAGCTCGCACCACGCACCGAGCACGGTGACGTCGACATAATAGGCCATCGCGACCGGGCGAACGGTCCGGTGCGTGTGACGTCCCTGCTCGTCGATATAAGCGATGGCCACTTTGTGCGCGCCGTGGATGGCATCGCGCAGTACCGCGGGATCGACACCAGTGACCGGCGGCGCATCGCCGTCGGAGACATAAATCGGGGCCGAGACGAGATGTGGTTGCAGTGGCTCCGGGACCACGACAGCCAGCTTGGCGAGCACGCTTTCCGCTGCTTGCTGAAGTTTTGCGTCACGCAACCGGCGCAGGAGGCGCACGCCGATCGCAATTGCGTCGGCTTCCTCGCTGGTGAACATCAAGGGCGGCAGATCGTAGCCGCGCCGCAGGACATATCCGAGGCCGGGTGCGCCCTCGATCGGCACACGGCTTCCCTGGAGTGCCGCGATGTCGCGATAAATCGTGCGGGCTGTGACCTCGAGCTGCTCGGCGAGCGCTGCGGCGGTGACTGGATGCGGGGCGGTGCGCAAGGCCTGGATGATATCGAACAGGCGGCCGGCGCGGCGCATGATCTCTCCTGACAGAATGTTGTCAGTATACGCCGGTTAACTTGACTGAGCAAACGCTTCGAAGGAGGGATCGATGGTTTCGACCCATGTCGACATCGAAAAAGCCGAGTGGATCCCCGGTACCCCGTTTTATGGGTCCGCAGCGGTTTATCAGGGCAAGGACATCGTCCAGCTCAAAATCCTCAGCGACCGCCGGCCGGAGGGTGGCGGCATTGCCTGGCTCGCCAAGTTCTCGCCGCCGCCCGGCAAGCTGATCAAGATTGTCGCCACCGCGCTATCGGACGAGCACGTCCTCAACCTCGCAGGCGGCCGGGTGACAAAGGCCGGGCAGCCTGCTCGCTCCTCCGGCGGCTACACATTGAACCCCAAAGGTCAGCCGCACAGCGCGCTTATCGGGACCGAAACGGTCAGCCTCGTCATCTACCGCGGCGAGCCGGACGAGATCGTGTCGATGGAGGTGGTGGATCTCGAGCCGCCGTCCGAGGACGAGCGATGACCGGCAACCCGGTCCTGACCTTCCCCGAAGCGCGCGAGCCGCAGGCGGAAGCGGCGATCCATCGCGGGCTGGCGGCCTACAACACGACCCGGTTTCGCCCAAGCGACAACACGACCCTGGACATCCTCGTTCGCGGCGACAATAGCGGCGAGGTTCTCGGCGGCCTCCTTGGGCACACCTCGTACCGGTTGTTTTTTCTCGACCTGTTCTATCTGCCGGAGGAACTGCGCGGCGCCGGGCTCGGCAGCCGGATCATCCTCCTCGCCGAGGACGAGGCCCGGCGGCGCGGGTGCACCGCTGCGTTCGTCTATACGGTGGCGTTCCAGGCGCCGGAATTCTACGAGCGCCACGGCTACCGTCGGTTCGGCGAGATCGCCTGCCCGCCCGACGGTGCCACCCGGATTTTCTTGAGCAAGGCGCTCGTCTGAAACTCGAGCCCCTTATCGCACCGATGCAGCTCGGCTGCTCTCTCTAAGGCTGTCTCCAAGGGCGCATTCGGCGATCGCCGGTCGGCGCACTAGGCCGCCACCGACAAAGGTTTCGAGAGATTCCCAGCAGCTCCTGCGCGCTCCCCAGGGAAATTGGGCGCCGAGGCACAGTGCCAGCTCACGCGACCACAGTTGGCGGCGGGCTTCGCGGCGTGCCCATTTCCAGCTGCGTCCGGCGACGCGTCGCCAGGCAATGCGCCGGTAGCGGGCCGGCAAATCCGGGTTGTCATCGATAAAAAGCAGTAGCGCTAGGTTCAGGTCGTGGAGAATCTGCGCCTTGTTCGCCGACAGGCGATCTGCGCCCATTTCGTTGGGATCGGGTGCGGCGACCATCGGCGTGTCGGAGATCCCGAAGCGGCATCGTTGGGCGAGACGCAAGGCCAGGGTGTAATCCTGGACAAAGACCCGCTCGTCGCAGCCTCCGCTCCGCTGCAATGCCTCGCGGCGGACCAGCATGTTGCTCGGCGTGAACCAGATCGCGCGCAGTAGCGCCCTGAGCGGATCGGATAACAGCCGCGGCAGAGATGCGGCGGGCCTAGGCCACACCGGCGCCTCTCCCGGCCGATAGGGCAGCCCAGCACCGATCATCACCTCGACCCCGAGGCATTGCATGCAATCGATCAGGTATCGGGTGGCGTCGGGAGCGAGCAGGTCATCGCCGTCGAGCAGCTTGACCAGCGGCATCGAGGCGGCTGCGAGCCCGCGATTGGTCGCCACACTAGGACCCTGGTTGGACTGTGCGATCAGACGAAATCCCGGCAGCTGCGGGCCCAGGCTCTCGAGCACCTCACGCGATCCGTCGGTCGAGCCGTCATCGACAATAATGACTTCGCGCTCGAAATCGCCGTCCTGGGCCGCGACTGAGGCGAGCACATCGGCAAGATACCGCCGCTTATTGTAGACGGTCAGGACGAAGGAAACGGCAGTTCGGGACATCAGCGTCGTCATTCCCGCGCTGATGAAGGGCTATCGCGCTCCCTCGAGATTGCTTCGTCGCCACGCTCCTCGCAATGACGACCCGCTTTGTTGTCATTGCGAGCGAAGCGAAGCAATCTCGTGCCTATAGGAAGCCAGAACTCGTCGCTCAAGCCGTCACTGCCCGGCCGCTCGTTCGGCGCGGAACTCGGCAAACACCTTGCTCGCCACCATCATCGACTCGCGGATGATCGGCACGCCGACATAGCCGGAGAGGTGGAGCAGCACCTCGGTCAACTCATCTTCGGTCCACCCCTGGCGCAACGCCATGCGCAGATGCAGCCCCAACTCGGGTTCGCGCCCGGGGGCAACGTCGGAGACGACGCAAACAAGGGTCCGGGTCTTCAAATCGAGGCCCGGCCGTGTCCACAGCGTGCCGAACACCGTCTCGGTTGCTAGGTCGATGAACTTCTTCATGACCGGGTCGCTGTAGATCTCGCGAGCCGAACGTTCGACCGCCGCATCGCCCAAGAGCTGCCGCCGCAGCGCCGCCCCTTTTCGATAAAGCTCGCTTTCCGCCATCACCCCACCTCGCTCCGCGAAAGATTGCGCAATTCTCTCTGTGTCGCCGGTCGCGAACAAGCGCGGAGCGCCGGCTCTGGCCTTGGCCCATCGGTCGATGCTATCTCGCCGATGATTAGTCGCGAGGGGTCATGAACGACATTCTTGGACGCCTGGAGGAAAAGCGGGCAGCGGCACGGGCCGGCGGCGGAGCCCGGCGTATCGACGCCCAGCACAGCCGGGGCAAGCTTACCGCGCGCGAGCGGCTCGAAATCTTGCTCGACCCCGATTCCTTCGAGGAATGGGACATGTTCGTCGAGCACCGCACCCACGATTTCGGCATCGACGCGCACAAGATCCCGGGCGACGGCGTCGTCACCGGCCACGGCACGGTGAACGGCCGTTTGGTCTTTGTCTTTAGCCAGGATTTCACGGTCTTTGGCGGCTCGCTCAGCGAAGCGCACGCCGAGAAGGTCTGCAAGATCATGGACCAGGCGATCAATGTCGGCGCCCCGGTGATCGGGCTCAACGACTCGGGCGGGGCACGCATCCAGGACGGGGTGGCCTCGCTCGCCGGCTATGCCGAGGTGTTCGAGCGCAATGTTCTGGCCTCGGGTGTCGTGCCGCAGGTCTCGCTGATCATGGGACCGTGCGCCGGGGGTGCGGTCTATTCGCCGGCGATGACCGATTTCATCTTCATGGTCCGCGAAACCTCTTACCTGTTCGTGACGGGCCCCGAGGTGGTCAAGACGGTGACCCACGAAGCGGTGACGCAGGAAGAATTGGGTGGTGCCGTCACGCATACGACGCGCTCGGGTGTGGCGGATCTCGCCTTCGCCAACGATGTTGAGGCATTGATCGAGCTGCGCCGGTTCATCGACTTTCTGCCGGCCTCGAACCGGGCGCAGCCGCCGTTGCGGCCGAGCACCGACCCACGCGACCGGGCCGAGCCGTCGCTAGACACGCTTGTCCCGCGCAACCCGAACCGGCCCTACGACATGAAGGAACTGATCGAGAAGGTCGTCGACGACGGCGATTTCTTCGAGATCCAGCCCGACTTCGCTCGCAACATCTTGATCGGGTTCGCCCGAATGGAGGGATCGACAATCGGCATCGTCGCAAACCAGCCGATGGTGCTGGCCGGCTGTCTCGACATCGACAGCTCGCGCAAGGCGGCACGCTTTGTCAGATTTTGCGACTGCTTCAACATCCCGATCTTGACCTTTGTCGATGTGCCCGGATTTTTGCCGGGGACCGCCCAGGAGCATGGCGGCATCATCAAGCACGGCGCCAAGCTGCTGTTTGCCTTTGCCGAGGCGACCGTGCCGAAGGTGACTTTGATCATCCGCAAGGCCTATGGCGGTGCCTATGACGTGATGAGCTCCAAGCATCTGCGGGGCGACGTGAATTTCGCGTGGCCCTCGGCCGAGATCGCGGTGATGGGACCGCAGGGTGCCGTCGAGATTATCTTCCGCGCCGACATCGGCGACGCCGCGGCAATCGAGGCGCGCACCGAGGAATACCGCGAGAAATTCGCCAATCCGTTTGTCGCGGCGAGCCGCGGTTTTATCGACGACGTGATCCTGCCGCGCGACACACGGCGCCGGCTGTGCCGCGCGCTGGCAATGCTGCGCGGCAAATCGCTCGCCAACCCCTGGAAAAAGCACGACAACATCCCGCTGTGACTCAATTGCTGGGTACTCTATCGAGATTGCCGCGGCGCCTGAGGGCGCCTCGCAATAACGTCTCCCTCTCTGCTGTCATTGCGAGCGGAGCGAAGCAATCTCGTGCCGCAACTTGGGCCCAATGTTCAAGAAAATCCTGATCGCCAACCGCGGCGAGATCGCCTGCCGCATCATCCGCACGGCCCAGCGGATGGGCATCGCCACGGTCGCCGTCTATTCCGAGGCCGATGCCGAAGCGTTGCATGTGCGTCTTGCCGATGAAGCTGTCCCGATCGGGCCCGCGCCCTCTGCCGAGAGCTATCTGAAGATCGAGCGGATCGTCGAGGCCTGCCGTGCGACCGGTGCCGAGGCCGTCCATCCGGGCTATGGCTTTTTGTCGGAAAACCCCGCCTTCGCGACCGCGCTCGCCACGGCGCGAGTGACCTTCATCGGGCCGGGGCCCGAGGCGATCGCGGCGATGGGCGACAAGATCCAATCGAAAAAGCTGGCGCGCGACGCGGGGGTATCGAGCGTGCCCGGCCGCCTCGAAGTGATCCCGGACGCCGACAGCGCCGTCAGGGTCGCCCGCGACATCGGTTATCCGGTCATGATCAAGGCCTCGGCCGGCGGCGGCGGCAAGGGAATGCGCATCGCTGCGAGCGACGAGGAAGTTCGCGACGGGTTTCGCTCGGCGGCGAGCGAGGCCAGATCGAGCTTTGCCGACGACCGGATTTTTATCGAGAAATACATCGAGGAGCCGCGCCATATCGAGATCCAGGTCCTCGGCGACACCTTTGGCAATCTCGTCTATCTCGGCGAGCGCGAATGCTCGATCCAGCGCCGGCACCAGAAGGTCATCGAGGAGGCGCCGAGCCCCTTTCTCGATCGTGAAACGCGTAAAGCCATGGGCGAGCAGGCGGTGGCGCTGGCCCGCGCCGTCGAGTATCGCTCGGCCGGCACGGTCGAGTTCATCGTCGACCGCGAGCGCAACTTCTATTTTCTCGAGATGAATACCCGGCTGCAGGTCGAGCACCCGGTGACCGAGCTAGTGACCGGGCTCGACCTCGTCGAGCTGATGATCCGGATCGCGGCCGGCGAGCCGCTGCCGTTCACGCAGCAAGATGTCCGGCTCGAAGGCTGGGCGATCGAGGCGCGCATCTACGCCGAAGATCCGGGACGCAATTTTCTTCCGTCGACCGGTCGCCTGATCCGCTATCGGCCGCCCACCGGAGAGGATCTGAGGCTCGATACCGGCGTTTTCGAGGGAGCAGAGATCACTGTCCACTACGATCCGATGATCGCCAAGCTCGTCGCCTCCGGCAGTGATCGGAAGACGGCAATCGAGCGGCTGCGCGGTGCTCTGGACGGCTTCTATGTCGCCGGCGTGCAGCACAACATCGCCTTTCTGGCGGCAGCCGTGGCAAAGCCGCGCTTTAGTGCGGGTGCCTTGTCGACGAACTTCATCGTAGAGGAGTTCCGCGGCGGGTTCGCGTCCCCCTCGGGGTTTGTTGAGCCCGACCGCGTGATCCTGCTCGCCGCCGCTCTCGCGCACCGGCGCATTCGCGAGCGCGAAACGGCGATAAACGGCAAGCTCGCGGGGGCGAGAATCGAGATTGCCGAGCACTCGATCGTGCTGCTCGACGGACGGTCCTATCCGATCTCGGTTCGACCGGAGGACGGCGCGTATCGTGTCGAAATCGAGGGTGAGAGCCACCTCGCGGCCACTGATTGGCGGCCGGGAGAGGTTTTACTCCAGATCGGAGTGGGCAAGCGTCTTGCCACGGTGCAGATCGAGCCGCTACCGGGAGCAGCATTCCGGCTGATGCACGGCGGCGTGATCCGCCGCGCGCAGGTGTTGCCGCCGCGTGCTGCCGAGTTGCTCGCGCTGATGCCCGAGAAACAGGCATCCGACACCTCGCGGCTCCTGTTGTCGCCGATGCCGGGCCTGCTCTCCTCGATCACGGTAAGCCAGGGCCAGGAAGTCAAGGCCGGCGAGCCGCTCGCCGTGGTCGAGGCGATGAAGATGGAGAACATCTTGCGCGCCGAGCGCGACGGCCGCATCGCGCGAATCCGCGCCAACCCCGGCGACAGCCTGGCGGTCGACCAGGTGATCCTCGAATTCGAATAATGGGTCTCGAGAAGACCGTTCGTTTGCGGATCACCGGTGAGGTGCAAGGTGTCGGCTATCGGATCTGGGCGACGCGCACCGCAACGGGGCTGCGGCTGCGCGGGTGGGTACGCAACCGCAAGGACGGCAGCGTCGAGGTGCTGGCGAATGGTGCTCCTGATGCTGTTGCAGCGATGGCCGAAGCCTGCCGGCGTGGCCCGTCAGCCGCACGCGTTGCCAAGGTGACGGTCAGCGACGCCGAAGATGACGGTAGCCGCGGCTTCGGCACCCTTCCGACCGAGTGAGTTTCAACCCCCGCCGAGAAAATCCCTTGTCCATTGTTGATACTGATCGGCGCGGGTAACCCGTCGCATCAGCTCGGGCGGCGCGATGTTCTTGAGTTCGCGCGGTGCGACACCATCGCGCAGCGCCTTCAAGGTGTCGTAGACCGCCTGCACCGCGGCCGAGAACGGAGCGTGGGTCTGAAGCGCGACCCGAACGCGATGCGCCGCGAGCCAACCGAGATCACCAAGCTCGCCGCTGCCGCCGCCGAGTATCAGCGGGATCCTGATCGCCGATGACACCGCCTCGACCGCCTCGGCGGTCACGCCGCCGGCGAGGAACACCGCGTCGACTCCGGCCGCCTCATAGGCCTTGGCGCGCTTGACGGCCTCGTCGAGATTGGCAATCGCCAGCGCACTGGTGCGCCCGGCGATTACCAGATTCTTGTCCTGGCGCGCCGACAGTGCCGCCTTCATTTTGCCGACACCTTCCTCGACCGAGCTCAGGCTCGGCTTGCCGTTGGGTCCATAGGGCCGCGGTAGTACGGTATCCTCGATCGACATCGCGCAAATGCCGGCAGTCTCCAACTCTTCAACGGTGCGGCGCACGTTGAGTGCGTTGCCGTAACCATGGTCGGCGTCGACCAGCAATGCCAGATTGCCGGCGCGGCAGATGCGGTTGGCTTGGCTCGCGAACTCGGTCAGGGTCAGAACGACGAGATCGGGAGCGCCGAGCACCGACATCGAGCCGATCGAGCCCGAAAACATCCCGAGTTCGAAGCCGAGATCCTCGGCGATGCGCGCCGAGATCGCGTCGTACACCGATCCCGGATGGACGCAGCGGTTGCCGGAAAGGATCGCGCGAAAGCGCGCGCGCCGTTCGGTCCAATTGATCG
>Ga0318538_10000494_pt1 | contig 10984 bp, 10 predicted proteins | sample GRESIP166b4f23_FD_202504 | JGI IMG/M metagenome (GOLD analysis project Ga0318538, IMG submission 202504) | Tropical soil microbial communities from Luquillo Experimental Forest, Puerto Rico - GRE.SIPMG.166b4f23 | ecosystem: Environmental > Terrestrial > Soil > Tropical forest > Bulk soil...
CAGAAGGACCGTGCGTTGCAGGCGATGGAGCGCGCCGTTCGCGCTCATGCACCCGCGATCCTCAAGGCCAATGCCGAGGACGTTGCCGAATTCCGCACGACTGGCGCGACGGCCGCCTTCATCGACCGCCTGACATTGACGCAAGCGCGCATCGAGGCGATGGCCGAGGGCATTGCCGCCGTGCGCGCAATTCCCGATCCCGTCGGCGTCATCACCGAAAGCTGGCAGCGCCCCAACGGCATGATCATCGAACGCGTGCGGGTGCCGCTCGGCGTCGTGGCCGTAATCTTCGAGAGCCGCCCCAATGTTGCGGCCGACGCCGGCGTGCTGTGCCTGAAGTCGGGCAACGCGGTGATCCTGCGCGGCGGTTCGGATAGCTACCGTTCCTGTCGCGCCATCCATGAGTGCCTGGCCGAGGGCTTGCGCGCGGCCGGGCTTCCCGAAGCCGCCATCACGCTGGTACCGACCCGCGACCGCGCCGCGGTCGGCCTCCTGCTCACCGGACTGAACGGCGCCGTCGACGTGATCGTGCCGCGCGGGGGCAAGAGCCTGGTCGCCCGCGTCGAAGCGGAAGCGCGCGTGCCGGTGTTTGCCCATCTCGAAGGCATCAACCACGTCTATGTCGATCATGCCGCCAATCTCGATATGGCGAAGAAGATCGTGCTGAATGCAAAAATGCGGCGGACCGGCGTCTGCGGCGCGGCCGAAACCCTGCTGGTCGATCGCGCCGGTGCCGCGAAAACCTTGAAGCCGCTGGTCGGGATGCTGATCGATGCCGGCTGCGAGGTGCGTGGCGATGAGGCCGTGCAACACGCCGACAGCCGCGTGAAGCCGGCCTCGGAGGAAGACTGGGACGCCGAATATCTCGACGCGATCATTGCCGCGAGACTCGTCGACGGCGTCGACGGCGCAATCGCCCATATTCTCGAGCACGGCTCGCACCACACCGATGCGATCGTTACCGAGGACGAAAACGCCGCGAAAAAATTCCTGAAAGAAGTGGATTCGGCGATCGTGCTGCACAACGCCTCGACCCAGTTCGCCGATGGCGGCGAATTCGGCTTCGGCGCGGAGATCGGCATCGCCACCGGCAAGTTCCATGCGCGCGGCCCGGTCGGCGTGGATCAATTGACAAGCTTCAAATATCGAATTCACGGTACCGGACAGACGCGACCGTGAGGCGTAGCGTTTTCGAGCGAAGCGTGGATCGGTTCGCGTGACGAAAGCGCGTCAAAAGAGCAGCTTCGCGCGGGGCACGGATTGAAGGAAGCATCAGCCGCGTCAACGACGAGCGTCCTTCCGTTTCACACTGACGGCATGCGCATCGGGCTGCTCGGCGGCTCGTTCAACCCGCCGCATCTCGCCCATCGCGCGATCAGCCTGTTTGCCATCAAGCGGCTCAGGCTCGACCGCGTGTGGTGGCTGGTGACGCCGGGAAACCCGCTGAAGGACACCGGTCACCTGCACGAGCTGGACGCACGCGTCGAGGCCGCACGTCTCGTCGCCGACGATCCGCGCATCGAAGTGACCTGTCTCGAATCCGTCATCGGAACGCGCTACACTGTCGACACGATCAACTATTTGCGCCGGCGCGCTTCGCACCTGCGCTTTGTCTGGATCATGGGCGCCGACAATCTCGCGCAATTTCATCGCTGGCAGAAATGGCAGCGCATCGCAAACGAGATGCCGATTGCGGTGATCGATCGCCCTCCGCAAAGTTTCCGTGCGCTGACCGCACCCGCCGCCCAGGCGCTTGCGCGCTATCGCCTGCCGGAGAACCAGGCGGGCAAGCTGGCGGACGCCCGAGCGCCGGCCTGGGTGTTTCTCACCGGATTGAAGATGAACCTGTCATCGACAGGCCTGCGGAACCCCGACGGCAGTTGGAAGCGGGAAACCAGGCCATAAGAGCTTCGCAATGGAGAACGGCGCACGATGCAGGCAAATCGAGAGCGGCACCAGAAACAGAACTTGCCAGTACCCCTGCGTTTCCGAAGTTCGTATTGGGGGGTGCGGCAAGAAGGCAACGAACTTCGGAAACGGGGGTACTGGTGCCGCCGATTTGAAGCTCCCACGGCGGGTGCTGCGACTTGAGTTGGGAGCTTCAAATCGAGAGCGGCACCAGAAACAGAACTTGCCAGTACCCCTGCGTTTCCGAAGTTCGTATTGGGGGGTGCGGCAAGAAGGCAACGAACTTCGGAAACGGGGGTACTGGATATTGAAACCATTAACCCCACATGCGTAGTATGGTTTGCGGCGCCTAAGGATTCGGCCCCGCGTGACAAGCGAAAGGAATGGTCCCTGGCCACACCTGTATTGTCCAAGTCAGTTTTACCCAAGTCTCGAAAGACTGCGCGTAAAACATCGACCCAAGCTGCGGCCTTGCTGGCGCAAAGCGACGCTGACAAGACGCTGAATATGATCCTCTCCCGCCTCGACGATATGAAGGCGGAAGAAACGGTCACAATCGACCTTCGCGGCAAATCAGCATTCTCCGACTACATGATCGTCACCTCGGGCCGGGCCAACCGGCACGTCGGCGCGATCGCGGAAAATGTCACCAAGGCGCTGAAGGAAACCGGAATCAAGAACATCCACATCGAAGGCTTGCCCAATTGCGACTGGGTGCTGATCGATTCCGGCGACGTGATCGTGCACGTGTTCAGGCCGGAGGTTCGCGAGTTCTACAGTCTCGAGCGGCTGTGGACTCAAGGCCCGACGGTGGCAAAGGCGATCTAGCGTCGTCGAGCCGATTTCGAATCGGCTGCTGCGCGTGATAATTTCCGCGCATGCGTCTGATCGTCACCGCCGTCGGCCGGCTGAAGCAGGGGCCCGAACGCGAACTTGCCGAGCGCTACCGCAAGCGGTTCGACGACATCGGCCGCAAGCTCGGCTTTCGCGGCCTGAAAATTCATGAAATTGCCGAAAGCCGCGCGCGCGACGCGGCGGCGCGCATCGCCGAGGAAGGCGCGGCGATACTGTCGTCAATTCCGGAAAACTCCGTGCTTGTCACCCTCGACGCGCGCGGCGAAAACATCGACAGTGTCGGTCTGGCGCGCCATCTTGGCCGCTTTCGAGACCAATCGGTCGCCAACACGGTTTTTGTCATCGGCGGCGCTGACGGACTTTCGCCCGAATTGGGCGCCAAGGAGAGGCTCCGGATCGCGTTCGGGGCCGCGACCTGGCCGCACCAGATCGTACGTGTGATGCTTTTGGAGCAGCTTTACCGGGCTGCGACTATACTGGCCGGACACCCCTATCATCGCGCTTGAGGCGCCTTGGACGAGCAGCCATTGGGACCGATGCAACGCGCATCACGCTTTCATTGCCATCGGGACATCGCGCGCGCGCGCCTCGCCAGCTTGCCGCTTGCCATTTTGCTGGCGAGCGTGGGCCTGTCGCCCGCGACCGCGCAGAATACCGCGGCCCCCGTGCAGAATGCCGCCGCAACCCCCGAGGCAATCAAGCAGCGCTCCCAGGAACTCGAAGCCGCGCGGCTCGAACAGACTCGTGCCGCCGAGCAGCAAGCGAAGCTGAAGGCCGAAATCGCGGCGATCGGGGCAGACCGCAGCAAGCTCAATGAGCAATTGATCGGCGTCGCAGACAAGGTGCGCGAGGTCGAGGACCGCGTCGACGAGGCCGAAACGCGGCTGCAGCCGCTCGATGCGCGCGAGCGGGAGATCCGCGCCTCACTGATCTCGCGCCGTTCGGAAGTGGTCGAGGTCCTGGCGGCGCTGCAGCGCGCCGGACGGCGCACGCCGCCGGCGCTATTGGTGCGTCCCGAAGACGCACTGCAATCGCTGCGCACCGCGATGCTGCTCGGCGCCGTTGTGCCGGAATTGCGCACGCGGGCCGCAAAGCTGGCAAACGACCTCGGCGAACTGGTTGCGCTTCGCAAGATGATCACCGGCGAACGCGATCGCCTCGCGGTCAACCGCGACAGTCTGAAAGGCGACCAGACCCGCCTCGCCGCACTGATCGACGAGCGCCAGCGCCAGCAGGCGTCGATCGAAAGGGATATGGAGGCTGAGGGCGCGCGCGCGATTGCACTCTCCAGGCAGGCCGACAGCCTGCAGGGCCTGATCGCCAAAATGGAACAGGACGTCAGGAGCGCGGCGAAGGCGGCAGCAGCCGCGAACCAGCAAATCGGCTCCGGCAAGACCGACCCGGCCGCGTTGAAGAACCCCAGCCGCACCAGCCCGGCGATCGCCTTCGCCTCGGCCAAAGGCCTGTTCAAACTGCCCGTGAACGGCACCAAAATTCGCGATTTTGGTGGTTCCGACGGGGCCGGCGGCGTACAAAGAGGCATTTCTTTGGCAACGAGGCCCGGCGCGCAGGTCACAACACCGTGCGATGGCTGGGTGGTTTACGCGGGACCATTCCGGTCTTATGGACAACTCTTGATCCTCAATGCCGGGGGCGGGTATCATGTCCTGATCGCCGGGATGGAGCGCATTTCGGTAAACATCGGACAGTTTGTAATTACGGGTGAGCCGGTCGCGACCATGGGGACGAGATCCCAGGTTGCATCCATTCTCGCCGCCAACGCGAGCCAACCCGTGCTCTATATCGAGTTCCGCAAGGACGGCACTCCAATCGATCCAGGCCCATGGTGGGCCGCAAATGAAGGCGAAAAGGTTCGCGGATGATGCGCAAGACTTCAGTAATTCTCCTCAGCGCTGCCACGGGTGCGGCATTGACGCTGCTCGTAACCCAGCCGCGCGCGGTGTTCATGGGATCGAGCGCGCGCGCTGCGACCTCCGACACCTATCGCCAGCTCAACCTGTTCGGCGACGTATTCGAGCGCGTGCGCAGCGACTATGTTGAAAAGCCGGACGATAGCAAGCTCGTCGAATCCGCCATCTCCGGCATGCTGGCCGGCCTTGATCCGCACTCCAGCTACATGGATGCCAAGAGCTTCCGCGACATGCAGGTGCAGACCCGCGGCGAGTTCGGCGGGCTGGGCATCGAGGTGACGATGGAGGACGGCCTGATCAAGGTCGTCTCGCCGATCGACGACACGCCCGCCTCCAAGGCCGGCATCATGGCCAACGACATCATCACCATGCTCGACGACGAGCAGGTGCAGGGCCTGACCCTCAATCAGGCCGTCGAGAAGATGCGTGGGCCGGTCAACACCAAGATCAGGCTGAAGATCATCCGCAAAGGCGTCGACAATCCGATCGAGGTCACGCTGGTGCGTGACAATATTCGTGTCCGCTCGGTGCGCGCGCATGTCGAGGCCGACGATATCGGCTACATCCGCATCACGACCTTCAACGAGCAGACCACCGAAGGCCTGAAGAAGGAGATCGCCAACCTGCAGAACCAGATCGGCGACAAGCTGAAGGGCTTCATCATCGACCTGCGCAACAATCCCGGCGGCCTCCTCGAGGAAGCCGTGACAGTATCCGACGCGTTCCTCGAGCGTGGCGAGATCGTCTCGACCCGCGGCCGCAACGCCGAGGAAACCCAGCGCCGCTCCGCCCATCCGGGCGATCTCGCCAAAGGCAAGCCGGTGATCGTGCTGATCAACGGCGGCTCGGCATCGGCCTCCGAAATCGTTGCCGGAGCCCTGCAGGACCACAAGCGCGCGACGCTGGTCGGAACCCGCTCGTTCGGCAAGGGCTCGGTGCAGACCATCATCCCGCTCGGCAGCGGCAACGGCGCACTGCGGCTCACCACCGCGCGCTACTACACGCCGTCCGGCAAGTCGATCCAGGCCAAGGGCATCGTCCCCGACATCGAAGTGTTGCAGGACGTGCCGGAAGAGCTGAAGGCGCGAACCGACACCCGCGGCGAAGCGTCGCTGCGCGGCCATCTGAAGTCCGACGGCGACGAGAAGACCGGCTCGCAGTCCTATGTGCCGCCGGATGCAAAGGACGACAAAGCCCTGAAGGTCGCCGATGACCTCCTGCACGGCATCAAGTCCAGTGCGACGACGCCGACGCCGGCAATGCCGGCGACCAGTGACAAGGCGGCCGCCGACGGCCCGCAGGCGGTACGGCCCAAGGCTGCGAACTGATTCGGTTCGACCCATAAAGCGATTCAAAAAGGGCGGTCCCCACGGGGCCGCCTTTTTACTTGCCGGCTCCGGTTGTCCCCATGGCAGCCGCGCCGGTCGCCCGCCCTGTGGTATCGTCAGCGGCGTTGATTCGGGACCTTTCATGGCTGAAACGGCTGACGATCTGAGCGCCCCGCTCGGACAGAAAACGGTGCGGCGAAAGCGCCGAGTCCGGTTGCCGTTTACGGCTATGCAGGCGCTGGCGGTACTGCTCGGGCTGTTTCTGGTCACGTTCGCGGGCTTTGCCCTCTTTGGCCACAATCCGCTAGGCGGCGAGCCGATTGCGCATGTCGCGATGCGCGGCACCCCAGCGGAGGACAAGGCCCCTGTCCCGCCCGCAGTGGCCGGGGCGCACGCCACCCCGGAAGCGCCGAAACAGGCAGCATCCGGCGAGGCGCGCACGGTGACCATCATCGACGGCTCGAGCGGCAAGCGCGAGGACGTCGTGATCGGCAACGCCTCCTCCGATAAAGCGGATGCGGGCGCCAAGGAGAGCGATGCCGCAGTGCCCGCGATCACGGCCGGCGCCGACCCGCGACTTCTGGAGCGGACCCGCTATGGCATGATCCCGGTCGCGACCGCCGACCTGAAGCCGTTCACCGCCTATGCCGCGTCGGCCGACCTGGCAAAGGCCGCAAAAATGCCCGTCGTGTCCATCGTCATCGGCGGGCTTGGCGTGGGTGCTGCGAAAACGGCCGATGCCATCATGAAACTGCCGGGCGCGGTGACGCTGGCGTTCACACCCTATGGCTCCGATCCGACCAAGCTCGCCGAGCGGGCGCGTGCGCAGCGCCACGAGATCCTGCTGCAGATTCCGATGGAGCCGTACGATTATCCCGACAACGATCCCGGACCGCAGACACTGCTCGCGACGCTTGGCGCCGAGCAGAATCTCGACCGAATGCTCTGGCACCTCGGCCGTCTGCAGGGTTACGCCGGGATCGCCAACTTCATGGGCGCGCGCTTTGTCGCGACCGACGCCGCGATGCAGCCGATCATCCGGGAAGCGGCCAGGCGTGGGCTTGCCTATTTCGACGACGGTTCGGCGGCGCGTAGCGTGGCGGCGACGCTCGCTTCGAGCCAGGCCATTCCGTTCGCCAAAGGCGATGTCGCGATCGATGCTGTGCCGACGTCGGCCGAAGTCGATCATGCACTGGCGAAGCTCGAAGATATTGCGAAGGAGCGCGGCTATGCGGTCGGCACCGCCTCGGCGCTGCCCTTATCGATCGAACGAATCGCGGCCTGGACCAAGGGATTGGAGGCCCGCGGTATCCTGCTCGTGCCATTGACAACCTTGATGCTGAAATCAAAATCCAGCTAGTCGGCACTGGCTTTGCCGGATCTGAGCGCGAAGAGGCCTTCACGGAATGGCGCGTTATGAGGATCTGCCCTACCGGACCTGCGTCGGCGTGATGCTGATCAACAAGGACGGGCTGGTCTTCATCGGCCGACGTGCCGGCGGCATCGAGCATGTCGACGAATCCCATATCTGGCAGATGCCGCAAGGTGGCGTCGATCCCGGCGAGGACACCTGGGAAGCGGCCAAGCGCGAGCTCTATGAGGAGACCAGCGTCCGCTCGGTGGAAAAGCTCGCCGAGATCTCCGACTGGCTGATCTACGACATTCCGCGCACCGTCGCCGGCCGCGCCTGGAAGGGACGCTATCGCGGCCAGCGTCAGAAATGGTTTGCCATGCGCTTCACCGGCAAGGATGCCGAGATCAATGTCGCAAGCCCAGCCGGCGGCGGGCACAAAGCCGAGTTCACCAGTTGGCGCTGGGAACAGATGAAAAATCTTCCCGAACTGATCGTGCCCTTCAAGCGTCCGGTTTACGAGCGCGTCGTGAAGGAGTTTTCGCCGCTGTCGGTCAAATAAGCGACGCTCCCGACCGAAGATCTGGGCCGATACGGTTTCTTAATACCTCCCGAAGAAATTGCGGGCCGGAATCGAGAAACGGTTCCTTAACCCCAAGGGCGGCCCCATGAGTGCAATTTCCAACCCGGCATCTTCCACCACCAATGTCGCGACGCTGCTCGCCAGCACGCTTTCGACTCCGGACACTGCGAGCACCGCTGCCGCCCCGCCCGCCACGGATGCCGAGGGCACCGATCGCGGCCCCGCCACCAACGTGCAGCTCTCGGACAAGGTGAAGGCGATCCTCGCGAAAGCCTCCACCGACGCAGCGGTAGCCGCGCGGCTCCAAAGCTTCGTGCAGGATCACCGGACCACAGGCGCCGCAACCGCATCGTCCGGCGACGACAGCTCGTCTTCGACGACTCAAACCGCGAACGTGGACCAGGCGTTCGCGCAGCTAACCGACAGCAGCGCGCAGCAGGCGGACACCGAAAACTCGGGGCCCATAACGGCGGCGCATGATTTCTCCAACGGCGTGAAATTCGACGGCTTCACGGTAGGCGTCATGGCGAGCGCCGAGACAGGCTCATACAGGATCGAGATGATGGGGCCGAACGGCCTGAGCTATTACGACTTCCGATTCGGGACGAGCGACGAGGCCGGCGGCGGTAGCTTCGGGTCGTCCGGCGCAAGCGTAGGCTCCAGCCAGCAAGGTAATGTCGAATATATCAATGTCACTCAGAACGTGGCCGCCGCCACGAGTACGACCGCGTCGACGGGCGCCGAGAGCGCATCGAGCAGCGCGGCGGTTGCTCAAACCGACCAAATAACCTTTGCGATCGACTTCAGCACAGGATCGATCCAGGCAACCGAGACCAGTTCGCTGACGGCCGCCAGCGCGCAATCCAGTAAATCGGGACCGCAGGTCTCGACCGTCGCATAAGGCGGTCCGCATCTCACCCCGACCTCGGCCATTTGCTATATCTGGCGGATATCGGGGAATACTGAGACGCGCGAATGCCGGAAGAAAAGCTCTATCGTCCCAATGTCGGGATCGCGCTGTTCAATACGGCCGGCCTGGTCCTGATCGGCCGGCGCTTTCGCGACGATGGGCCCGAGATCATCTTGCCGGGGCTGGAATGGCAGATGCCGCAGGGAGGCGTCGACGAAGGCGAGGATCTGCGGCAGGCGGCACTGCGCGAGCTGTGGGAGGAGACCGGAGCCAGCCGCGCCGATTATCTCGGCGAGACCGGCTGGCTCATTTACGAGTTCCCGCCCTATCACGGCCCTCCGCATCGGCTCGCCAAATTCCGCGGTCAGCGGCAGAAATGGTTCGCGCTGCGATTTGCCGGAAACGAAGAGAACATCGATCCTCTCACGCCGCGCAACGATCAACCGGCGGAATTCGATGCCTGGCGCTGGGAGCGCCTCGATCGCGTCGCCGATCTCGTGGTGCCGTTTCGCCGCGACGTGTATCGGGAAGTCGCGCGACAATTCGCGAAGTTTGCCGGAATCTAATTCGGTGCGACCGCGAAATGCTGACTTGTTCGGTCTTCTCTAGCTCGACGCGCGTTGCATCAATGCATCGCGGTGGTATTGAGCTCTTGCTGGATGCTCTTGAAATGATCGAGCCGCTCGAGTGCGCGATCGAATTCGGAGCCTTCCTTCTCCGCGAGCTTCTGTTCCATTTCCGAGACCTCGTCGGCAAATTGACGCCGATCAAGTTCGGCGAGCGACGTCGCGACCAACGTCAGCACCGTGAGACCCTTTTCGGAGACCTCGGCAATGCCGCCGAGCACAATGATCTTCTCGCGCTGGCCGCCGGCCGTCACCGTGATGATGCCTGGACGGACACCGGCGATGACCGGCGCATGGCCCGCCAGAACGCCAAAATCACCTTCGGTGCCGGGAATATCGACCTGATCGACTTCGCCCGAGAAGGCGATCTTTTCCGGCGAGACGAGATCGAAATGGAAAGTAGCCATGGTGTACCTGCGAAGGTGAGTAGCGGGTAGCGAACGGTCGACCGAGCAGTTTCCCTGCTCGCCACTTCCATTCGCTACTTACGGTTATGCTTCTTCTCCGGCGAGCTTCTTGCCCTTCTCGACCGCCTCTTCGATGGTGCCGACCATGTAGAAGGCCGCTTCCGGCAAGTGGTCGTACTTGCCTTCGCAGAGGCCGCGGAATCCCTTGATGGTGTCGGCGAGTTCGACGAACTTGCCTGGCGAGCCCGTGAATACTTCCGCGACGTGGAAGGGCTGGGACAGGAAACGCTCGATCTTGCGGGCGCGCGCCACCGTCAGCTTGTCCTCTTCGGACAGCTCGTCCATGCCGAGAATGGCGATGATGTCCTGCAGCGACTTGTAGCGCTGCAGAATCTGCTGAACCATGCGCGCGGTCGCATAATGCTCTTCGCCGACGACAAGCGGCGAGAGCATACGCGAGGTGGAGTCGAGCGGATCGACCGCCGGGTAGATGCCCTTTTCCGAGATCGCGCGCGACAACACGGTGGTCGCATCAAGGTGGGCGAAGGAGGTCGCCGGCGCCGGGTCCGTCAAGTCGTCGGCCGGCACGTAGATCGCCTGCACCGAGGTGATCGAGCCCTTGGTCGTGGTGGTGATGCGCTCCTGCAGCGCGCCCATGTCGGTGGCCAGCGTCGGCTGATAACCCACCGCCGAGGGGATGCGGCCGAGCAGCGCCGACACTTCCGAGCCGGCCTGCGTGAAGCGGAAGATGTTGTCGACGAAGAACAGCACGTCCTGGCCCTGGTCGCGGAAATATTCGGCGACCGTCAGCCCGGAGAGGCCGACGCGGGCACGGGCGCCCGGCGGCTCGTTCATCTGGCCGTACACCAGCGCGCATTTCGACTTAACGTTCGGATCGGGATGGCGCGGATCGGCGTTCACCTTCGATTCGATGAACTCGTGATAGAGGTCGTTGCCTTCACGCGTGCGCTCGCCGACGCCGGCGAACACCGAATAGCCGCCGTGCGCCTTGGCAACGTTGTTGATCAGCTCCTGAATCAGCACGGTCTTGCCGACGCCGGCGCCGCCGAACAACCCGATCTTGC
>Ga0318538_10000500_pt1 | contig 10925 bp, 9 predicted proteins | sample GRESIP166b4f23_FD_202504 | JGI IMG/M metagenome (GOLD analysis project Ga0318538, IMG submission 202504) | Tropical soil microbial communities from Luquillo Experimental Forest, Puerto Rico - GRE.SIPMG.166b4f23 | ecosystem: Environmental > Terrestrial > Soil > Tropical forest > Bulk soil...
TCATCTTGCGCATGACGGCGACGATGATGACTTTGGGCTTTTTGTTGGTGGCGGCGAGACGATGGTGAAAGACTTTGAGAGCAGGATTGTATCGGCAAGCGCTCAAAGCTGCCATGTAGAGCACGTTCCGAACTGGCAACCGACCACCGTAGATGCAGCGATGTCCTTTGAGCCTGCCACTGTCGAAGTCATACGGGGCGAGACCGACGAGGGCGGCGATCTGCTTGCGGCTCATCTGGCCGAGCTCCGGCAACAAGGCGACGAGGGTGAAGGCGAGCGTGGGGCCAACGCCCTGCATCGAGGTCAGGAGTTCATAACGCCGAGTGAGATTGGCATTGCTGGCAACGATCTGAGCCATGCGTCTGTCGAGCAGAAGGATATCGGCCGCGAGCCGCGCCAGGCGACGTTTGTTGAGGCGCCGCAACATGGCATCCTCGAGGTGCGCGGTCTGGTTTTCGACCGCGACATGCTCGTCGCAAAGCTGTCGCCGCATAGTGACGACCTCAGCGAGCTGTTCTGTGGCAGGATCGCGCTGCACGACCCGTGTTGGCATGATCGCAACGTATTCCGCGATCAGCCGCGCATCGAGGCGGTCGTTCTTGGCGAGCACGCCACGGGCGCGGCCGAACTGGCGCAGCTTGTTGGGGTTGATGCGTCGCACCGACAGGTCCGCCGCCAGCAGGGCTCGGATGACAGCGCGCTCGTAGCCGCCACTCGGCTCGATGCCAATTGCAGCGATCGACAAGCCACGCAGTCGTTTGACCAACTCGCTGTAACCGGCGGCGTTGTTATCCACCGAAAAGGATTTCCGGTCTGGCAGCACCATCACGTCGAGACGATCCTTCGATACGTCGATTCCACCGTAACAATGCTCTGTCATCTTCGTGCCCCTGCCTTGCTGATGCGGGCTCATGCCCTGGCAACTGTCCGGGAATGGAAGAAGCGGCTGGAGCACCAAGCTCATTCGCGGTCTAAAAGCCGAGGCGGCTGCGGGCTTCCAGTCGCGACGGGAGCGGTGTCGTGAACCGACCCCCGTCACCCCTCAATATGCTGCTTTCACGACATACAAGGCGGCGCGAGTTCATCACAATTGCTGGAGTTGCGACCACATGGCCACTCGTGGCACGCGCGCAGCAATCTGGCGAGCGTATGCGGCGCATCGGCGTCCTGATGAACACGGCCGCGAGCAAGGATCAGCAAGCAAATGTCGCCACGTTCGTGCAAGTGCTGCAGCAATTGGGCTGGACCGAGGGCCGTAATCTGCAAATCGACATCCGCTGGGCCGGAGGTGACCCCGCAGAAATACGCACACAAACGGAAGATTTGGTCGCGAGCGGCCCCGACGTAATCTTGGTAACCGGCAATGCGGGCATGCCGCCGTTGCTCCGGGCGACACGCACGGTCGGCGTATGAGCGCCGACTACTGCCGGCGCAAAATAAAGATCGATGAAGGAGAATCCCTGATGGCGCTGTACGAATTGCGAACGTACACACTCTACGTCGGCAAGATGGCGGAAGCGACGAAGCTCTACCAGGAGCTCGGCTTCCCGGCGCTCAAGAAGGGCGGCCACGACAATAAGCTCTTGGGCTACTTCCAGGCCGACACTGGCACGATCAACCAAGTCGTCCATCTCTGGAAGTTTGATGACGACGCCGACCGGCGGAAGCACTGGGCAGAGGTCTTCGCCAACAAGGACTTCGTGGAGGGTTTTGCCTCGAAGTTCCGACCGCTTGTGATGACACAGGAGGTCAAACTGCTGACGGCGGCGCCGTGGGGTCCACATCCGTGACTGTTGCGGCCGCTGCTCGCGATTGCCGACGAGGTAATCCAGTCGCTTTCTTGCCGCACTGCATGAGTCCGGTCGTGGCGCAAAGCTGACATTGCCACTGTACTGAACGATGTCTGCTTTCGAGGAGTAAAACGGACATGGCGATTGATCGACGCAATGTCCGCTTATAGCTTACCTGAACCCACCATCGGATATGCTCACGCAGCGATGCGGGCGGTTGCTTTCGTCAGCAACATTCGCCAATAATTCCGCGCCATTGACGCCTAGTTTCGGACTCCCTTCCTTCGAATTCGGCGCCCGCAAGATGCACTCGTCAGATGACTGACCGGTTGGAGGGTATTCATGCGCTCATCACGGGCGCTGCGAGTGGCATCGGTGCCGCCTGTGCTCGGCGCATGGCACGGGATGGCGCGCAATTGTTATTGGCCGACGTAAATGGTGATGGCGCAAAAACCCTTGCTGACGAGCTTGGACAGGCGTCCGTCCAGGCGGACGTTACCCGCACGGACGACATTCAGCGTATGCTCGATCTGGCCTACCAGCGCTGGGGTCGCCTGGATGTGCTGTTCAACAACGCGGGGATCGCCGAAGTCCGGCAACTGCTCGAGCTCACTGAGGACGAGTGGGACCGCACCCTGGCGGTAAACCTGCGTGCTGTCTTTTTCGTGTTGCAAGGCGCCGCCAAACGCATGCGCCATCAGAGCCCGATTGCGGCTTCTGAGCTGCGCGGAAAGTTGATCCAGACCGCGTCGATCGCCGCCTACCGGGGTGGTCAGGCGTACCTGGTCCACTACGCCGCTAGCAAAGCCGGCGTTGTCAGCATCACGCGCACTGCGGCGCAGGTGCTGGCGACCGACAGGATCACTTCGAATTGCGTCTGTCCTGGTGCGGTCGACACACCGATGTGGAGCAAGATCGACGCCGAGTGGACCGCAATAGAGGGCTGGGAAATTCGTGAAGCCTGGAAGCGGCGAACCTCGCTGATCCCACTCGGACGACCCGAAACTCCTGAAGACGTGGCTGGCGTCGTGAGCTTTCTTGCCAGCCGTGACTCCGATTACATGACGGGCCAGGCCGTCAACATCGACGGCGGTCTTGTTATGGGCAACTGAGGCCAGATGGAGGCGAGGCTGACAAGTCTAGAGAGCGCAAAGCAACATGACAACAGGGACTGACACGGTGCGGATCGCGGTGATCGGCGCCGGCGCGGTCGGCGGATCGTTCGGAGCGGCCCTGGCGAAGGCCGGCAACGAAGTGACGTTCGTCGCGCGCGGAGCCCATCTGGCGGCGATGCGCGCGCGCGGGCTCTCCGTGCTCGGGCCCCGCGGCGACATCCATCTCAACCCGGTTCAGGCTACCGACGATCCGGCCAGCATCGGCCCGGTCGATTACGTCATGTTCTGCGTGAAGCTGTGGGACGTGGAAAGTGCCGGCGCCGCCGTGCGGCCGCTGGTGGGACCGATCACCGCGGTTATCCCGCTGCAGAACGGAATCGACGCCAGCGAGCGGCTGATCCCCATCCTCGGCAAGGACGCGGTGATGGGCGGCGTTGCACAGATCAGCGCCACCGTCGCCGAGCCGGGCGTGATCCGCCAGACCGGGACGTTTATGCGCCTCGTGTTCGGCGAACTCGACGGCCGCCCCAGTCAGCGCGGCGCGGCATTCCATGCGCTATGCCGCGGCGCCGGATTCGATTCGACGAACACCAGCGAAATCATCGTCGCGCTGTGGGAAAAATTCGTCCTGCTCGCCACCAACAGCTCCGTGTCGACGCTGACGCGGTTGCCGTTCGGCAAGTTGCGGGACGATCCCGACGTGTTTGCCTTGTTCGAAAAGACCACCGCCGAGGTGGCGGCGGTGGGTCGCGCCCGCGGCATCCGCTTGCCAGCGGATATCGAGGCCCGGACGCTGCAAACCATTCGCAATTTTCCGCCGGAAATGATGCCGTCGATGGCGGTCGATCTGTTGCGCGGCAACCGCCTGGAGCTGCCGTGGCTTGCCGGCAAAGTGGTGGCCCTGGGACGCGAGGTCGGCGTGCCGACGCCGACGTTCGACGTGATGTACGCGGCGCTCAAGCCCTACGCCAACGGCGCGCCGGCGTGAAATCGACGCAAGTACACAGCCTAGCAAAGTCGGTCCGTTGCCATTGATGTTCGGTGGCGCTTTCGTTGGCCTACTGAGCAAGGGTAAGGCTGAGAGCGTCTTCACAATATGCTGCCGATTTGACGCATAGCAAGCCAGCCACTTTGTGGTCGCTGGCTTTGCCTTGTTCACCGAGCGAAGTGGCGTCGCAGCGATGTCCGCTTTTGGCACAAAGCGGACATCGAGACAGCGCTGAGGAATGTCCGCTTTCGGGGGTAAAACGGACATCGATTAACCAGAGAACGGGTGAGCCGAGGCAAGCGGTGCAGAAACTCTTTCGGGACGCTAGATCTCTATTTAGCGCTCAATTCTTGCCGCACGATCTTGGCACCCTCAACCATTGCTCGCATCTTGCCGTAGGCCACCTCGCGGGGCAGGTATTTTAGGCCGCAGTCGGGCGCTATAACAATGCGGTCGGCCGGCACATGAGGCAGGGCACGACGGATACGCGCCGCGACCGTTTCCGGGCTCTCGATGCTCACGTCCGACAGGTCGAGTGTGCCAAGGATGATCGTCTTACCCGGCAGCTTTTGAAGTACCGAGCAGTCGAGCTTAGATTGCGCGGTCTCGATCGAAATCTGCTTTACGGGCGACGCAGCCAACTCCGGCAGGAATGAATAACCCGACGGCCGCACGTGGATGATAGCGGCATAGCCGAAGCAGATGTGGATCGCGGTCGTTCCTATGACGCCTTCGAGAGCCGCATTCAATCCACGCAACCCGTATTGCCGCGCCTTTTCAGGTCGCGCCTGCATATAGGGTTCGTCGATCTGCACGATATCGGCGCCCGCCGTGAACAGGTCCTTGATCTCGGCGTTCACTGCCGTCGCATAGTCAAGCACCATCTCTTGCTCGTCTTTGTAGAAATCGTTCTGCGCCTGCTGCGACATGGTGAATGGGCCAGGCACAGTGATCTTGATGGCCCGGTCGGTGTTGGCACGCAGGAACTCGACGTCGCGCACCTCGACGGGCTGCCTGCGGCGGATCTTGCCGATGATGCGCGGCACTGGATTTGGATGGCCGGACCGGTCGAGGGCGGTACCTGGATTGTCGATATCGACACCCTCGAGCGCGGTAGCGAAGCGGTTGGAGTAGCTTTCGCGGCGCTGCTCGCCATCGGTGATGATATCGAGGCCGGCGCGCTCCTGGTCGCGGATAGCAAGAAGCGTTGCGTCGTCATGTGCCTCTTTGAGAAATTCCGGAGCTATGCGCCAGAGTTCCCGCGCTCGCACGCGCGGTGGAAAGCGCCCGGCAAGCTTCTGGCGGTCGATCAGCCAATCTGGCTGCGCATAGGAGCCAACAAGTGAGGTCGGTAACAGCACGTCTTTCATGGCATCTTGTGCCCGTTAAGCCCTCGATATGACCCTATGGATTAATTGAAGAGCGTGTCGGCCGCGATCAGTGATAACGTACAACGTCTTTCGTTCACTCTGCGGATGTGTCGTTACAAATTGCACTTCCACTAGGCGAGTGAGAGCGGCACGAGAGGCTTGCGCGCTAACGATGCGACCGCGCGTCCCTGCAGCTCGCAAGGCCTTCAGGAGCCAAATCTCATCTCTGGTCAAATCGATGGTCATGGATTGACCTGATTTGTAACCGCGTCCGCCTCTCAATCAGCACGTCATCGCTGGCTCGGCTTAATGCCCGCGAACTTAATCACCTTCGCCCATTTCTCCGTCTCATCGCTGACGAGTTTGCCGAAATCAGCAGGTGAGCCGGGGACTATCATACCGCCTAGATCTACAAGTCGCGCTTGGAGCGCCGGATCGGCCAGGCCGGCATTGATCTCTTTGTTGAGCTTGTCGATCACCGCTTTCGGGGTGTTTCGCGGCGCACTGACGCCGTACCAGGCGCTCGCCTCATAGCCAGGAATGAATTCGGCAAGCGTCGGAATATCAGGGAGCGCCGGCGAACGTGTCGTTGTGGTAACGGCCAAAGCACGGAGCTTGCCTTGGCGTATAAATCCAATCGAGCCTGGCAGGTTATCAAAGGTCACCTGCACCCGATTCATCATCAGATCTGTGTATGCAAGCGCAAGCCCTCGGTAGGTCACGTTGAGAATGTCAGTTTTGGTCATCAACTTGAACAATTCGGCGGACATGTGCACCGACGTGCCGTTTCCCCCCGTGGCATAGACCAGCTTGCCTGGATTTGCTTTCGCCAGCGTTATGAACTCAGGTACGCTCTTGGCGGACAGCAGGGGGCTGACTTCCATGACGTTGGGCACGCGCATGATGCCGGCAACCGGCGCACTGTCGCGGATGAAATCGTAGGGCAGATTTTCGTAAAAGGTCGCGTTGATCGCGTTGGTCGGATTGGCAAGGAGTAGCGTGTAACCGTCGGGATCCGATTTCAGCACATATTCCGTGGCGATGTTGTTGCCGGCGCCGGGACGATTCTCGACAACACATTGCTGGCCAATGCGTTCCGACAGCCATTGCGCGATGAGTCGCGCGACAATATCGACAGCGCCGCCCGCGGCGAAGCCGGCGATGATCCTGATTGGGCGCGTCGGGTAGTCTTCAGCCGAAGCGACGAAAGATAGGCTTGGGAGCGTCGCAGCACCGGCTGCCAGACGCAGCAATTTTCGGCGGGGAAGTTTCACGGTGATGCTCCACGAACTTGAGCACACCCCACTCACGATCAATGATATCCAAGAGCGGCGTAAATGTCTGCTTTTGACCCAAAGCGGACATCGGGCGCGCGTTTCTGTTGTGATGCACAAGACCACCAGATGACGCTTGCGCTAGAGAATACCTATGTTGAGTACCCAAAGCGCGGGAATGCTTATGGACGTGCCGAGTAGGGAATTCGTGTTCGCCGGCAGCTTTGCCGAGCTAAAGGCGAAAGGACGCCTTGTTCTGCACGGCGATCATCGACCGATCCTTGTCATCTACGACCGCGGTCGCGTCTTCGCCCTCGACAATCGGTGCCCGCACATGGGCTTCCCGCTGGAGCGCGGCAGCGTCGAGGACGGAATCTTGACTTGCCATTGGCACCACGCCCGCTTCGATCTCGAAAGCGGCTGCACCTTTGATCTGTGGGCAGACGATGTACCGAAGTTCCCGGTCGAATTGCGTGATGGCGAAGTCTGGGTGAAGACCACGCTCGGTCATGCCGATCCCGCAGTGCACTGGCGTCAGCGGCTCGCAGACGGCCTCGCCCACGACCTGGGGCTCGTCATCGCCAAGGCGGTGCATGGTCAGCTCGCGGCTGATGTACCGCCTGCCGATATTGTTCGGCAGGTGGCGCTGTTCGGAGCGCAGAACCGCGATGGTTGGGGCGTGGGTCTCACCATCTTAGCGGCGTTCGCCAATCTGCTGCCTAGGCTGCCGGAAGACGAAACCTATCTCGCCCTATTTCATGGGGCGCGACGCGTGGCGGCGGACTGCGACGGGCAGGCACCAAGACGAGAACGTGCGCCCCTTGGAAGTCACCCTGATGCGGGCACGCTCAAGCGATGGCTGCAGCGTTGGACTACTGTGCGCCATCGCGAAGGGGCTGAGCGCACCGTACTCACCGCGATTGAGGGCGGTCTATCTCCAGCGGTGCTCGCCGACGCTCTGCTGGCGGCCGGCACCGAACGGGCATACGCCGACACCGGACACTCGGTCGACTTCATCAACAAGGGGTTCGAGTGCCTCGACCTGATTGGCTGGGAGCATGCGGCGGCTGTGCTGCCCACCGTTGTCGGTCAAATGGTGGAGGCCCGTGGCGCCGAGGAATCGACTGCCTGGCGCCAACCCGATGATCTTGTCGCGCTGTGCGACAACGCAGAAAGCGAATTGCCGAACTTATTTCGTGCTGGTCACCGTATGCACGGCTGGTCCGATCATTTAGCGCTCACCGGCGAGCTGCTCGGCGACGATCCGGTCAAGATCATCGACGCACTCAAGGGGGCTATCCGCGCAGGCGCCTCCCCTTCTGATCTTAGTCGATCACTCGCTTACGGGGCAGCGCTCCGGGTCGCCCGCTTCGGCAATGCCAACGAGCACTCCGACTGGGAGACGGCGCACCACGTCTTCACCTATTCCAATGCGGTCGACCAAATGCTCAAGCGCATAGGGAGCGCCAATGTTGACGCTGACCCGACGCTGGTGCGTGGCGTTCTGCACGGTGCGATGGCGCTCTATCTTACGCGCTATCTCAATGTGCCCCCAGCTCGCATCCCGGGAGACGCCGGCGAGCACCTCGATGACCTGCCCGCGGACATCCGGAAAATACGCGCCGCCTTACTCGATGCTTTCGACCGGCAGCGACAGGTTGATCTCGCAGCTCGACTAGTTGCACGACACCTCAAACTCGGCCATTCGCCGCAGGCGCTGATCACCACGCTCGCCGGCGGTGTTTTGCGCGAAGATGCAGGCTTCCACGCCTATCAGATGCTGGAGGCGAGCGTTCGGCAGTTCACTGCCTGGCCCAATACTGACGCTGGCCGACATATCCTAATCGCGGTCGCCCGCTATCTTGCGGCCCATTCACCGACCGAACGCGCAGCCTTACAAACTGCCGACATCGCCCGCCGGCTAATGCGGGGCGGCGAGCTGCATCAGGAGGAGGGTGCATCCTCGTGACGAGACCTAATCGCCATCTGTAGGGCCTTTTCGTCGATCGCATTGCCGTTTGTGTCCTCAATCCAGGCGTCGTAACCGATAGTTCGCAGGTATTGGGCCAGGCCCAATGCGTGTTTCGGGTCGTCAGAACGTACCTTCGCCGGTCCGCTCGGGGCAGCCTTTTCATCAGCAGAGTTCATCGGCGCGTGTCCCTAGTAGGTTGCCATTTTCGGGAACGGCTTTGCTCGTCGTGACGAGTAAATCAGCTGACTGATGCGCCGCGAGACTGTTTGCCCGCCGCAGCGAGCGTCAGTTCGCGCAAGGAATCATAGATCGGCGGATCGCGCAGCAGGGTCGGCACCAGCATCGCGACGAAGCACGCGGCCAGCATGGGAAGCAGCATCGTGACGCTTGCCGTCATCTCGGTGACCAGAACGATCCCGGTGAGCGGGGCCCGCACCACACCTGTGAAGAAGGCGGCCATGCCGACGACGGCAAGTGCTTCGGGTTGAATGGTGAGGTCGGGGATCGCAAGCCGCGAGAGGAGCCCGAAGAAAAGACCGAGTTGCGCGCCGAGCACGAGCATGGGAGCAAACAGCCCGCCTGGCGTCCCGGCCGCGTACGACACCGCGCCGAGCCCGAGCCGGAGCACGAAGATCGCCGGCAGGAGCGCGGGTGTCTCGCCGCCGGCCAGCGTGCGCTGGGTGATCGCGTTGCCATCGCCGACCCACTCGGGCGCGAACCACGCCAACATGCCGACCGCTGCGCCGATCAAGCCGGCACGCAACTCCACCGGCCAGGCGGTGAGCTCGTCGGCCAACGCAATGGTTGCCAGCAGCGTGCGGTTGTAGAGGACGGCCAATAGCCCGGCGACCGCACCCAGCAAGAAGTAGAGTGGCGCCGTTTCGGCGCCAGGAAGAGCCAGCGCCTGCACGTGAAAGTCCGGGGCGTCGCCGAGCAGCAGCCGCGCCACCGCGATGGCGGTTGCCGACGCCCCGAGAGCGGCGATGGCGATCCGGTGCTCGAATCGCCGCACTAACTCCTCCAGCACGAAGATCGAGCCGGCGATCGGCGCATTGAAGGCGGTCGCGAGACCGGCGCCGGCACCGGCCGCCAACAGGACTCGACAGTCCGGCCAGTTGCACCGGCATATCCGTCCGATCAGATAGCCGACGCCAGCGCCCATCTGCACGCTCGGACCTTCGCGGCCGAGCGCAAGTCCGGAGCCGATGGCGATGACGCCGGCGAAGAACTTCACCGGCATCAGGCTGAAGGGAGCCGGCGGCAGCGCGGCCTGCAGGACCGCCTCCACATGGGGAATCCCGCTCCCTGAGGCGTGCGGCGAAAAGCGGCGAACCAACCAGGCCGCAGCGGCGACGGCGACGGCGCATCCGACGGTCACCAACAGGAAGCCGACGAGCCGTTGGCCGTGCGCCCAGACAATCAACAGGTCGCGCAAGCGGTCGGCGTGCTCGAGCGAAAGGCGAAAGGCCGCGCCGATGAGCCCCGATCCCGCGCCGACAAGCAGTGCCAAAAGTGCGAGTGCCACTAGGCGGGCGCGGCTCTGGGCGCTCTCGTCGGCGACCTCCGGTTCGCGATCCATCGACCCGCACGATCTGGAAGGCAGTTGAAACCGCGGTCCCAAGTAACGGTAATCGGAATCCTCCCGTCAAGGCGGGTTACGTACTCCCAATGAAAGCGCACTTACTACCTCTTTTCAGCCCGCAGCTACATGTTCGGGCATGTGCATAGCGTTCTGCAGCCAACTGCACAAACTGGTTTCATCAACTTTCCGTCGCCGGCTGCCTCACTGTGAAGACGTCTGCACAAAGATGAGGGTAGATCGTTCCGATCCTCACTGCCTGTTTGCAGACATCTGCACAAATGCTCAGCGTAACGATTGCCTGAGAGAATACCTGCCCACGTCAACTATTGGCGAAAATCCGGCATAAGCCGGGCATTGATTGCTGCAGTGTATGAGTCTGATTTTGGCACAAAGCGGACATCGCGATCGGGCTGAACCATGTCCGCTTTTGGGGGTAAAGCGGACATCAATAGGCGGCAACCCGTTGTCTGCTTTTGACCCAAAGCGAACATCGGGTGGGGCGAAGTGCCGGAGCTGTTGCGGAAGCCTTAAGCGTTAACGCGAAAATGGTCGTGCCTAAGCGTCCTCGGAGATTTTATAGGGTTCGGTGCCAATTTTTGGCGCCAATTCTTTGCTTTGATGTGGATCTGTAGTTTTAAGGGCCCCGGGGGTTCAGCATGTCTCGTTGCGCGTTTATGGCTGCCGCTCTGATAGTGCTCTTATCGGCGGGACCGTGTTTTGCAGTGGATGCGAAGCAGAAAATGGCGACGTGCCAGTTCGGTGCGGACCAGCAACGACTGCAAGGCGAGGCGCGTGATGCTTTCCTCAAGAAATGCATGGCGGATCGGGACGATC
>Ga0318538_10000504_pt1 | contig 10907 bp, 12 predicted proteins | sample GRESIP166b4f23_FD_202504 | JGI IMG/M metagenome (GOLD analysis project Ga0318538, IMG submission 202504) | Tropical soil microbial communities from Luquillo Experimental Forest, Puerto Rico - GRE.SIPMG.166b4f23 | ecosystem: Environmental > Terrestrial > Soil > Tropical forest > Bulk soil...
CGCGGGCGCAGCAACGCTAAAGACCACCGTGCCGCACACCGCGACGAACCCCAGAAGTGCAAGCAACGGCAGCGTCAGCAAGCCGAGCCAGATCAGCAGCAAGATCATGCCAAGTGCTGTCGCACGCAACGCTTCGGCACCTGCCATCAGGATGCGTCGCGAGATGCGGTCGGTCAAAAGGCCGGCCGGAATCGCAAACAGCACGAACGGCAAAGTGAGGGCGGTCTGCAAGAGGCCGGTCCGTCCTTCGCCGACGCCCAGCACCAGCACGGCGACAATCGGCGCTGCTGCGAGTGCGATCTGCTCGGCCGATTGCGCCGACAGGTTGGACCAGGCGAGGCGGTTGAAGGTCGGCGGCAGGGTCTTTTGCGGTCCGGCCATGCGTGGCTCCTGTTGCGTGGTTGGCCGCAACATGGGCGCCGAGCGGGACAGACCCACCCGATTTCCGACGAGGACTTCGTGGGTTCACCGCCAGATTTGCCGGGATTCGGGTGGCGCTGCTTGAAGCCGGTACGGATAGCATCGATGCCAAACGCCACCGGAAAAATGCTCATGCTGATCACTGGCAGCGCCCCATGCAGTCCGAGTTCTTGAGCCGACCATGCCGCACGCAGGCATGCGTAACGTGCATCGAGCTTTCACTGGACGGCGGTGCGAAGTCGCCTAGGCCAGCCCGTTGGAACACAGCATCCTAGATGCAGTTGCGAATGAGTTGCATTAAAGTAAGTTTTCCGACATTCTAGGCCGATGGATGCCCGTCCCTCTGATCTGTCGTTGGAACCCTCGCGCACAGAAGGCGCTTCGTCAGGCCAGCCGGGCTGGCGGGGCGCCCGTGAGGAACCATCACTCTCAGACGTTTTTGCGTCGGTCCGGACGGCGCCCGCCGGTAGATCGTTCTGGCGCAAGCTCCTGGCCTTCCTGGGTCCCGGCTACCTCGTCGCCGTCGGCTATATGGATCCGGGCAACTGGGCGACCTCGCTCGCCGGCGGCTCCAAATTCGGCTACGCGCTGCTGACGGTTGCGCTGCTCTCCAACGTGATGGCGATCGTGCTGCAATCGCTGTGCACGCGGCTTGGCGTGGGCGCGGGCCGCGACCTGGCGCAGGCCTGCCGCGATTCCTTTCCGCGATGGGTCAGCTTTCCGCTCTGGCTATCGGCGGAGGTTGCGATCACCGCGACCGATCTTGCTGAGGTGATCGGCACCGCGATCGGCCTCAATCTCTTGTTTCACATTCCCCTCGAGATCGGCGTGATCATCACGGCGCTCGATGTCTTTCTGATCCTCGCGCTGCAGGCGTTCGGCTTCCGCTGGATCGAGGCCTTCGTGGTATCGATGCTGGGCGTGATCGCAATCTGCTTTGCGATGCAGATCGCGCTCGCCGATCCCGATTGGGGTGCGGTCATAAGGGGCTTTGCACCGAGCCGCGATCTCCTCGCCAACCGCGAGATGCTCTATCTCGCGCTCGGCATCCTCGGCGCGACCGTGATGCCGCACAATCTCTATCTGCATTCGGGGCTGGTGCAGACCCGGGTCTTCGGCGAAACGCCGGCCGAGAAGCGCGAGGCCATTACATTGGCCACCATCGATTCTTCGATCGCATTGTGCTTCGCCTTCGTGATCAACGCCTCGATCCTGATCCTGGCTGCCGCGACCTTCCATCGTGCAGGGAAAACCGACATCGCCGAACTCGCCCAGGCACATTCTTTTCTCGCGCCGCTGCTCGGCTCGACCCTGGCCCCGACCCTGTTTGCAGTCGCGTTGCTCTGCTGCGGGTTGAACTCGACCATCACCGCGACACTGTCGGGCCAGATCGTGATGGAGGGATTTTTGAAGTTTCGCATCGCGCCCTGGCTGCGGCGGCTGGTGACGCGCGTCATTGCGATCCTGCCGGCGGTCGTCGTGACCATCTATGCCGGCGAGAAGGCGACCGGGCAGCTCCTGATCCTGAGCCAGGTCGTGCTCAGCCTGCAATTGCCGTTTGCCGTGGTGCCGCTCGTGCTGTTCACCGCAAGCAGGACAAAAATGGGTCCCTACGTGGCGCCGCGCTGGCTCACCTTGCTTGCCGTGTCGATCGCCGCAGCGATCATCGTGCTGAATGCGAAACTGGTGTTTGATTTCGTGAGCGGCAGCTAATCCTGCGGCTCGGTCATCGTATCGCCGGATGCATCGATGCGCAGCCAGCCCGAGGGCGCAAGCCGCTGTTGCGGCAGGAAACGGCCCTTATAGTCCATCTTCTTGGAGCCCTCGATCCAGTAACCGAGATAGACGTACGGCAAGCCTTGCCGCCGCGCCCGCGCGATGTGGTCGAGGATCATGAAGGTACCGAGCGAGCGGCTGTCCTCCGAGGGCTCGAAGAACGAATAGACCATCGACAGCCCGTCGCTGAGCACATCCGTCAGCGCCACCGCCAGCAGTTCATCGCCGCGGCCGAAGATGCCTCTGTCGCTGTTTCGCCTGCGGTATTCGATGATACGCGTTTCGACATGGCTGTCCTCCACCATCATCGCGTAGTCGAGCACGGTCATGTCGGCCATGCCGCCATGGCGGTGGCGGGCATCGAGGTAGGCGCGGAAGATGGAATATTGCTCCGAGGTCGGCACAGCGCTGCGCTGCTCGCCGACGATGTCGGCGTTGCGGGCCAGGACCTTTCGAAGATTGCGCGAGGGACGGAATTCGTTGGCGATCACCCGTACGGAAACGCAAGCGCGGCACTGGTCGCAGGCCGGCCGATAGGCGATCGACTGGCTGCGGCGGAAGCCGCCATGGGTCAGGAGATCGTTGAGGTCGCCCGCCTTGTCGCCGACCAGATGCGTGAACACCTTGCGCTCGTGCCGGCCCGGCAAATAAGGGCAGGGCGAAGGCGCCGTGAGGTAAAATTGGGGGGTGTCACGCGAATGCTGGGTCAAGGAATTTCGTCAAGCCTCCGGGCCAAGCGGGCCGTTAGCATCGCGCTGCGGAGGCTGACGGTCAATTGGGTAAGTTGCGGTCAGTAGGTCCTTGCCGATTGTGCCACGTGGGTCCTCACTGAATTGTTGATAATTACGGTTCCCAGCACAAAATCATGCAACAGGCGTCGCCGAGCGTTGAATGGCCCAATCAGAAGCACAAAGGGCGACAGTACCGAGATCGAAATCCAGAAAAGCACAGCGTGCATCGCACCCAAGAGAAAATAGCCGGGCGCGCCGTACCAGGTGCGCAGCTCCAGGTCCATCATCCGCATACCAATGGTTGCCGAATGCGACCCGCCGATAGAGGCGCCGTAGTAGATCAGCGCCCAGATGATCGAGGCCGGCGAAACCAGCCAGAACAGGGCCCAGCCGAGGCCGAGCGTCACAAGGCCAAACACCGCAATGAACAGGATCGCCAGCGCGATCGGGATCGACAGCACGATCATGTCGATGATGAAGGCGATCATCCGGCGCATCGCCACACCGCGAAACAGGTCCGGCTCCACGTAAGGATCGAACGCATGCTGGTAAGTGGGGTCGCCAGCGCCCTGCCAGCCGTCGCCCGTATTGCCCGAACCGGTATATGACATGCTCATTCCTCCAGAACCTGCGCTTTAAGCGGATTCCCGGCACAGCACATGGGAACCGCCCGGGCGCTTGCAAGGCCTCCGGCCCATTACAGAAGCGCAATCTTGCGTGGATCAGGCCGTTCGGCCCTGCGCCGCCAATTTTTCAGCCGCCAGCGGCGCGAAATAAGTGAGCACGCCATCGGCACCGGCGCGTTTGAAGCCAAGCAGGCTTTCCATTATCGCGCGTTCGCCGTCGATCCAGCCATTATTGGCGGCGCCCGCGATCATGGCGTATTCGCCGGAGACCTGATAGGCGAAGGTCGGCATTCCAAAGGTGTCCTTCACGCGCCTGACGATGTCGAGATAGGGCATGCCCGGCTTCACCATCACCATGTCGGCGCCTTCGGCGATGTCGAGTTCGACCTCGCGCAGCGCCTCGTCCGAATTGCCGCTGTCCATCTGATAGGTGCGCTTGTCGCCGGTGAGCGTCTTCGCCGAGCCGATCGCATCGCGAAATGGTCCGTAGAAGGCGGACGCATATTTGGCGGCATAGGCCATGATCTGCACGTCCAGAAATCCTGCACGATCGAGCGCCTCGCGGATCGCACCGACGCGGCCGTCCATCATGTCCGACGGCGCGATGATGTCGCAGCCGGCGTCCGCCTGGACCAGCGCCTGGCGCACGAGCACGGCAACGGTCTCGTCGTTCAAAATCCTGCCGTCTTCGAGCAGGCCGTCATGCCCATGGCTGGTGAACGGATCGAGTGCGACATCGCAGAGGATTCCGAGATCGGGAAACTCTTTCTTGATTGCGCGGACGGACTGGCAGACCAGATTGTCGGGATTGACGGCTTCCGAACCCTGCTCGTCGCGCAGGGATTGATCGGTATAGGGAAAGAGTGCGATGCAGGGAATGTTGAGCTTCATCGCGCGCTCGGCCTCGCGCACGGCCTGGTCGACCGAGAGCCGATCGACACCCGGCATCGACGCGATCGCCGTGCGCTTGTTGTGGCCGTCGGCCACGAACAACGGCCAGATCAGGTCGTCGGAGGTCAGCACGTTCTCGCGCACCAGGCGGCGCGCCCACTCGGCCTTGCGGTTTCGGCGCGGGCGAACGGTCAGATCGAGGGCAGGGGCGGCGCTGGTCGCGCTGTCCCGCCGCGGCCCGTCGCGCATTTCGATCGGACGCCCGAATTTGATCGCCATGAGCGGTATCTCCTGAAACTGCTGCTGGGTTGGAATTTTTCGAGTTTTAGCACTGAAAACCGTCTCAGTCACTTGAGCTTGCGCAAGGCTGACGCGCTTGGCATTGATTTTGCCGGATAAAGCAGCCAAGAATCGCCGCAAATGACACTTCCAAAAGCTCCACTTTCGAACGAAAGCAGCCAGCCGCATGTCTGACACCTCTCCGCGCGAGGCGGCGCGAGATGCCATGTCGGCGGCGCTGTCCTCCGAACGAATAGACGGCAACGAGAATGTCTGGACCCGGCGCCTCGTGCTGTTCCTGCGCATCATGGCAGTGCTCTCGATCCTTAAAGGGCTGTACCACTGGGCGCAGGTCACGGGTTTTGTCGGCGGCGAGGAAGAGGCGTTCGAGAACCAGCCGATGGCCTGGCAGGCTGCGACCGTGTATTTCGCGGTCATCGAGCTTGTCGCGGCTGTCGGCCTGTGGCTCGCAACGCCCTGGGGCGCGGTGGTGTGGCTCACCACCGTCGTGTCGATGGCAGTCATCGAGCTGATGTTCCCGGGGATCTATGGCGGCAGCCTTCTGGTGGTGGCGGGCGAAGCCCTGATGCTGACCGCTTATCTCGCACTTGCCTGGATGGCGGCGCGCGAGCGCCCGCCGTAGCGAGCTGCTCTCGCATAAAATTTTCAGTGAATTTCGATTAAGGTTTGGGGCACCTTAAGAGCCCCGCCATACAGGTTACGCCGACCTTGCCGATTGCGGCCTGGCTGTTTTGGAATGCGACAACAAGCCAAGACGAAGCGTGAACAGGGGCCTTCCACCGTCAACAACGGGTTGCAAGAAACCCTTTATCCATGGGCTTAATCCGCGATTTACTGTCTTAAATTCATTCTCTCTTTATTGTCTTATTTAAGCTGATCTTCAAACCACCCCCTTAAGTTGCCCCTCACAGACGGGACCAAAGTTTCGTCGAATAAGTCGTTAAAACGACAACAGGGGAAGTGTCATGATGAAAGCCGTTGCCTCGGCGGTGGAAACCGCTGAACGTGCGCCTGGCCAGTCGCAAGTGCAGGTGCTCTATTTGGAAGCATTGACGCTGGTGGAACGGCTGCATCGCCGTTTGCTCGACGTCATCAAGGACGAGTTCGATCGTCGCGGCCGCTCCGACATCAATTCGGTACAGGCGCTGTTGCTCTACAATATCGGCGACAAGGAGCTGACCGCGGGCGAGCTGCGCACGCGCGGTTACTATCTCGGCTCCAACGTCTCCTACAATCTGAAGAAGCTGGTTGAGCTCGGTTTCCTCGATCATCAGCGCTCGCGCGTTGATCGCCGCTCGGTTCGCATTCGCCTGACCCCGCAGGGCCAGGAGATCCGCCGCGTCGTCGAGGCGCTGTATCAGAAGCACGTCAAGACGGTCGAGCAGGTCGGCGGCATCTCCAACGAGGAGTTCGCGACCCTGAACAAGTCGCTGCATCGGCTCGAGCGGTTCTGGACCGACCAGATCCTCTATCGTCTCTGAGAGTTTTCGGCCAAGCCGGCGACTGAAGAAGACCGGCGGGCCGCACAAAAAGCTTCCCCTTTTGGCGCATCGGCCGGTCGTAACCGGGCCGATGCGCTTTTTTTGTTGCATGAGTGTTGCGGCGCGGAACCTTTTCCCTCCTCGAAACTTATCGCACGCCGAACGGAGGGACTTCAGGTCATGCTGGTCGAGCGTGGAGTTCGCGTCCTGAACACGGAGGTGGTGGGTGATGCCTACGCCATCGCCTCGAATTATCTGCGTCGCGCCGGCGCAATCTCCGCAAATGTCGCGCCCAACGAGCGCCTGCTCGGAATCATCGTGCGGCTGTTCAAAGACGGCGAAATCAACAAAATCAGGCTCGCCAATCAGGCGATTGCCGAATTCGAAGCCGCCGAAACCAATTGAACGACATGTCGGAGCAGTCAATGGAAGCCGCAATCGATCGCATCATGCAGACATACGATCTCCTGATGAACCGCACGCCGGAAGCGACCGCGGTGGCGCGCGAAAAGGTGACGCAGTACGTCAACACGCTGTTCGAGGCCGGCGAGCGCGATCCGCATCGGCTCGCCGTCTGCGGGCTCGCCTACCTGCGCGAACTCGACGGCCTCACCGATCCGGTCAAGGCCGGATATACCGGGCTCTGACGCGAGTACGGCTGGTTTGCGCGCGCCCCAAAGGCGCTCCCTGTCCTGCTTGCGCACTCTCCAGGGGAGGACGAACGAAAATCAAATCGGCTTGCCTGTGTACGGCATCGACGCAGTGAGGCCGCCATCGACCGGAAATGCCTGACCGTTGACGTAGGACGCTTCGTCGCTCGCCAGGAACAATCCCATCGCCGCAATCTCCTGGGGTTGGCCCGGGCGCTTCAGCGGATTGAGCTGACCGATCTTGTCCTGCGTTCCGCGATCCTTCGCACGGTCGAAGATCGGCTTGGTCATCCCGGTCTCGATCAGGCCGGGACAAACTGCGTTGATGCGCACGCCCGTGCCGGAGAGCGAATAGGCCGTGATCTGCACCAGACTGATCACGCCTGCCTTGCTCGCACCATAGGGATGTCCGCTTGCGCCGGATTTCAGTCCCGCAACGGAAGCGGTGCAGACGATCGAGCCGGAACCCTGTTTGGTCATGTGCGGAATGGAATGCTTGATCGCGAGGAACGGGCCGATCAGATTGATGCGGAGCACCTCCTGCCAGTGCTCGACCGTCTGCTCTGCGAGCGGGACGAGCCCGCCGGAGACACCGGCATTGGCCCAGATGGCGTCGAGCTTGCCGTAAGCGGAGAGAGCCTTGTCGATGAAGGCAATGACGTCTTTCTCGGAACCCGCGTCTGCCTGCACCGCTTCGGCCGTGCCTCCGGCCTTGCGCACTATCTCGACGATTTCCTTCACGCCTTCGGCGCGGTCGACCGCGATCAGTTTAGCGCCTTCCCTGGTGAACAGCAGCGATGCCGCGCGCCCGATGCCGCTGCCCGCGCCGGTGATGATGACGGATTTGCCTTCGAGGCGGCCCATTTGTTTTCTCCCTGGCGGAATATCAAACAAGATTTGAAACGCCGAAGTCTCTTGAGACGGCATTGGGTCTCACGTACAGCGACAACATGCAGAAGGGAAGGGCGTCGCGATGTCCAGCCAAAACAAACCAAACGTCGTCACGACGCGATGGTGGTGGGTGCGTCATGCACCGGTGCGCAGCGACGGCGGCAACATTTACGGCCAGACCGATATCGCCTGCGACACTTCGGATCGCGAGGTGTTTTTTGCGGTGGCAAAGGTTTTGCCGCGCAACGCGGTCTGGATCGCGAGCAATCTGAGGCGCACGCATCAGACCGCGGAAGCGATCTGGGCAGCGGGCTTTCCAAGGCCGGTTGCGATGTCGAAGGAGGCCGCTTTCGCCGAACAGAATCTCGGCGAATGGCAAGGAATGAACCGCGCCGCATTTCTCGCTTCGAGACCAATCGGCAGCCACTGGTTCGCCGATATCAACGAACCTGCACCCGGCGGCGAGAGTTTCATGGACCTCTATCGGCGCACCACTAGCGCAATTGGACGCATCAGTCTGGAACATGCAGGCAAGGATGTGATCGCCGTCGCTCACGGCGGCACCATCAAGGCGGCAGTCGGGCTCGCACTCGGCGGCCTGCCGGAGAGAGGCCTTGCCTTCGACATCGACAATTGTTCGGTGACGCGGCTCGATCATTTCGCAAGCACGGGTCATTCGAGCTGGCGGCTTCCTTTCGTGAATCAGCAGCCATGGATTGCGGACGCCAGCCACGCCGCGATGCACCAGCCGGCGGGGCCGGAGGTTATCGCAACGGAGAGCAAGCTCGCGTGACGTGTCATTCCGGGCGGGTCCGCAGGGACCTGACCCGGACTCGAGATTTCGGGTTCGACGCTTCGCATCACCCCGGAATGACGTTAAATCTGAAAACAACGCCGGCTATGCCGGACAAAATTTCGGGAGGGAGACATGAGCTTGTTCGACATGACAGGAAAAGTGGCCGTCATCACCGGCTCGACGCGGGGCATCGGCCGCGCCATTGCCGAGCGGATGGCCGAGCACGGCGCAAAGGTCGTCATCTCCTCGCGCAAGGCCGACGTTTGCGAAGAGGTGACGAAGGAGATCAACGACGAATACGGCAAGGGAACGGCTGCGGCGGTGGCGGCCAACATCTCCAGCAAGGAGAACCTTCAAAATCTGGTCGACGAGAGCAACCGGATCTTCGGCAAGATCGACGTGCTGGTCTGCAATGCCGCGTCGAACCCGTATTACGGTCCGCTCGGCAAAATTTCCGACGATCAGTTCCGGAAAATCCTCGACAACAATATCGTCGCCAACAACTGGCTGATCTCGATGGTGGTGCCGCAGATGATCGAACGCAAGGACGGCGCGATCATCATCGTCTCCTCGATCGGTGGATTGAAGGGCTCGACCATTCTCGGCGCCTACGCGATCTCGAAGGCGGCCGACATGCAGCTCGCGCGCAATCTCGCGTGCGAGTACGGCAAGCACAATATCCGCGTGAACTGCATCGCGCCCGGCCTGATCAAGACCGATTTCGCGAAGGCCTTGTGGGACAATCCGGAGAATCTGAAGGCCTCGACCTCGCGCTCGCCGCTGCAACGCATCGGCCTTCCCGACGAGATTGCGGGGGCCGCCGTGTTCATGGGATCGAAGGCCGGCGACTTCATGACCGGCCAGACGCTGGTGATCGACGGCGGCGCGACGATCAGTTGACCCTCCGGGTCACTCGACCGCCGCGTAAACGAGATTGCGTACAAGCGTGCGCGTGTATTCGCGCTGGCCGGGGCCCTGCGACATGAAGATCGCAAACAGCTCTTCCTTCGGATCGATCCAGAAGAAGGTACCGCCCATGCCGCTCCAGAAGAACTGGCCGATCGAGCCGGGGAAGGATGCGATGCCTTGCTGCGTGCGTACCGCGAAGCCGAGGCCAAAGCCGTGCCCGGGCGTCAGCAGCGTGCCCTTGATTGCCACGCTGGGGCCGAGATGGTCGGAGGCCATCAACTCGAGCGTCTTGCGGCCGATCAGCCGCGTGCCGTCGAGCGTGCCGCCGTCGAGCAGCATCTGGCAAAAGCGCGCGTAATCCATGGTGGTGGACACCAGCCCGCCGCCGCCGGATTCCATGGCGGGCTTGTCCAGCATGTTGAAGAGCTGAACCTTCTCTCCACTCCAGGGATCGGTCGGGAAGGGTTCGGCGAGGCGGCCGGCATTTTCTTCGCCGGTGAAGAAGGCGGTCTCGGCCATCTGCAGCGGTGCGAGAATGCGCTCGGTCAGAAACGCGCCGAGCGTCTTGCCGCTGACGATCTCAATGATGCGCCCCAGGATGTCGGTGGAGCGGCTGTAGTTCCATTCCGCGCCGGGTTGGCAGATCAAGGGCAGCTCGGCGACCATCGCCGCATGCTCGGCATTGGTGATCTTGCGGCTGCGCAGGCGAGACTGCTGATAGAGCTGCTGCACCAGATTGTTGCCGGTATGGTCGTAAGTGATGCCGGACGTGTGCCGCAACAGATCCTGGATCGTCATCGGCCGCTGCAACGCGACGAGTTCGAGCCGGCCGTTATGCTCGATGCCGACCTTCTGCTTTGCGAATTCCGGAATGAATTTGGCGACGGGCTCGTTCAGCAGGAAATGCCCGTCCTCGAGCAGCATCATGATGCCGAGAGAAACGATCGGCTTGGTCATCGAGAAGATGCGGAAGATGGTGTTGTGGGACATTGGCTGACTTGTGGCCGGGTTTTGTCGGCCAATAGCCTCGAACCAGCCGATCTGGCCGCGTCGCGCCACCATCACGGTCACGCCCGGTACGGTTCCCTTGTCGATCTCGCGCTTGAAGGCGTCCGACATGCGTTGCAGACGGGCGGGCGAAAGCCCGATCTGGTCCGGTCTGACCTGGGGAAGGGGCGGCGTTTGCGGCGAGGTTGTTGGTTTTGCGGCAGCTTGCGCGTTCATCGGCTTCTCCCGTTGGCTCTTGTCGGCTTAAGCGGAGTCTGGCGCAGAACCGGTGGCTTGAACAGGGCGTTTGCCGGCTTCACCCTTGCAAACAGGCAGCGCCCTATGCTTGAAACGGCGCGGATCGCAGAGCCGCGCTTCGCCCGCTGCGGTCTCGTAGGAGTGTAGCTCAATTGGTAGAGCACCGGTCTCCAAAACCGGGGGTCGCAGGT
>Ga0318538_10000507_pt1 | contig 10861 bp, 7 predicted proteins | sample GRESIP166b4f23_FD_202504 | JGI IMG/M metagenome (GOLD analysis project Ga0318538, IMG submission 202504) | Tropical soil microbial communities from Luquillo Experimental Forest, Puerto Rico - GRE.SIPMG.166b4f23 | ecosystem: Environmental > Terrestrial > Soil > Tropical forest > Bulk soil...
CCGGCAGAAATAGACGGCACGGGCCAGCGCATTGCGCGCTTCGCCCTTGTTGAGCCCGAGATGGGCGCGGCGGCGGAGGTCGGGGTTTTAATCCAATCAAGCGTGAACAGCGTGCGCTCGATGCGGCCGACCTCGCGCAGCGCCTTGGCAAGCCCATTCTGGCGCGGATAGGCCGACAGCTTTTTGAGCATGGCCGATGATGTGGTGGTGCCGGTGCGGATCGAGGTTGCGAGCCGCAGCAGCTGGTCCCAATGGGTCGTGATGTGCTCTGTGTCTATGACGCCGCCGACCAGCGGAGCGAGACTCTCCGGCGCCTTCTGATCCGGCAGCAAGTAGAGCTTGCGTTCCTTGATATCGCGAATGCGCGGAGCGAAGCGGAAGCCGAAGAGGTGGCAGAGGCCGAACACGTGATCTGTCACACCACCTGTGTCGGTGTAGTGCTCCTCAATCGCCAGTCCCGTATCGTGATAGAGAAGCCCATCGAGTACATGCGGCGCCTCGCTCGCGGTCGCCGCGATTACCTTGGTATAGAACGGCCCGAATTGGTCGGAGATGTGGGTATAGAAAGAGACGCCGGGCTCGTTGCCATGGCGTGCATTCACGTCCGCGATTGCAGCACCTGTCCCGCCAGCACGGAAGTATTGCCCGTCAGATGATGATGTGCGCCCCGCGCCCCACATCGAGGCAACCGGAAGCGCCCGGTGCGCATCGATCAGCCTAGCGAGAGCCGCCCGATAGCTCTCCTCCCGGATATGCCAGTCGTGAACCAGCGCGAGCTGCCGATAGGTGACGCCCCGAATCGCGTCGGCCATGCGATTGAGGCCGAGATTGATGCCGTCGGCCAGGATCGCCGAGAGCAAGGCCGGCTTGTTGTCCGGCGGCCGGCCGTGGCGCTGATGCGTGAAGCAGTCAGTAAATCCGGTCCAGCTGTCGACGTCGAGCAGGACATCCGTGATCTTGTTGGTCGGCAGCAGCGCGTAGGCGGCCTCCTTAACCTTCTCAGCCTCGGGTGGCGTGCTCGCCTGCACAGGCGAAATGACCAGCTCTCCGCCGGTGAGGTCGACACCATCGAGCTTGCCCTGATCGGCGAGCATCGCCACCTCCTCGATTTCGCGGTCGAGGCCCGCCCGGCGGCCGGCGAGATAGCTTTCCACGTCGGTGTCGATCGCGACCGGCAATGGCCCCTCGGCCTTGAGCAGCGCGAAGGTCGGCTCCGGAATCAGGTAGCTCTCGAAGTCCTGATATTGGCGGCTGCCTTCGACCCAGATATCGCCGGCGCGCAGCCGATCGCGGAGCTCGAAGAAGACGCACAGTTCATAGGCCTTGCGGTCAATCTCGCCACCCTGGATGACAAGAGACCGCCAGACGCGCCGAATGAAGCGGATTGGCGCCTTGGCCGGCAGAGGTCGCTGCCCCGTTCGGTAAAGCGCCTTGAGCACGTCGAGCGCGTCGATGATCGGCTTTGCTGACGGTGTCGCCTTGAAGGTGAACGCTTCGAGGAAGGGCGCCGCGATCTTGCGAACGGTCGCATAGCGCCGCAGCAGCTCGGCCTTGGGGTCGGTTTGGTCAGGGGCAACAATCGCTTCCGTCTCCGTCACGAAGGTGACGAACTGGCTCCAGCCCATTTTCATCTGCCGCTCGATGGCGATGAAGGGATCATCGTGTTTCTCGCGCGCGCGGATCATAGCGGTGCAGGCGCCGGTGAGCGCGCGCAGCTTCTCCTGCAGATCACGGGCGGATTTAGCCGCCTTCTCCTGACTGCGCCGCTCGGCCTTGCGGGATAGGCTGCCCATCAGCTTGTCGAACATCAGAAGCGTTGCGTCGGTCAGCCCACTCTCCAGCGACAAAGCGGCCGCCGTCAGCAACGCGTGCCGGCGCGGCGCTACCGCCTCGGCTAAATGCTGGGCAGATATCTTCAGGGCCCCGCGCGCGATGCGATCGAACGCGCTGGCCGGGATGGCTTGCTGTCGCTCGCGGTCGATCCCGAGCTTGCGCAGGAACTCGACCCTCTCGATCAAGCCGAGGATGTTGGTCGGTGCCGGCGACTGGCTCGCATTGCGCAACCAGGTGAGCCGCGTTGTGGTCATCTCTGGTGCGATCTTGAGCAGCGCATCGAGACCATTCTTCGTTTCGTCCGTCAGGCCGGTCGTGAGCGCCCGCTGCAACAGCGATTCGCTGCGTGCACGGGCCCGATGGCAAAGAAGGTCGATCGCTCGCCGTGTCGGCAACAGGATGTGTCGGGATCGTGCCTCATCGATGACGGACTGCACCAGCCGCTCCGCGCGCGGAGTGCCCTGGGCCAACGACACGGCAAGAGCCAGCAGCTCGCGGTAGGCATCGCTGTCGAAGGCGCGGCAATCGAGGATCGCCATCAGCTCGGCGATATGCTCCCGCCGATTTGTCAGGCGCTGCAGATAGGTCGCGAACTGCGCGGGCGGCACGCCGACCTGATCGGCGATGAAAGCCAGCACCGCTGCGGGCGGTGTCTCGGTGACATCGAGCACGCGGCCTGGAAAGCGCATGCCACACATGAGCACAGCAAACCCGAGTTGATTGGACGCCGACCGCTTCTTGGCGATGAGGTCGAGATCGGCCGGGCTCAGCGTGTATTGCCGCACGATCGCCCGCTCGTCGGAAGCCCACGCCCAGAACGGCGCCAGTTGCTCGTCGGAGAGAAGACGGCGGCGTGCCATCGGCTGTCCTTTCAAACTAGAGTATATTTGGTACGCATTCGAGCCCCGGATTTACCGGGGTTTCAAGCGCCTTCGGCCGAGGGGGTTCAAGTGGGACAGCGTGCAGCCCTCTACTGCCGCGTCTCCACTGCCGATCAATCATGCGATCGGCAGGAACGTGACCTGCGTGCCTTTGCCAAGCGTAGCGGCTTCGAGATCGTCGGCGTCTACAAGGAGAAAGCCTCCGGTGCCAAGACCGACCGTATCGAGCGCAAGAAGGTGATGGCGCTCGCGCAGGCTCGCGAGATCGAAGCCATCCTGGTCACCGAGCTGTCCCGATGGGGGCGCAGCACCATCGACCTCGTGCAGACGCTGCAATCGCTGCAGGCGTGGGATGTGTCCGTCCTCGCCGTCTCAGGCCTGCAATTCGACCTGTCGACGCCGCACGGCAAGATGATCGCCTCGGTGATGGCGGCGCTCGCCGAGTTCGAGCGGGACCTTATCCGCGAGCGCATCAAGTCCGGCATCGCCGTCGCCAAGGCACGCGGTAAGAGGCTCGGCCGCCAACCAGGACAGCGTCCATCGGACCGCAAGGCGAAGAAGGTCCTCAAGTTGGCAGAGGCTGGTCTGAGCTACCGGTTGATCGGTCGCCATGTCGGGCTCAGCAAGAACACGGTCGGAGCAATCCTGCAACGCGCGCGTGCTGCGAACCAATGAAAGCAAGTGTAACCGTCGAAGATAGTGACGTCTTGAGTGACACGCACTCGGGCCGCGTATCCGCTGCCAGGGGGCAAGAGACGAGCTGCGACAACTGCGGTGAACGGCCGAGATGGGTGTGGATAGCGGTCCTTCGGCTGCCGGGCACGGATCGACGCGGTTGCGCCGATTTCCGGCCATTCGCGAGCCAGCCATCGAAACGCGAGGCTCGACCGGATGGCGACATTCGGCCGGTACACAAATCAGCAATTCTGGGAAGGACCTCGTTAAGCGATAGGCGAGGAACCAACCCGTTCCGGGGAAAAGCATCACTGGGGTGTCGGGGTGGTGAAATCAGAGCTTGACGTCAGCTCGCCGGTGGCAAAGGCGAGCGCGGCTGCATTGATCAGCGATTGTGCATGTGCCCGAGCTACGGCGGCGCGCGCCGTGGCGAGCCCGGTTTGCGCGGAGGTTGCGTCGGTCAATGTACCCACACCGTGCGCATAAGAATCGCTGGCGCTGTGGAAGGCCGCCTCGGATGCAGTCTGCAAGGCCATGGCGGCATCATATTGCTGCAGTCCCGTATCGACCTGGTCGTATGCGAGCGCCACCTCCCGTAAAGCCTGGTCGGTGCGCTCCTTGACCGCGGCCGCCGCCTCTTCGCGCTTTGACTGGGCGAGGTTCAACTTGTTCTGTAGCAACCCGCCTTCGTAGAGCGGCCATTCGAACTTCAGCAATGCCGCACCCTGCGGCTTGGCGACCCCGAAATAGGGCGAATTGTCTACGTTAAGCTGACTGATATTGCCCTGTACGTTCGCACTCAACGCAGCTTTCGGGAACAGGGCAGAGCGTGCGGCCGCGATTTCCGCATCGGTCGCCCGCAGCTTCGCCACGCCGGCGAGTAGGTCTGGTCGTTGGCGCAGTGCGTCGCTGAGCATATCGTCGACGGTGCGCGCGGTGCGCTGCGGCAACGGGCGCTCAGACGCATCCGCCACACGCAGCTTTGTGGTCGGTGGCAGCTCCATCGCTGCAAGCAGCGTGTACATCGCGTCGTGCAGTGCCGTGTTGGCTTGCGCGAGGTCGTATTGCGCCTGCGCTGTTGCGCGCCGGGCGAGCTGCACGTCAACGACGGTGTCGAGGCCGCGGCCGAACAGCGCCTCGGCGGATTGTTGCACCACCTGCGCATCGGCCAGTCCTTGCCGCGCAGCGCGTACCGCGGCATCGGCGCCGGCTAGCGTGAAGTACGCGCGGGCCACGTTGAAGATCAGTTGCTGATGCGCCGCCGTGAACGCCACGTTCCCGGCGATCGAAAGCTGACCGGCCGCTTCGACCGCTGCGGCGCGGCCGCCAAAGTCGAATAGCAGATAGTTTACGGTGAGTTGTGGGATTACTTCCTGAGCGTTGTAGACGATGAAGCCTTGCGGGACGAGGTTGCTTGGGAACGGTAAGACGAAATGCTCCCAGCCGGCGATCGCGCTCGCCGTCAGCGACGGAAGATAGGCCGCGCGCGTGATGCCGACATTGATCGCCGCCTGCCGTGCCTGTTCCCAGGCGACGCGCGTCGACGGGTTGCGGCGCTGAGCGATATCGATCAGTTCGACGAGCGAATAGACATGGTTGGGGTCGATGTCGGCGGGCGGCGGCAGCTGAACCGCCGTGTTCTCCGGTACCACGAACCGCCGGGCCCCGACGGCGGCGGGAGCAAGGGCTGCCGGCGCTTCTTTGGACGGCTCGAATTGCCATGGAGTGTCAGGTGAAGCCGGCGCCAAGTCGCGCGTGTCGTTGCAGGCGCCAAGCAATGCGCATCCAGCCAGGGCACTGCGTTGGAACCTAGCCGGCGGCATGCAATGCATCTCCGACAGACGGCTCGATCACCGGCTGCCGTCGCGGTCCAACCTCGTCGAGAATTTTGCGGATGTCCTGGTGCAGCAGGCCATACCACGTCGCGAGCGCCGTGAGGTGATCACCGGGACCGGATAGGGCCGGCGGCTCCGGTAGGCCGTCTACCACCTCGCCGGCTCCCTCGCCGCTGCGCGTCCAAGACGCAGCATGCCGGAACCATCCCGCCAGCGCCTGGTGATGTGCGCGGATCGCGTCTTCGGTTGGCTGCGGAACGCCGTGCTCGGCCAGATGGGCGTGCAAATCGAGAATCGCCGAGATAGGGATGAAGAGCCGACCTACCTGCTCCACCACAGTTGCGTCGATTGGCCGGCGCCCGGTGGCGCGCCGTACCTCCCTCGTTTCGAACGGATCATTGACCAGGACCGCGCGAGCCTGCGCGATCGCTTGCCCGAACGCCGTGTCGGCGGCTGACCGAGCGGACTGAGAAATCCCACCATCGCTGCGGATACCCAAACCCAAAAGGGCCGCCAGTTGCCCTAATGCTCTGGCGAGGTGCGTGCGCACAACGTTGGCCACGCTGACCGGCCAGATCGTCGTGAAAATCACGAAAATCACGATATTGCCGAACAGAATGCCGATGGTGCGGTCCCTCGCCGTATACATGTCGATCGTCGGGCCATAGCCCTGCAGCACGACAAGATAGAAGGCGAGCCCGATCTGCCAGCCGGCATAGGAGATGCGCTCGCTGCCGTAGCCGACCCAGGCCGCGAGCAACGTCACCGGGGCGAGTAGCAGCAGAAGGTCGCCGAGGTCGGTCATCAGCGGCATCAGCAGCAGGATCGCGCCGAGGCCGAGCCCGGCGCCAATCAGGCAGCCGACAAAGCGCAAAGTCGCTTTGTGCAGCGTGTCGCCGACAGTCCCCAGGGCGACGAAAAAGGCGGTGATCACACAAGTGTGGATGCCCGGCCAGTTGGTCATGCTCATGACGAAGTAGCAGACCATCACAGCCAGGGTGACCTTGAGGGCAAAGCGAACGTATTCCGGGTTGCTGAACGCATCCGCAGCCAGCAGCCGTCCCGACGATCCAGCAGCGGCGTCCTCTTTCGGAGAAGCCGTCCCCTGTGTTACCGCCAATGTCTCATAAATCGATCGCAGCGTGTGTGTGATCGCGTCGGCCAACGGGCGGGCGGCGCCGGTCGCGGTGATCGTGAGCGGTTCGGGGCCGGGGGCTTCCAGATCTTCGAGCGCCCGTTCCGCCCGACGGCAGGCGCCCGCGGCCGGGACCAGCGGATTGCGATCTTTGCCCTCGACACGCAACCAGGCGAGCAGCAGGAGGCCGAGCCGGGTGATGTCATCGATCAGCGAGGCGCGCCAGACCGGACGACGCTGGCTGCGGGCAAACACGCCAGCGAGATTATGCAACTTGCGCAGCTGCGCCGTGCCTTCGAAAGCCTGGGCTTCTAGAGCGCGTTCCGCCTCCCTCTCGCCTGCGCAAAAGCGCGCCGACGCCTCCAACCTCTCCGCCAGCGCGCGTCGGAGAAGGAGGTCCGGGTCTCGCCCTGTGAGCAGGTTGGCGGCAATCACCAGCGCCACGGGCACGACGACGGCCAGGCTAAACCACAGCAGGAAGCGCACCAACGCTTCCTCCGGCGGGACGAAGAAAATTTCCGGCAACTCGAACTGCGGCGCGTTGCCAATGGTCGCGGGTTGCAATGCGAGGCCGAGAACCTCGTCACCCAAGGTCAGCCCGTAGGCAATGACGAAACCTGCGACGAAGAACACGGGGCCGAGCGGCGAGGCCCGCGACAAAAACATCGCGGCAAAGGTCATTACTGCCATAAGCGGAATACGGAGCGCCGGCTCGGACAGGCTCAGCATAAAGACGGCGATCGTCGTGAAGATCGCCAGCACGACGGCGATACCTGCGGCCAGCGCCGTCCGCACGGTCGAGACCGCCTCGCGACCGGACAGGAAAAGAACAATGTAGGCCGAGACGGCGATCTCAGGGATGCGGAACGTCTCCGCGATGGCCACCGCGGCGAGCACCACAACGACGATGCGCACCGAGTCCCCAAGTCGGCCGGGGGTTGGACGCAGTTCGCGGCGCAGCAGTGCGACTAGGTTGCGCGCTTCGCCCTCGTCCACATCCGGCGGCAAGCCGCGATGCACGGCATGTGCCTTCATTTTTCGATCACGATCACGGCCGTGGCACCATCAGGTCATCGGGCGGCACGTCGAAGCAGGACGCGTACCGGGAAACGGGCCGCAATGCGCACCCAGTTGAGGGTGCGCTCGACATGGGGGAGGCCGCCGAACGTGGCACTCACATCCGACGCGACACCCCAGCCGAGGCTGTCGACCTCACGGACCCGGAACCCGATTCAAGACTCATCCGCATCCTGCCCCATCCAAGCCGATTCTAACCGGTCACCGCCGGGTCGGAACAGGTTTAAAAAGAGTCGCTCAAAGGGGATCGATCCGGTGGAAAATTGGGCTTGGGGTCTGTCGCTGATCGTCTTGACAATAGCGATTCACACGACCGGCGTAATATTCATGGCCTTCGCGACGGTGCGTATCCGGGTTCGGTTGGAGAGCGGGAACCGCCTCGAGTTGCGTCAGGTGCTCGCGATCAACATCGGTCTCATCGCTATGGTGGGGCTGCTTCTGGCAGCGCTCCACGGGATAGAGGCTGCGGTATGGGCGGCGGCATATTGGTGGTTTGGCGCACTCAGCTCGCCGGTAGAAGCGCTCCTATACTCTGTTGATTCGATGAGCACGCGCGGCGCTTCGGGGTTAGTGCTAGAGCGCCACTGGCGGATGATGGGCGCACTGGAGGCGATGGACGGTATGCTGCTGTTCGGGATCAGCACGGCCTACATCTTCGCGGTGATGCAGGGTTATTGGTCACTCTTGACCGGTCATCGCCCTCATTGAAATAGGGTCTGGTCACTTCGGCAGTGCCGCCATGCCGACGGTTTGATCACCAACGGAGGAGGGGCCGGCCCCTCGATCCCTGGCTCGTGCACACGCTGAAATCGCTGGAAATGGCTGATTACCGGCGACCCGGTGGGCTCTAGGTCCTTCCCTGAATGACGGCTCAGGGGCCAGCAGCGCCCGAAGCCGTGAGACGCCACGAGCGACCGCTTAGGGTCCGACTGCGGCCGTTCGGGAGAGGCCCAGGGTGGAGCGGACATACCAGCGCGCAGCCCGTTCATGCTTCGTCCAAGATGTCGTACACTCAGAGCACTTTCGTGTACTGACCCCTACATGCGGTGATTTTGCAGAATTCAACCCTCTCATAATTCAAGATATTTGCAACGGCGATTTGAGGCCGAAAATTGAGGGGTTTTGAGAGACGCCGCGAGGTCTCGAATGTTGCGCCTCGAAAGCCCGCCATCGACCCTCAGCGGTCGTTCGCTTCCGCTTGCAGCAATGCCGGCCCGCACCCCATTCCCGTTGTTCGTCGACGCAAGCAGATTCCGGCGCGGACGACGGAAAGCGGACCTTCGGTTCCCGATGACTCGTTAGAGATAGTCAGCCCAAATCGGCGGCGAGGATCACGGCAAGCCGGCACCCCTGGCTCATCCCTCCCATCCGGCCTTGCGCAGGCCTTCCAGCATGTGGCGTAGTCTTCGGGCCGATGCCAAGGCACGCGCTGGCGGACGAACAAGTCAAAGGAGGCCGGCGCCATCGCGATCGCCTTTTGCAAGGCCTCCTTTGCTTCTTCCACGCGGCCGGTCTGGCCGAGTGCTGCCGCGAGCCAGCGATAGGTATTCGAGAACTCGGGATACGCGCGGATCGCTCGCCTAGCCGCCGCAATCGCAGCGTCATATTCGCCGGGCAAGTAGAAACTTATCGTGATATCCAGCAAACGCAGACCCATGTTAGGATTTCGTGGGTCGAGCCTGACACTGTTTTCTAGAGCCGCGCGCCCCTCACTCGGGTGTCCAGACCACATTAGCACTGCGCCGAGCACCCCATGCGCGCCGGCTAGATTCGGGCTAATTGCGAGAGCCGACTCGACCTCGGCGAGGGCGCCTTCGTAGTCTCCGCGCATCATCAATTTTTCGCTAAAACACGCACGCGCCTCTGCGTCATTGCCATCGAGGGCAACCGCCCGGCGTGCTAACTCGAACGTCGAGGCTCTAATCTCGGCTAAATTTTGCTTCCCGAATCCGCCGGTCGCGCGGGTCCGAGCAAAGGCGAGCCCCGTATAGCCTCCAGAGAAGCCCGGGTCGAGATCGATGGTTTGTTGAAAATATTTCTGCGCGAGAGCGATGTCTTCTGCGGTGTACTTACTGAAATGCCATAGGCCGCGCTGATAGGCAGCCCAGGCGTCGATGCTCCCGGGCGGCTTTCGCATCGCGCGTTGCCGCTCAGCGTCTTCGATCGCTGGAGCAATCGCGATCGTCACCGCCTCGGTGATCTCGTCCTGTACCGCGAAGATGTCGGCGAGATCGCGGTCGTACCTCTCCGCCCAGACGTGATTTCCGGCCTCGGCCTCGACTAGTTGCGCGGTGACGCGGACGCGATTACCGGCCTTGCGCACGCTGCCTTCGAGCACATAGCGCACACCCAGCTCGCGCCCGACCTGCTTCACGTCCACCGCTCGGCCCCTATAGGTGAAGGAGGAGTTGCGCGCGATGACGAACAGCGATGGGTAGCGCGACAGCACAGTGATGATGTCATCCACCATGCCGTCGGCGAAAAAGTCCTGCTCTGGATCGCCACGCATGTTCGTGAAGGGCAACACCGCAATCGATGGCTTGTCCGGGAGCGGAGGATTTGAGCTCACCGATGTGGATGCTGATCGGGACGCCATCACCACGCGGTATGTCCGGACCGGACGCGCGATGTTCTTTAGCGCCTGCTCTCCCATATCTTCGAAGGTGAGGTCGAGGCGCCCGGTGGCATCCTCCTGCACGCGGACCGAGACGCAGATACCGCCCGGCTCGGCCAGGCCTTCGAGCCGCGCGGCAACATTGACTCCGTCGCCGAAGATATCGCCGTCGTCGACGACTATGTCGCCTTGGTGGATGCCGACGCGGAACTCGATGTGGCGCTCCGACGGCAGCGCGTCGTTGTCTTCGGCTAACGCCGTCTGCATTTCGGCCGCGCATCTGAGAGCATCGACGACGCTCGTGAACTCGATCAGCAGCCCGTCGCCGGTGGTCTTGACGATGCGACCGCGATGGGCAGCGATCCGAGGATCGATCACTTCGGCGCGGAGCGCCTTCAGCCGGTTGAGAGTCCCCTCCTCGTCGGCCTCGATGAGGCGCGAGTACCCGGCGACATCCGCCGCAAGGATCGCGGCGAGCCGACGTTCTGTATTGGCGGGATCTCGCGCCGAGGTATCGAGGGGAAGCTGATAGTCGGGCTGTTTGACGACGTGCCCAGGTCGGCAGCAGACGGCGTGATTACAGGCAATGAAGTGCCGCCCCTCGAGCTCCCCGCTACGATCCCCTCGATCACGCCTTTATCCATGGGGACGCCGTTGCTCGCCCTTAGAAAGTGATCGCGCGGGTGTTCGAAATTGGGGTCGCTACACGATTTGTTCAAAACTGCACGCTAAGCGGGATCAGTGCATAGTCGGACGTGTCCGCCGTTTCGGCGTCAAGGTGGCGACGAGTTTTGTCAGCCACGCGACTGCA
>Ga0318538_10000522_pt1 | contig 10716 bp, 8 predicted proteins | sample GRESIP166b4f23_FD_202504 | JGI IMG/M metagenome (GOLD analysis project Ga0318538, IMG submission 202504) | Tropical soil microbial communities from Luquillo Experimental Forest, Puerto Rico - GRE.SIPMG.166b4f23 | ecosystem: Environmental > Terrestrial > Soil > Tropical forest > Bulk soil...
GCGAGGGCGAGCTGTGGAAACGCCAGCGCGCCATGATGCAGCCGTGCTTTCACCGCCGCGTGATCACCCGCTTCGCCGACCTGATCGCGCAGGCGAACGAGCGCTTCATCGCGCGCTGGGAAGCGCTCGCGGCCCGCGGCGAGCTCGTCAACGTCACCGAGGAGATGAGCGACCTGACGCTCGAGATCGTCATGCGCTCGCTGATCGGCCGCGACCTCGAGCGCGTGACGCAGGAGCTCGGCGCCAATCCGTTCGAGGTGGTCGCCAGGGATTCGGCCCGCAACCTGCAGTTCGTCTACAAGTTCCGCTCGCTCACGGGCCTCGTGCAGAAGCTCATCGCGCGCCGCCGCGCGCAGCCCGACGAGGAGCACTTCGACTACCTCGCCATGCTGCTGAGCGCGCGCGACAAGGAGACCGGCCTGCCGATGAGCGATGGCGAGCTGATCGACGAGATCCTGACACTCATCGTCGCCGGTCACGAGACCACCGCCAGCGGGCTCAACTGGACCTGGTATCTGCTGTCGCAGCACCCCGAGGCCGAGGCACGGCTGCACGCCGAGCTCGACGCGGCAGCCGAGCTGCCGGCGCCCTCGCTGGTGCAGGTGGAGGCCCTGGCCTACACGCAACAGGTGATCAACGAGGCGCTGCGCCTGTATCCCCCCGGCTGGGTGCTGTCGCGCCGCACCATCGAGGCGGATGTGCTCGGGGGCTACCCGGTGCCGGCACGTACCAACGTGCTGCTGCCGCTGTACCTGGTGCATCGGCATCCGCGCTTCTGGAAAGACCCCGAGGTGTTCTGGCCGGAGCGTTTTGCTCCCGAGCACGAGGCCGAGCGTCCGCGCTTCGCCTACATGCCCTTCGCGGCTGGCCCGCGCCATTGCATCGGCGAGACCCTCGCCCTCTTCGAGATGTTCGTGCACCTCTACAAGGTGGCACGCCGTTACCGTCTGCGATACGTGGCCGACAAGCCGCTCGAGCTCGAGGCCGGGATCAATCTCCGCACCCGTCACCCGCTGCACATGAGGCTGGAAGCCCGGTGAACCCCAAAGCCACGACCCTCACGGAACTCATCGAGAACAACCGCGGCATCGCGCGCACCCTCTCTTACCTGGAGGGCGAGAACGACACGCGCGAGGTGTCCTTTGACGAGCTCTACGAGCGCGCGCTCGGCATCCTCTATCACCTGCAGCGCATCGGCGCGCGCCGCGGCGACAAGCTGATCCTGTTTCTCGGCAACAACGAGCAGTTCATCGACGTGTTCTGGGCGGCGATCCTGGGTGGGATCGTGCCCGTGCCGGTGGCGCTCGGCATCAGCGACGAGCACCGCCACAAGCTGCTGCGCATCGCGCGGCGCCTCGGCACGCCCTTTCTCTACACCGAGCGGCGCTCGCTCGAGCGCATCGGCGCCTTCGCCGCCCAGGCTGGCGAGCAGCAGCTGTTCGATGCCCTGCGCAAGCGCACTTTCCTGGTCGATGACCTCGATGACATCTCGCGCGCCGGCAGCGTGCAGCGCGTCAGCGCCGGTGACATCGCCTTCATCCAGTTCTCCTCCGGCTCGACGAGTGACCCGAAGGGGGTCGTGCTCAGCCACGGCAACATTCTCGCCAACATCCGCGGCAGCACCGAGGCGGCGGGCTTCAACGAGAACGACGTGAGTCTCTCGTGGATGCCGCTCACGCACGACATGGGGCTGATCGGCTTCCACCTCGTCATGTTCGCGAACCGTGTGCACGCGCACCTGATGCCGACCGAGCTCTTCATCCGCCGGCCGCTGCTATGGCTCACACTCGCGGCGCGCGTGCGCGCGACCATCCTCTGCTCGCCGAATTTCGGCTACAAGCACTACCTCAAGGTGCTGGGAGATCGCGAGGTTACGGGTCTCGACCTCTCCTCGGTGCGCTTCATCTTCAACGGCGCGGAGCCGATCTCGGTCGAGCTCTGTAACGAGTTCCTCACGCGCCTCGCACCCGCGAAGCTGGCGCGCACTGCGATGTTCCCGGTGTACGGGCTCGCGGAGGCCACCCTCGCCGTGAGCTTCCCCGAAGTGGGCGCGCCGCTTCGTACCCTGGCGCTCAATCGCCACCAGCTGAATCCCGGCACCGTGGTGCAACCAGTGAGTGCCACGGACCGCGATGCCGTGCAGCTCGTCTCCGAGGGGCGGCCCATCCCCTACTGCCGCGTGCGCATCGCGGACGATGAGGATCGCGAGCTCCCGACGGGCCGCATCGGCCACGTGCACATCAGCGGCGATAACGTCACGCGCGGCTACTACGAGGACAGCCAGGCAAATGCCGCCGCTTTCAGCGCCGATGGCTGGCTGCGCACTGGGGACCTCGGCCTCATGCACGAGGGTGAGCTCTACATCTCCGGCCGCGCCAAGGAGATCATCTTCGTCAACGGCCAGAACTACTACCCGCACGATCTCGAGGCCATCGCGCAGCGTGCACCGGGGCTTGAGCTCGGCAAGGTGGTCGCGGCCGGCGTACGCCCGCGCGGAGCCGAGGTCGAGCAGCTGGTGGTGTTCGTTCTGCACCGCGGCTCGCTCGAGGACTTCCTGCCGCTCGCGCGACAGGTAACGCGGCTCATCAACGAGCAGACCGGGCTCGAGGTGGCCGAGGTGGTACCGGTGAAGCGCATCCCCAAGACCACCAGCGGCAAGATCCAGCGGCACATGCTGGAAGAGAATTACGCCGCTGGGGAATTCGACGCGGAGCTGCGCGAGCTCGCGGCGCTGCGCGAAGCGCACCAGGGACCCGAGGTCGGCTCGCGCACCGCGATCGAGGATAAGCTGAAGACGATCTGTGATGCGGCCCTCGAAGGTAAGCGCGTCGACATTCACGACAATCTGTTCGAAGTCGGCGCGAGCTCGCTGAAGCTCATCGAGATCCACGAGCAGATCGACCGCGAGTATCCCGGCAAGGTGGACCTGACGGAGCTGTTCGATTTTCCGACCATCGCCGAGCTCGCGCAGCACCTGCAGAGCAAGCTCGCGGCATAAGCGGGCGCGGTACCCGGGCGGCCACCGCGGCTGCCCTCACGGCCCGCGCAGATAGCCCACGACGAGACGCGTCACTTCCTCGGCGAACACGCCGGACTTGTCGCTCAGAACCTCGGGGCGATTCACCACGGCCGCGTGCGTCAGTGCCTCGACCGTGGCGACGCACACGAATGAGGCGACGTCCAGGTCGGCAACGCGCAGCTCGTCGCGATGTGCCTCGAGATATGCGCGGATGAGCGTGTAGGCCTCCCGGTCGATCGCCCGGACATTCTCCAGGCGCCCGACGCGGGGCACCTGCTCCACCAGAGCCCGGTGGAGCCTCGGATCGACGCGGTGAGCGTCGATCATCACCTTCACGAGCTCACGCGTCGCGGCCTCGACGGGCTGCTCCCTCACCCGGTCCACCGCAGCGCGCAGCAGCTCCAACATCTCCTGCATGTGGCGGTCAACGACCGCCGCCACCAGTGCTTCCTTGCTCGGGAAGTACTGGTAGAGCGAGCCGATGCTGACGCCGGCCGCCGCCGCGATTCTGTTGGTGCTCGCGCTTTCGTAGCCTTCCTTCACGAGAATGTGAGCGGTCGCTTTGAGGAGCGCCGCGACCGTCAGCTGCGAGCGTTGCTGCGACGGAGATTTCCGGGGTTTCGTGCGCACGCTCGTTGCTCTCAAAGGCGACTGCGGATGCGAGTAGACAATATGAGCGATCGCTCACATCATGTCCACGCGGAATGCCGAGCGGATCGCACGGCGCAGCGCGGCAGCCGCGACGGTGCCGCCGCTGAGGTCGCGGCTTAGTTTGACTATATTTGCCGAGGCAAATATAGTGTCAGCAAATGTCGCCGGAACAAATTATGGCCAAGCCCTACTACACCGTCGAGACCCTCGAGCCGGGCAACAGCATCGGTTACCTCGTGAAGCGCTGCGGTGGGCTCATGACGCAGCTTGCCGAGCGGCGTTTCGAATCGACCTCGGTTTCGTTCACTCAGTGGATGACGCTGATGCGCCTTGGCTTCCAGGAGGAGCCGATCTCAGCGACCCAGCTGAGCGAGGAGCTCTGCCACGACATGGGCGCGCTCACTCGCGTGGTGGACGAGCTCGAGCGGCGCGGACTGGTGCGCCGCGAGCGCAGTCGCCGCGATCGCCGCGCCGTGGAGCTCGCCATCACTGCAGCCGGCCGGCGCGAGGCGGAGACCGGCAAGCGCGCGATCGTGGAGCTCATGAACGAGCTGGCCGAGCACTTTTCGGCGACCGAGCTCGACGCGCTCGTCGGCCTCTTGCAACGCATGCTGGGGGTTCTGCAGAGCGCCGCTGAGGCGAACGCCTCGTCCCCCGTCCCTGCTGTCCGTGCCACGAGCCCGCGGCAACGCAAGGCGAAGTCGGGAGGCCTCTCATGACTGACATCAGCCAGCGGCGTGGCCTGACCTTTGCCACCCTTATCGCCCTCATCGCCCTCGCCACCCTCGCCGCCGCGCTTACCGGTTGCACGGTCGGCCCGGATTTTGTGCGGCCCAGGCCCCCGCCAGGGGGCTATGAGAATGCCGCGCCAGCCCCGAGCGCCACACGCATTCTCAACCCCGGCGCCGGCGTCGCCGATGACTGGTATCAGCTCTTTCACTCGCCGGCGCTCGATCAGCTCGTGCGCCGCGCCCTCGCCGCCAATCCGGATCTCGAGTCGGCCCGTCACGGACTGCTGGCAGCTCAATTCGAGCTCAAGGCAGTCGCCGGCACCGAGCTGCCGCAGGTCGATCTGACCGGCGGCGCTGGCCGCTCACATCTCAACGGCAGCTATTTCTATGGGCCGGTCGACGCCATCAACGTGACCGGCAACCGCTTCGCGCTCGGCCCCGAACTTGCCTACAACCTCGATCCCTTCGGCGGCCTCCGCCGTCAGGTCGAGTCGCAACGCGCGGCCACCGCGGTGGTACGCGCCCAGGTGCTCAACACCTACGTCACGCTCGTGGATCAGGTGGTGATCACCGCGTTCGACTATGCCGCCACCGGCGCGCAGATCGAGGTCACCGAAGCGCTCGTGCAGGAGTACCAGTCGCAGTACGAGCTCACGCGCACACTGGAAAACGCCGGCAAGATCACGCGCAGCGATACGCTGCTCGCGCAGACGCAGCTGGAGAACCTGCGCGCGACGTTGCCGTCGCTCGAGCAGCAGCGCGAGGTCTACCGCAATGCGCTGGCGCAGCTGTGCGGCCAGACTCCGGACGATTTCCGGGTGCCGCCGCTCTCGCTGCGAGACTTCGCCTTGCCGGCGCAGTTGCCGCTGTCCTTGCCGGCGGCGCTCGTGGAGCAGCGCCCCGACGTGCTAGCGGCGGAAGCGACGCTCCATCAGGCGAGCGCCACGATCGGCGTCGCCGAGGCGGCGCGACTTCCTGGCCTCAGCATCACCGCCCAGTACGCCCAGCAGACGAGCCAGCTCAGCGATTTCCTCACCCATGCAGGCGGCGTGTGGTCGCTCGGCCTCAACGCCAGCGCACCGCTCTTCCACGGTGGCACGCTCGCCGCGCGCCAGCATGAGGCGGAGGAGCGCTACCGGCAGTCGGCCGCCACCTACCGCTCGACCGTGATCGCGGCCTTCGTCGATGTGGCGAATGCGCTCCAGGCCCTGCAACACGACGCCGAGAACTACGCGGCGCACAGCCAGGCACTCGCCGCGGCACGCGCCAGTCTCGACCTCACACTCGAGCAGTACCGCGCCGGCAAGTACACCGAGCTCCAGGTGCTGACCGCTCAGCAGCAGTACGAGCAGGCGGCGCTGACGGAGGTGCAGGCCGACGCACAACGCTTTACCGACACCGCCACGCTGTTCCGGGCGCTCGGCGGCGGGTGGTGGAACGCTCCACAGGATCCGGCGGCGCTCGCTGCCGCCGTGGCGCCGAAACAGACTTCAGGAGAGCAACATGAGTGACTCAAAGGACACGCGACAGGCGGCGAGCCCGGCGCAGGCGCCGGACGCCGCGACGCCGGCACCGCGGAAGATCCCGGGCGGCAGCCGCCGCCCGCTCATCCTGCTCGGCATCGCGCTCCTCGCCATCCTCGGCGGGGGCATCTACTACCTGCGGTTCATGCGCGGTCATGTGTCCACCGACGATGCTTACGTCGACGGCAACCTGGTGCGACTCACCCCCCAGGTCGCCGGCACGGTGATTGCCATCGACACCGATGAGACGCAGTTCGTGCACCGCGGCCAGGTGCTGGTGCAGCTCGATCCACGCGACTCCGAAGTGGCGCTGGCGCAGGCCAAGGCGAACCTCGCGCAGACCGTGCGCGATGTGTCGCAGTTGTTTGCCCAGGAGCAGCGCGATGCGGCACTGGTTCAGACGCAGCAGGTGCAGCTCGCCCAGGCCAACCAGGATGTCGAGCGCGACCATCCGCTGATTGCCGTCCACGGGGTGTCACAGGAAACGTGGCAGCACGAGGAGAACACCGCGCGGAGCGCGCGTGCCGCCCTGCAGCAGGCGCAGGCGACACTCGCCAGCACCCGTGCGGAAATCGCCGGGACGACTCCCGCCACTCACCCGCGCGTATTGCAGTCGGAAGCCGCGCTGCGCGCGGCGTGGCTCGCCGCCGCGCGCACCCGCGTCGTGGCGCCGGTCTCCGGTTACGTCGTGCGCCGCTCGGTACAGCTCGGCCAGCAGGTGGCGTCCTCGACGGAGATGCTCGCCATCGTGCCCGTGGACTCCATGTGGATCGATGCGAACTTCAAGGAGAATCAGCTGAGCGGCGTGCGTATCGGCCAGCCGGTGAGCGTTTCGGCCGACATGTACGGCTCGCGCGTGCACTACCACGGCCGCGTGCTCGGGCTCACGCCCGGGACCGGCAGTGCGCTTGCGGTACTGCCGGCGCAGAACGCTTCCGGCAACTGGATCAAGATCGTGCAGCGCCTGCCGGTGCGCATCGGACTCGATCCACAGGAGCTCGAGGCGCATCCGCTGTTCCTCGGGCTCTCCACCAAAATCGACGTCGACGTTCACGATCAGAGTGGGCCGACGCTGTCGAAGCAACCGGCCTGGGCGCCGGCGCTCAACACCGACGTCTATGCCGCGCAGGAAGCCGGCGCGGATGCTGCGATCAGCGCGATCCTGGCGGCGAACCTGCCGCATGCCGAGGCGGTACGCAGCGCCAGCGCGCCGCGGGTGGCCCAGCGCCTGGCACGGGGCCGGCCATGAATGCGGTCGCGGCGCGTGCTGGCACGAGCGCGCCGATTCCCTGGCTGATCGCGCCGCTGGTCGCGCTCGCGGCCTTCATGGAGATCATGGATATCTCCATCGCCAATGTCGCCCTGCCGCACATCGCCGGCTCGCTGTCCGCGAGTCAGAACGAATCGACCTGGGTGCTCACCAGCTACCTGGTCACCAACGCGATCGTGATGCCGATCTCCGGCTGGCTCGCCAACCGGTTCGGCCGCAAGCGGCTGTTCATCACCTGTATCGCTGGCTTCACCCTCGCGTCGCTCGCCTGCGGCTTCGCCCCCAACCTGGCCTCGCTGATTGTCCTGCGCGCCCTCCAGGGGGCAGCCGGTGGCGGGCTGCAGCCGGTGGGACAGGCCATCCTCAACGACAGCTTCCCGCCGGAGAAACGCGGCATGGCCTCTGCCATCTACGGCATAGCGGCCGTCGTCGCGCCCACCGTGGGCCCGACACTCGGCGGCTGGCTCACCGACAGCTACGACTGGCGCTGGATATTTCTCATCAACGTGCCGGTCGGCGTGGTCCTCATCCTGCTGGTGCAGTCCATGATCCATGATCGCGGCCCGACGCGCGCCAGTCGGGGCCTGTCGGTGGACTGGCTCGGCTTCGGCTTCGTGGCGCTGAGCCTCGGATGCCTGCAGGTGGTCCTCGATCGCGGGCAGGATGCCGACTGGTTCGGATCGACGCTGATCACGACGCTGATGGTTATCTCCGCGGGCGCCTTCGTGCTGCTCGCGTGGCGCGAGCTGCGCCACGAGCACCCCATGGTGGACCTGCGCCTGATGCGCGACCCCGGGTTTGCCGTGACCTTCCTGCTCATGCTGATGCTCGGCTTCATGCTCTTCGGCAGCACCTTCCTGATTCCCGCGTATGCGCAGCAGTTGATGGGCTACCGCGCCATCGATGCGGGTCTCGTGCTGACCCCGGGCGGCATCGCCACCATCCTGCTGATGCCGCTCGTCGGCCGCTCGCTCAACAAGGTGGACCTGCGCCTGCTCACCGCGGTAGGCCTCATCGTCGGCGGCGTAAGCCTGTGGCTCATGACCAACCTCTACCTCGACGCCTCCTTCCGCACGCTCATGTGGCTGCGCGTGTTGCAGTCGCTGTCGCTGCCGTTTCTCTTCCTGCCGATCAACGCCCTGGCGTTTCGCGACATCCCGCCCGACAAAACCAACGATGCGTCGGCACTGATCAACCTGGCGCGGAACTTCGGCGGCAGTATCGGCATCGCCTTCGCCTCGACGCTCCTCACCCGCCGTGCGCAGTTTCACCAGAGCCGCCTCGTCGAGCAGCTCCAGCCGCTGAATCCCGCTTATGCGGATTTCACCCATCAGCTGGGCAATGCGCTCGGCAGCGCCCCGGACTCCCCGACGACGCTGGCGAACATCTACTCTCAGGCGGTTCAGCAGTCTCAGCTGCTGTCGTACCTCGATGGCTTCAAGGCCCTCGCCCTGTTGTTCCTGGCGCTGCTCCCCCTGCTGCTGCTGGTCCGGCCCGGAAAAGGCGGCGAAGGACCCGTGCCGGCGCACTGAGTGCACCGTGGCGGCGTTCAGGCCGGGACCGGGCAGTCTGTCGGGCGGCGTCGGGCCCGGGTCAGCCACGCAGCCCGCCAGAGCTGGGCAATTGAACGGCGGCCATGCCTATAATCCGCGGCCATGGAACTCACCAGCCCGCCGGTTGCCACCGCCACCGGTAATGGAGCCGAGCGGCGCCTCGCCGAATGCGGCATACGATCCACCGCCCAGCGGGTACGTATTGCGACGCTGCTGCTCTCGGCGCCTCAGCACCTGTCCGCCGAGCAGATCCTCGCGCAGCTACGTTCGGCCGGCGCGCGCGTCTCGAAGGCCACCGTCTACAACACCCTGAACCTGTTCGCCGCGCACGGGCTCATCCGCCAGCTCTCGGTGGACGGCTCGCGGGCGTGGTTCGACTCGAACGTCGACCCGCACTACCACTTCCACGACCTCACGACCGGCGCCCTCATCGACCTCCCCGTGCCCGCCGTGGAATTCAGCCGTCTCCCCGCACCGCCGCCCGGCACGGAAGTGGCCGGCATCGACCTCGTGATCCGCCTGCGGAAAAAAATGTAGAATGCGCGGCCTTCCGTCGGGGCCGGGATAGCTCAGTTGGTAGAGCAGCGCATTCGTAATGCGCGGGTCGTAGGTTCGAGTCCTATTCCCGGCACCAGTTACTCCAAGTAGCTGAAAAACAAGACATTAATCACGGTATAAGGATAAGGGGATAAGGGATAATCGCCCTTATCCCGCCTGTTCCGGCGGGTTGGCAGTTAGGACTCGCACCCATGCCCGTCGCTCCCGCCGCGGCCGCACCTGTGCACTGCCGCGCTGCTGCCCAACTGGCTCGCGGGCAACACGCCGGCACAGCAGCTCGCGCACCCAGACACGCCGCTGAATCCGCATGAAGCTGGCTCGCCACGCTCGACGCTGCGGGCCGTCTGACAACGGATTTAGCGGCGCCGATGTCGGCGTCCAGGTCGCGCCACGCGGTATATGTACCAACGCCCGTGCGGTTTGTTCGGTTCCTGCTGCGCGCCAATGATGCTGCCATCCCGCTCCCGCAAACGCTTTCGGAGCGGCAAACCTGGTTTTTCCGGGTTGTCGCGCAAGATACCAGCGGCGTCCAACCAGCGAGCGGCCTCCACGGCACTCACCCGGTCCAGGTGGCGGGTCCGCAGCCTGTCGCGGAGGAACTCGCTGATCTTAGCGTTGCTTACTCGTCTAGACATCGCACCCCCGTCAACTCTGCCGCCGGCGTTACCTGCAAACGGTGTGAAACAAGCTCTCGTCGGGCGGGGTTATTGACCGCTCATCAAGCTACAGGCGAAGTCAGGTACCGCTCCTCCCACCAGCAGACCGGCTGCGCGCGCGTCTCCAGCCAGTTGGCGATTCGCTTGAACGACCAGCCCTCCCGATCATTCAGGACCATGACCCAACCACAGAGGTCCTGCCCGATCGTCTCGATAAGCGGCTCCCGCGGCCCGCAGTCCCGGTAGCCTAACTCGTGCAAGACCACCTCCACGGCGCAGACCCAGTGACGGTAGTGCCAATTGCCGAAATGCTGGGAGTAACGCCCGCTGCGTAACGCCCGAATCCACAGGGCGCGAATCGTGACGTCGAGGGTGAAGTCACGGTTCACGTCGCCCCCAGACTGTCCACGCGCCAGCAGCAGTCCATACAACGCGTCAGGAGACCACGCTGAACAGGCAGGAAAGGGCGGAGCTGTCTCCGTGCGGACCTGAATCTTTCGGGCGGCAGCGGCCATGTGTCCCTCCAATGTCGTGTCTGTCTCGTAACGTGAGCGGGCAGTCAGGCTTTATACCTACCGCGACCTACGTTCAAGCACCGTGCGGCGGCTTGGACCCGCTCGACGTGGTGCGAAGGATCGTCCGGCGTTGAAGTCCAACGCTGCCGCCCCTCGCTTGACCCGCCAGACCTCTTGCAATTTTTTTTGGAAAACCAAACGTGACGTGCACATCGGAACGCCAGGCGCGGGTCCGACGCA